>Ga0208612_1000346_pt1 | contig 21385 bp, 18 predicted proteins | sample AntDryMetagUQ889_FD_188089 | JGI IMG/M metagenome (GOLD analysis project Ga0208612, IMG submission 188089) | Polar desert microbial communities from Antarctic Dry Valleys - UQ889 (SPAdes) | ecosystem: Environmental > Terrestrial > Soil > Desert | place: Antarctic Dry Valleys | collected 2008-12-31 | reverse complement strand
ATTCTGAAGGGCGGGCCCGGTTTCGACGACATTCGCAGCGCGTCCTATCGCGGCGAGGTTGACGTCGACCTCGTGTTCGGCGGAAGGGGGAATGATCTGCTCGTCGGGGACGGGAAGGGTGAGTTCGGCGAGCGTCTCGCGGGCGGGGTCGGAAACGACGAACTCCTCGGCGGGGGAGAAGCCGACAAGATGTATGGCGGATACGGCAAAGATCGGCTAAGCGGGAGGGGCGACTTAGACAAGCTCGATGGAGGCCCGCAGATCGATAGCTGCAGGGAACTACCTGAGGACCGGCTTCGAAATTGCGAGCTGCCGATCGGGTAGCGATCGCGGCTACGCCGCGACTTCGATCCGGTCGGCGGCGGCCAACTCGGCCGGGTTCTCGACGGCCAGCACCGCTTCGAGAGCCGCGATCGCGACCTCGAGGTGCTCTCGCTCGGGCTCTCTTGTGGTCAGGCCTTGAAGCATCAGGCCAGGCCACATGACCGCCCGGACCCACGTCCACTCGCGGTGCTTCCCAGCCCACTTGATGAGCTCGTACGCAAGGCCCGCCACAAGCGGGATGCCAAGAACTCGCGAGGCGATAAGCCAGTACCACTCGGGCAGGCCGAGCGGTGCGAAGACGAACACCGCGAGGACCACCAGGAGGAGCAGGAAGCTGGTGCCGCAGCGCGGGTGGTGGCGCGAGTACGTCGCGGCCCGCTCGGGGGCGAGCTCGTCGCCCGCTTCGAACGCCGAGATGGTCTTGTGCTCGGCGCCGTGGAACTTGAACAGGCGGTCGACCTGCGCCAGGCGGCTGATCGTGACGATGTAGCCGACCAAGATCGCAACGCGAAGGAAGCCCTCGACGAGCCAGAACAACACGGCCGAGTCCAGCGCGTCCTTGAACAGGGTGGTGATCCCGACCGGAATCACGAAGAAGAGCCCGATCGCAAGCACCAGGGCGCCGATCACCGTGAGGGTCCACGCCAGGCCGCCGATCTCCTCGATCTCGTCCTCTTCGGTGATCTGGGCGTTCGCGGCGATCCGCATTGCGCGAAAGCCGAGCTTCAAAGATTCGACCAGGGCAACCACGCCGCGGACGACGGGCAGGCGAAGCACGCGGTGGCGCTTTGCCCAGCTCACCACCGGCTCTGAGGTCACTTCGACCGTGCCGTCCGGCTTCTTCACAGCGAGCGCCCAGGTCGAAACGCCGCGCATCATCACGCCCTCGAGCACAGCCTGGCCGCCGACGGGGTAGTCACACGAGGCAACGGGCAGCCCGTCGGGCATGCGGGCGTCGGCGATCTTGAGGCCGGCGTCGTTCATCGGCTCACCATCGGCGAGGAGGATGAGCGGCTTGACGCAAGGTGTCTAACGCGCCGCCGAACGGCGGCGCGAGAAGCAGGTGCTGTTCAGGGGTCCTACTTCGAGCTGCGTGCCGCACGGCGGCGGAATCGCTCGACGCGGCCGCCGGTGTCGACGAGCTTTTGCTTGCCGGTATAGAAGGGGTGGCACTCCGAGCAGATCTCGACGTGGAGATCAGGCTTCGTCGAACGCGTATAGAAGTCGGCCCCGCACGAGCAATGGACGTGCGCGAGGACGTACTCGGGGTGAATTCCAGCCTTCATCGTGCGACTGATTCTAGCCGCCGGTCTCGAGTCCGTCGGCGGGAGTGACCAGCTCGAACTCTCCCGATTCCACTTCTTTGAGCACTCCGGTCTCGTGTTCGCCGATGCCCTGCTCGGGCAAGGGCACCGTGATCACGAGCGATGATCCATCTCGCCTGACGGACTCCCGGGGCCCGAGCGAGTCGAGCAGGGCAAGCATCGAAGCGTTGTCGGAGAGAACGTTCGCGTCGAAGCGCTCGACCCCGACCTCGCGCGCGCGCTGGGCGAGCATCCGAAGCATCGCCTTGCCGAGGCCGGATCCCTGCCATGAGTCGATCACGATGATCGCCGCCTCGGCAACCGGCTGTGCCTCGGCGCGGATGAAGCGCGTGACGCCCACCGCCTCACCCGAGTCCTCGTCGACGGCAAGGAGCGCCTCGTGATCCCGGTGATCAACCTCCAGCAGGTAGCGGATCTGCGACTCGGAGAGCCGGGCAACCGGCGTCATGAAGCGCTTGTAGAGGGATTCCGGGCTCATCTGAGTCATTCCGCTCAGGTAGCGCTCGCGATCATCGGGATGGAGCGGCGCGATCAGCGCCACGCGGCTGTCGCGAAGGGTCACGCGCTCTGTTCTTGGGGCGCCTTTGGCGGTCACCGGCTTAGCGCAGAGGTCGAGGCTCGAGCGTCGTGCGTCGCGACGATCACGACCTGGTCACCGTCGACGGTATGGGTCAGGATCATCCAGGGCCAGGGGCCAAGAGCGAATCGCGTCCCGGCCCACTGTCCCTCCAGGGCTCGCCCAGCCAACGGAAACGTCTCGAGCAAGCGAAGCGATTGGCGAACCCTCTCGAACGTGTCCGACGGTAAGCCAAGTACAGAAATGGCATCCCGGATGTCATCAACAGCTCCGAGCGCAAGACTTACGGACGCCACCGCTATTGGCTTGGCAGATCGTCAAGGGAAATCACGTCCCCGGCACGCGCCTGCTCGATTCCGAGCTGAGTGCGCTCCCATGCGCCGGGGATTCCGTCAAGCAGGGCGACGATGTCCGCGGGCTCCGGGTCCGCTCGGTCGAGTGCGGTCGAAAGCAGTGAACGTGCGAGCGTTCCCTCTTGAACTCGCGTGCGCTGAGCGAGCACCGCGAGCTTTGCCGCCTGCTCGTCATCGAGCGTCACGTTGATTCGATAAGCCACCGTCAAGAATCGTACACGTCGCGTCACACGACGTGTAGACGCGGGCGCGTCACACGGCAGGCGTTTCTCAGGTCTCCTGGTAGAGCGGACCGTCGCCGCCCTCGGGGAGCGTCAGGCGCCCGCCCTTGGCGGTGATCGCGCCGCACTGGACGCAGTTCGAAGCGGTGACGTTCACGTCTACCGTCGGTTCGTTCGACTGCTGCTGCGCGTCGGGGATCTCGTAGACCGCAGCAGGGCACATCGACACCCACGCCTGGGCAACCTCGCGCGGAACGTGGCGCTGGATGCGCACGTGGTTGGGCGCGTCGTCGCGGGTCGCGTTGCCCGAAAGGAAGACGGAGGAGAGCTTGTCGAAGATGTACTCGCCATCCGGTTTGGGATACGAATCAGCGGCCTTGCCCATGAACACCTCGACCTCTGAGTCTGGCTCGGTCTTCGAGTGCCCCGTGGGCAGGAGGCCATTCGAGAGGAGCCAGGCGGTGGCGATCGCGCCGAACGCGACGAAGCCCTTGTCTCCGTGCTGGCGCACGTTGCGCGACTTGAACAGGTCCTTCTCGATGTAGGACTTGCGGACGCGCTCCTCGTAGCCCTCGAAGTTCACCGACTCGGGGTCCTTCTTCAGGCTCTCGACGATCGCTTCGGCAGCGTAGATCCCAGCGTTCATCGCGTAGTCGATCCCCTTGAGGTAAGGGATGTTGCACATGGAGACGTTGTCGCCGCACATGACCATGCCAGGTACACCGAGCTTTCGGGGCATCGACCAGTAGCCGCCCGAAGGAATCGTCTTCGCTCCCCATCCGATGCGCTTGCCCCCCTTGAGCAAGCCCCTGATGAACGGATGGGTTTTCAGCTGCTGAAGCAGGTCGTGACAGGAAAAGGTGGCATCCGTCGTGTCAAGGCCGACGACCATCCCGATGCAGAGCTTGTCCTCGCCCATCGGGTAGATGAAAGAACCGCCGAACTCGTTGTACTTCGGGCCGGGGCGAAGCGGCCAGTTCATCGTGTGGATCACGCGGTCGAGGGGCTCGGGGATCTCCCAGACCTCCTTGACTCCGATCTCCCACCGCTTCGGATCGCCGGCCAAGTCGTAGTAGCTGACCGCGGCGTCCGTCAGATGGCCGATCGTGCCCTCGGCGAGCACGGTCGCCTTCGCGATCAAGTCGGAGCCGGGCTCGAAGTTCGAGCGCTCGTTGCCTTCCCGGTCGCGCCCCTTGTCGCCCGAGCGGACGCCTCGGACGATCCGGTCTTCGACGAGGAGCTTGTCGGCGGCGGTCTCGGTGAGGATGTAAGCCCCTGCCTCTTCGGCCTTGTCAGCCAAAAAGCGCGACAGCTTGGCGACCGAGGTCACGTAGTTGCCGTGGTTCCGGAAGTTGGGAGGCGCCGGCTTCAGCGGAATCGCGCGCTTCTTGGTCAGGAGATAGACCGCGTCTTTTTCCACCTTCTGGTAGACGGGCCAGTCCTCAGGATCGAGGTCCGGAAAGAGGTTCTCCATCGCCGACGGGCGCATGTTCGCGCCCGAGACGTTGTGCGCGCCACAGGCCTTGCCCTTCTCGAGCACCGCCACCGGAATCTCGCCCAGCTCGGCGGTCAGCTCGGGCTCTGAGGAGAGCAGCTGCATGACCTTGTTCGCGCAGGCGAGCCCGGCGGGACCGCCACCCACGATCACGACCCCGGCCTCGAGACGCTCGTCCTCAGGGTCGGTGGGAGGGCCGACGTAGTCGGCAGGATCGAACGGCGGCGGGAACTCGCCGGGCGCTACGGACATGGTCCGGTCAGCCTCCGCGCTTGGTCTTGATGGCCTCGGTCAGCTTGGGCATGATCTTGTTGAGGTCGCCCACGATCCCCAGGTCACAGAACTCGAAGATCGGCGCGTTCTGGTCCTTGTTGATCGCGACGATGTTCTCGGAGTTCTGCATTCCGACCTTGTGCTGGATCGCGCCAGAGATGCCCACGGCCAGGTACAGCTTCGGCGCGACGGTCTTGCCCGTCTGGCCGATCTGCGCGGCGTAGGGGTACCAGCCGGCGTCGACGACCGCGCGGGTCGCCGCAACGGCGCCGCCCATCGAGTCGGCGAGCTCCTCGGCCAGCTTGAAGCCGTCTTTTTCGCCCAGGCCGCGGCCGCCGCCCACGAGAATGTCCGCATCCTCGATGTTGACGTCGCCGCCGCGCTGCTCGCCGCGGGTCTTCAGCCGCGCCTTGCTCGACCACTCGGAGAGCTCGATGTCGACGTCGACCACTTCGGCGTCACCGGAGCCGTTCTCGTTCAGGTCGAACGCGTTCAGGCGGCCGATGATGATCCCTGGCTCCGAGACGTAGCCGACGTCGACGATGGCCGAGTCCTGAAGGATCGGCCGCTCGACGACGAGCTTGCCGTCGGACACCTTGACCGCGGTGACCTCCATCGTCACGCCTGCGTTCAGGCGGGCGGTTAGGCCGGCGCCGATCTCGAAGCCGAGGAGGCCGCCGCCGAAGAGGGCGTACGAGTAGCCCTCGTCGCCGATCACCTTCGCCATCACGTCCACCACCGGCTGTGCCAGCCCTTCCGTGACGTTCTTGGCGCGATAGACCTTGGTGGCGCCGTACTTACCGAGGCCGGCACACGCGTCGTCGGCGATGTCGCCGACGACTACTACACCGCAGTCGCCGCCGATATCGCCTGCGAGCTTGGCCGCCTCGGAGATCGCGCCCAGAGAGTTGTTGTTGAAATTGCCCTCGTCGTCGTGAAGGGCGTAAACCAGAATTCCGCTCATGAGATCAATTTCCTTTCGTCGAGCCACGCGATGATCTTTTCGACCGTCTCGTCCGTGTCTTCGTCCTCGATGATCTCGCCACCCGCCTTCTCGGCCGGGGGGTTGATCTCGAGCACCGCCGTCTTCGAGCCGCCTTCGCCCACCTGGTCGGCCTCGATGCCGACGTCGCCGGTGGCCTTGGTGTCGAGCTGCTTCTTTTTCGCGCCCATGATCGCCTTGAGCGATGGGTAGCGCGGCTCGTTGATCGCGTCACCGACGGAGATGACTGCCGGCAGGTCGACCTCGACCGTGTCGTAGCCGTACTCGGCCTGGCGCTCGCAGGTGAGCGTGCCCTCGGCGACGTCGATGTTGATGACCTGCGTCAGCGACGGCATCTTCAGGTGGTCGGCGACAACCGCGCCGATCGTGTAGCACTCGCCGTCGTCCGACTGCTGTCCCAATAGGACCAGGTCGGGCGACTCGGACTCGAGCACCTTTGCGAGCGCGTAGCCCGTGGCGCAGACGTCTGAGCCCTCTAGGGCCGCGTCGGTCAGATGCACGGAGCGATCGGCGCCGAGCGCGACGGCCTTGTGGAGTGCGCGAACCGCGCTCTCGGGGCCCATCGTCACGGCGACGATCTCGTCGACGTCGACAACGCCACCCTCGCGGATCTGCATCGCTGCCTCGATCCCGTGAGTGTCGAAGGGGTTCAGGTTCTTTTCGCCGGAGCGGTCCAGACGCTTTGAGCCTTCGTCGATCCTCTTTTGGACCGCAGCGTCCGGAACCTCCTTGACAAGACAACAGATCTTCAAGTCGGAGCCTCCTTAGGTGTTCAATGAGGGGCTTTGCCCCGAAAGCCGGATGTGACGTTTAAGTGAGTGCGCTCCCCGGGGGATTGGGTGGGGCGCCGGGCATATTACCCAGTGAGGTGCCCGTTGACTGACCAGTCAATCTACCTCGGCGTAGGAACGGACGTTCGTGTTGCGCTCTTGGTGCGCTAGGCAGTCGAGCGCTCGCCGACGGCGCCGCGGATGAACTCCACGATCGCGTCCGTGGGCGCGCCCGGAGTGAAGACCTCGGCGACGCCGAGCTTCTTCAGCTCGGGCACGTCGTCGGCGGGGATCGTTCCGCCCACTGTGACCACCACGTCGTCCACGCCTTGGTCGGAGAGCATCGAGACGACCTTCGGCACGAGGGTCATGTGAGCGCCGGAGAGGATCGAGAGGCCGACGGCGTCCGCGTCCTCCTGAATCACGGTCGCGACGATCTGCTCGGGTGTCTGGTGGAGGCCCGTGTAGATCACCTCCATGCCGGCGTCGCGCAACGCGCGGGCGATGATCTTGGCGCCGCGATCGTGCCCGTCGAGGCCCGGCTTCGCGACCACCACGCGGATCGTGCGTGCGCTTTCACCCTCGCTCATGGCGCGGAGCTTATTCGCCCTGAGGCCCGCGAGTCCGGCTAGGAGCCGAAGCCGGTGATGGCCACGATCGCGCCGACCACGACGATGATGACGATGATCGTGAGGAGGAGCGCGCCGCCGCCGAGAAATGCAGGCTTGACACCAACGCGGGTGTCCTCGATCTCGTGAACATGCTCCGTATCGACCTCGACGGGCGTGTCGCCAACGTCTGAGACTCGCTCCTCGTCCGAGCGGATCTCTGCGGCTGCGATCGCCTCTTCGCGCGTTGGATGGTTGGACAGGGCGAGCCCCTCGTCCTCGCGAACCACGTCCCAGCCGTCCACCTCGTTCTGCATCACCTTCAGAGCCACGTGTAGGAGCCTATCTCTCCCCGTCGCGTATCGCTTTCGACCGCTCACCCACAGAGCGCAGGAACGGCGGCAGCGGGCGGACAAGGCTCCGGCCTGTCTCGCGCTCCCAGATCTGCTCGAGCTGGGCGAGGTGCTCATCCATGACCGAGTCGATCAGCTCGAAGTCAGCCGAGCGGATCGCCGAGAGGGTTCGCTCGTGGATCCCGATCACCCACTCGGGCACGGTCGGCGCGTGCATCGCCATGTCGCGCGCGATCTCAAGGCGGCCGAGGAGCGAGCGCATCATCTCGACGATCGTCGCGTTGCCCGTCGCGCGCGCCATCGCCAGGTGGAACTTCAGGTCGAGCTGGAGGAAGAGGTCCTCGTCGGCGAGGAAGTCGTCGCCGGCCGCGACCTCGCGCTGGCGCTCGATCACCTGCGCCATCGCGGTCAGATCCTCCTGACCCGCGTGGCTTGCCGCGAGTTGGGCGACTCGCGGCTCGATCAGCCTGCGGGCCTCCAGTACACCGGCGACCTCGCTGACTCGCAGCTCCGAGCGCGAGCGGACCAAATCGCCTGGGATGAGCTCGGAGACGACGAAGATGCCGCCCGCCTGGCCGCGCCGAACTTCCAGGACCCCCGCCTCGGCCAGGACCTTGATCGCCTCGCGGAGGCTGGGCCGGCTGATCCTCATCTGAGCCGCGAGCTCGCGCTCAGCGGGGAGTCGCTCACCGATGTCGAGATCGCCTGAGCGGACGCGCTCGGCGATCTGCTCCACGGCCTCCTCGAAGGTGCGGCGCGTTGCGACCGGCTGGAACGTGACCCCCATCGCACGCCGAGTATATGGCGAAGCAGGCGTCCCGCGTCAATGGTAATCTACTTTGACCATTCGCCTTCAACCCGGCTAGACGCCTGTTTAGAGCCGAGAAACAGCTTGGTCAATTGAGCAGACCGACCAAAAGCCTTGACGGGACCCTCGTGCCTACGGCACCCCGCCCTCGCGGCAGCCGGCCCAAGGCCCGGACGAGCGGCGCACGCCCGGAGAGCCCTGCGCCGCCCACCCTGGATGATCGCTACCTCCTGGAGCGAGGCAGGATTCTTCTGACCGGAGTCCAGGCGCTGGCACGCGTGCCGATCGACCAGCACCGCGCGGATCGCCGAAACGGGCTCGACACGGCGACGATGGTCTCGGGTTATCAGGGCTCGCCGCTGGGTGGCTTCGACAAGGAGCTCCACGCGCACTCGAAGATCTTTCGCGACCATCACGTCCACCTGGTGCCTGGCCTGAACGAGGAGCTCGGCGCCACCAGCGCCTGGGGCAGCCAGCTCGCCTCAGGGCTACCGGGTGCAAAGCACGACGGCGTCAACGCACTTTGGTACGGCAAGGCTCCCGGCCTCGACCGCGCGATGGACGCGCTTCGCCACGGCAACTTCGTCGGCGTCTCGAGGGCGGGCGGCGCGATCGCCGCGGTCGGCGACGACCCCAGCTGCAAGTCGTCCACGATCCCGAGCGCGTCCGAGTCGCTCCTCGCGAGCCTCCGCATGCCTGTTTTCTACCCCGGCGACGTGCAGGAGGTCCTGGACCTCGGCCTCCATGCCTACGCCTGCTCGCGTGCGTCGGGACTCTGGAGTGGGATGAAGGTGATCACCGACGTCGCCGACGCCTTGGCCACCGCCGACGTTTCCCCCGCGCGCGTCTCGCCCGTCCTACCCGATCCCCCGAACGGCCAGGCTCACGTTCCCAGCGGCCACCTCTTGGCGCCGCAGTCGCTTGAGATGGAGGCCTCGCTCTTCGGCTCGCGCCACGACCTTGCGCTCGCATATGCCCGCCTGAACCCGGTGAACCGGATCGAGGGGGCCGGTGACGGCTGGCTCGGCATCGTTGCCTCGGGCAAGAGCTACTACGACCTCCGCCATGCCCTGCGATTGCTCGGCCTGGGCGATCGCGAGCTCGAGCGCGCCGGTGTGCGGATCTTAAAGCTCGGGATGATCTGGCCGCTCGAGCCGGAGATCACCCGCGCGTTTGCCGCAGGTCTCGAAGAGGTCCTCGTGATCGAAGAAAAGCAGCCGTTTGTCGAGTCCCAGGTAAAGGAAGTCCTCTACGGCGGACCGCACACGCCGCGGGTCGTCGGCAAGAGCGACGAGAACGGCGCCGAGCTTCTGCCCGGCACGCTTGACCTCGACGCTGACGTGATCGCGCGCGCGGTCGCGGCAAGGCTCTCCCGCAGGGTCCGGCTCGACTCGGTTGACTCACACATCCGGCGCCTCGACGAGATCGCCGGGCGCGCGCAGTCCCTGCCGATGGCGCAGCGCACCCCGTTCTTCTGCTCGGGCTGCCCGCACTCGAGCTCCGTGGCGGCGCCGGAGGACACGCTTGTCGGCGCCGGGATCGGCTGCCACACGATGATCCTCTTAAACCCCGAGGGCAAGGGCGAGATCACCGGGCTTACGCAGATGGGTGGCGAGGGCGCCCAGTGGATCGGGATGGCTCCGTTCACCGAAGACCGCCACCTGGTCCAAAACGTCGGCGATGGCACCTTTCACCACTCAGCCTCGCTCGCGGTCCGCGCGGCGATCGCGGCCGGGGTGAACGTCACCTACAAGCTCCTCTACAACGAGCACGTCGCGATGACCGGAGGCCAGGCGGTCGAGGGACAGATGAGTGTCTCAACCCTCACCCGGTGGTTCGAGGCCGAGGGCGTCAAGCGCGTCATCGTGACGACCGAGGACCCAAGCCGCTACAAGGGCGTGAAGCTGTCTCCGATCGCCGAGGTCCGCGACCGCTCCGAGCTCCTGGACTCGCAGCGAGAGCTGGCGGAGATCGAGGGCGTCACGGTCCTCATCCACGACCAGGAATGCGCGGCCGAGCTTCGGCGAAAGCGAAAGCGCGGCAAGGCGGTCGAGCCAGCCGAGCGGATCTGGATCAACGAGCGCGTCTGCGAGGGCTGCGGCGACTGCGGCGAGAAGTCGAGCTGCCTCTCGGTCCGCCCGACCGAGACCGAGTTCGGCCGCAAGACGCAGATCCACCAGGCGTCGTGCAACAAGGACTATTCGTGCCTCGAGGGTGACTGCCCGTCGTTCCTCACCGTCGTCCCCGGAAAGAAGGCAAAGCACGAGGCGCCCGCGCCTCCTTCCGGCCTGCCCGCGCCCACGGTTGTCCCCAGCGAGGAGTGCTCCGTGCGAATGATGGGCATCGGCGGCACCGGCGTCGTCACCGTGAACCAGATCCTGGGAATGGCGGCGCTAATCGACGGCCTGCACGTATCGGGCCTCGACCAGACCGGGCTCTCGCAAAAGGGCGGGCCGGTGACCTCAGATCTGCGGATCACCGCGGCTCCTCTCGCGAGCGCCAGCAAGTCCCCGGCGGGCTCTGCCGATGTCTATCTCGGGTTCGACCTCCTGGGCGCGACCGCGCCGAAGAACCTCCTCGTCGCCCACCCCGAGCGGACCGTCGCGGTCATCTCGACCAGCGCGGTCGCCACCGGGAAGATGGTCGTTGACACCGCCGAGCGCTTTCCCGAGCTCTCCGGGCAGCTTGACCAGATCGAGCGAGTGACCCGGTCCGGGCAGAACGTCTACCTGGACGCGCAGGGCCTCTCCGAGCGACTCTTCGGCTCAGACCTCGGCCAGAACATGCTGGCGCTTGGCGCCGCCTACCAGCGCGGCCTGTTGCCGATCTCACTCGAGGCGCTCGAGGGCGCCATCCGCCTGAACGGCGCCGCGGTCGATGCGAACCTCGCAGCGATTGCGTGGGGCCGCGCGGTTGTCGCGGCGCCGGATGCCGTCGAGGCGGCGACCCGCCCGCCGGCGAGCTTAAAGACCAAGGCCGAGCTCTCCGGCGCAGCCCTTGCCCTCGTCGAACTCGCCGCCGGCTCCGGCGACCCCGAGCTTCGCCGCGCAGTCGAGGTCCGCGTTGCCGACCTCGTCGGCTATCAGGGCACCCGCTACGCCCGCCGCTACGCCGAGGCCGTCGCCTCGGCGCGCGAGGCCGAGGCTGAGCGGACACCGGGCCACAGCGGACTCGCGCTTGCGGTCGCCGCCGGCCTTTACAAGCTGATGGCCTACAAGGACGAGTACGAGGTAGCGCGCCTTCACCTCGACACCGTCGTACAAGCGAAGCTCCGCGGTGAGTTCGGGCCCGGCGCAAAGATCTGGTTCAACCTTCACCCGCCGTTTCTGCGAGCCCTCGGGATGGAGCGAAAGCTCAAGCTCGGCCGCTGGTTCCTGCCGTTCTTCCGCGTGCTCAAAGCCGGGCGGCACCTGCGAGGGACCCGCCTCGATCCCTTCGGCTACGCGAAGGTCCGCCGGCTGGAGCGAGAGCTCGTTCGCGAGTACTCGGACGCTGTGGCCGAGGCTTGCCTGACGCTGACCCCCAGGTCGCACGCGACCGCGGTCGAGCTGGCGGCGCTGCCCGACATGGTCCGCGGCTACGAGGAGATCAAGCTCAGGAACGTTGTCGTCTTCCGCAAGCAGCTCGTGGCGCTGCGCAAGCGCCTCGCGCGCAACGCGGCCGCCGCCGCCGCCTGATCTCGCGAGCGCCCGGAAAAGCCGGTGGTAGGCGACTTCTCAGGCGCTCGGCATGGCTCAGAACTGCGGGTGCTCGGTGTAGGTGCCGAAGACGCTCTGGAGCGCCTCTACCATCTCACCCTCGGACACTCGTGCCCGGGCGCAGTCGATGATGAGCGGCATCAAGTTGGCATCGCCCTTTGCGGCCTGGGTCAGAGTCGCCAGCGCCGCCTCAGCCGCGGCACCGTCACGCGCAGCGCGGGTGCTGTCGAGGCGAGCGCGCTGCCTGACCTCGGCCTCGGGGTCGGCGCGATGAAGCTCGGGATCTACCTCGCCCTCGAGGACGTAGTCGTTCACGCCCACGATCGTCCGCTGGCCCGACTCGACCTCCAGCTGGAAGGTGAATGCGGCGTCGGCGATCTCGCGCTGTGGAAAGCCCGTTTCGATCGCGGCGACCATGCCTCCCAATTCGTCGATCTGGTGGAAGTACTCGTACGCCGCAGCCTCCATCTCGTCGGTGAGCTTCTCGACGAAATAGGCGCCGCCGAGCGGATCGGCGGTGTTGGTGACGCCGGTTTCGTGCGCGATCACCTGCTGGGTGCGAAGCGCGACCCGGACCGCCTCCTCGGTGGGCAGCGCGAGCGCCTCGTCGAATGAGTTGGTGTGGAGCGACTGGGTGCCGCCAAGGACGCCGGCGAGCGCCTCGATCGCGGTGCGCACGATGTTCAAGAGCGGCTGCTGCGCAGTCAAAGACACGCCCGCGGTCTGGGTGTGGAAGCGCATCAGCATCGAGCGCTCGTCCTTGGCGCCGTAGGTGTCTCGCATCTCGCGCGCCCAGATGCGGCGGGCGGCGCGGTACTTCGCGATCTCCTCGAAGAAGTCGATGTGGGCGTTGAAGAAGAAGGAGAGGCGCGGCGCGAAGGCGTCGACGTCGAGGCCGCGCTCGATCGCTCGTTCGACGTAGGTGAAGCCGTCCTTGAGCGTGAAGGCAAGCTCTTGGGAGGCGGTCGACCCTGCCTCGCGGATGTGGTAGCCGGAAATCGAGATCGGATGCCAGCGCGGCATCTCGTCCGCGCACCACTCGACCATGTCGGTGACCAGGCGCATCGCCGGCTCGATCGGGAAGCACCACTCCTTCTGGGCGATGTACTCCTTGAGGATGTCCGTCTGGATCGTGCCGCCGAGCTTGTCCGGCGAGATGCCCTTCTCCTCGGCCGCGACGACGTAGAAGGCGAGCATGATCGCCGCGGGCGCGTTGATCGTCATCGAGACGGTGACTTCGTCGAGCGGGATGCCGGCGAAGAGGGTCTCTATGTCGTCGACCGTGTCGACCGCGACGCCCTCCACGCCGACCTCACCGAGGGAGCGGGCGTGGTCGGAGTCGAGGCCCATCAGGCTGGGCATGTCAAAGGCGGTCGAAAGGCCGGTCTGGCCGTGGTCGAGCAGGTAGCGAAAGCGGGCGTTCGTCTCTTCGACCGTGCCGAAGCCCGCGAACTGGCGCATCGTCCACAGACGGCCGCGGTACATCGACTCGTACACGCCCCGCGTGTAAGGGAACTCGCCCGGGCGGCCGAGGTCGCGCCCTGCGTCGAAGCCCTCGAGGTCCTCCTCGGTGTAGAGCGGCTTGACCGGGTGCCCCGACATGGTGTCGTGGAGCGTCTTGGCCTTCTCGGTGGCACTCATCTCACCCATCCTAGGTTCTAGAGTCCCAATCGAGATGCCCTCCTACGTCGCCCTCCTTCGCGGGAGTGAGCTCTCGACCCGCGACGGCGTCGACGAAGCCTTCCGAGGAGATCACGATCCGCAGCTGGAGCACGACCGCCAAGCTCGTCGGCAAGTTCGACGCGCTGCGCCGCGCCTAGCGGCGGAGGCGGAGGCGACTTGACGCGGGAGCCGGAGCGCGCCTTCGCAGAACGGTCGCCGCGCCGCCGCCGACCGCAAGCGCCGTGAGCGTCGCCGCCGCCACGGCGAGCCTGCGGCCGAGCTTTTCGAAGCGCATGACGCGCCAGCCCTCGGCCCGCGCTACCTCCGATAGCTCCGTGTCCGGGTTCACGACGACGGCGTTCCCGACCGCGCGGAGCATCGGCAGGTCAGAAGCCGAGTCCGAATATGCCCAGGACTCCGCCAGATCGATCTCGTGCGAGTCGGCGAAGCGACGAATGCCTTCGAGCTTTCCCTTGCCGTACATGAACGGCCCGTCGAGCTCACCGGTGAGGTTCCCACCGGCGTCGATCTCGTATCGCGTCCCCACCCCGCCTTCCATGCCGAGCACTTGTGCGACGAGCGCCACCAGATCGTTCCCGGCGGCGCTCACGATGAACGTCGCCCGTCCCTCGTCGCGGTGCGAATAGACCTCGTCGAGCATCTGCGGGTAGATGCGTGGCAGAACCTCGGCGAGCACCCGCGGCCCGAGGCGCTCGAGCTCTCTGGCTGACGCCCCGTTTAGAACCTCCTTGATCCGCTCCATGGCATCCCGAGTTGTCTCGTCGGTCGAGCCGCGCAGGCGAAAGACGAGTCCGTCCTTCCCCCAGCGCAGCATCTGGGAACGAGAAACCATGCCGGCCTCCCAGGCAGCCTTTGCCCACGCCATGCCCGAAGAGCCGGCCATCAGCGTCCGGTCGAGATCGAAGAATGCGGCAGATCGGGCCATCGGCCCTTCCCCTAGCCCGCTACTTCGAGAACGATCGCGTCGCCTTGTCCGCCTCCGCTGCATATCGCAGCGACGCCAAGGCCGCCGCCGCGGCGACGAAGCTCGTGGACGAGCGCGCCGACGATGCGAGCGCCCGACGCGCCGATCGGGTGGCCGAGCGCGATCGCCCCGCCATTCACGTTCACGTTGTCCTCGGTGACTCCGAGCATGTGGAGCGAGTTGAGGGCGACGGACGCGAACGCCTCGTTGATTTCCCAGAGGTCGACGTCCTCCGCCGACTTGCCGATCTTCTCCAGCGCGACCTGGGCCGCCTTGGCCGGGGTCCTTGCGAGGTAGGGGAAGTCGTCTGCGACCTGGCCGTATGAGACGACGGACGCGAGGATCTCCTTGCCGTTGGCCTCGGCCCACTCGTCAGATGCAACGACCACGGCAGCCGCACCATCGTTGACGCCCGGCGCGTTGCCGGCGGTGTGGGTGGCGTCGGGCCCGCCGATCGCCTTCAAGCCAGCCAGCGACTCTTGCGTCGTGTCGGGGCGGATCGCCTCGTCTGCCACAACCTCCGTCTCGGCCTTCCGCGACTTGACCGTGACGCCCACGATCTCGTCCGCCAGGCGGCCCTCGTCGGTCGCCTTCGCGGCGAGCTGATGAGAGCGAGCGGCAAAGCGGTCCATGTCGGGACGGCTGATCTCGAGCTCGTTTGAAACCTCGGACGCCTCGTTGATCATTTGCTTCTCGGTGAAGGGATTGGTGAGGCCGTCGTGAGTCATCGCGTCGACGGCCGTGACGTCGCCCATCCGGAATCCGAAGCGCGCACCCGGCAGGAGGTACGGGGCGTTCGACATCGACTCCATGCCTCCCGCGACGCCAACCTCGAGCTCGCCCACGCGAATCGAAAGGTCAGCGATGCCGATCGAGCGCATGCCCGAGGCGCAGACCTTGTTCACGGTCTCCGAGGGGACCTCCTTCGGAATGCCCGCCTCGATCTGCGCCTGGCGCGAGGGGATCTGCCCCTGTCCGGCTTGGAGAACCTGTCCGTAGACGACCTGCTGGACCTCTGATGCGTCGACTCCAGAGCGCTCGAGGGCGGCCGCTATCGCAGCGCCGCCCAGCTCGGGCGCATGCTTGGAGGCGAGCGCGCCGCCCATCTTGCCGAAGGGGGTGCGAGCGGTGCCTAGGATCACGGTCTTTGCCATTTGGGAGCTGCCTTTCGAAGCGGGGAAGAGAGACCGCAATCGTATTGCGAGCGTTCTTCGGCGAACGCGGCATGGCCATAGACTCGGCTCGAGATGGAGGTCGGAGCACAAGGCACGCCGTTCGCAGAGCTGGACTCAGACCTCCACGCCACGGTCCTTTTCGACGGCTCGGACCTCCCGTCTGCCCTCGCCGGTGCGCCGGGCGCAGGCGACGCAGAGAGCTCGTTCAAGTCCCTTGTAGTCGCCTTCCCCGAGCCTGGCCGGCGCCTGGCGATCGTGGGGCTCGGCAAGCCCTCCGACCTCACGGCCGAGCGCCTCCGGGTCGCCGGCTCGCTAGTCGCGGGCGAGGCCGGGAGGCGCAAGGCGTCCAGCATTGCCTGGGACCTCGACGCGCTCGGTGCTGGGGAACTGGACCTGGCCGAGGCCGCCGCGGCGATCACCGAGGGCGTCGTCCTCGGCGGCTATCGCTTTGACCGCTTCCGCTCAACCGATCCGGACGACCCGCCCCCTCCGAGCCTTGCCCGCCTCGTCTTCGGCGGAGCCCCCGATGCGGATGAGCTTGGCTCCGTGCTCGAAGCGGCACACGTCACAGCCGAGGCGCAGAACCACGCGCGCGACCTTCAGAGCCTGCCCGCCAACCACGCGACGCCCACGGTCCTCGCCGAGCGAGCGCAGGAGCTGGCCTCGAAGCACGATTCGCTGACGGTCGAAGTGCTCGGCCGCGAGGAGATCTCGGCGCGTGGGATGGGCGGGCTTCGCGCCGTTTCGCAGGGCGCCGACGAGGAGCCGCGCCTGATCACGCTTCGCTATTCGGGCCGAGGCTCGGGCGACGTCCTGGGCATCGTCGGCAAGGCCGTGACCTTCGACTCGGGCGGCATCTCGATCAAGCCGTCGGCGGGCATGCACGAGATGAAGATGGACATGTCGGGCGGTGCCGCCGTGATCGAGGCGATGGGCGCCATCGCTGCCCTCGGCGTGAAGCTCGATGTCGTCGCCGTCGTGCCCTCGACCGAGAACATGCCCTCGGGCCGCTCGATGCGCCCCGGCGACGTGATCACACAGCTCAACTCAAAGACGGTCGAGATCAACAACACCGACGCCGAGGGTCGCCTGATCCTGGCCGACGCACTGACCTGGTGCGTTCGCGAGCAGGGCGCCGCCAAGGTGATTGACCTCGCCACGCTGACCGGCGCCGCCCTCATCGCCCTCGGCTCGACCTACTCGGCGCTCATCTCGAACGACGACGATTTCGCCGAGACCGTCGAGAGCGTCGCGACCCGCACCGGGGAGCTGGCTTGGCGCCTGCCTCTCCATCCCGACTACAAAAAGCTCACGACCGGCACGGTCGCAGACCTCACGAACGCCGCGTCCAAGCGCGAGGCAGGCACGATCTACGCCGGGTCGTTCCTCGAGGAGTTCGTCGACGAGACGCCGTGGGTCCACCTGGACATCGCCGGCACCGCGTGGGACTCTGAGCGCGAGTACGCGGGCAAGGGCCCGACCGGATTCGGAGTCCGGCTCCTGGTGGCGCTCGCGAAGGAGCTTTCCAGGAAAGAACCCGCCATTTAACACTCTAAGTCAGCACGTCGATCCAGGCGGCGGGGTCGCCGGCAGGCGCTGCCTTCGGCGACTTTGCAAAGCGTGCCTGAGGAACGTCTATCCGCATCAGCTCGAGCATTTCCCGCGCAAGGGTGAGGTCGCCCTTGAGGCGAATCTCGCCCCGCGCCATCTTTTGAAGGACCGCGCGCCCGCGGGCGTTCGCGGGGCTTGGCATGCCCATGCGAAGCGGCGCCGTGGTCAGGAGGACGACGTCGGCGAGACCGGCGCTCACCGTCAGGTTGAGCCGATCGAGCTCGCCGTCTGAGACCTCGATCATCTGCTCGCCGAAGATCATCGACACCGGCGGATAGCCGTCGCAGAAGCGAAGCAGGACCCGCCCGCGAACCGTTGCCGCCTGGTCGGGGCGCATCAGGGTGCCGCGCTCGATCAGCGCGTAGATGGAAGGAGCGAGGCCGCCGCGAAGGGTGCTGCCAAGGAGAAGCGCAGGCGCTTTGGTCGCGTGCATCGTGGTCAGGTTATGCCCCGTTGGCACGCCATAGACTCGGGCGCCGCCCATGGACTTCTCGCTTACCGACGAGCAGCGCCTGATCCGAGACACCGTCCGCGACTTCGCCTCGAACGAGGTCGCGCCCGTGGCAGAGGAGCTCGACCGGACCAAGGCATTCCCGTATGAGCTCGTCGCGAAGATGGGCGAGCTCGGCCTCATGGGCATCCCATTCTCCGAGGAGTACGGGGGCGGCGGGGCCGACACGCTCTCCTACGTCCTCGCCATCGAGGAGCTCGCCCGGATCGACTCGTCGGTGGGCATCACGCTGGCCGCTCACACATCGCTCGGCACGATGCCGATCAGCCTCTGGGGCACCGCCGAGCAGAAGGAGGAGTGGCTGCCAGAGCTCTGCGCCGGCAAAAAGCTCGCCGCGTTCGGTCTGACCGAGCCGGAAGCAGGCTCCGACGCGGGCGCCACCCGAACGCGGGCAAAGCTCGAGGACGGCGAGTGGGTCGTCGACGGCTCGAAGCAATTCATCACCAACGCCGGCACGGACATCTCCGCCTGCGTGACGATCACGGCGGTCACGGACTCCGATAACGGCTCGAGGGAGATCTCGAACATCATCGTGCCCAACGGGACACCCGGATACGAGCCCGGCGAGCCGTACCGGAAGATGGGCTGGAATGCCTCGGACACTCGCCCGCTCACGTTCGCCGGCGCGCGCGTGCCGGAGTCGAACCTGCTCGGCCGGCGCGGCGACGGCTTCAAGCAATTCCTACACATCCTCGACGGCGGGCGGATTGGTGTCTCGGCAATGGGCATCGGGCTTGCACAGGGCGCGCTTGACGAGGCGATCGCCTACGCGAAAGAGCGCAAGGCGTTCGGCCAGCCGATCGGCAAGTTTCAGGCGATCCAGGCGAAGATCGCCGACATCTCCGCGCAGCTGGAGGCGGCGCGCCTACTTACCTATCGCTGCGCGATCGAAAAGGACGCGGGCGATTCCTTCACCCTTGCCGCCGCTCAGGCAAAGCTCATCACCGGTCGCCTGGCAGTCCGGGCATGCGAGGAGGCCGTCCAGATCCACGGCGGCTACGGCTACATCGAGGAGTACCCCGTCTGCCGCTTCTATCGCGACGCGAAGATTCTCACCATCGGCGAGGGCACCGACGAGGTGCAACAGATGGTCATCGCCCGCCAGCTGGGGCTGTAGCGGCCAACGACGGCGAGGTGGTTGCGAGAACCCGCGCTATTCGCGGAAATCAGCAACCACCGAAGGACTACGAGTCGGCCGGGTGGACCGTCTTGGTCTTGGCCTCGCGCTCGGCGAGCTCGGCGCTTCGGCCCGTGGCCGCCTTGCCGATGCCGTAGTGATCGAGCATCATCTGCTCGGATTCGCGCTCGAGCGGCTTGCCGGGCTGGACCCGGGGCGCCTTGCGGATCTGGTCTCGCGTGTACGGGACCCAGGCGCGGCCGTTCGCGGTGACCGCGTCGCGCGCAGGCACCAGGCAGTAGTGGCCGAAGCGGCCCATACGGGCCATCAGCCACTCGACCCGACCGGTTACGTCGTCGACGAATGAGCCCTCGACGCGGCCGACTTGGACGCCGCCCATCTCGTCAAGCCGAAGGCCCTTCCATTGGAAGCTCGCCTCGCCTTCGGCGACATCGGGCAAGGCCGGATCCGGCGCCTCGTCCTCGGCGGTCGCGCCCTTCTCGGGCGTCGGTGTCTCCTCCTCAGCCATCGAGCGACTTTTCTAGCAGCTTGCGCGCAGCCGTGGCGGGGTCAGTCTCGCGCCTGACGACGCTGTCGAGGAGCCCTGCCCACTCTGAGTCCGCCTCGGTGCGCGTTTCGAGCTCGCGCCGCATCCTGGCGGCCGCGATGCCCATCACCTCGGCTCGAAGGTTCCGGGCGCGGCGCTCGGCGAGGGTCCCCTCTTCCTCGATGTGAGCCCGGTGCTCGTCAATCGTGTCGATCAGCTTTTCGACCCCCTCGCCGTTCGACGCCTCGGTGCGGACGACCGGCACGCGCCACGAGCGCTGCGGGCCGAGGGAGAGCACCGCGCGAACCTCGCGCATCATCGTGTCGGCCTGCGGGTGGTCGGCCTTGTTCACGACGATGATGTCCGGGATCTCCATGACGCCCGCCTTGAGCGCCTGGATCGAGTCGCCGGAGCCCGGCATCAGCGCAAGGACGATCGTGTCGGCGTGGTCGACGACGTCGATCTCGCCCTGCCCCACGCCGACGGTCTCCAGGAGGACATCGTCCTTGCCGGCCGCGTCCATCAGGAGCGCCGCCTGAAGCGCCGCCTCGGCCAGCCCGCCGAGCGCGCCACGCGAGGCCATCGAGCGGATGAAGACCCCCTCATCCAGGAAGTGATCAGACAGACGGATGCGATCACCGAGGACAGCGCCTCGCGTGAACGGGCTCGAGGGGTCCACGGACAGAACGCCTACCGTCCGGCCGGCCTCGCGAAGAAGCTTGGTCATCGAGCCGATCAAGGTCGACTTGCCGACTCCGGGAGGGCCCGTGATGCCTGTTACCCGCGCGTTCCCGGTTTCGGGGAAGATCTGTGCGACCAGCTGATCGCCCGCCGGTTCGCGGTTCTCGACCAGGCTGATCGCCCGGGCGAGGGCGCGCCGGTCGCCCGCCAGAAGGCGCTTTGCGAGCGGCTCGTCTTTCACCGAGGGGTCAGCCACAGGATGGGCGAGTCTATGAGGCGCAGCGGCCCCATCGGGCTCGCGGCTACAGTCCTCGCCCGTGGCCCGGCCCTTCAGGACAACCACCGACACCTGCTGCTTTCGCAGCTAAAGCTGCTGATGAGATTTATTGCCTTCGCGAAGCGAAACGGGATGCTCAACCGCCGCTACGGCGCGCTCCTTTGGCGCTATTTCTGGCGCCGGTTCTTCACCCGCGCGGGCTGGCGCTGGGAGACCGATGGCCCGGTCTTCTTCGGGAGGAACCTCGAGATCCAGATCTCCAAGCGCGGCACGGTCAAGTTCGGGCGCTTCGTCTGGATCGGCGACGGCACAAAGATCCGCTGCCACGAGGGCGAGGTCGAGATCGGCCGAAAGACGGTGATCGGTCAGGAGGCGACGATCTCCGCCTACAAGCGCGTCTTGATCGGCGAGCAGTGCGTGATCGCCGACCGGGCGATGTTCATCGACTTCGACCACGGCATGGTCGAGGTGGAGCGCCCGATCCGCCTCCAGGGCATCTATAAGCGCGACGTCGTGATTGGCGCGAACGTCTGGGTCGGCTACGGCGCGGCGTTTTTGCGCGGCGTGACGGTGGGCGACAACTCCGTCGTCGGTACCAGCGCGGTGGTCGCCCGCGACGTCCCGGCGAACGCGGTCGTCGGCGGAGTCCCCGCGCACGTCATCCGCATGCGAGAGGCCCCGCGCGAGCTCGTCTGGCCCAACCCGGTCGAGCCCGACCCCGAGGGCCCACGAACGCTCAAGCCTGGGGTCTGACCCCCAAAATCATCGGCGCTTCTGCGCTTCTGCGCGCGCGGTGGGGTCTGACCCCTCTTCGCCCGCGAGCCCCGCGTAGAGCTCGGCGGTGTCCGCGGCGACGTCGGCCCAGTCGAAGCGCCGGATGTGGTCGAGGCCTTCAGCCACCAGGCGCTCACCGAGCTTCTGGTCGCGAAGGACCCGGATCGCCTGGTCGGCCAGCGCCTCCGGATCGCGAGCGCGGAAGCGAAGGCCCGCGGAGTCGTCGGGCACCACCTC
>Ga0208612_1000345_pt1 | contig 21407 bp, 16 predicted proteins | sample AntDryMetagUQ889_FD_188089 | JGI IMG/M metagenome (GOLD analysis project Ga0208612, IMG submission 188089) | Polar desert microbial communities from Antarctic Dry Valleys - UQ889 (SPAdes) | ecosystem: Environmental > Terrestrial > Soil > Desert | place: Antarctic Dry Valleys | collected 2008-12-31 | reverse complement strand
CGCATCGCGCAGGAAATCGGCTACCCCGTCATCATCAAAGCTGCCGCCGGGGGCGGCGGGCGCGGCATGCGCGTGGCGCACAACGACGTCTCCCTCCGCGCCGGCTTCAAACAAGCGCAGGCCGAGGCGGAGAACGCGTTCAAGAACTCGATGGTCTACATCGAGAAGTACGTCGAGTTCGGCCGGCACGTCCCACAGCGAGGCGAGGTGAGCGGCGACAGCATGGACGCTCGTGTCTCGCTCCTCCCACATCGGGGTGGCGAGGCTCTCCGCCTCGCCGAAGCGCATGAGGCGGCGATGGACGGATTGCTCGTCGCCGGCCGGGCCGAGGGAACGGGTCACGGCTTGCGCCAGGTGCGCCCTTCTCGCTCCAGGAGCTCATCGGCGGCGGGCGGACCCCAGCTCCCGGCGGCATAGAAGTGAAGCGGACCGCCCTCGCCCGACTCCCACGCGGCGAGGATCGGGTCGAGAATCTCCCAGGCCCGCTCGACCTCGTCGTCGCGGGTGAAGAGGCTCGGATCGCCGATCATCGCGTCGAGGAGGAGCGTCTCGTACGCATCCGGCGAGTCGACGGCGAAGCTCGCGCCGTAGCGGAAGTCCATGTTCACGCTGCGGATCTGGAGGCCCTGGCCGGGGACCTTGGCGCCGAAGCGCAGCAGGATCCCCTCGTCGGGCTGCACCCGGATGGCGAGGACGTTCGGCTCCACCTGCGAGACGCCGGCCCGTGCGAAGAGCGTCAGCGGCGCACGCTTGAACTGCACGGCGATCTCGGTGACTCGGCTGGGCAGCGTCTTGCCGGTGCGGATGTAGAAGGGCACCCCCGCCCAGCGCCACGAGTCGATGGCCAGCTTGAGGCCCACGAACGTCTCGGTCTCCGAGTCCGGGCGCACCTCGGGCTCGTCACGGTACGAGTGGACGCGTTCGCCCTCCACCCATCCGGAGACGTACTGGCCGCGAACCGTGTTGGCCGCAACCTCGGCGGGCGACATCGGCTTCACGCCGCGCAGCACCTTGAGCTTCTCGTCTCGCAGGTCCTCGGCATGGAACTCGACCGGCGGGTCCATGGCGAAGACCGCCATGAGCTGGAGGCCGTGGTTCTGCACGATGTCGCGCAGCGCACCGGTCTGGTCGTAGAACTCGCCCCGGCCCTCGACGCCGACGGTCTCGGCGACGGTGATCTGCACCGAGTCGATGTAGCGGCGGTTCCAGATCGGCTCGAACAGGCCGTTGCCGAAGCGGAAGACGGCCATGTTCTGGACCGTTTCCTTGCCGAGGTAGTGATCGATGCGGTAGATCTGCTCCTCGTCGAACACCTCGGCCAGCTCGTGGTTGAGCGTCCGCGCGCTGGCGAGGTCCCAGCCGAACGGCTTCTCGATGATCACCCGCGTCCATCCGCGCTTCGACCCCGACCGCCTCCGCGCACCGGGCGCCGCCAGCCCTGCGCGGTCGAGCTGGTTGACGATCTCCGGGTAGAGGTTCGGCGGAACGGCGAGATAGAAGAGCCGATTGCCCGCGGTCCCCCGGTCACGGTCGATCCGGTCGAGCCGCTTGGCCAGCTCGACGTAGGCCGCCGCATCGTCGAGATCGCCCCGGTGGTACTCGATTCCGCGGGCGAACGACTCCCAGATGGCGTCCTTGACCGGGCGGTTGCGGCTGTGCTCGTTGATGCTCTCCAGCAGGTGATCACGGAAGTCCTTGTCGGACAGCTCGCGGCGCGCGAAGCCAACGACCGTGAACTCGGGCGGCAGGAACCCGCCGAGGAGCGTGTTGTAGAGGGCCGGCGCCAGCTTGCGGTCGGTGAGGTCGCCGGTGGCACCGCAGATGATCATCGTGCAGGGCTCGGCCATGCGCTCCAGCCGCAGGCCCTCGCGCAGCGGATTCGGGCGCGCCTCGGGCGCGGTGCCGCCGGGGCGCGGACGGGTGCGCCGGCGTTCGCCCGCCGTATCGGCGTCCGCCGCGCGCGTGGCCATCGGCTACTCGCGCCCCTTGATGGCGTGGCCGCCGAATTCGTTGCGCAGCGCCGCCAGGACGCGGTCGCTGTAGCTGTCCGGCTCTCGCCGGCTGCGGAATCGCTGGAGCAGGCTGAGCGTGATCACCGGCGCCGGGACGTCGTGATCGATCGCCTCGGCGACGGTCCAGCGGCCCTCCCCCGAATCGGCGACCCAGCCATGAACGTTCTCGAGCTCATTGCCCTCGCGCTCGAAGGCGTTCGCCGCCAGCTCCAGCAGCCAGGAGCGGATGACCGACCCGTTGTTCCACATGCGCGCCACCGCCGCGAGGTCGAGGTCGTAGTCCGACGCGTGGAGGATGTCGAAGCCCTCGCCGTAGGCCTGCATGATCCCGTACTCGATGCCGTTGTGGACCATCTTGGTGTAGTGCCCCGCACCGGCGTCGCCGCAATAGAGGTACCCGTGCTCGGGCGCCAGGGTCCGAATCACGGGCTCGAAGCGCTCGAAGACCTCCCGCTTGCCGCCGATCATGGCGCAGAAGCCGACCTCGAGCCCCCAGACGCCACCCGACACGCCGATATCGAGCCACTCGATCCCCTTCTCGGCGAGCTCCGCGGCATGGCGCCGCGAGTCATGGAATCGGCTGTTGCCGGCGTCGATGATCACGTCCCCGGGCTCGAGGATTCCGGCGAGCTGCTCGATCATCGCGTCGGTCGCCGGCCCGGAGGGAACGCTGATGAGGGCGTGCCGTGGCGGGCGCACGAGCTCCAGCAGCCGGCCGAGCGGCTCGGCGACGGTCGTGCGGCCCTCGTTCTCCGGCTCGGCGGCGAGCTCGGTGGCGATCTGCTCGGTCCGGTTCCAGACCACGACGGGGTGCCCGCCGCGCGCGGCGCGGCGCGCCATCCCGGCGCCCATGCGCCCGAGCCCGCAGATCGCGACCTGCATCGGTTCCTCCTCAGTCACGCCTTCAACGCCTCTTCCATCATCGCCTCGAGCCGCGCCAGTCCTTCGCCCGGGTCCGCCAGGTGGAGCCTGATCGCGCGGCGACCACGCGCCTGGAGCGACGCGAGGTCCCCGAGCGCCTGTGCGGCGATCAGCGTACCGAACGATTCGGGCCAGTCGGGGATCGGCAGGTCCTTCGCCGGATCGGCCGTGATCTGGAGGAAGACCCCACTGTCGGGGCCGCCCTTGTGCAGCTGCCCGGTCGAGTGCAGGAATCGCGGGCCGAAGCCGAGCGTGGTCGCCACGCCCACCGAGTCACGCACCCGGGCCCGCATGCGCTGGAGCCGCTCGACGGTGTCGCGGTCCTGCGGGAGGTAGACCAGCAGCGCGAAGTAGTCCCGGCCCGGCTGAAGGAGCGAGAGGAGCAGGGACACGGCACCCGAGACGCTGACCGGCGTATCGCCGAGCGGCCCGGCTTCGGCGCTGACCGAGATCCCCGGCTCGCTGACGAGCGGCGCGGGAGCGGGCAGCGCCCCGGTTCGGCGGTACGTCTCGAGCAGCTCGGTGGTGGCGTCCTTGCTCTCCTGGACGTTCGGCTGATCGAAGGGATCGATGCCCAGGACGATTCCGGCGGCCGCTGTCGCCACCTCCCAGCGCACGAACTCGGCGCCGATGTCGAGCGGGTCGGACAGGACGATCTCCTCGATCAGGCTGCCGCGGCGGCGCATCTCGCCGATGAGGTCGTCCCGGCCATCGGTCCCCTCGTCCGCAAGCCGCACGCTGACCGCAACGCGATCCTCCCCGTACGCGGCCGGATCGCCGATGGGCTCGCCCACGATTGGCACGATGCCGCGTCCCCCTTTGCCGGTGCTCTCCGCCACGAGCTGCTCGACCCAGTCTCCGAACGCGGCGAGGCGCGGTGAGAGCACGACGGTCAGCTTGTCGCGTCCCTCGAGCGCCGCCTCGCCCATCGCGGCGCCGAGCCGCAGGCCCGGGTTGGCGGCAGCGTCCGGCTCACGGCACGCGGCGGCCATCCGCCGCGCACGCTCCAGCAGCCCGCCGACGTCCACCCCGTTCAGGACGGCGGGCACGAGCCCGAACACGGTGAGCGCCGAGTATCTGCCGCCCACGTCCGGCGGCGCGTCGACGATGGTGCGGAACTCCTGCGCGCGGGCGAGATCGGCGAGGGGCGTGCCGGGATCGGTGATGGCGACGAAGTCGAGTGCGGGCGCGATCTCGCCCATGGACGCCTGGAAGGCATTCGGCTCGGTGGTCGCGCCCGACTTGGAGCTGACGCAGAACAGCGTGCGCTGCTCGCCGGCCCACGACCGGAAGCCCCGCACCGCGTCGGGGTGCGTCGAGTCCAGGATCCGCAGCTCAAGGGCGGCCTCCGACGCCGACCCCCCTGCCCACCCGAAGACGCGGCTGAAGAGCTCCGGTGCCAGGCTGGATCCGCCCATGCCGAGCACCGCGGCGCGCCGGTAGCCATCCTCGCGCACGTCGCGCGCGAGGTGCTCGAGCTCGGCGATGCGCCCCGCCATCGTCTCCGGCAGATCGAGCCAGCCGAGCCAGCGCGCGACCTCCGCCGGCGCCTTGCCCGACTCCGCCCACAACGAGCCGTCCTTCGCCCAGAGGCGGTCGGCGACGCGATCGGCGGTCCAGCGCTCGAGCCGCGTGCTGGTCGCGGCCGCGACGCCGGTCATGCCGGGGCGAGCTCCTGGCGCTTCGACTCGATGCTCTCGATGAGCTCGTCGAAGCTCTTCGCGAACGACGCGACCCCCTCCTCGATGAGCTCGTCGGTGACACGCTCCATGCTGATGCCGAGCGCTTCGACCTCGCGGAGCGCCTGCTTCGCACCGGCGACGTTTCGATCGATGGTCTGCGCCACGCGGCCGTGCTCCAGGAAGGCGGTGATGGTCTCGGTCGGCATGGTGTCCACGGTGTCCGGGCCGATGAGCTCCTCGACGTACAGGACGTCGCGATAGTCCGGGTTCTTCGTGCTGGTGCTCGCCCACAGGCAGCGCTGGACGCGCGCCCCGGCGGCGCGCAGGTCCGCGAACTCGTCGCCGCCGAAGATCTCGCCGAACGCCTCGTAGGCGAGCTTCGCATTGGCGATCGCCGCCTTGCCCCGCGCCTCGAGCGCCGCCCTGGTTCCGAGCTCGTTGAGCATCTTGTCGATCTTGGTGTCCACGCGGCTGACGAAGAAGCTCGCCACGCTCGCCACGCGGGAGATGTCCTCGCCGCGCTCATGCCGCGCGCGCAGCCCGGCGATATAGGCTCGCGCCACGCGCCGGTAGACGTCCACGCTGAACATGAGCGTGACGTTGACGTTGATGTTTTCGCTGATGGCCGTCTCGATGGCCGGGATGCCCGCCTCGGTCGCGGGGATCTTGATGAACACGTTGGGGCGTTCGAGGCGCGCCCACAGCTCTCGGGCGCGCGCCACGGTGGCGTCCGTATCGGCGGCAAGGTCCGGCTCGACCTCGATGCTCGCGAAGCCATCGGCGCCGTCGGCAGCGTCGTACACCCGACGAAGCACGTCGGCCGCGTCGCCGACATCGGTGACCGCGATCTCCTCGTAGATCGCGCGCGTGTCGTCGCCCGCCTCGATCTCGCGACGCACGAGGTCGTCGTACTGGCCGGTCGCGACCGCCTTGGCAAAGATCGTCGGGTTGCTGGTCAGCCCGCGAATGCCGTCGTCGACGAGCTCCTCGAGCTTGCCGCTGGCGATGAGGTCGCGGTCGATGAAGTCGATCCACGGGCTCTGTCCCAGCGCCCACAGCCGCTGAAGGGCGTTTGGACCGCTGGTGTCCGCCTTCTGGGCCACGCGCTCGGCCTCGCCGTCCTGGTCGACCGCCTCGTCCCGCCGGCGGTCCGCCTCTGCTCCTGTCATCTCAAGCGTCTCCTCGTTACTCGCGCCGACCGGAGCCGACCTCTGACTTGCTTCGTCCGCGAGCCCCGGCACGGCCGGTGAGCTCGCGCGCGGCATCGGCGATGTGATCCGCGTCGATCCCCGCCGCCGCCAGCAGCTCCGCCGGCGTGCCGGAGCCCGGCATGCTGCGCACGGCCAGCTTGACCACCAGCGGATGGGACTCCTCCTCGGCCAGCGCGCTGAGCACCGCGTCGCCGATGCCGCCCTCGGGCCAGTGGTCCTCGACGGTGATGATGGCGCCGGTCTCGCGACCCGCGGTCCGCACCGTCTCGGCGTCGATGGGCTTGACGCTGTACAGGTCGATGACCCGAGCTGTGATGCCCTCGCCGGCCAGCTGATCGGCCGCCCTGAGCGCCTCGTGCAGGGTGATGCCCGCGCCGATGAGGGTCACGGCGTCGTCTTCGGTCCCTCGCACCACGCGGGATCCGCCGATGTGGAAGTCCTCGCCCGGGTCGTACAGGACGGGCAGCTTCTCGCGCGTCGTCCGCATGAAGACGATCCCCTCCCGGTCCGCCATCTGCGGCACCAGCGCCGCGGTCTGGTTGGGGTCGGACGGGTAGAGCACGGTCGAGCCGTGGACGGCCCGGTACGAGGCGAGGTCCTCGAGCGCCATCTGCGACGGTCCATCCTCGCCGATGCTGACGCCGGCGTGCGATCCGGCCACGGCGATGTTCGCCCGGCTCACCGCCGCCATGCGCACGAAGTCGTAGGCCCGCGCCAGGAACGCGGCGAACGTCACCGCGAAGGGCTTCCAGCCACGGACCTGCATGCCGACCGCGGTGGCGATCATCTGCTGCTCGGCGATGTACATCTGGAAGAAGCGGTCCGGCAGCGCGGTGGCAAAAAGCTCGGTGTAGGTGCTGTTCCCGACCTCGCCATCGATGGCGACGACCTCGCCGCGCGCCTTGCCGAGCGCCACCAGGGCATCGCCGAAGGCCTTCCGGGTCGCCTCCTTCGTGCCGGGCTCGTAGATGGGAAGCTTCAGCACTGTCGTCGGGAACTCGTGCGGCGTGCCCGCGATTGTCGGCTTGGGGACGTCGACGTGGATGCTGCGCAGGCCACCGAGCTCGGCGATGGATGCCTCGGGGTCGTCGAGCGGCTTGCCGTGCTTGCCGGGCAGGTTCGACACGGCCTTGACCCCGTGGCCCTTCTCCGTACGCGCGATGATGACGGTGGGCTGGCCGGTCGTCTCGACCGCCCGAGCCAGCGCGCGGTCGACGGCCGCGACATCGTGCCCGTCGATCTCGATGGCCTTCCAGCCGAACGCCTCCGCGCGCCGGCGATACGCGTCGAGGTCCCAGGCGTGCATGGTCTCGCCGGTCTGGCCCCATCGGTTCACGTCGATGATTGCCGTCAGGTTGTCGAGCTTGTTGTGGCCCGCCGCCTCGAAGGCCTCCCACATCGAGCCCTCGGCCATCTCGGAGTCGCCGCACAGACACCAGACGCGGTACTTGAGCCGATCAAGGCGCTTGCCCGCCAGCGCGACGCCGACGGCGATGGGCAGACCCTGGCCCAGCGAGCCGGTGGCCACGTCCACCCACGGCAGCACCGGGGTCGGATGCCCCTCGATGCGAGAGCCGAACCGGCGGAACGTGAGCATCTCGTCGTCGCTGATGGCCCCCGCGGCCTTGTACATGGCGTACAGCAGCGGCGACGCATGCCCCTTGCTGAAGATCAGGTGATCGTTGCGCGGGTCGTCGGGGGTGCCGAAGTCGTAGTGCAGGAACTTCGACATGAGAACCGCCACGAGGTCGGCGGCGGACATCGAGGAGGTGGGGTGGCCGCTGCCGGCGGCGCTGCTGGATCGAATCGAGTCGACGCGCAGCTGCTGACCCAGCTCGCGCCACTGATCCTGCTCGGTCGTCATGGGTACGGGGCTCCGCAAGTTGTCTGCCGAACGACGACCTCATCATACGGCGGCCGACCGCCACGGCCGCCCGGCGGCCAAGCGATATCGCTGGTGCTACTCCCGCATCATGCGGAAGCAGTCGGAGCAGTACACCGGACGCGCCCCGGTCGGTCGGAACGGCACCTGCGTCTCGTTGCCGCATCGGGCGCACACCGCGTCGTGCATCTCGCGCGGCGCGCTCGAATAGCCGCCGCCGTTGCCTGCGGAGCTATACCCGCCGCTGGCGCCATAGCCGCTCGCGCCACCGCCCCCGCCCCCGCCCCCGCTGGCACGCCGCTGGGCACGGCACGCGGCGCAGCGCTTGGGAGCGGACGAGAAGCCCTTCTCCGCGAAGAACGCCTGTTCCGAGGCGGTGAAGACGAAGTCGATCCCGCAGTCCGTGCAGTTGATGACCTGGTCGGTGTAGGCCACGTGTCACTCCCTGGATGGATGTTGACCGCTCCGCCGCGTTCGACGACGCCGGTCCCGGGTCTTGCCGCTGCTCCGGGCCGACGCGGACGTGGTGAGGGGAGGGAAGGATGGTGGCGCCGCAGATGCGGCTCGACGCGCGAGAGTATTGCGGACGCGCCCGACGGCCGCAATACCAATACTCGCCGCCCACAGCGTGGCCCTACGATTCGCCGATGCGAACTGCGCTGCTGGTCGTCGGGGTCGCCATGGTCCTGGGCGGCCTGGTCTGGCTGGCCCAGGGACTGAACCTGCCCCTCGCGCCGCGCAGCTTCATGACTGCGGACGGCGGCTGGGCGTTCATCGGCGCCGTGGTGGTGGTGGCCGGGATCGTAGTCATCCGCTTGGCTCGCCGAGCACGCTGAGCTCAGGCGATCCGGACTCCGGCCTCCGACATCTCCGCGAACGCGTGCTCGCCGTCCTCGGGACGCAGGTTCACCGCCGCGACAGCGTCCGCAACGACATCAACATCGAACCCGAGGCGAGCGCCGTCCAGGGCGGTCTCCTTCACGCAGTAGTCGGTCGCCAGCCCGCAGATCACGATGCGCTCGACGCCGCGCTCACGGAGCAGCGCCTCGAGCTCGGTCCGAGTCTCCTCACCGCTCGCCGGATCGCGCACGGTGAAGGCGGAGTACCCGTCCTCCCCAGCGGTGCCCTTGCGGATGCGAGGAGCATCCGGAGGAAGGTGCAGCGCAGGGTGCAGCTCCGCCCCCCACGTGCCGCCGACACAGTGGACTGGCCAAATCCCGCCGTCCTTCTCGAAATGCGGGGTGACCGCGGGGTGCCAGTCCTGCGTCGCCACGACGAGCGCCCCCGCCTCCGTCGCCACCGCGACCAGCTCGTTGACACGCGGCACCACCTGCGCGCCATCGGCCACCGCGAGGCTGCCGGACGGATCGGCGAAGTCGTTCTGGAGGTCGACGACGACCAGGGCGGTGCGCTCGTCGAAACGGTTCACGCGGCGGATCGTAGCCGCGTCGGGTCAGGCAGGAGTGGCGGAGATCCCGAGGAACGGCAGCAGGCCGAGCACCCCGATGACGATCAGGTACAGGGCCACCAGGTAGTTCAGCAACCGCGGGACGATGAGGATGAGGACTCCGATGATGATGGCGAGGACTGCGGCCCAGAACGTCGTGTTTCCAAGATCAATGACCATGTGGGTTCACCTCCCTATCGAGTGCGGGGTGCACCCCGCGTGCCGGATGGCCACTCCGCGGTCGCGGGAGGCCCTAACTCGGAAAAATTCGCTTGAGGCGCCGATACGCGCGCGAGGCCGGGCTCCGCATGGCGAGCGGCGGAGGCGGCGTGGGGCGTGACACGGGGGTGCCCGTGTCGTCGCCGGCTGGGGGCTGAACGTCCGGAGGTGTTGGGTGAGCAAGCGCGTCGAGAGCGGCGAGCGCCTCGTCGAGCTCGCGCGACCCGGAAAGCTCGCTCGGCTCCGGCCGATCTCGCTCCGGCCACGGCGGCGCCTCGGCGTGGGAGGGGTCCCATGCGGGGAGTGTCGGCGCCCGGACATCCTCCGCGGCGATCCATCCGGGCTCCTCGATGCTTGCGCTGTAGTGCTCGGCATCCCAGGCAGGCTCCGGCGCCTCGTCGTCGGACTCGGCGGCCGCCGCCGGTCCGGTCTCGGCTTCGGGCTCGGGCTCGGGCTCAGATACTTCATCGTGGGTCTCGGGCTCGGGCCTGGAACTCTCACCGTCGGTCTCGGCTGAGAGAGCCTCGTCCGCGGGCTCGGGGTCGACAGCGGCAACCGATTCCGCCCCGTCCGCCTCCACCTCTTCCGCGACGGGCACCGCGTCGGCGGACGGCAGGTCGCGTGGCAGGAATGCCTCGGCCTCGTGCTCGGTGCTCTCGTCCTCGGCTGGAGCTCCGTCCGAGGGCTGATCGTGCCGCAGCCCGGCGAGCGCGGCGGCCGTCTCCGCGGCGCCGGGAAGCTCCGGCGGGCTCGGGTCATCGGCACGCGCGAGCGCGTCCGCGAAGCTTTCGGTGGCTCGGCGGCCCGAGCGACGCCGACGATGTGATCCGCGATTGTCGGCGTGGTCGGTAGCTTCAGCGTCGTCCTGCGCGCCCGAGCGGCCCGCCCTTTCGGCCGTCGACGACTCTGGTTTCCGCGGTGCCTCGACGACCGACTCGCCGGGCGACGGCCAGGCACTCGGGGCCCAGGATGATCCCGGGTCGGCCGCAGCCGAGGTCAGCCGGAGGTCGACGCGTGCTTCGAGCATGTCGACACGGGAGCGGAGCCCGGCCACCTCGCCCCGCGCCTCGCCCAGCGCGAGGAGCGCCTGGCCGTAGCGCTCGGTGAGCGACCGGAACTCGGTCAGCAGCTCCCGGAACGGCGATGCATCGCTCGGCGGAAGGTCCACGGGGCGCTCCGCCACGGGGCCAGGTGGTTCCGCGTTGCGATCCGCCCGGAGCCGGACGCGCATTGCGCCGCCGAGGTCGGTGGACCCGGTGAGGATCCCGCGCGCGATCAGCTCCCACACACGCTCCCGCGGAACGCCAAGGACCGATGCCGCCTCTTCCACCGTATAGCCATCCACCACGGCTGATGGTAGCGCGCCGTCCGTCGGCCGAGGCGCCGTCCGCGCGACCGCGCGACACGGTCGGTCACGCCGCTATCATCGGCGCTCGTGACCACCCCTCTGCGCGTGCCCACACTGCCCGGGCATGACTTCAACCTCCCCGCGGGCCTCGAAGGGCTCGGCGAGCTCGCCTACAACCTGTGGTGGAGCTGGACGCCGCAGGCGCAGGCGCTCTTCAGCCGAATCGACTCGGCGGCATGGACCAGGCACCGCAACCCCACTCCGCTCCTGCGCGGCGTCACGATTGCTCGCTGGTCCGAGCTGACCGCCGACGAGGACTTCATGGTCGACGCGTCTAGGCTCGTCGACGAGTTCGGCACGTACCTCAGCAACGGTGGAGAGTCGTGGTACCAGGCGTCGCCGGAGCGGCAGCTCCCGGGCACCATCGCGTACTTCTGCGCGGAGTTCGGGATTCACGAGTCGATGCAGATCTACTCGGGCGGCCTCGGCATCCTGGCCGGCGACCACTGCAAGAGCGCGTCGGACGCGGCGCTGCCCTTCATCGGCATCGGCCTGCTCTACCGCCGGGGCTACTTCCGCCAGCAGATTGACGCCGATGGGCACCAGGAGCATGCCCAGCCCGATCTCGACCCGGCCCAGTTGCCGCTCCGGCGCGCTCGGGGCCGCGACGGCGCGCCGCTCGAGGTCTCGGTCGAGATCGCGGACCGCACCGTCCGGGTTGCCGTGTGGGCGGCGGAGGTTGGCCGCGTGCCGATCCTGCTGCTCGACACCGACATTCCCGCCAACGACCCCGCCGACCGCCCGATCACCCACATCCTCTATGTTCGCGGGCGCGAGATGCGCCTCTGCCAGGAGCTCGTGCTCGGCATCGGCGGCGTCCGCGCATTGCGTGCCCTGGGCATCGAGCCCGCCGTCTGGCATCTCAACGAGGGCCACTCCGCCTTCCTGCTGCTCGAGCGGGCCCGCGAATGGGTTGCGGCGGAATCTGAAGACTCGGCGGCGGGAGCGCTCCGACGGGCGGGCCGCGACGCCGTGTTCACCATTCACACGCCGGTTCCCGCGGGGAACGAGGTCTTCGGGCGTGACCTGCTGACGCACGCGCTTGACCGCTGGTTCGCGGCCTGCGCCATGGCACCCGACGAGCTGTTCGAGCTCGGCCGCGGCCACACGGACGCCCCCGACGCCCCGTTCGACATGACGGCGTTCGTGCTGCGCCACGCGAGCGGGGCCAATGCCGTCAGCAAGCTCCATGGCACAACGGCCACCGCGACCTGGCAGGAGCTGGCCGGCCACCCCATCGACGCCATCACCAACGGCGTCCACGTCCCGACCTGGATCGGCAGACCGGTCCGGCGGCTCGTGCAGCGCGCCAGCGGCGTCACGCTCGACACGGACATGAACGGCCCCGAGCCGGTGGCGCGCCTCGCCGACATCGATGCGGAAGAGCTGTGGGCCGCCCACCAGCAGCAGAAGCGCGAGATGATTGGGTTCCTCGAGAGCCGTCTCACGCGGCAGCTCGCCCGCCACGGAGAGTCGCCCGACACACTGCGCGCCGCGCGAGGGACCCTGCACTCGGATGCGCTCATCATCGGCTTCGCCCGGCGATTCGCCACCTACAAGCGCGCCGACCTGCTCTTCAGCGACGAGGAACGGCTGTCGGCGATGCTGTCGTCGGCCGACCGCCCGGTGCAGATCGTGATCGCCGGCAAGGCGCACCCGGCGGATCGGCCCGGTCAGCAGGTCATCCAGCGCATCTTCGAGCTCTCCCGCTCTGAACGCCTGCGCGGCGGCGTTTTCGTGGTCGAGGACTACGACATGCGCATCGGGCGCTTCCTCGTCGGCGGGGTGGACATCTGGCTGAACAACCCGCGGAGGCCGCTCGAGGCGTCGGGGACCTCGGGCATGAAGGCGGCGATGAACGGCGTGCCATCGGTGAGCGTGCTCGACGGCTGGTGGGACGAGGGGTACGACGGCCGCAACGGATGGGCGATCGGCGACCGGACCCCCGATGGCGACGAGGCGGCGCAGGACGCCGCTGATGCGGCAGAGCTGTATCGGCTCCTCGAGGAGGAGATCGTCCCGCGCTTCTTCGAGCGCGACCGCAAGGGCTGCCCCACCGCCTGGGTGGACACCATGCGCGCGGCCATGTCGAGCGCCTTGTGGCAGTTCAGCACGGCCCGCATGCTCAGCGAATACGTCGACCGCCTCTATCTGCCCGCCGTTCGCAGCTTCGTCGAGGCGTAGCCGCCACGGTGGCGTGACCCCTCGCTACGGCAGGAAGTGCCGGGGGTTCACCCATCCGCCGCCCTGGTTGACGGCGAAGTGCACGTGGCAGCCGGTGGACATCCCAGTGCTGCCCTCGAAGCCGATGACCGTGTCGCTGGTGACGACGGAGCCCGGCCCGACCACCACTCGCGGCTGCATGTGCCAGTACCAGGTCTGGACGCCGCCGCCGTGGTCGATGATGACGCCGTAGCCCGAATCCCACGGGAGCAGCGGCTGACCGGAGGCAACCACCACACCGGCGCCGGCCGCGTAGATCTGGGTGCCGCAGCCGCTCGCGAAGTCGATGCCGGTGTGGAAATGCGGGTAGTACGTGCCGCCGAAGTTGTAGGGCGGCTCGAGGACGAAGGACGTGGGACCGAACTCCTGCGTGATGCGGGGGCCGGCCTCGGGCCAGCGGAACCCGAAGTTCGAGGTGGCGTCGCGTGCGCCCGGCTGCGGGGCGGCGGCGCGCCGTTGGGCCTCCGCCGCCTGCTGGCGCTTCGCCTCATCGATCTGCGCCTGCTGTGTATCCGCCCGCTGCTGGAGCTGCTCGGCGAGGTTCCGAGCGGCCGCCGCCGCCTGCTCGTTCTGGGCGACCGTCGCCTCGACGTTGCCCTGGGCCGCCAGCGACTCGTTGAGTGCCTGCTCCTGCACCTGCTCCCGGATCTCGGCGGCCGCGCGGAGCTGCGCGAGGCTTGCCTCCAGCTCGGCCAGCTCGGCCTGGCGCACCTGGAGGATGTCCTCCTCCACGCGCGCCGCGCGCCGCGCGACCCCGAGTTGGCGCCTGCCCTCGTTGAGGGTCTGCCGGCGTGTCTCGAGCTCCGCCCGGATGTGGCGAATTTCCTCGGCGAGCAGGCGGTCCTCGTCGGCGACGGTCATGAGGTACCCGACCTGGGTGGTGGCAGTGTCGAGCGAGTCCGCCGACAGGAGGAGCTCGAGCAGCGACGTCTGGGTGCGCTCGTAGGCGGAGCGCATGTGTGCCTGGAGGAGCGCCTCCCGCTGCGCGAGATCGGCCGTGCGGCGCTCCACGTCCTCCGCGACGGCGACGAGCTCGCGGTCCAGCGCGTCGATCTGCTTTCGGAGCTCGACCAGGTGCGCCTCGATGGCGACCACCTGCTGTCCGACCTCGATGAGCAGGCCGCTCACCCGGTCGTATTCGCTCGTGACGGCGTTGAGCTCGGCGCGGGCCGCCGCCAGCTGCCCGTCGAGGCGAGCGGACTGCGACTTCAGCTGGTCGAGCTGAGCGCGCTGCCGCTGCGTGGCAGCCTCCAGCGACTGCTGCGCCGACTGTGCGTCTACGAGCTGCTGCTGGGTCTGGGCCAGTTCGGCCTCGGGATCAGCGGCAAGGGCCGAGCCGCTGGGCTGGGTTGTGACGACGCTCCATCCAACGATCACGAGGGCTACGACCGTGACCGAAAGACGAGACCGCCGCCTCATCGGACGGTGATGGGGGTCTGCAATTTGCCCTTTGCCCCGTGCGAATACGTTCGGGGCCATCGTCCCAGACGGCGCACGCCGCCGGAACGGGGTCGAATGTACTACACCGAAATGACCTTGACCACCCGGATACGCGTTCGGGCTAATCCTCGTCGCGCTTCGTGAGGCGGCCGATCACGAGGCCGGCAGCGGCCGCTCCGGCCATCGCCACCCATCCCGGGAGGCCACGGCGGGGGCCGAGGGCCGGTCCCGGCGGCCCGTCCGGCACGGGCACCGGCAGGAATCGCGGGTCGGCTGCGGTGATCAGTCCCAGCTCGTCATCCAGGGCGCTGGCTCGGGCGAACTCGGCTCCGAGCAGGACGACGATGCTCGCGAAGTAGATGAAGACGAGGAGCGTGATGCCGGTCGAGATCGGTCCGAAGGCGCTCTCGTAGTTCGCCACGTTCGTCGCGTAGTAGGTGAAGCCGTAGCGCAGCACGGTCCACAGCAGCGTTGCCGCGATGGCGCCCGGCAGCACCTCGCGCCACGTGACCGGTCGATTGGGAACGACGCGGTAGATGACCCAGAACGTGAAGAAGATGAGGACGACGGGCACCACGAGGCCGATGAGCCACACGGCGGTGCCACCACCGGGAATGTTGCGCAGGACGCCGGACGCCGCCTCGGCCAGGATGCCGGTCACGATGCCGATGACCAGCGACGACAGGGCAAGCACCCCGGTCATCCCCATCATCAGGAGGCCGAGGAGCTTGTCCTGGACGAAGCCGCGGGGCGGCGCGCTCTCGAAGACGCGGCTGATGCCGCTCGACATCGCCGAGAAGAGGCCGAGCGCACCCCACAGCAGGAAGGCGCCGCTGATGAGCGTCATCCCGCCGCGGGACTCGATGACCGCGTCGATCACGCCGCCGATCGTCTCCCCGTCGAGCGGCGACCCGGCCTGGACCTGCTCCACCACGAAGCGGCGCGCCTCTCCCTCGCCGAGGATGAAGGAGCCGATGACGACCGCCAGGACCAGGAGCTGGAAGATCGACAGCAGGCCGAAGTAGGCCATGCTGCCGGCGTACTGGAGCGCCTCGTGCGCCATGAAGCCGGACACGGCACGGCGGAAGACGCGTGGCGTGCGGTGGCGCTGGCTCCACTCGTCGAGCGTGCCGAGCATGCCCTTGATGCGATCGATCATTTACGGCGCGACCTCGCAAGCGTCGTGCCCGGTTGAGTTCGGCCGCTACCCTGTCCCGCATGGCGCGCGACGCGGAGATCCTCTCGCTCGAGGGCGGCGAGGTGAGCATCAGCAACCCGGGCAAGGTGTTCTTCGCCGATGCGGGCATCACCAAGCTCGATCTCGTGCGCTACTACCTGGCCGTCGCCGACGGCGCCCTCCGCGGCGTCCACGATCGCCCGATGGCGCTCAAGCGCTTCGTGAACGGCGCTGAGGGCGAGTTCTTCTTCCAGAAGCGGGCACCCGCATCGGTGCCGGCGTTCATTCGGACGGTGGAGCTGGCCTTCCCCTCGGGCCGAACGGCTGACGAGGTGGTGGTCGACAACCCGGCCGCACTGGCCTGGGTGGTGAACCTCGGATGCATCGACCTCAACCCCCACCCGGTGCGGTCCTCCGACCTCGACCATCCGGACGAGCTTCGCGTCGACCTCGACCCCGGACCGGGCGTCCCGTGGGAGGACGTCCGACGCGTCGCGCTCGTGGTCCGCGAGCTCCTCGATGAGCTCGGGCTCCGCGGATGGCCCAAGACCTCCGGCTCGCGCGGCATCCACGTGTACGTGCGAATCGAGCCCCGCTGGAACTTCGGAGAGGTGCGCCGCTGCGCGCTCGCGCTCGCCCGCGAGGTGGAGCGCCGCGCCCCGAGCATCGCCACGGCCCGGTGGTGGAAGGAGGAGCGTCACGGAGTGTTCCTCGACTACAACCAGAACGCGAAGGATCGTACCGTCGCGTCTGCCTACTCGGTGCGTCCGCGGCCGACCGCCACCGTCAGCGCGCCGCTCACGTGGGACGAGGTGCCGGACGCCGAGCTCGGCGACTTCACGCTGCGGTCGGTTCCGGAACGCTACGCCCGCCTAGGCGACGTGTGGGCCAACATGGACGAACGGGCGTTCTCCCTCGCGCCACTCCTCGATCTCGTGGCGCGGCACGAGGCCGACGGGCTGGGCGACGCGCCGTGGCCGCCGCACTACGCCAAGCAGGCCGGCGAGCCGCCGCGCGTCCAACCGTCCAAGCGGCGGATGGCGACTTCGACCACGGTCCCCAATCCGGACGCGCCCCGCGGCCGGGCGGGGTCGGTGCCATCCGCGCTGCCCTCGGCGCCGGCGCGGAATGCGGACGGGACCGTGCCGCCCACCGGGCGACGTCGCTCCACGCAGCCACTGCTCGTGATCAGCCAGGCCGCCGACAAGGCGGATGCGCTCGCCGGCCTCGAACGCTGGCGCGCGCGCCATCCCGACGCGTCGGTGCACGTGCGCGACCCCGAAGACATGCTCATCGACGCCATGCGCGGGCGCTTCACGGTCTGGTGGCGGGTTCGCGTGAACCTGCGGAACGTCCCCGCGGAGCTGCGTCCCGCCGCGGAACCGCCGGACCCCGACTACGACCCCTGGACGGCCTGACCGGCGACGGCCGCCTCAACCCAGCCGGGGATCTCACGACGAAGCGTGCCGAGCGGGAGCGACCCGTGGCCGAGCACCTCGTCGTGAAAGGCGCGCAGGTCGAAGCGCGCGCCCATCCGCTCGGACACCTCCGCCCGCGCGCGCTCGATCTCGCGCTGCCCGAGCTTGTAGGACAGCGCCTGGCCGGGCCAGACCGTGTAGCGATCGACCTCGATCTCCGCGTCGACCATGGGCAGCGATCCACGCTCGTGCATAAAGGCGATGGCCTGCTCGCGCGTCCAGTTCATGGCGTGCAGCCCGGAGTCGACCACCAGCCGTGCCGCGCGGAAGGACTGGGCGTCGAGCATGCCGAGGCGCTCCTGGTCGTTCGCGTAGAGGCCCATCTCGTCGGCGAGGCGCTCGGTGTACAGGCCCCAGCCCTCGACGTATGCCCCGCCCGCCAGCCGGGCACCGAGCGTCCGGAACGCCGGCAGGCCGGGAAGCTCCATCTCGATGCCGATCTGGAAGTGGTGGCCGGGCGTTGCCTCGTGGAAGGTGATCGCGGCGATCTTGTGGAGCTGCCGCTCCATCGGCTGGTAGGTGTTGATGTAGTACTGGCCCTGGCGTAAGCCATCGAGCGTGGGTGGCATGTAGAAGGCGGGTGGCGACTCCGCCTCGCGGTACGGCTCGACGGCCATGACGTAGCAATTCGCGCTCGGGATGCGGCCGAAGTAGCGCGGCGCCGCGCCATAGGCCCGATCGGTCTGCTCCTGCGCGAGGCGGACGATCGCCTGCGGGTCGTCGGTGTGGTTGGCGGGATCGGCGGCCAGCGCCTCGCGCAACGCGTGACGGTCAGCGTGGCCCAGCCGGCGCGCGATCTCGTCCTTCTCGGCCTCGATCGAGGTGAGGTCCTCGAGGCCGAAGGCGTGAACCTCCTCGGCGGTCGTGTCGACCGTGGTCTGCATCCGGATCGCGAGGCGGTATGCCGCGTCGCCGCCCGGGGTGGCCGACAGCCCCGGCTGCTGGCGTGCGTGTGCCTGGTACTCGTCGCGCAGATAGGAGTGGAGCCGCCTGAGGCCGCCGTACACGTGCTGCTCGACGGCCGCCTCGATCCCCGATCGATCGCCGCCGTCACCAACGTTGGCCATGGTCGTGGCGGGCGCCTCGGACGCGGGCATCGCCAGGAGCCGCTCGATCTGCTCGATCGCGCGCCGCACCGGCACTGCCGCCGCCGTGCGACCGGCGGCCACGCCCTCGGCGAGGGTGCCGATGTACTGCTCGACGAGCCGCGGATAGGTTCGGTATCGCTCGATCAGGCGCTCGAGGCGCTCCGACGAGTCGGCCGGCTGGTACTGAGCCACCTCGGCGGGCCAGATCTGCGGGCCACTCATGTGGTCTAGTGCGAGCTGGTACTGCTCCTGTGCCAGCCACTCGAGCTGGTTCTCGGTGACCAGGATGAGCAGGTCGCGGGTGATCGTCTGCTCAGGGTCCAGGCCATGGTCCGGAATCCGGCGAGCCTCGTCCAGCGTCGCGCGAAAGGCCGCTTCCTCGGCGGCACGACCGTCCTGTCCGAGGTCGGGCCAGCGCTCGTTGTAGCGCTCGTCCCCGAGCAGCGTGGCCCACAGCGGATCTCGTTCCAGGATCCCCTCCCAGAAGCGGTCGGCGAGGTTGTTGACGCCGGCGTTGGGATCGACGACGACGGACACGGGTGGCGGCCTCCGGATGTGAGATGGTCTGGTGTCGCCGGAGTGTAGCGGCCCGTTCAGCGACCGAAGAGATCGGCGAGGAGGGCGGGCGGTGTCTCCTCCAGCTGGTCGTAGCGGCAGTCGGCCGCCGAGCGGTCGGGGCGCCAGCGACGGAACGTCGAGGCATGGCGGAAACGGTCGCCCTGGAGGTGGTCGAAGGCGACCTCGCACACGAGCTCGGGGCGGACCGGCTCCCAGGAGAGGTCCTTGCCACGGTTCCACCGCGACGTTGCGCCCGGCAGACGGCGGCCCGATGCGGCGGCCTCGGCCTCGGCATCGGCCCAGTCGCGCCAGGGGTGGCGCTCGAGCGCGTCCCGACGGTACGGCGCCAGAAGCTCGACCAGCTCGCGCCTCTTCTCGAGCGTGAAGGACGACGTCACGCCGACGTGCTGGAGCTGCCCGGCGTCGTTGAGGAGTCCCAGCAGGAGCGACCCGATCATGGTGCCCGGCCCGTTCTTGTGCCAGCGGAACCCCGCCACCACGCAGTCGGCCGTGCGCGCGTGCTTGATCTTCGCCATCGTGCGCTTGCCCGGTGCGTACGGGTCATCGACGCGCTTGGCGATGACCCCGTCGAGCCCCGCCCCCTCGAAGACCTCGAACCAGCGCTGCGCCTCCACGGGATCCAGCGTGGCCGGCGTGAGCTGGACCGATGCCGGCGGGTCGCCCACGATCCGCTCGAGGCGGGCACGGCGCGCCGAGAACGGCTCCGAGCGAAGGTCGGCCTCGCCATCGGCGAGGCAGTCGAACGCCACGTACGACGCGGGCAACTCGGCCGCGAGCATCGCCACCCGGCTGGCGGCGGGATGGATGCGCAGCAGCAGCGAATCGAAGTCGAGGCCACCGTCGGCGCCGGCGATGACGACCTCGCCATCGAGAACGAAGCGCGCGTCAGGCCCGCCCAGGGCGCGGAGCGGCGCCTCAAGCTCGGGAAAGTATCGGTTCAGCGGCTTGAGGTCGCGCGACTGGATGTAGACCTCGTCACCGTCGCGGAAGACGAGGGCGCGGAATCCGTCCCACTTCGGCTCGTACGTCCAGCCGTCGCCGGTTGGGATGGCCGGCGTGGGCTTCGCGAGCATCGGCTCGATCGGCGGAGCCAGCGGGAAGGGCATGGCACCGATGATACGGCGGCGCCTGCATCGGCCATACTCCGTCGTCCCGAGCGCCGTTCGCGCACATGGAGGACCCCGGTGGGAATCGAGATCCAGTTCCTAGGTGCCGCCGGGTGCGTCACCGGCTCGCAGTTCCTGGTTACCGTCGGCGACCGTCGAGTGCTGGTGGACTGCGGGATGTTCCAGGGCTCCCCGGAGGAGGTCGAGCGCAACCACCTGCCCTTCGCGTTCAAGCCGTCGGAGCTCGACGCGCTGCTGCTGACGCACGCGCACCTCGACCACTGCGGCCGGACGCCGGCGCTGGTGCGGGATGGATTCCGCGGGCCGATCCACGCCACGCGCGCAACCGTCGACCTCGCAGAGATCGTGCTGCGCGACTCCGCCAAGCTCCAGGTCGAGTTCGCCGAGCGATACAACCGTCGGCAGGCCAAGAAGGCAGAGCGCGCCGCCGACCGCGCCGCGGAGGCCGCGGAGAACGAAGCGACCGCCGCGGAGACCCAGGTGGACGACGAGACGCTGCCGGAGCGGCTGCGCAGTGCCCCGCCCGAGGGACGCACCACCACCCGCCAGCCGCTGTACACCGACCGCGACGTCGACGCCACCGCCGGCCAGGCGCGTGGCTGCGACTACGGGGAGGAGGTCGCCGTGACCGACGGCGTGACCGCGGTCTTCCACGACGCCGGGCACATCCTGGGCTCAGCGATCATCGAGCTGCGCGTGACCGATGGAACCGAGTCCCGGACCATCGTCTTCTCCGGAGACCTGGGCCGCGACGGGACGCCCATCCTGCGCGACCCGGCGGCCATCACCCACGCCGATCACGTGGTGGTCGAATCCACGTACGGAAACCGCGAGCACGCCCCGCACGACGAGGCCATCGAGGAGCTGGTGGCCGCCATCGACGAGGTCAGCGACGACGAGGGCGTGCTGCTCGTGCCGGCATTCGCCATCGGCCGCACCCAGGAGGTCATCTGGGTCCTCGACGAGCTCGTGCGCCAGGGCCGAGTCCCAAGGCTCCCCCTCTACCTGGACTCGCCGATGGCGTCGCGGGCCACCAGGGTCTACCACGAGCATCCGGAGACCTACGACGAGGAGACCGGAGCTCTGCTGCGCTCGGGAGACTCGCCGCTCGAGTACCCCGGGCAGGAGTTCACCGACAGCGTGGAGCAGTCGAAGGCGATCCGCACCGCGAAGCGGCCGTTCATGGTCGTCGCCGCCTCGGGCATGCTCACCGGCGGCCGGATCATGCACCACCTCAAGGACTTCCTCCCCGATTCGCGCTCGACGCTGCTGTTCATCGGCTACCAGGGCGAGGGGACGCTGGGCCGTCACATCCAGAACGGGGCGCAGAGCGCGCGCATCGACGGCGAGGAGGTGGCCGTGCGCTGCCGCGTCCGATCCATCAGCGGATTCTCCGCGCACGCCGACCAGCACGAGCTCGAGGCGTGGCTGCGCCACTTCGGCAGCTCCGGCAGCGGCGCAAACGGGAAGCCGAAGCGAGTCTTCATCGTCCACGGGGATCCCGACGCGGCGG
>Ga0208612_1000343_pt1 | contig 21413 bp, 22 predicted proteins | sample AntDryMetagUQ889_FD_188089 | JGI IMG/M metagenome (GOLD analysis project Ga0208612, IMG submission 188089) | Polar desert microbial communities from Antarctic Dry Valleys - UQ889 (SPAdes) | ecosystem: Environmental > Terrestrial > Soil > Desert | place: Antarctic Dry Valleys | collected 2008-12-31 | reverse complement strand
GCTCGTCGTCGCGCCCTGGAACGACCTGGCCGCGCTGAGCCGGTTGCTGGAGCGTCACGAGGGGCAGATCGGAGCCGTGACGCTCGAGCCGATCCTCTGCAACACCGGCTGCATTTCCCCGAACCCTGGCTACCTCGAGGGCGTCCAGCAGCTCTGCCGCGAGCACGGCGCGCTCTTGATCTTCGACGAGGTGATCACGGGCTTCCGGCTCGCCCCCGGCGGGGCGCAGGCGTATCTGGGCGTCACCCCCGACCTGGCTGTCTTCGGCAAGGCAGTTGCGGGCGGGTATCCGCTCTCTCTCCTCGCGGGCAAGGCCGAGGTCATGGACCTGATCAGCCGGGGCGAGGTGGGGCATGCGGGCACGTTCAACAGCAACCCGATCGCGATCGAGGCAGCGTCCGCGACGCTGGCTGAGCTGACCCGCGACGGCGGTGCCGCTTACACCCGCCTCTTCGAGACGGGCGCGGCGTTGATGCAGGGCATCCGCTCCGCCGCGGCCGACGCGGGCATCCCCATGCTCGTCGAAGGGCCTGGCCCGGTCTTCCAGATCTACCTGACCGATGAGTCGGAGGTCCGCGACTACCGGGCGTTCGCAGGCACCGACCTCGCCGGCCTCCAGCGTCTCCAACGTGAGCTCCTCGAGAGGGGGGTCAACACGATCGGGCGCGGTCTCTGGTTCGTCTCGACCGCCCACGGCGAGGCGGAGATCGAGCGGACGCTCTCCGTCGTCCGAGACGTGCTCGCAGCATGGTGAGCAACCAGAGCGAGTACCTCGGTGAGGCAGATCGGCTCGCGCAGTGGCGGCGGGCCGCGCTCGAGCGGCAACGGCGGCTCGACGAGCTCGCGTCCGTCCCCAACCCCGGCTACCACGCCCGGAACCTCGCCGCGCGAGCGGGCGTCCTCGTCAGGGTCGACAGCTTCCTCGGCTCGATCAACTCGGACAGCGTCGACGACGCCTATGCCCCGCCCGATCGCGTCAACGCAGGGGGGTTCGTGTTCCGGCTCGAGCAGAGCCCGCACCCCAGACTGGAGGAGCTCCGCGAGCGTTTCGGGCTCGAGGCGATCGCCGGCGACGGAAGCGATCTCGAGCGGGCCATTCGGGTGCGCAGCTGGATCAAGAGCATCTGGGCGCACGCGCTGCCGGCACGGTATCCGCCCTACGACGGGGTGCTCATCCTCGACCGCGCCGCGCGGGGGGTCGAGTCGTTCATCTGCATGCACTACTCCGTCGCGTTCGTGCACTCGTGCCTCAGCCTCGGCATCCAGTCGCGGCTGATCAACGTGCACCGCGGCATTGCGGAGGAGGGAGTGCATCCGATCGGCGCCGAGGCCGCGGTCGAACCGCCGATCGACGAGCACGTGACCGCGGAGATCTGGTCGCGCGAGCTGGAGAAATGGGTGATGGTCGATACGGATTTCGACTGCACGTACGAGCGCGACGGCGTCCCCCAGAACGCGTGGGATCTCCACAACGCCGCGGTTACGGGCGACAAGGGGGCGGTCGAGGTGCGGAAGGGCCTCGGCGCGGCGGTCTACGACTCACTCGGCGACGACTTCTACATCGACACCCTGCTCGACTACTACGCCCACGTCAGCATCCTGATGCGTAACGACTTCCTCTCCGACCCGGACGGCCCGATCCCGGCGCTCCACCTGACTGATGCGGTCACGGAGCCGATTCTCTGGCACCGGGGCGAGGACATGCGCCTGCGCCCGGACCTGCTGGGGCCGATGGTGGTCGCGACTCCCTATGTCGACCGGACGCCGCTGCTCACTGACGGGAACCTGCAGACGGGCTGGGCGTCGCAGGACACGCCCGAGGAGCACTGGGTCGAGATCCAGCTCCCGGAGCCCGTCGACATCTCGCGTATCGCATTCCACTGGCCGGAGTGGCGCCACCACTACCGCACCTCGAGAACGTACGTGCTCGAGGGTCTCGTAGACCGCGAGTGGATCTCTCTTTGCGAAGTGGACGAGGGCCCAGAGCGCGCCTGGAGCGTCCACGACGTCAAGGCGCGCACGCTCAAGGCGGTGCGGATCGTGCAGCCGCGCGGCGGCGGCTTCCCCCAGCACCCGGACCGGCTCTGGCTGAACCAGGTCGAATTGTTCTGACCGCAGCGCGTCCGATGGCCCCGGAGGAGCGGCTCGCCGAGCTCGGAAACGGCGCCACCCTTTACTTGTCCACACGCTGAATGGAGGTCGGTCGTCGGTGGCGAATGTGAGGTTCAGCGGAGTCGGGAAGGTGTTCCCTGACGGCACCCGCGCGGTGAAGGACTTCAGCCTCGACGTCCAGGACGGCGAGTTCATGGTCTTCGTGGGCCCGTCCGGCTGCGGCAAGACCACGGCGCTTCGTATGGTCGCCGGGCTCGAGGACGTGACGGAGGGGGAGATCACAATCGGTGACACCGTGATCAACGACCTCGACCCGCAGCGGCGTGACGTCGCGATGGTGTTCCAGAACTATGCGCTGTATCCGCACATGACCGTTCGCGAGAACATGGGGTTCGGGCTGCGCATGCGCAAGGTTCCGAGGCGGGCGGCTCAGGCGAAGGTCGCCGACATCGCGCGCATTCTGGGGATCGACGAGCTCCTCGATCGCAAGCCGGGCCAGCTCTCGGGCGGCCAGCGGCAACGAGTCGCGATGGGCCGCGCGATCGTGCGCGAACCGCAGGCGTTCCTGATGGACGAGCCGCTGTCGAACCTCGACGCCAAGTTGCGGGTCCAGATGCGTGCCGAGGTCTCCCGCCTTCAGAGCGCTCTCGGCGTGACGACGATCTACGTCACCCACGACCAGGTCGAGGCATTGACGATGGGTGACCGGATCGCCGTGATGCGCAAGGGCGAGCTGCAACAGGTCGACGGTCCGGAAGCCGTGTACGAATCTCCGGTCAACCTCTTCGTCGCCACGTTCATCGGCAGCCCGGCGATGAACCTCGTGGAGGCGAAACTCGAACAGCAGGGAGATCGGCTCATCTGCACGGTCGCCGACCAGCAGCTCACGGTCGATCCCGAGCAGGTGCGGTCTCGGCCAGAGTTCGCGCGTGCTTCCGGTCGACGCGTTGCGCTCGGGATCCGCCCGGAAGCCCTCGAGGATGCGGCGCTAGCCGGCGAGAGCGCGCAGACGCTAGAAGGGCTCGTAGTCCTCACCGAGCCGCTTGGCTCGGAAAGGCTCGTTCACATCGAGATGGAAGCGACACCGGTTCTGACTGAGGAGGTAGCCGAGGCGGCGGAGGACGGCGTGGACGTGCTGCGCGAGGGTTTGACCGATTCGAGCCAGACGGTCGTCGTGGGCCGCTTCGATACGGCATCGCGCGTCGCCGCCGGCGAGCACATCCGAGTGGCCGTGGAGACGAAGAAATTGCACTTCTTCGATCTCGAGACGGGTCTCGCCCTCGGGTAATAGCTCCTTCCCCGCCGACGGCCGACCCGGCGGGGACCTTCCGCTCGACTTCACGAGCCTTTAGTATTTTCGGGCTGGCTCCTTGAGAGAGGACTGGCGTGATGCCCGTGTCTCAGCTGCCACTACATCAGACACCACTCGCTGGCCAGCCGATCCGCGACCTGGGCTCTGTCCCCACCGGGGGGATCGACACACATTGCCTCGCCGCGGTCGTCGACGTCGACGACTTCGTCATCAATCGCCTCGCCCGCGGCGATCACTGGGCCACTGAGCTCGTTGCTCAGATCGAGCGGCTGCTCGGGCGCGAACGGAGGCGAACAGCCCCCTCCTCCCGCCTGTACCACCTGGAGCCGGACGAGTGGGTTTTCCTGTTGCACGGTCCTGACGAGCAGGGGCTGCGCAAGCTCGGGATCGAGCTGGCGGAGAACCTGTGCCGGGACGTGGCCGCGCAGACGCATGTAACGGTCACGGTAAGCCTTGGACGCGTGCAGGACGGCCAATACCGGACGGAGCGTTCGGTGTCGGAGGCGGTGGCAGCGAACCAGCGGAAGCTCATCCTCGGCGGCAACCGCGTCATCCTTGCGGACGACGAGCCCGAGTTGGCCTCCACGCAGCCATCGCCGGAGCGGATCGAGCAGGAGCTCGCGCGTCTGATCCGGGAGGGCGACCGCCCAGGAGCGCTCGAGCTCCTGAAGAGCTGGATCGCCGAGTCGGCCGATCTCGACGGCGTCACTCCCGAGGTACTGCGCTCGTGGATCGGCGCCGTCATTCTCTTCTCACTGGACGTTGTGGGTCAGCGTCGTCTCTCCGACGGGTCGATGGACTGGGTCGAGATCTTCGGCCAGAGCCAGACGTCCTTCGACGAGCTCATGTCCATTTCGACCATCCACGAGCAGTCGTACCTCGGCCTCTGGCTCGAGCAAATCCTCCCGCTGAGCATTCAGAAGGAACGCGAGCCGAAGGCATCCAGGCGGCACATCCTTGCTCTCGTCGAGGCGTATCTCCACGAGCATTACGCCGAGAATCTCAGCCTCGCGAAGGTCTCCCGCACGCTCTTCGTCAGCTCGTTCTACGTCAGCCATCTGTTCCATCGTGAGTTGAACACGACGTTCCTCAAGTACCTCACGGCGATCCGGATGGCGAAGGCGCGCCAGTTACTTCTCGAGAGCGACGCCTCGATCGCCTCGATCGCGGAGCAAGTCGGGTATGCGACGCCGAAGAACTTTCGCTGCGTCTTCAAGCGGGCGATCGGCGTGACGCCGACCGAGTTCCGGCGCTCGATGATGCGAGCCGCCTGACTGCTCATCCTGGCGATCGACGCTTCCGCCACCCCGTATCGCGCTGTCTGGGCGTATCCCTGGGATCTCGTCGACCGCGGTCCGGCCGCGTGCTTGGAGCAGATCGCGGAGCTCGGGTTCACCGCGGTCTCCGTCGCCGCGGTCTACCACTCGGTGCAGGCCTTCCTGCCGGAGAACCCGCGTCGGCGCTGGTTCACGACTACACGCTCGCACGCGAACTACCGGCCCGATCCGACACGCCACGCGGGCCTTCGGCCGCCGGAACCGCTCGAGGACGGCGATAGTTTCGAGGTAGTGGCGACGACCGTCACGGCGGCGGGACTCGACCTGACTGCCTGGATCGTGCTCCTGCACTCGTCGCTCGCAAGCGCCCGTCCGGAGCTCGCGATGCGGCCGCTCGGCGGCCCGGCGCAGCCCGGTCTCCTCTGCCCCTCGAGTCCAGCTGTCGCAGAATACGCAGCCTCACTCGCGCGGGAGATCGACGATCGGTTCGCCCCGGCGGCCCTCGACCTCGAGACCACGGGCTGGGCTGCCGTCCCTCACCACCAGCATGCGAAGGTGGCGATGCCGCTGGGCGCCTCCGGCCGCTTCCTCCTCTCCCTCTGCTTCTGCGACGCCTGCCGGGCGCTCGCCTCGCCCGACCTGCCGGCCTGGGCTGCACAGCGTCTGGAGTCTGAGTTCCGGGGCGGGACCGAGCCGGTCGGGGTAGATGAGCTCCTGGCCGAGAGCGCAGAGCTCGCCGCCTTTCAGGCGGTCCGGGAGAGCGTCGTTCTCAACCTTATCCGGACGATCGCCGGAGCCGTCTCCGCCCGTGTCCACGTCGCTCATTCAGGCGAGCCCCGGCAAGCCGGCATCGACTATGGCACGCTTGCCTCGGTAGCTGACAGGATCGTCGTCCTCGACTACGGCCAGGGCGGGCAGACACCCGGGGCGACGATCGCGGAGGCTGCGCGGCTCGCCGGCGCCGATCGGATCGTCGCCGGCCTCTCGGTGTGTGCTCCCGAAGCTCCCGACGAGGCGAGCTTCGTGAGAGCTGCTGCAGCAGCCGCCGCGGTCGGGGTCAGCGAGATCAGCGTGTACAACCACAGCCTCGTCGACAGCGTACGGCTGGGCTGGGCCCGCGCGGCGGGTAGCTACGCGGCGCGGCGCTGAAAGTCAGCGATCGCCGCAGCGACCTGCTCGACGATCACGTCGAAGAGGCGGCGACCGGCGGCGGCGGCGGCGTGGCGCGCGTCGTCGCTCGTGCCGCCTACCCGCAGCACCGCGCCCTGCCGGGCAAAGACGATGCGGCTCGCGGGGTCCTCCGTCGCGGCCCGCGGCTCAGGTCCGGCCCGCCGGTCGAGGTGAACGAGCTCTTCGGCGAGTGCGAGCATCAACGACGTCTCGAAACCGCCGGCATGGCCCGGAAGAGGGCCGACGTCATCGGCTCCGGCGGCGCGCAGAGCGTTCCACGCGATCGTCCAGTAGGAGGCGCCGCCGACGACGACAGGGTAGGCGTCGGCCGCGTCGGCGAGCGCGGTGCGCAGGATGGAGTCGTTGCCACCATGCCCGTTGAGGACAAAGAGGCGACTAAGCCCCGATTCCGGCAGCGACCGGACGAGGTCGCGGAGAACGGCCGCGAGCGTCTCGCTGCGGAGCGAGAGGACGCCGGGGAACCCGAAGTGGTGGTCGGAACGGCCGTAGGCGAGCGGGGGCGCGAGCACGAGCGGCGCCGCCTCCTCTGCTGCTGCCGCGCTCGCCGCGGCGCGGGCCACGGCCTCCGCCACCAAGGTGTCCACGCCGAGCGGAAGATGCCCCCCGTGCTGCTCGGTGGCACCGATCGGCAGGACGATGGTCGTCTCGAGACCGAGCGCCGCAAGCTCGTCGCGCGTGAGCCGTGCGAGCTCCAGGACTTCGCCCATCAGGCGGTTGCAAGCGGCGACAGCCTCCACGCCTCCAGCAGCGCGGCGATCGTGCGACTCTCCTCGGGGCCGACAGGGCTTGCGGGCGGACGCACGCCGCCCGCCGGGCGGCCGCACTGGCGGAGCGCCTCCTTCACGACCGAGACGTTAAAGCCGTCGCCGTGCAAGGCTCGCAGCTCCTCGAAGGGACGGATCTGTGCCCAGAGCGCGAGCACGCCGCCCCGGTCGCCTTGGCGTAGGGCCTCGAGCAGGCCGAGCGACAGGCCGGTCGTGACGTTCACCAGCCCCGAGGTGAAACCTTCCGCGCCCGCGGCGAAGAAGAACGGGGCCCAGGTCTCGGCCGTCCCGCAGACCCAAACGACGGAGGAGTCGCGCGTGCGCTCGACGGCGCTCGCAAAGAGGGGAAGGTCGTTGACGGCGTGTTTGATGCCCACGACGCTCGGAAGGTCGGAGATCGCGACGAGATCGTCGACCCCGATCGCTGCCGTTTTCAAATAAGGAACGAGCGGCAAGCTGGACGCACGCGCGACCTTCTCATAGTAAGCACGGAGGCCAGCGCCGGTTGTATACGGGTTCGCCGGCTGGTGCACCATGACGGCGTCCGCGCCGGCATCGGCAGCATGCCGCGCCGCCGTACCAGCGTCGTCCGGCGAGAGGCCCACGCCGACGACGATGGCGGCACGGCCAGCGACTGTCCGGACCGTCGCCTCGACCACGGCGCGTCTCTCGGCAGCCGTCAGCCCATAGAACTCACCGGTGTTTCCCAGCGGGACGATCGTCCTCATCCCGCCCGCGACGAGGAACTCGGCAGTCGACTCGACCCCGTCGAGATCGACGGCACCGGACTCCTCGTCGAACGGCGTGACCATCGCGGCGGAGATCCCGCGCAGATGCTCTCGCAACTCGGCTTGATCCACCCTCGCGCACCCTTCGTTGCTTACGCGGCCAGTCTGCCCAACGTGGTCAGGCGGCGAGCAACGTCGAACAACTACCTGCCCCCGCCGGACAACATCTACGCCATACGCTCCGCCTCGAGCCGCCGGAGCGCGGCGGGAGCGCGATCCCTACCCGATCGCTTTCACGTTCGCCTGAACCGGCAGCGAAACCCCGCGTGGCGCAGCGTAGGCTACGCCCACTCGGGGAAGAGCGCTACGTGATTGTGGTTGACGATCGCGTCGATCGTCTTGTCCGTGACCCGGGGAAACCGCGTCCCGTCGACGATGTCGTTCACGGACCTCAGGCCCGCGATCACGTCGGACGGCCGGCCCGACGGATAGTCCGAGCCGAAGAGCAGCTTGTGCTCGACCCCGTACTCCTGCGCGGTCACCAGCGCCTGCCACATGCGCCACGGCCGGTAGTGGATCGCAGAGACGTCTGCGTACATGTTCGGCTGCTTCCGGATCGTCACGATCGTCTCCGCCTCCCAGGGATGTCCGAGGTGGGCGATGATCATCACGAGCTCGGGGAAGGCGAGTGCGATCTCTTCCAGCTGCACCGGGTTCGCCCATTTCAGAGGCGCGTTGCGCGGGAACGTCGTCCCCTGGTGCCAGATCGTCGGGAGCCCCAGCTCGACGCATTTCGCCCAGAGCGGGAAGTAGGCGTGGTCGGTCGGGTCGAAGTGCTGGTAGACGGGCCCGAGCTTTAGCCCGCGCAGGCCGAGCTCGAGAACAGCGTGCTCGAGCTGCCGGACGCAGTCGGGTTCGGTCGGGTCGACGGAGGCCCAGCCGACGACCCGTTCGGGATGGGCGGCCGCGTACTCGGCGACGAGCTCGTTCGGGACGTAGATCCCGGCGTGCCGCGCCTGCAGGCCGAAGACGACCACCCGGTCGACCTGCTCCGAGAAGACTCTCCAGTGATCCTCCGGGCGCGAGTCGTAGGTGTGCAGATCGAGGGCCGAGTCATTGACGAGGCCGCCGGAGCTCCTGAGCTTGACGAGCTTCGCCTCGAGCGCCGCGCTCGCGTACTCCTCCGAGAGGTGCTCGGGGTACCACATCAGGTGCGAATGGACGTCGACGATCATGCGAGCCCCAGCAGCCGGACCGCGTTCCCGCCCAGGATCGCGTCGAGCGAGTCGGGCGGCAAATCGAGCGCGCGTACCTGCTCGAGCCGGTGCCTCGCCTGGTAGTCGGAGCCGAAGCCGATGTCGGATCCGAAGAGGATGCGCTCGTGCGGGACCCCGTCGACGAGCTTCTGCAAAGCGTAGGTCGGAGGCCCGCAGAGGCACAGCCAGACGTTCGGCGTGCGCTTGGCCGCGGCGAGTGCCTCGGGCCAGAGGTCGAGCAGGCCGCTGTGACCGAGGATGACCGTCACGTCCGGATGCCGTTCGGCCAGCAGCGAGAACTGGAGCGGCGTCGAGTACGGCGGCGTCCCGTCGTGGAAGATCATCGGGACGTCGAGCTCCGCGCAGACTTCCGCGACCGGATCCATGTAGCCCTCGAGCGGGCTGACCCCCTGCAGCCATGGGTGGATCTTCAGGCCCCTCATTCCGAGCTCCGTCACGGCGCGACGTACCTCGGCGGCCGCGTCTGCGCGGCGTGGATGTACGGTCGCGAAGGCCGTCAGCCGGTCGGGCTGCCCGTCCACGAACCGGGCGAGCTCGTCGTTGTGGCGGCTCGACTCCTCGAAGAAGCCGTCGTACGTGAAGACGGCGGCGTGGTCGATCCCGTACCGATCCATGCTCGCGAGCAGGTCACCGCCGTAGTTCGCGTACGACCCGGCGAGGTGATGTGTGTGGCAGTCGACGATCACGAGAGCACGCCCGCCGGCAGGAGCGAGAGCAGCGTCTCGCTCGCGACGAGCTCCCGCTCGCGGTCGTCGAGATCCGAGGCCATGAACTTCTCGAGCTCGAGGCGCATGGTGTTGAAGGGCGCGTCGGAGCCGTAGACGACCCGCTCGGGGCCGAGCTTCGCGACCGCGTCGGCGATCACGTGCGGCTGCTTGTAGGAGATCTCGGCGAAGACATTCGGCGCGGCGAGCGCCGCCGGGATCGAGTCGATCCAGAAGTCGGTATGGCCCATGTGCCCCATCAGGAAGCGGAGATGGGGAAACCGCCGCGCGACCTCGGTCAGCTGCAGGGGCAGCGAGTAGGCGGGCGTGCCGGTGCCGACGTAGACCGGGAGGCCGAGCTCGCCTGCGGCTTCGAGCACGGCCTCCGCGACATCGTCCACGAGCATGAAGCCCTGCCGCGGCGGGTGGAGGATCAGGCCCACGAGCCCCTCCGCGGCCGCGCGGCCGAGCTCCTCCACCGCGGCGTCCCCGTACCAGGGATTGACGGTCGCGAATCCGATCAGGCGGCCGGGGTGCCGCACGCATGCCGCCCGGACGAGCTCGTTCCCCTCGCGGTTGTAGACGGCGAGGCAGCGGTCGGGAGGGCCGACGACCGCCGCTTCGACGCCGAGCTCGTCCAGGCGATCGACGAGCTCGTCGGGTGAGAGCGTGCTGTGGCGGCCGTCGCCGATCGTGCAGCGCGCATCGACGATCCTCATCGCACCTGCGCCTGGTAGTGGACGGGCTCGCGGCGCTCGGCCGCCTCGACGACGGCGAGGGTGAGCCGGAGCGCGTCACGCCCGGCCGCGACGTCGGCACCGCGTTGGGGACCGCCCTCGATCGCCTCGTGGAAGGCGTCGAGCTGGCCGCGGAAGCAGACCGTCTGCCAGTCCTCGTCGGACTGCTCCTCCTGCAGCTCCCGACCGTCGTGGAAGCGCAGGTAGCCGGCCGGCCGGCTCAGGTCGGCCGCACCGCCCGGGCCGTAGACGTGCAGCTCGCCCGCGAGCATGTGCGGGAACCACCAGCCGACCTCGAGCTTCGCGAGGGACCCGTCCGCGTACTCGATCGCGGCGCAGTGATAGTTCGGCGCCGGGAAGGACGGCCGGCTCCGGTGGGAGGTCGCGCTCACCGTGGTGGGCGGACCCAGCAGCCAGTTCAGGAGGTCGGCTGCGTGTGCCCCTTCGTGGACGATCGGAGGGCCCTGGTCGAGGAAGCCGCGGATCCGGTTCGTGTGCAGCTCGTCGGCCGGTCGGTACGCCTCGGCGAAAGCGCCGGTCCGGATGAGGAGCGGCTCCCCAAGACGGCCCTCCGCGACGAGCCTGCGCAACCCCTGGACGAGCGGCGAGAAGCGATTCTTGAAGCCGACCTGGAAGATGCGGTCTGTCGCCTCCACCTGCTCCACCAATTCGTCGGCGGCGTCCAGCGTGACCGCGATCGGCTTCTCGCAGAGGACGTGTGCACCGGCGGCGAGCGCCGCTCCGGCGATGAACGGGCTGACGTGCGGCGGCGTTGCGATCACGACGGCGTCCGGCTCCAGCGCGAGCGCCTGCTCGACGTCGTCGACCACGCGGGGGACGGAGAACTGCGCCGCGGCCCGTTCCGCACGCTCGCGCACAGCATCCGCGACCGCCACGACGTCGAAGCGCCCGTCACCTCCGAGGGCCGGGAGGTGCTGCGAGACGGCAATGTCGCCGCACCCGATCACGGCTACCTCGAGGCGACGCGGCTTCATCGGTCGATACGAAACGCCTCGACCGCATCGTCGTCGACGGTGACGCCCAGGCCCGGCCCCGAGGGCGGGTAGAGGAAGCCTCCGACGATCGACGGCGGGTCGACGACGATGTCGCGCGGGTAGCGCAGAGTCCCGACGAGGTCGCTCTCGTAGGCGAGGTTGGCCACGGCGACGCCGAGATGCGCTCCGGCCGCGGTCCCAAGCCCCAGCTCGCACTGACTCCCGATCAGGCCCGTCAGCCCTGCCGCCTCGGCGGCGGCGAACAGCTTGTAGGCGCCGATCAGGCCGCCGGCCTCGCTGACGTAGATGTTGAGGACGTCCGCGGCGCCGCGGCGGACGATCTCGCCGACGTCGCGGAGGGTCGCGCTGGACTCGTCTGCGAGCAGCGGCACCTCGAGGCGCGAACGGAGCAGCGCCAGCTCGTCGAGATCCCGCCCCGGCAGCGGCTGCTCGATCAACTGCAGCCGGTACTGCTCGAGCGGCCTCAGCGCCTGCAGAGCCTGGAGCGCGCTCGAATAGGCGCAGTTGGCGTCGATCTTGATCTCGATCTCGTCTCCGACGGCTGCCCGGACCGCGGCGACCGCCTCCCGGTCGATCGTCCCCGGCCGCCCCACCTTCAGCTTGACCGTCCGAAACCCCTCGCCGACCGCCCACACGGCGCGCTGCGTCGTCGCCTCGGGCTCACCCCAGGGGATCGGCCAGGCGACCGGCACGGCCTCGCGGGCGCGACCGCCGAGCAACTGGTAGGCGGGAACACCGAGACCCTTGCCCGCGAGATCGAAGAGGGCGTTGTCGAGCCCCGCCTTGGCCGCCTCCGCGCCCTCCATCGCGCGCCCGAGCCGCAGCACGCAGTCCTGCAGGTCGAGCGCATTGGCACCGACGAGCGCCGGCCCCAGATACGTCTCGACGTCGCGCACGAGCGAGCGGCCGACGCGACCCGCCGTCATCGAGATCTCGCCCCAGCCGACGATGCCGGAGTCGGTGGCCAGCCGGACGAGACCGAACTCGGAGGCGGCCACGTTCCCCTTGGTCGAGATCATCGCCTCCTTGCGAGGCACGCGAATGGGGATCGCCGTGACCTCCGTGACGACCAGCTCGTCGGTGGTCGTCCGATCGGCGGACTCGGTCGCGGTCACACGGCGATGGTACGTAGGCGGCGATCGCGACGGCGTACCGGAATTGTCGCCAGGGGCCGTAATGTTGGCCGAACCGGCGACCCGCGATCGTATGCGCCTCGAAGAGCAAGATCCCGTCCCCGCAACGCAAGATTCGGTCGACCTTTACGGCGAAACGTCTCTATCGTCGACCCGTAACGATGCGATTCCGAGGCACGGTCGCGCTTTGGCGTCGCGTCGAGTCACCCGACGAAGGGGAGCACGACATGCCTCTCCGGATGGTAAAGCCGCGATTGAAGGTCCGATCCGCTGTGCAAGGCTGCAGTCGCCGGGCACGAGACCTGGTGCTGGCGGGCGTCCTCGCAGCCGCGGTTCTGGCACCTCTTGCTCTAGCGTCGTCGATCACCTCCGCACCGGTATCTACCACCATCGGGACGACCAACGTGACCCCTATGTGGGGTCCCCAGATTCCCAAGGTTGTATACGACGGCCAGTGGTACTACACCACGACCCTTGACGGCACCGGAACGCAGCACCCGTGGAACGCCAAGATCTGGAAGTCGAGCGACGGGGTCTCGTGGACGCTCGTGAAGACGCTCAACGCGTGGGTGTACCAGCCGCCGGGACTGATCCTCGACTCCGGCAACCGGCTCTGGCTGGTCGTCCCGTGCTACACGGGAGGCGAGTGCTATCCCGGTGTTATGCCGAAGGCCGGTGGTAGCCAGCAGTATGTGTACCTCGTCCGCCTACAGTTCACGTCGAAGCTCGGCGACGGCTCCTTCAACTTTTCGTCGTGGAACGACCATTCCGATCGCTCGGCGACCGCAGAGCGCTACTACGGCGGGCTCGCCATCGATACGCTGAGCCGCCGCTACGTCTACCACGCATACAGCAAGAACGGATGGCCTCTGTACTTCAGCAAGTTCGACACGTGGACGAACACCGAGGCCACGAATCAGATCGCAACACCCGGCACGAACGAGGCATACCTCTATCCGCGCGTGCGTCCGGGCACCGTGAGCGGAGAGGTGTGGCTGCTCTTCAACCAGACGTACACGAACACCGGCAACAGCGCGACGATCTTCGGAGTCCAGCTCTGGCGCAGTACGGACGGCGGCGCAACATTCCCAACGAACCAGCGGTTCATGGTGGCGTCGTGCCCGAACCCGGACGGTGTCGACAACTGGTGCGACGCAGCGGATCTCGTGATCGACGCCAACGATCGACCTCACGTTCTCTACTTCAAGAGGACCTCCGGTGTATCGCATTTGTACTACTGGAAGGGGAATGCTGGAAGCGTGTTCCTGCCGGGAAGTCCGGTCGACCTGGGTCCGTACGACAATCACAGCCAAATCGCGACTATCGGCGCGAACGGGACGAAGTTCGTGTTCGCTCATAACTTCTCGACGAATGACAACGTTCTTCGCGTCTTGAGAAGCCCTGATGGCGCGACCTGGACGACCGAGACATTCGCGGTCCCGAACAACGACCGCATCTATTCGCCTAACGTCATGCGGCCGGAGTCAGGCACGTTTCATTCGCAGGGTACGAACATCTTCCAGATGCTCCTCTCCGGCCGACCGCCGGGCGGGAGCGTCTACTCGCGGCTCGAGTTCCTGAAGTACACGGCGACGTAGCGCTGGATTGCCGCTGCCACGGGGCACCGCCACCGGCAGGGGTGAAGAGTGCGAACGTGGTGCGAACATCAGCGCGACCACTGCGGCCACGCGCGGGTTCACGACTCGTCAACAGATCCCCAGATCCCTGTGGTTTGCGGCGTTTTCGTACCCTCGGAGACCCGCGCGTATCCACGCTTCCCTTCACAGAAATGGTAAGGAGGGGTCGACGGTTCGAGTCCGCCAGAGGGCTCCGCTTTCCGCCTGCTCAGCTGCTGTTTCTGTTGCCGTGAGTGACGGCGGATCGTTGCTTCGACGTCCACGCAGCGTCCACCAGCGTCCACGGGTCGCGCTCGGCTGCGTTGAGCGCGTCGAGGAGCGGGATCGCGTGCTCACGCCCCATCACGTGCGAGGTGGCCGTAATGACGGTCGATCATGGTCAGGCAGCCAGCGCAGCTTTGCGATCGTCACCGACTCCGCCTGATGCATCTCCAGGTACTCGTCAACCAGGTCGGCGAGCGTCATCGTCCCGGCGCGCGCCGGGCCCGAGTCGCACGAGCACCTTCTCGAGAGCCTTCAGCGCGTCAGCGCGAGTCGCGAACCCACCAATTTGCGTGTGGGTGCCGGAAACCCGGATCGGGTGTTCGGCGCTCACCGACAGCCTTTGGGACGGCAGTCGGTGCGACCGCGTGGAGCGCCTCGAGACGCCGGCATCTACGAATTCACGGAACCCGCGCGGGCGCCACGGGTAAGGCGGACGCTGCACGGATTGTGAGTCTCGGCGTGTGCTGTTACGCGGCGAGCCGGTAGTCGTGGATCAGCCCGCCGAGCAGCTCTTGGCGGCGGATGCGGTCGAGGTCGATCACGTCGGCGACTGCTTGATCGCCGCTGACAGGCGGCTGCTGCCCGAGTGCCCGGTACGGGCGATGCTCGTTGTAATGCCGGATGTAGGTGACGAGCACGTGGTGGAGGTGGTGGCGGCCGAGGATGAGGATCCGGTCGAGGCATTCGCGCCGAACGCTGCCGACCCAGCGTTCGGCGTGCGCTCGCGCCTTCGGCGCGCGCACCGGCGCCTTGATGACACGCATGCCTTCCGAGCGGAAGACCTCGTCGAAGTCGCGGCTGAACTTGCTGTCGCGATCGCGGACGAGGAACCGCGGCCGGACGTCGTCTTCGTCGAGCTGCATGAGCAGGTTGCGCGCCTGCTGGGTCACCCACCGCCCATCCGGGTTCGTCGTGATCCCGGCGAGGCGGATGCGACGAGTCGCCAGCTCGACAAAGAACAAGACATAGAACCTCCTCTGGGTCGACCGGCGCAAATGCCTGCTCATCGTCCACACCGGTACGCTCTTCGCGCTCTTTGTCGCCGACATCCGCGTCAGCGATCTGCGCCCGTTCGAACGCCGCATCGTCAAATTACTCGCGGCTGCACTACTTGCGGAGGGGTTGCCGATCGACGCGCTCGGCCGCCTCGACCCGAGCGACGTCCGGGTCGCCAAGACGGCGAGCAGGCACGTCCTCGGCGTCATGAACCAGATGGCGTCCGAGATCGGCTGGCACGTCGACCAGGCCGGCGGCCTTGGAAACATCGAGACCGACGAGCTCAACAGCCACCTGCGCCGTGGCCTGCACACCAAGGACGGCGACTACCAAGTACCGCTCGACCTCGTGCACGACCGACTCGAAGCCAGCCAGTAACGACGCCACCCAGACCGGGGGACGCCCCACCAGTCGCGAACCTCACACATACCCAGGCTCCGACCCGAGTCTCCGGCACCCACACGTCCAGGCGCACGCGGTGGCGCTGCGCCTCCGAACCGCCTGACCTGGTAATACTTTCTAAAATGAAGTGTTATACTATCCAAAATGAAGCGGCTTGCCGATCCGTACCGGGACCTCGACGTGATCGACGCGCGGGCGCCGCGCTTCAACCAGGCGACGGTGGGGCTGCTCGCGGTGGTCGCGGTGGCGACCGGGTGGTGGTGGCTGCTGGCCGCGCTCGGCGCGCAGCTTGTCGTCGGGCTCACCTTCGGCCGGCGGTTCTGCCTGCCGTGCCTCGTCTACTTCGAGCTCGTCCAGCCGCGGTTCGGCGAGGGACGGCTTGAGGACTCGCGGCCGCCGAGGTTCGCGAACAAGGTCGGCGCGGTGATCCTCCTGGCCGCCGCAGCCGCCTACGCGCTGGACGCGACGGTCGTCGGCGTGGCTCTCGGCAGCCTCGTCGCGGCGCTCGCGCTGCTCGCCGCGGCGACCGGCGTCTGCGCCGGCTGCGAGGCCTTCAAGCTCGGCGCGTTCCTGCTCGGCCGGCCGTTTGTCTCGTGCCCGATCCCGGGCGGGTCGGCGCCACCCAGCTCTCAAGAACGAGTAAGGGACGGACAATGCGCCGGCTGATATTGATCGTGTTGCTGCTGATCGGCGTCGGCCTGATCGTCGCGCCGCTCTCGATGTCGATGTTCAGTCGGGCGAGCAAGGCCAGAGGATGGTCAACGACTTCCGGCCGATCCGCGCCGAACGGGATCGGCATCCTCCTCGGCCACCTCTGGAACCGTGTCCCGGTTACCCAGCTCTACGACGACGCGAATAGCCCGGAGAACTACTTCCCGACCTTCCTCTTCGCGAGCTAGCCCGTTAAACGGCGTACTGAAGGCGCCGAGCGCGGCGCAACGGGCAGATGTGGGGCTCTCGCGGTAGAGGCGTTCGCGCTCGATGCGCTCGAACTCGAGCAGGCGGTCGAGGTCGCCATCGGAGAGCTTCTCGTTGGACGGCGACCGGTCGGCCGAGCGCATCTCCGTCAACTGGAGAGGTGGAGGGGATGCCGGGTGAGCAGGGTTACGTAGCGGTCGTCATCGCGGGCGATCCAGCCGGCCAAGTCGTACAGCGCCTTGAACGCCCAGTCGTGAAGCTGCTCGTCGAGCTCCTCGAGCGTGCGGTGGTAACCGAGGAGCGCGAGCCGGGTGCCGCTGATGATCGCGTGCACGTTCGCGACCCGCTCGCCGTCGGTGAGCGCGTACTCGAGCCGGATCCCGTCCAATCCGCGCGGCGACCCGAAATTCGTCACGTAGCCGAAGCCGACGCCGTATCCGGCGCCGCGGCCTTCGGCAAGCTCACGCTCGGCCGCCGCGAGCCCGGCCGCCGCCTCCTCCGCCGTCACCGCCGCCGATGCCCCTGCCAGCTGCACGCGCATCGACTCCTCGCGCGCCACGACCGTGTTCTCGCCATCGTGCACGCCCCGGAACGTAGCGTCGGACGGCCGATCGCCGCTCGTACGATGTCGCGCGATGCAGACCGTGTTCATCAGCTCGATCCAGAGCGGCTTCGAGGACGTCCGCGCGGCCGCGCGAGCCGGGGTCGAGAGCTTCGGCTGGCGGGCGATGATGGCCGAGACGGTCGGCGCGGCGCCGGCGAGCCCACAGCGGGCGCTGCTCGACCGCGTCGCCGAGAGCGACGTGCTCGTCCTGCTCGCCGGGCCGCGCTATGGGGCGAGGCAGGAAAGCGGGCTGAGCGCGACCGAGGAGGAGTTCGACGAAGCGCGGCGGCGCGGGAAGCCCATCCTCGTGCTCCGCCAGGAGGGCGAGTTCGAACCCGAGCAGCGGGAGTTCCTCGAGCGGGCAACCGGCGGCTGGGAGGGCGGCGCCTTCTATGGCACCTTCCGCGACGACGGCGACGTCGGCCTCGCCGTCGTCCGCGGGTTGACCAACATCCGCGACCGTGGCGCCCGTGCGACGCTCGAGCCAGCTGCGCAGGAACGCGCAGCCGCGCTCGCCGCCGACGCGCGCCGCCAGGGCTACGGGCGGGGCGGCTCGATCGTCCGGGTCGTGCTCGTGCCGCTCATCGCTCAACCGCTGCTTCAGGCGGCGGCGCTCGAAGACCGGGATTTGCCGGAGGAGCTCGCCGCCGCCGCCCGCGCCGCGCGCCTGGTCCCGCAGAGCGAGGGCATCGCCACGAACATCTCGGCGGCGGGGATCCAGCTGCAGGTCGGCGAGCAGTACGCCGGGCGGGCGCTCACTGTGGGCACGAACGGCGAGATCGTGGTCGAGGCCTGGGTCGGATGCGACGACCGCAACTTCGGCTCGATGCGGGTCGTCCCCGAGCGGCTCGAGGAGGCGATCCGTGGCGCCGCTGACTTCGCCGAGAGCGCCTGGAAGCGGATCGACCCGCGCGGCGAGGTGCAGGAGGTGGCCGTCGTGCTTGCGATCCCCGAGGCCCAGCACAAGAGCTGGGGCCGCGGCCGCGGCGGCAGCACCATCTCGATGGGCGGAATGTTCTCGCTGCCCGAGACCGCGATCGTCCCCGAGCCGGCGCGCGTGCTCCGCCGAGCCGACCTTGGCCGCGAGGAGACGGCCCGCGGCCTGGTGGCCGAGATGCGGCGCCTCTTCGTCGACGCCGGCGCCGTCGACGAGCCCTAGCTGGCGGCCGCGGCGTCGCGTCGGTCGAGCTCGAGCTCGATGTCATTCCGGTTGCCGATCATGGTGCGTGGGACGCTCGGCATTCTTGGGCGATGCACGTCTACTTCGACGAGAGCGGTGACTTCGCGTTTCCGACAGACCGCTACGACGTCTACGTCCAGGCGGGGCTCATCGTCCCCGACTCCTTCGTCAACAAGGTCGAGCACTACGTCGCCAACAAGAACGACGAGCTTGGTACGACCGAGCTGCACGCAGCCGAACTTCCTGACGAAGAGCTGGTGGCGATCTGCGAGTGGCTGAACTCAGGGCCACTCTCCCTCGTCGGCCAAGCGCCGACACGGCCGTGATGACGGCGGCGCAGCTTCGCGACTACCGCCAAGAGCAGGCTGCGCGGCTGGCGAAGAACCTCGAGCAGTACAAGGCCGCCGGCGGTCGTTGGGCCGGGGCCGAGGCTTGGTACACGCGTCACATCAAGCGCGCCGAACTCTCGTCGCGCGTCAGCGACAGCGAATACATCCAGGCGCACATGCTCGTGGGGCTAATTCATGCGGCGCTGTTCAAGTCGATCGTCCGCTACATCGACGACTCGTGGCGGGCGGACCTCGTCGACTTCTACTTCATCCTCGACGCCAAGCTGGTCGACAAGCTGGCCGCCGGCGAGAAGGACCTCGACGTCCTCCTCGTCCCTCTCCTTGGCAGCAACGACTACGAACTCGTAGTACCGAACACGTGGAGCGACGAGCCGCGGCACCCGTTCGCGTCCAAGTTCTTCGAACCAAACGGGAACGTTAGCCTCAACCGCATTTTCGAGCACGGCCTCCACTTCGAGCCGTCGCACGAGCGCGCGGGGCTACAGCTCGTCGACGTCGTCGCCTACGTGACGAGGCGGGCGATCCTCGAGCCGGACACGGACGTCATCCACCGAGCGTACGCACACCTGCGCGACAACCTTCGGACTGAGCGCGACGGTCAGGCGCTCCGGCTCTTGAGCGGCGGGGGCGGTCTCGAGCAGGAGATCGACGACTACCGCTACCGCCTCGTGCTCTGACGGCGCTACATTCGTATCGCCGCAGCGGCCTGAAGGGCGCCATTATTCGTGTCGCCCTCACGCGGCAGCTCGGTAGTACTCGTGGATGAGTCCGCCGAGCCGGTCGTGGCGACGGATCTCACCCACCGTCGGTGTCGCGCCCAGGTTGGTCGGATCTGGTGGGCGGAGACCAACTCCACGATGCGGCCTCTGCGTGTTGTAGTGGTCGACGAAGACGCGCAGGACGCGTTCGAGGTGGCGGCGGTTCACGATCAGCAGCCAGTCGAGACACTCCGCGCGGACGGTTCTGACGAAGCGTTCGGCGATGGCGTTCGCTTTCGGCGCTCGCACCGGCGTCTTCACGATCCTGATGCCCTCGCTGCGGAAGATCTCGTCGAACGGCGCGCTGTACTTGCTGTCGCGGTCACGGATTAGGAATTGCATGCGCTGGTCGGCGAAGTCGAGGCCGAAGTTGCGCGCCTGCTGTGTGACCCAGGCGCCGGTGGGGTTGGTCGTGCAGCCGGCGAGGCAGACGCGCCGGCTCGCGTGCGCGATGAAGAACAACACGTAGTAGCGGCGCATAGTCACGGTCTCGACTGTGAAGAAGTCGCAGGCGACGATGCTCGATGCTTGCGCGCGCAGGAACTCGCGCCAGCTCGGCCCTACCCGACGCGGTGCCGGCTCGAGGCCCACCTTGGCGAGCAGGCGGCGGACGCTCGTCTGCGACACCCGAACGCCGAGTTTGCCCAACTCACCGCAGATCCGCCGATGGCCCCGGCGCGGATTCTCGCGCGCCGGCCGCAACACCAGCTCCCGAACTTCCGCCGACAGCTGCGGCCGGCCGCGCCGGCCGGCAGGTTGCCGCCACCTCCGGCGCACAAGCACCCGATGCCAGCGCAGAAGCGTCCGTGGCGTCACCAGACGCTCGCCGCGCGACGAGCGCGGCAGGTGGCAAGCCGCTGCCGCCAGCAGAGCCCGATCAACCATTCGGAGCTTCGGCCGCACGACCTGGCGACGCAAGATCTCGAGTTCGTGGCGCAACACCAGGATTTCGACGTCCTTCACATGCAGGCCGCGACGGCTACGCACGAGCGCGCCGAGCAGAGCCCGCACCGCGAGGTAGAGCAACGAGAAGACCATGCCGCCGATCCTCCCAGGCCTTGCCCAAAAGCGCGGCGACACGATTATTGGCACCCTTCACGGGTCTACGCGCCCAACGACCTTCGTGGCCTGGCCGGGTTGCTGACCGAGGCGTCGGATCGCATCGGTTCACCCATCTACCTGATCAGTGACGAGCCGTACAACCGCATCCTGTTCGACGGACGCTCATACCACAGCCCGGCCGAGGCGTATCCGTACACCGTGGTCACTTACTCGTACGGCAAGACGCTGCTGACCCCTGGCATGCGCATCGGCTACCTCGCCGTGCCGCCCACGATGCCCGATCGCGAGAGGTTGCGCGATGAGTTCTTCGTCACCCAGCTTGAGACCTTCGCCTTCCCCAACGCGGACCTGCAGCACGCCATCGACGACCTGGAGGCCTTGTCCATCGACATCGCCGCCCTCGAGCGGAGGCGCGATCGGCTGGTCCCGGCGCTGCGGGAGATGGGCTACGAGACGACGCTGCCCGAGGGCACGTTCTATGTGATGGCGCGCGCACCGCTGGCCGACGATCAGGCCTTCGCCCGCATCCTCAACCGGCACAAGGTGCTCGTCCTGCCCGGCTCCATCGTGGAGCTGCCAGGCTGGTTCCGCGTCAGCCTCACTGCGTCGGACGATATGGTCGAGCGCGGCCTGCCCGGCTTCGCCGCCGCCATGCGCGAGGCGTCGGGGCGGCCTTCCTAGAGCTGCCGAGGACCGGCTGAGCGTCAGGCGTTCGCAGGTCGACTCGAACCCCGCACGGGTCCCGCGCCGGGTTTCCCGCGACGATGATGGAGCGTTTATGGAGCCTAGCGGTCGCAACCAGTGGCAACCGGTGGCAAATGGGAACGCCTCGAAAACGGCTCAAGCAAGCCGAAACCGTTGCCATCGGTTGCGACCAGTTGCCTCAGGGACCGCATGGTAAGGAGGGGGTCGACGGTTCGAGTCCGTCAGAGGGCTCTGCAAAACCCGTGCTCAGCGCGGGTTTTCGCTCTGACGGACTTGCACGGGCTCC
>Ga0208612_1000342_pt1 | contig 21469 bp, 20 predicted proteins | sample AntDryMetagUQ889_FD_188089 | JGI IMG/M metagenome (GOLD analysis project Ga0208612, IMG submission 188089) | Polar desert microbial communities from Antarctic Dry Valleys - UQ889 (SPAdes) | ecosystem: Environmental > Terrestrial > Soil > Desert | place: Antarctic Dry Valleys | collected 2008-12-31 | reverse complement strand
CCAATCAAGCGGTCCAGGAGGAACTGTTGCATTACCTGGCGGCTTTGAAAGCTGCGTGAGATCGCCATCAACCGAGATTTATGCAACGCTAGGGTAGAGCCAGCGGGAAAGTAGGCTACCAGCCACCATCCGGGTAATGAGAGCGATGTCCTTGACCGCGCGGAAATGACTGGGACGGGCATTGCCCGCGTAGAGGGCCGGAATCGGTACGAACAAGCTTAGGCACCCCCGCTGCGCACCCTGGATCAAGATCTCGCTTTCCAGCACAAAGCCTTCGGATCGAAGATCCAACCGCCGCAGAAGACCGGCAGGGTACAGGCGGAAACCGCATTGACTGTCGTCGATGGCGTAACCGGCGGCCCACGAGACCCAAAAATTGGCGATCTTGTTGGCGATATAGCGCTTACGGGGGAAGGCCGCCTTCTCCGCGAGGCGCGAGCCGGTGATGATCTCCCGCGGGTGGGCTTGCGCCATGGCCAGGAATCGCGGAATATCTTCGGGCCGGTGCTGGCCGTCGGCGTCCAGGGTGATCACCGCCGAGGCACCGTGACGGAGCGCCGCCCGCATCCCGGCCCAGAGGCTCGCGGCCTTACCGAGGTTGCGCGGATTACGTACGAGGGTAATCGGCAGATCGGCAACGCTGGCGGCGGTGCCGTCCGTGGAGCCGTCGTCAATTACAATGACCTGGGGGCAATGGCGCAAGACCCCCACGACGACGGCGCGCAGAGTCCGCGCTTCATTGTAGGCAGGAATTACGGTTACAACGCCGCTCATATCGCGAGGACCGTGTTCACCGGCATTTTTATAGGGTAAGGCCAATCGTATGAACTGACTAGAGGATCTTGGCCCAAGCCATCCAAATCATCCTTACCCATGACGACTTTACCCGACGACCGCCGCTGGCGTCCGGCGCCCCTGATTAAGGCGTCCGCGCTTCTGCACGCTGGCGCGGTGGCGGCGACGATCCTCCGCCCGGAAGTCTGGCCCTGGGCCGCCGGGGCCGTCGTCACCGACCAGGCGATGCTGGCCATCGCTGGGCTGTGGCCACGGTGTAGTCTACTGGGGCCGAACTGGAAGCGACTACCGCCCGAAGCCGCGGCGCGGGGTGAGGTGGCCATTACCATCGACGACGGCCCGGAGCCAAAGGTTACACCCACCGTCCTCGACCTGCTCGACCGGCACGGCGTGACAGCCACCTTCTTCTGCATCGGCGAGCGGGCGATGCGCCACCCTGAGCTGTGCAGGGAAATCGTCCAGCGCGGCCACGCAGTGGAAAACCATAGCCTACGTCACCGGCACGACTTCGCACTGCTCGGACTCCGCGGCTTTGTCCGAGAGATCGAAGCCGCCCAGGACACATTGGCCGCGATCACTGGGATGCGCCCCCTGTTCTTCCGTGCCCCCGCAGGCTTGCGCAACCCCTTGCTCGATCCAGCGCTCTGCCGCCTCGACCTGCGCCTGGTGAGCTGGACCCGCCGCGGCTTCGACACCCGCGACGGCAATGCGGAATATGTTTCTGCGAGACTGCTGCTCGGACTGAACGGGGGCGACATCTTGCTGCTCCATGACGGCAATGCAGCCCGCACCACTGGCGGCGATGCCGTTATCCTCGCTGTCTTGCCACGGTTGCTCGACGCCATCGCCGCTGCCAAGCTTTGTCCGGTGACCCTTCGTTCGGTGATTACATGAGCACTGCATTCAGGCGCGCGTTGCTTGATACCGCCGCCCTGCCCTACCGATCCGCCGGCCGTTTCGCCTGGTACTTTGCCCGCGGCAAGCTCGGTCGCGACCCGGTATTTCTGGGGCTCTTGGAGCGGGGTCTGATCCCGGACCGCGCACGTATTCTCGACCTCGGCTGCGGCCAGGGCTTGCTGGCTTCATGGGTGCTTGCGGCGCGCGCCCTGTTTGAAGCGGGCCAGTGGCCGGCACGCTGGCCACCGGCCCCAAAACCATTGGCGTACCGGGGTGTCGAGTTGATGCCGCGCGACGTGCGGCGGGCCAGCCGGGCACTCGGCGAGCGGGCGGAGTTCGTCCTCGCCGACATGCGCACCGCGGAGTTCGGCAAGTCCGATGCGATCGTCATCCTCGATGTGCTGCATTACATTGACTACTCCGCGCAAGACGACGTGCTACGGCGAGTGCGAGAGGCGCTGGTGCCCGTAGGCGTGCTGCTGTTGCGGGTGGGCGACGCCGCCGCCGGCCTGCCGTTCAGGATCTCTCACTGGGTCGATCACCTTGTGAGTTTCACCCGCGGCCATCGGCTTTCCAGGCTTTATTGCCGCTCCCTGCAAGACTGGCAAACGTCGCTCTGCCGGCTCGGCTTCACGGTCGAGCCCGTGCCGATGAGTCAAGGTACGCCCTTTGCCAACGTGTTGCTTATCGCTAGGCTCGGCCCCGCCGGCTGAAAGATCCCGCCATGAACCCGGAAGTCCAACTGTCGTCCGTCGCCGCATACAAAACCGAGGTCCTGCTGTTCTTCACCCTGCTGCAGCTCGCGGTAATCGTCCTGGCCGGCCGCCTCGGCGGCGAGATGGCGGTGCGCGTTGGCCAGTCGGCCGCGGTGGGTGAGATCATCGTCGGCATAATGCTCGGTCCTTCCCTGTTCGGGCTGGTGTCCCCGGACATGTTCCACTACCTGTTTCGCTCGGCGCCGCCGGAGCCGATGCAGATCCTATCGCAAATCGGGCTGATCCTGCTGATGTTCCAGATCGGCCTGGAGTTCGACTTCTCGCATCTCGTGGAGCGCTGCCATCGCACCGCCGTGACCCGGGTGGCGGCGGCCAGCCTAATCCTTCCCTTCGTCCTCGGCCTGGGGTTCGGCTATTATTCGGCGCCCAGCCTGTCGCCGCAAGCCAATCCCACCGCCTCGGCACTGTTCATAGCCACTGCTTTTTCCATCACCGCTCTGTCGATCCTTGGGCGGATCCTGATCGAGTTCAAGATGACCCGAATGCCGTTGGGGGTCATCGCCATCAGTGCCGCCGCGATCAATGACGTCATCGGCTGGCTGCTGCTGGCGCTGGTGACCACCCTGACGGTAGCCAACTTCGTGGCCTTCGATTTCGCCACCAGGGTGGCTCTGGTGGCTACCTTCCTGCTGATCAGCTGGTTCGTGCTGCGGCCACTCCTGAAGCAGGTGGTGCGCCGTTCGCGTCCGCGCCAGGGCAGGCTCTCCAACAATCTCCTGAGCGTACTGCTGGTGGCCATCTTCCTGTCGGCGATGGCGACCTACCAGCTGGGCATCTTCGCTATTTTCGGCGGTTTCATGATGGGCGTGATCCTGCACGACGAGCACGAGCTGGTCGAGGCCTGGAAGGAGCGCATGGGCCAGTTCGTGCTGGTCTTCTTCCTCCCCATCTTTTTCACTTACACCGGCCTGCGCACCCATATCGCCGGGCTCGACAGCGCCGCCCTGTGGGGCTGGTGCGCCGTCACCGTGCTGCTGGCGACGATCGGCAAGTTCGGCGGGGCCTATGGGGCGGCGCGGCTTTCCGACCTCAACCGGCACGAGGCCAAGGTGCTGGGGATCCTGATGAATACCCGGGCTCTGATGGAGCTCGTCATCATCAACGTGGGCTATGATCTGGGCGTGATCTCGCAGAACATGTTTACCATGCTGGTCATCATGGCGGTCGTGAGCACGGTCGTGACGACACCGTGCCTGCGGGCATGGCTGCCGCGTACTGGGATAATTGTGCCCACGCGGTGACCAGGTTGCACGGGGTCGGCTACCCCCGCATGCCTCGGCCCGCGCAAGGCCGTGGCCAACCTCGCGCACTAAGCGAACCTGGTCGAGGAGCGACCGCGCGGGCGGGTCAACATCACGCGGTTGCAAACGCGCCCAAGATTGCCACCGGGTAGATACGTGTCGGACGCATGAGACGTTTTCTTTGGCCTCTCCTGCGCGTGATCATTACCGTCGCGCTGCTCTGGTGGATCGCGCGTGACCCTGCCATTCGCGCCCAGCTCGCCGCAATGCCCATGCCGCCCGCGCCCGGTTGGCTCGTGGCCGGGTGGCTTGCGAGCGGGATGAATGAGCTGGCCGGCGCGCTGCGCTGGTGGCTGTGCCTGCGCATCGCCGGCGTGCCACTCCGTTTCCCCCAGGCGGCAGGGCTGCATTTTCTCGGGTTGTTCATCTCGCTCTTTCTTCCCGGCACGGCAGGCGGCGACGCCGCGAAGGTCGCGGCCGTCATGTTCTGGTACCCAGGGCGGAAGATCGCCGCCGTGCTCGCCATGCTCATGGAGCGGCTCTCCGGCCTTTTTATCGTTATGATCTGGACCACCGTCGTCGCCGCGCTGCGTGCCGAGTGGTTTCAGCGCACGCCCGCGACCGCCGCGCTCTTTCACACGGTGCTCGTTTTCCTCGGTACAGCGGGGCTCGCGATGGTGGCTTGGTATCTCATCAACCGTCCGGGGTGGCCGCTCCGGCATCCGCGCCGGTTTCCGTTCGGCAGGCGCATTTCGGAGCTCGCGGGTGTCTTTGATCTTTTTCTCGCCGGCCGCAGACAGGCCCTCGCCGTGCTGCTCCTTGCCAGCGTCTGCCACGCCGGAAACGTCGGGCTCTACTACTTCGCCGCGCGCGCGCAGGGCATGGACTGGGCGCTCGCCGACGCGCTCAGCCTCATGCCGGTGATCGATGTGATCACCATGCTGCCCGTCACACTCTCCGGCCTCGGCCTGCGCGAGGCCGTATTCCAAGCCTTGCTCGTGCCGCTCTGCGCCGTGGCTCCGGCGACGGCCGTGTTGGTTTCCCTCACCGGATTCTTCGTCGGTGCGACCTGGTCCTTGCCCGGCGCCGGGGTATTTTTCTGGTTTCGAGCGCCGGCGCAAAAAGAGAGGGCCGATGCCTAATCCCATCTCCACCCCTCCGCGCCTCGCGGTTACGTTCGGCTCGTCCTTTCTCGGTTTCGCCACCCACTTCGGCTTTTTGCGCGAGCTGCTGGCCGGCGGCCGGTCGCCGTGGCCGGCTCGTCCGCCGGCGCGATCGTCGCCGGGCTCTACGCCGCGGGGTTGAGCACCGAGCAGTTGGAGGCCGCGTTCACGCGCCAGGATATGTGCGCACACTTTCGCGAATGGCGGATGCCTTTGCGCGCCCTCGGCACCCTGATCGGTTGGCGCGGCGTGCCGGCGGTGCTCGAAGGGCGACACCTGCAACGCCTGCTCCACGATCTGGTCGGCGAGCGGCGTATCGAAGACTGCACGACCGCGCGGCTGCACCTTGCGGTCACCAATCTGCGTACCAGCCGTGTCGAGTTGCGCGATCACGGCCCGCTCGCCGACACCATGCTCGCGAGCTGCGCGCTTCCCGGCCTCATCGCCCCACGCCGCGTCGATGGCGAGACCTTGTGGGACGGTGGCCTCGGCTGCTCGGCGCCGGTCGAGCAATGGATCGATGACCCGGACGTGACCTATATCGTCGTGCACAGCATCCTTCACCACGTCCAGGTCCGTGCCCGCGAGCGCAGCCACCGCTACAGCTTCGCCGGCGCCATGCTGGCCGGCCACCAGCTCACTGCCGACGAGCTACTCCACTGGAAGCTCGAGCTCGCCCGGCGCGCCGGCAAGACCGTCGTCGCCGTCGAGACCATCACCCCACGCCCGCGGATCGGCGTTCCGATCACCTTCTGGCCACCCAAGCCGTGGCCCAATCACGCCCGCGACCTCATGGCCCTGGGCGCTTCCTCGGCGCGCCGCCTGCTCGGGTAGCAATAGCGGCCCCCTTTTGCGCCTCTATTTATTGCGTTTTTTCGCTACTATTTAACTTCGAGAGCCGATTGATCGCTTCTGCGGTTTTATCAGGGAGACGACCGCTTGCGTTGTACTTGCTAAGGGTTTTCTGCAAGCTACTAAACGTCGTGAGGGCACCGGACTAGTTACCGGCAAGCTCTTGAAAGCTTCCCAGGAAGAACCGGTAAAGGTCTCGCTTGCCCTCAGGGACCCAATCCTCAGGAAATAGCCACTGGAATGTCGCCAGATGGTCCGCCGGCGACAGAGCAGAGAAAAACGATTGCTGGTCTCTCGCGTTGAGCATGCGCGAGTAATATACGTTCCACAAATTTGACCACCGGATAGAATAATCGCGTTCGTCGGGCGGCAGTGATTCGTGATTGAGGCGCATGTCGTTAACGACACGCATCGCCTCGTCCTCTAAGTGTTCATCAGTATAGTAGAGGAAGGCAGCGATCTGCACGTATGGACGTTCCTTGCCAGTCGCAAGCGCTCGCGCGAAATGTTGTTTCGCTTCGTCCAGCGATCCGTGCGACTCCAAGATGTGAAATCCAGACATCGCATGGGCGTAGGTGTTCTCGGGGTCCAGGGCGAGCGCCCGCCGATAAAATTGTTCTGGCTTGACTCCTCCCTGACCCTCACGCGACTTGAGAAAATCTCCCCACCCCATGTGGGCAAAACAGTCAGCCGCGGGGAGCTTGTCTGGTGAGACCGCACATCTCGACAGCGCCGGAAGGACCTTGTCCACAATCGCTGAGAAACTGCCCTTGCCGACGGTGATTCGTGCATTCTCCAACCATGCCATCGCCAGCTTTGCTTCGTTCTCATGGACCTCGGGATTTTCCGGCGCTAACGACCGGGCTTTTTCGAAATGTCTCCAGGCGTCCTCGTAATGCCCGTTATCTTGTTGGATCTGCGCCTCACTAAATAGACGCCCCAATGCCGCACGCTCCACCTGAACTTGCTAATACCACCAGCCAGCCCCAGCGCCGACGATAGCCAGCGCGATGAGCACGAGCAGTTGCGCCCGATATCGCTGGACAATTCGTAGCCACCCCGATTTAGGTATCCGGTGGATCTCCGCTGCAATCGTCGCTGCGACGTTTCCTGCCGGCTGAAGGACTGTCCCGGCACGGACGTATGAAGGAATCTCGACCTTTGGGGTTGGCATCACCATTACCGACAGCACATAGCCCCAAGGTCGGGGCCACTTGCGCTCCGCGAAATCCAATTCCGTCAAGGTATAACGGCCCGCGGTGACAGAGTGCGGGCTAATGAGAAAAACGAAGAGGTGACTATCTTCGATCGCCTCGCGAATCTTCGCGTTGTAAGCTTCGCCAGCGGCAAGAGCCGAGCGGTCGAAGAAGACCGTGTGGTTTTCTGCCCGAAGCGCGAGCGCGATCTCCTTCGCAAGCTCGCTTTGTTCAGAGGCGTACGATAGAAAGATCTTCATTTCGGTAGACCCGCGGGGAGCCTTTGATTCCGTTTGATGACATAGAGACCTACGCGGGCTTTCACGCCGTCACTGTTTCAAAGGCAACCTGCATGTGTTTGGTATTGACATCAGTAAAATTCAACTTCTCAACGCCTAATGACGCGCCCGGATTTGTCCTTCATCAGGATCACCTCATCACCCGTTTCCTCACAGACGTATTCATCGTGTGGATTATCAAACCAGACCGTCAGCGTGTTGCCGGTTTGGTCGTAAAACACTTTCACTTGGGCTACAAGCCGAATTCCAATGGGGGCAGTCCGGTGAGCGGGAGTTTTGTCGCACTTCAGGGCCCGCCCGGAATCGGTCCCGCGTCCTCGAAGATCTGCTCGCTCGCATCGGTCGCGTTGCCCGATCGGAACTGCTCTTCGTAGAGACGCGAGTAGATCCCGCCGCGCGCCAGAAGCTCCGCATGGTTGCCCTGCTCGACCAGCCCTCCGCGATCGAGGACCAGGATCCGATCGGCCTGCAGGATGGTCGAAAGACGGTGAGCGATCACGAGGCTCGTCCGGCCGACCAGGAGTCCGGCCAGGGCTTCCCGAATTAGCGTCTCGGAGCGTGAATCGAGCGCCGATGTGGCTTCGTCCAGAATGAGCAGCCGGGGATCCTTGAGGATCACGCGGGCGATCGCGATACGCTGCTTCTCCCCGCCCGAGAGCTTGTAGCCCCGCTCCCCGACCACCGTTTCGTAGCCCTCGGGTAGCGACTGGATGACCTCGTGGATCTGGGCCCGCCGGCACGCCGACTCGATCTGGCCGGCGGTCGCGTCCCGCCGCGCGTAGCGCAGATTCTCCAGCACCGAGGCATGGAACAGATAGCTCTCCTGGGTCACCTTGCCGATCGTGCCGGCCAGGCTCTCGAGGGTGAGATCGCGCACGTCCCGGCCGTCGATGCGCACCGCGCCCGAGGTCGGGTCGTAGAGTCGCGAAGCCAGGTAGGTGATCGTGGTCTTGCCGGATCCGGAGGGGCCGACGAGCGCGACCAGCTCGCCGGGCCGCGCCTCGAACGTGATCCCGCTCAGCACGGGTTTGCCCGGTTCGTAGGCGAAGGTCACGTCGTCGAACTGCAATTGGCCGCGCGGCGCCGTCAAGGTCGCGGCTCCCGGGCGCTCCGCCACTTCCTCGTCGAGATCGAGGTAGGCGAAGATGCGATCGAACAGCGCGCCGGCCGTCATGAGATCCACGTGCACGTTCACCAGGGCCGAGGCCGGGCCGTAGAGCCGGCTCAGGTAGGCCACGAGGGCGACGATCGTGCCCACCGTGAGGGCGTTTCGAATCGCGAGCCAGCCGCCGTAGCCCCAGATCAGTGCGGGGCCCACCGACGCGAACAACAGGAGAAAGAAGAAGAACCACCGCCCCACCAGGTTCTGCCGCACGGTCAGCCGCTGGATCTGACGGTTCTTCTCGCGGAAGCGCCGGGCCTCGTACTCGCGCGCGCCGAAGAGCCGGACCAGCAGGTGGCCGCTCACCGAGAGCGTCTCCTGGACGAGTGCCGTGAGCTCGGCCACGCGCTCCTGGGTCTCGCGCGTCATGCGCTTGCGCACCTGGCCCACGCGCCGGGTCGGCAGAATGAAAATCGGCAGGATCCCGATCGCCAGGAGCGAGAGCTGCCAGTTGATGCTGAAGATCACGAGCAACGTAGTCACGACCACGAGCACGTTCGTGACGACCGCCACCAGCGTGCCCGTGACCACGCCCTGGATGCCGCCGACATCGCTCTGCAGGCGCGATAGAATCTCGCCCGATTTTGTATTCGTGTAGAAGCGCAGGGACTGGGCGAGCAGCTTCTCATACATCTCGTTCCGGATGTCGAACATGACGGCCTGGCCGACCCGGACGGCGAGATAGTTCTGGAGCACGCCGATGAGACCAGCCAGAGCCGGGGTCGCGATCATGAGAACGACGCACCAGAAGAGCGTTCGCGTGTCACCCAGGGGAATCGCGCGGTCAATGATCTCGCGCACGAGGAGGGGCGGGATGAGCCCGAGGAGCGCTCCGACCAGGATACACAGGACGATCCAGAGCGCGTCGCGCCAGTAGGGCCGGAAGTAGGCCGCCGCGCGATGCAATGCGCCTCTGGTCAACCTGGGCGTAGGTCCCGGTTCGTCGTAGCGGATGTGGAACACCTGACCGAAACTCGCTCCGCGGCTTCGCGCATCTGGGCTTGCTCGGGACACTTTTGCAGAGCTTCCCTTACTGTATCAGACCTCGCCTGAACCAGCCAGTAGACCCCTCGACCGGCAAGTCAAATTCAAGAGTGAACGTCGCTCATCGCCGCAGCTTCCCGCTCGCGGTGCGCGGCAGCTCCACGACCAGGCGGAATCGCACCGGCACCTTGTAGCCCGCGAGTCGCTCCCGGCAGTGTTTGACTAGCGCCGCCGCGCACGGCGGTCCGATCGGATCGCGCGCGACGATCTCGGCCACCGCGACTGTGCCCCAGCGTTCGTGCGGCTCGCCGCTCACCCGGCTCTCGCGCACGGCGGGATAGGTGTCGAGCACCGCCTCGACCTCTTCGGGGAAAAACTTGATCCCGCCGAAATTGATTATCGACTTGCGGCGCCCGCGCAGGAACACGTGGCCGTCCTCGTCCTGACTCGCGAGATCGCCGGTGGCGAACCAGCCGTCGTCGGTGGCCGCCGCGCGCTCGCGCCACGGCACGAGATAGGCGTCGAACATGCCAGGCCCGCGGAGACATAGCTCGCCGATCTCGCCCGGCGCCACGTCCGCGCCGCGCTCGCCGCGCAGCCGTAGCGCGCAATCATCCGGTCGTCCGACGGAGAGCGGCTTCGCCCGCGCCGCGTCGGTGTTGAGCAACGGTAGTCCGGCTTCAATGATCCCAAAGCCCTGCGCCGGCGTCACGCCATAGCGCCGCTGGAAAGCGACCGCCGTCGCCTCGGGCAAGGTGACCGCGGTGCCGACGGCGAGGCGGAGCGCGGGCCACGCGCGGCCCGAATCCTCCGCGGCGAGCAGCGCGAGGTGAAATGGCGACCCGTAGAAGACCGTCGCGCCGTGCGCGCGTGCGGTGGTAAGCAGATCGCCCCCGAGATGGGAGTCTTCGAGCACGATCCCTGCGCCTTCGAGCAGGTAGAGCATGATCCCTGCGCCTTCGAGCAGGTAGAGCATGATCGAAACGGCGAAGTGATGCGCCATCGGGAGCGTCCACAGCACCCGATCAGCGGCGGTGATCTCAAGCCGCCGGTTGGCCGAACGCACGCGCGCGACCAGCGTCTCGTGGCCGAGCACCACGCCCTTGCTGTCCGCCGTGGTGCCCGAGCTGAAGCGCACGAACGCGGGATTGAGTGCGGCCAAGCGATCCTCCGGAAACGCCGCCGTCGCCGTGAGCGCGCACCATGAGAAATCAATCCCCGCGATCGTCTCGGCCACAGCCGGAGCCGGCAGCCACGGCTCAGGCCCGGGGGCCAGCATCACCTGCGGCGCGGTGAGCGCGAGCTGCGCCGTGCGTTCGGGTAACGCCAGCTCGCCAGCCACCGGCACCAAGCACGCGCCGGCGCGCAGGACGCCGAGGGCGAGCGCCACGTAGTCGGGGCCGTTCGGGCACATGAGCGCGACACGCGGCGCCGAGTCATGTAGCACCGAGCGCAGCCGCGCGGCGATCGCATCGGCGCGCGCGAGCAGCTCGCCATAGGTCTCCGTGCCGCTGCGATGGAACAGGGCGGGCCGCGTCGCATCGGAGGCGCGGGCGGCTACGAGATCGGCAACGTTTATGAGGCTGACCATGGTGGTTTAAGAATCTGTGAATAAATGGCACGCTGGTCCGACGCCGGTTACCTCCATCTACCCTCCTCCGGGCCGAGGATGGTCTCGATCTGCGCGCGCACGTCCGCCGCATTAGGAAGCACACGGTGGGCGGCCTGCCACGCGGCAGCAAGGCCTGCGGCCTGGCCGGTGGCGAAGCAGGTGCCGATGACGCGCAGCGCGGCCTGCGCTTCGTGATCGCAGGACAGGCAGCGGCCGGCTGTCCACAGGTTGGCCACGCCGGCCACCTTGAGCGCACCGAGCGGGATCTGCGTGGGTCGATCGTCGTTGGGGTAGCGCCAGCGCGGGCCGGTGGGTTTTTCACGCAGCTCCATCGGCCAGGTGCCAAGGGCGACGCAATCGGGCGTTTCCAGCCCACGCAGCACGGCCTCGGCGGTGATCGTGATTTCACCGCGCACGCGCCGGCTTTCCCGAATACCCACCCGGGTGGGAAACGCCCCGATCTCCGCACGTGTGAACGCGGAATGATGCGCGCGCAGAAACGCGGTGAGCGAAACCGCGAGGCGGCGGCCCGTTCGCTCCAGCGCACCCAGATGGACGGGCGACGTCGGATCGAAATCCTCGGGGCCGGCGAGGTCCGCGGTGCAATAAACCTCGGAGCCGCGGCCCGTCGGACGGAACTGCGCGCCGAGCGCGCTGCTTTCGAGCTCGCCGGCATGAACGGCTTCGGCGAGCAGCGCGGCGAGTCGGAGGCGTGCGTCGCCGCCTAGCGCGGCCGCGTCCACGGTGTGCAGCGCGAAGATGAAGGCGGGCCGTTGGAGTCGCGTCGCACTTGCCTGATCGGTACCGGCGCCGGCCTGGACAGCGAGGATGGCGTCACCGCTCGCGTCCACGAGCGCGCCCGGTTCGATGGTGGCGCGCGCGCCGCGGCAATACACATCGACGGCCTCGATACGGCCGGTACCGTGGCTGGCGGCGAGCTCGGTGTGGAGGTGCGTTTCGAGCGCCGGAGATTCGCTGGCGAGCGTATCGGCCACGGCGGCGAAGCCGGGCGGCGAGTGCGGCAGCACGTCGAGCCGGCCGCAGCGCACCGGCCCCAGCGCGGCGCCGGCACGCACGAGGCGCGCAGTCGCGTACGCATGATGTCCAGCTCGCCGGCTCTGAGCGCGCCGTCCCGCCACGAGATGGTCGCGGAGAGCCGCGCGTCGCGCTGAGAGAAGAACACCCCGGTGCCCGGCGGCTGGCACACCGACGGCACATGCCAGCCGTGCTCGATGGGTGCCCCGCAGAACGTGCGGCACTCGGGGAGAAACGCGCCGGTGTGGGAAAAGAAAAACGAGGAAATATGTCCGTGCGAACCGTTGCGCACCATCCGCAGGTAAAGCCCGGCCGGCATCCGGCGCAGAAAGCGCGACGCCGTGGCGAAGGCCACATCGAGGCGCTCGCGCGTCTGCGCGACGAACTGCCCCTGCAAGTTGCGCGCTGCCGCGCCGAGCTCGGCGATCTCCGCGGGCAACAGCCGGAAAAACAGCTGGCTGACATGGTTTTGCCAGATCGGGTGCCGCGCACCGCGCTTGCGCTCCTGCACGGGGCAGTTGGATTGGTAGGACTCGGGGTCTTCGCCGCGCCGACAGAGCACGGCGTGGTGCACCCGCATCGCGACGGCGAGGAACCAGCCTATCTGGAAAAGCTCGTGCGTCGCCGTGGCGGCGCGCGCGGTGATCTCTGCCGTCTCCGCCGCGCTGAATTCCTCGACGAAGAACGCCGCCGCGCCGGGCCGGGGCAGTACGCCCCCGAGCGAGCGGATGGACGTGCGCGCCAGAGCGTAAAAGTGGTCTTTGAATCTCTCCGCATCGCCGAGCGCTGTGCGCAAGCTGCTGGGACGCGGCGTAATCGGTCCCCAGGAACCGGCGCGCGGTGGCGGGCTGTCCGCGTTTTCCGCCAAACGCGCGATCTCGGCGAGCAGCAGCTCGGCGCCTTTGGCATCGAGCATGAGATGCCGCCAGCGCATGACCACGGTGCTGCCGTGTCCATCGCCGAGTACGTCGAAACGCACGGCAGCCGGCGAGGATTCGTTCAAGCGCCGCGCGCACAGGTCATCGAGTGAACCACTGTGTTCCTCGACAGGAAAAGACGGGCGCGCGTCCACGCGCCATACCCAGCGCGGAATGCCGAGGATGGCCTTGCGCAGGCGTGCGGCGGCGATGGGGCTGACGGCCGCGAGGCGCCCGGTGGCCGAGCGTAACGCGGCCACGTCGAGCCCCGGCCCGAGGCGCAGCACGGTGAGGCCCATGTGCTCGCCCTGGCCGGCGGCGAGCATCATGCGCTCGGCGGTGGCGAGGAACCAGTCCGCGCCGCTCAAGGGCGTCGAACGTATCGGCGACACATCCATCAACCCCGGTTCTCGCGGATGGCTTCGGCGATGTGCCGGGCGGTGCAAAAAGTGGCGCGGGTAATCATGTTGTCGGGGAGCTTCACGGAGAACTCTTCCTCGATGAAAAGAATGATCTGCATGATCGACATCGAGTCCAACCCGGCCGCGAAGAGGTCGGAATCGAGGCCGAAAGACTCGTCGGTTTCCAACAGGTCACTGCGGATGTGGCCTAGCAGTCGGGTGGCGATCCGTGTGGCCTCTTCCATCAAGAATCGATTCCTGCGTGTAATGACGCGCCTATCGGTATCATCTCAACTCCCTGCTGGTCGGCTCCGCCGGAGCGGTGAAGTGCGCGGCGTCCAGCGGCTCGTTGCGAGTGATGTTGTCGAAACGGTAGCTGAAGACCCCGCCCGAGGGCAGATCAACGACGACCTCGCACCTCGAGGGTGTCGGCGGCGATGGTGTTGGCGATGCGCGCGGGCATGCGCGAGGAGGCGTCGACATTGCGCGTGAGGACGACGGTGTAGCGGTCTTCCTCGCGCCTGACCTCGGCCGTGTAGTCGCTTTCCTCCTCGGCCGGCTGGCCGCGCAGAAGTCCGAGCAGCGAGCGGAACGGTTTGCCGGCGCTGTCCTCCCGGAGGGATTTTTCGGCGAGCCGGGCGCCGGTCTTTTTAATGAAGAGCCGATCGCCCAGGACCAGGACGAGCTCCCCGGCGGGCTTGGTGTAATCGAGACGCAGCCGATCCGGCGCCCGATACGCGAGCGTGCCGGTGCTGGCGACCGGATCGCGCAGCCCGGGCAGGGCGAGCGTCTGCACGATCGTGGCCGACCAGGTCAGTGTCTCGCGCTGGCGGGTTTGAAATTGTGCACGTAACGCGCTGGCGCGCTCGGCGGACAGCGGCGCGGCGAGCGTGGTGGCGCCGACAAGGACAGAAATGAAGAACAGGAAATAGCGCAGCATGCTGCATTTTCCCTTGGCCGAACTAGCTCGGCAACTTCACTGACCCAGCGCGGTGCCGCCTTGCCGATCCGCGGAGTGCTTGCCGAACTTGCCCTCGCGCTTGAGGCGGCAAAATGCCGAGAACAGTTCCTGTATGGCGATCACCGAAAGGGCAAGCTCGGTTGCCTGATCACACCATGCTAGGCCTTCCGCCGTGCCGGGTTCGCTTATGTAACGCTTGGCGAAAGCGGACGAGTCGAAGTAGACCCGCATCAGCTGCCGCGCTCTTCCAAAATCAGTTTGCTGATCGCCACACCATCCATTGCTAGCGGGCGCGCCTTGCGCAGCTTCCAGGAAGGCAGGTCGGTCTGAATGGGTTGGATCTCGGCGATCGGCTTGCCGTTGCGCAGCACGCGAACCGTTTCGCCGGCCTCGACCAGATCGAAAAAATGCTTTGCTTGATTGCGGAATTCGGTGAAGGTGGCCTCACGCATGTCAATCTCTCCCGCTTATTTGTACAACGGATTGTACATCATGGTTCGCTCGGTAACAGCGCGTGGACGCCCAGCACATCCACCGGCAGGCTGGGCCGCGCGCTGTCGCGCTCCTTGTTGCCGACGGCGTGGCGCTTGACCGCTTTAACCGCCCCGCACGGTCACTGCGCAGAGCATAGTCGCCAGCGTGGGCGGTGTAGTTGGGCCTAAAAAATGCCTTCCGCAATCACTCTTATCCCTTTCTCTTTAATAGGAACGCTGAACAATGACTGACGAGAACAATCAACTGGTGGCTGTTCGCCAAGATGTGCAGCCTTCAGACATCATTGCGGGTCTGGGCTTAGCAGATCGAAAGCTGCTGGCTGCCTGCCTAGCGCTGTTCGAGGACAGTACGCTGTCCGAGCGGCTTCAACAGCTTTATTCAAAGGCTAGGGATTGGGCGCGCAAGCATCTCGGAAGGCTGGATGTCGATGCCTTCCAGAAGTGGTTGGGCGATGCCAGCGTGCAAGAGGAAACCGCAAGCGTAACGACGCGGAAGGAGTTTTGGGAGGCGGATCGGCGCCTGACAGACGACCTGCGCCTGATTCTGTGGATCTATCTGCGTGAGGCGTTCGATCTGCCGGCACGGCTGACTGTGTCGACGCGCGGTGCCGACGCACTCGCCACCGAGCTTGCGGCTGCGGCAATCCATGCAGCCGATCCCCCGAGTCTCATCCAAGACGGGAAAGACCTACTACAGCACTGGGGTTGGATAAAGGGAAAACGGTACAAACCGCGCTGTATCAGTCTCACAGATGTCGTCGTGCCGGTGCTGGACGATCTGATAGCTAAAGCGCTCAAGGACGGTGCCGGCCAGATGGACACGGCTGCGCAGGAAAGACTTATCGCCGAAGTGCGCACACGCCTTGAGGGCATGAGCGAGAAAGATCAGAAGTGCCTTCTGGATAAGATTGGAGCAACAAATTTCAACGATACGGCTATCCGCAACATGCTGCTCACCGGCGGCGGACTGGCGGCGTTCGGCGGCGGTGTGAACATGGCGGGATTTTCAGCCTATATCTTGGCCGCGAAAGCCTCGGCTTTTATCCCGATGGTGAGCGGTCCTGCACTGGTGTCTATTGTGTCGGTGATCTCGAACCCCGTGACCATATTTGTCGGCACGGCGGCGGCCATCTGGTGGGCGACCTCTTCTGCCAAACAAAAGATCCAGACCGCTGTCGGTCTGCAGGTGCTGGCGCTGCTGGCGTTACAAGGCCTCAGCCCCAGCAACCGCGATGGAATCGCAGTCACTTTGGATAGCTTCTCGCGAGCTAAGGCGCTAAAGCCTGTTGGCAATCTCGATGACGTGACCGCCACGCGCTACCGGGACGAATGGCATGCGCTCGAGCCCGTCGTCGGCAAACGTGGGCCACGCCCTGACGCCGGCGTCATCGAAAAGATGAACCGCCCGGCAATGGCAGAAGCGCCACAGAATAATCGCCTGGTATGGCTGCTCTTCCCGAGAGACGGCGAAACTCGCGCGACGGCGGCGGTGGCCGCGCTCACCCTGGGCGATATTGCCTATTCAGCGGCTGCCATTGACGCTACTGTCATCAAGGCTGCCGACTTTGCGCGCGTGGATGTGTTGGACAACCCGTTGGCCTTCGCAGACTATTTCGCGCGCAAGATTCAGGGGCTGTCGCCGACCGGCATCGCGGGCGAGAGTAACAACGTGAAGGGATACGCCGCCGAGCACTTCGTGGCCGCCGAGCTCGTCGCAAAGGGGCATCAGGTTCAGTTTCCGCCAACACCCAACGAGCCAGGCTGGGATTTGCTCGTCGATGGGGAGAAGTTTCAGGTCAAGTGTCTGGCAGACATTGGTGGGCTCAAAGACCATTTCGAAAATTACCGCTACCCGGTGCTCGCCAATTCGGAGCTAGCGGACAAGATCCCACCCGAATGGGCCGACAAGGTGTTCTTCGTTGAAGGCTGTAGCAACGAGCTGATCACCCATGTGACCACAAGTTCCATCGCAGCAGGTGCCGATATGTTCAACCCCGCGGTGCCGGTGTTTGCGCTGGGTGTGAGCGCCATCCGTAATCTGATGAGCTATAACGCCGGGAAGGTCAGCGGCACACAGGCCGTGGAGCAGGTTGTGCTTGATGGCAGTGCTCGCGTGGGTCTGGTGGTGGCGGGAGGCGAGCCGACTCATGGGATTGCTGGACGGGTTTATCCAGACCGAGGCTTACACCCAGTGGGCTTCCGAGGCGCATAGTGCGATTTATGCACTCGTGACTTGCCTCGACAGGGCCATCGAAGACAAAATTCAACGTTTGCGAAACAAGTACAACGCCCTCGGGACGGGACAGCTCAGTACCTATATCCGTTATCGCTTCACAGACGACGAGTGCTTCCTGGGCGAATCTCAAGCCAGCCTGGCGCGGTTGAGGCCTGAGACTTACGGCACGGTGGAGCGGCGTGCCCTTGCTGTGATTCGGTGGACGGCTGGCAGCACCATTCATCCGGCACGGTACCAGACAGAGCTTGCGCAACTGAATGAGACTCTAAAGCGGCAACCATCTTTTTTAACCGGTGTTATCCCGACTAGCGACATGGTTGATAAAGCCACGGAGGCGATCGAGGGGGTTATTGGGGTCGTAGCCGATTCATGCGTAGCCGTAGCCAAGGCTATTTTGAAAGCTCGCAAGTGATGTCAGGCATTGAAGGCCCAACATTGCGTTGCCCCGGAGCCCTATCGTCGCGCCCGCCGCGCGGTGAGACGCGCGAGCACGGGGAGGAGGAACAGGCATGCGGTTACGGCGGTGATGATGCCGAGATCCATCACCAGGCCAAAGTTCTGTAGCGCGGGCTGGCTGGTGAGCATGGGCACGCCGAAACCGATACACGAGGCGATGCCGGTGAGCAGGATGGGCACGCCGATGTGCGCGTAGAGGTGCGCATAATCGCGCTGCTGTTGCAGGGCCATGAGGACATGCAGGCTGTAGTCGATGCAGAGCCCGAGCAGGAGCGGTACGCACAAGAGCGAGAGCGGATTGAGCGCGACGCCGGTGAGCGCGATCAGCGCGGCGAGGAGGAGAAACGCGAGGCCGAGGGCGGCGAGATTGAGCAGCACCATGCGCAGGGAACGTTGGGCGAGCGCGCACAGCACAACGATGCATCCGAGCACCCAGCCGCTGAGTCGGCGAAGATCGGCGAGCGCGGTGCGGTTGAGCTCGTCTTTGAGCGTGACCCAGCTCACCGGCAGCACGTTCGCGCCTGCGATACTGATGCCGCCGGGCGGCACCGGCCGCTCGGCTGCGCCGGGAAGGCGGACCATGGCGCGATAGAGGCCGGATCCTTCGCGGTGAAGTTTGGCCAGGAGCGGGGAGACGGCGGTGAAGGCGTCGGGCGCGCCGGCGGCGGCGCGATCGAGGGTCTCGACGAGGGTGAGGGTGGGACCGCTCCATTCGCTGCCGAGACCGGCCGAAGCAAAGGCGGCGCGGAGTCGTGGGGACGCGTCGTTTTTCCACAGCGCGCGGTTTTCGCGCTGGCGCGAGGGCGCGGGCAGGAAGGCGCTCTGCGGCGAGCGACGCCCGCCGGTGACGCGCACGGCAAGCTCGTCGGCGGCGCGCCGGACGGCGTCCCAGCTCGGCGCCTCGACGAGGTAAATCGCATCCTGCCAGCTCGGGTCGGTTTTCGCGAGCACCTGTTGGCCGCGAAAGGCGGCGGTGTGCGTGGGTTGGAGGCGGTCAAGATCGGGCGCGTAGAGCGCGGCGGGATCGCGCCAGAGCCAAGCGCCGCCTACGAGGCTGGCGAGCGTGGCTAACACCAGCAGCGCGCGGCCGCGGCGCTCCATCGTGCGCGCCATCGCGCCGCTCATGCGGGCTAGGAAGGGCGGTGGCTTCGGCGGGCGCATGGCCCACGCGGCCGGTAACAACCAGGTGGCGAACAAGGCCGAGGCAACGAGCCCCGCGGCCACGAGTAAGGCGAGCTGGCGCAGGCCGGGCAGGGACGAAAACACGAGGACCAGAAACGCCGCCGCCGTCGTGGCCGCGCTGAACCAGATACCGCGGCAGAGCCGCGCCCACACGGCGCCGTCGTCGCGGAAGTGCGAGGCGTAGTGATGATAGACAAGGATGCTGTAATCGACGCTGATCCCGAGCAGGATGCAGGCGAAGCCCATACTGATCACATTCAGGGAGCCGACGGCGAGGCGCGCGGCGATGAGGCCCACGCCGAGGGCTAGAAATTGCCCGAGCAAAATCCACCCAAGCGGCTGCAGCGTGCGGTAGAAAGCCCAGAACGCTGCACTGACGAGCACGGTGGCGACGATGATCATCAAGCGCATGTCGCGGCGCATCTGCGTCGAGATTTCGGCCGTGAAAGCGGGCCGGCCGGTGACCAGCAAGCGCGTCTCGCCGGGCAGTGTTCGCCGTATGGCGGCGTGGATCGCGGCCGAGAAGTCCTCGCACTCGTCGAAGGTAATGAGGGCTCGCGTGGCGGTGATGGTAAGCGCGCTCGCCGGCCGTTCGGTCCATTGGTAATGATCGTGGTCTTTGCCCGTGCCGAGCGCGTCGAGCAGGCCGAGTGGGTCGAATTGCCGCCGCATCAGCTCTTCGGGATCGAGCGCGCCGGTGAGCACCGAGGGCAGCTCGTCGAGCCGCGTGTGCACCGGCCCCGGCCCGAGCGCGGCGACGACGCGCGAGAATCGCTCCGCCGGCAGATTCCAGATCGCCCACGCGGCGAGCTGCGGCGCGGCTCGCAGCCATTCATCGCCGGGCGCCGCGACGGACTCGACGCCGGGCAGCGCGGCCAGGACGGGGCGCAGCTTTTGAAAAACCTCGTCGCGCTCGGTGGCGGGAAGCGTGTCGTCGGCGACCAGGATCACTTCGCGATCGCTGGTGAATTGCCGCTGAAACTGATCGAGCCCGCGCACGCTCGGCAATTCCCGCGGGAACAACGCTAAGAGCTCGGTCTCCAGCCTGATCGTCCACCCGGCCCACACGGCGCCGGCGAGGACTACGAGGACGGCCGTGATGCGTGGAAGCCAACCGGACGCGGATGCGGGATGCGACATGAATTCGGCAACATGGCCTGCGCGGGATCTGCTTTCTGTGCAAGAATTACGAATTCGCCACCCACGGAATGCATTAATGAAGGGCAATGCTTCACGCGAGGATCTCTCCCATAAGGAGCCAACAGTACCGCACCCTGTCCTCGATAAGTACTACGCAAGTGAGACGCAGAGGCAGCCATTCGTTCTCGACTTATTCGACGGTGCCGCCAAATATTATAACCTTGTATGTGCAGTGCTGTCGCTCGGCTCCGGCCAACTCTATCGCCGCTGGGCGCTTGCGCGCTCAGGGCTTCGCACCGGCATGAAGCTTCTCGATGTCGCCGTTGGCACGGGACTCGTCGCACGCGCGGCCATTGCCATTCTCCGTGACCCTCGGTCCGTGATCGGACTCGACCCCAGCAGCGGCATGTTAGGAGAAGCACGCAAGACGCTGCCTATTCTGCTGGTGCGGGGAATTGCGGAGAAACTACCGTTCGGAAACGACAGCTTCGATTTCCTAAGCATGGGTTACGCACTCCGTCACGTAGCCGATCTAGGCGCGAGCTTCAGTGAATTCCTACGGGTCTTGAAGCCTGGAGGCCGCATTCTGATTCTGGAGATATCTCGTCCTCCCTCGGTTACCGGCCAATATTTAATCCAGGTCTACCTTCAGAAAATCTTGCCTCTGATTATGCGCATTTTCACCAGGAGCGGGTACGCCCAATTGCTAACTACTTATTATTGGGACACGATCGCCGAATGCATCGAGCCAACTACCATCGTGGAGATCTTGGGCGCTAGCGGCATCGACAATGTCCAGCGCCGAGTCTATGGTAGGGTTTTTAGCGAATACACGGGAGTAAAATCGGCGCGGTAACTCACGGATACGCTCGGCGTTTGGACTCAGAGCTTTGCGAAAAAATCGTCGCGAGCGAAGCGAGGTCGCGTTCCGCCGGAGCGCAGCAACCAGAGTGTATTGAAATACACGAGGATTCCGAGCACCGCCGGAACGCGAGATCCCGAGTGCAGCAGATTTTTTCACAAGCTCTCACTGAATGGCGAGATCGGCCGGAGCTACTCCGCGCAATCCATAGCGCCCCATGAACCTCAAGAGGCCGCTGCTATAGCGGGACGTGACACCTACTCCGGAGGCTTGCAGTGCTACCTGCCGCTCGATGTGGTCGTGGGCCGCGACCCTCAGGAAATTCGGGCCCGCCTCCACCCATTCGCGCCCCGCGCGTTGCATCGCCGCCATCCTCCCATCGTAAAAATACTCCACTAGCTTGGACCATGCGTTGATATTGGCCATTTGCAGAGCGGTATACCGAGCCATCGGGGTACCCAGCTCTACCGGGGATCGCCGCCGGATCAGGGGTTTCAGTGCCTCTGCGAGCAGTTCTGCGGATAGCAGTGCCAGAGATACTCCCGGCGACAACATCGGATCCACGAACCCCAAGGCGTCTCCCGCCATCACCCAACCGGGGCCGTAACCGCGCTGGGAGATGAGTTGGTAGTTCGAATAGGTGGCAACGGGGGTCACCCGCCGGGCTTCTCCGGCCAGCGTGCTCAGCGCGGGTTCCAGGGCGATCGCGTTCTTTACCTTCCAGTTGCATAAATTCTGGGGGTAAGCGGCGGGAAATGGCGTCGGACATAGGGTTTAGTGAGTTTTTTGCTTTTCGCTGGATATCACC
>Ga0208612_1000341_pt1 | contig 21502 bp, 26 predicted proteins | sample AntDryMetagUQ889_FD_188089 | JGI IMG/M metagenome (GOLD analysis project Ga0208612, IMG submission 188089) | Polar desert microbial communities from Antarctic Dry Valleys - UQ889 (SPAdes) | ecosystem: Environmental > Terrestrial > Soil > Desert | place: Antarctic Dry Valleys | collected 2008-12-31 | reverse complement strand
GATCATCACCGGCGTTCCCTTCTTCGACCACATGCTCGACCAGGTGGGACGTCACGGACATCTGGGCCTCACGATCGAGGCACGGGGTGATCTCGACATCGACGCCCACCACACCGTCGAGGACACCGGCATCGCCCTGGGCCAAGCTCTCTCGGAGGCTCTCGGAGACAAGGCGGGCATCCGCCGCTACGGGCACGCGCTCGTCCCGATGGAGGAGGCGCTGGCCCAGGTCGCTCTCGATATCTCTGGAAGGTCGTTGCTTGTCTACGAAGCCGAAGTTCCCGCGGAGTCCATCGGGCAGTTCGACGTGGGGCTCACCCAGGAGTTCCTCCAGGCCATGGTGCGCACCGGGGGCCTCACGCTGCACGTGCGCCTGTTGGCCGGAAGGGACCCGCACCATTGCATCGAGGCCATCTTCAAAGCGCTGGCCCGGGCGCTGTCGGACGCCGTATCGATCGATCCACGCGCCGGCGGAAGCATCCCGTCGACGAAAGGCACGCTGTGAGGGTCGCCGTCTTGGACCACGGGATGGGTAATCTCCGCAGCGTAGGCAAGGCGCTCGAGGCCGCAGGCGCCACCGTGTCGGTCACCTGCGATCCTGCCGAGATCGGATCGTCGGACGGACTTTGCGTCCCGGGTCAAGGGATCTTCGGGCGCTGCATGACCAACCTGGCGCAACGGAACCTGACCGATCTGATCGCCGGTTGGATAGGCGAAGAGCGGCCTTACCTCGGCATCTGCCTCGGCGTGCAGGTGCTCTTCTCGACTAGCGAAGAGGGAGATGGACACGAAGGCATGAAGATCTTCGAGGGCGCCGTCACGCGTCTGCCTTCCAAGGTGCGGGTGCCGCACATGGGTTGGAACGAAGTGGACGGTGAGTACTTCTACTTCGACCATTCCTATGCGGTTCATCCGGCCGACCCTTCGATCGTGAGCGGTTGGTGCGAGCACGGTGACCGCTTCGCGGCCCGCATCGAGTCCGGTTCCGTCCTCGGCGTCCAGTTCCACCCCGAGAAGAGCGCCGCGGCCGGGATCAACCTGCTGCGCACCTGGGTGGAGGCCGCGTGAACTTCACGGTCTACCCGGCCGTCGACATCTCCGCCGGACGCTGCGTGCGCCTGCTCCAGGGGCGTTTCGGCTCGGAGACCGTCTATTCGGACGACCCCGTGAAGGTCGCGCTCGGGTTCTCGTCGGCGGGTGCCCGCTGGTTGCACATCGTCGATCTGGACGGGGCCAAGACCGGTGTGTCCGCTAACCGCGAGTTGGTCCTGGAAGCGGTGCGGTTGTCGTCGTGCCCGGTGCAAGCCGGCGGGGGGCTGCGCACCGTCGACGACGTCCAAGAGATCCTCTTCGCAGGGGCGAACCGGGCGGTGCTCGGGACCTTCGCCCTGGAAGACGAGGCCGGAGTCGCGGCTGTGTGCAGGGAGTTTGGTCCCCGTATCGCGGTGTCTCTAGACGCCCGCGGTGGGGAGCTCGCTTCGCACGGATGGACGGTGGGGACCGGCATCCCGGTCCTCGATGCGGTCAAGGCCTTCGAGGCCGCCGGCGTCTCGGCCTTCATCTACACGGACGTTGGTCGGGACGGAACGATGCAAGGACCCGACATCGAAGGTCTGCGCCGCCTCCTCGAGGTGACCTCGCTACCGGTCATCGCCTCGGGAGGCATCGCCTCCCTCGACGACCTGCGCGCGGTCGCGCGGTTGAAGAACGAAGGGGTCGCCGGCGCGATCATCGGGCGCGCGTTCTACGAGCACAAGTTCTTGGTGGGAGAAGCGAACCTGGCGGCGGACGAGATCGTCTCCGGCCGCGCCGAGGAACCTCCTTTGGTCGAGCCCTAGCTTCCGGCTCCTGGAGGCATCTCCGCCGTCTGCCACAGCTCGCTGTGTCCCGGCTCGCGCGTCAGGTCGCCCACCTCCATCAGGTGCCCCATGATTTCGGGGTCCGAGTAGAACGCTTGCGTTTCATGCTCGACGCTCGCCAGGTCGGGATTCGATACCCCGTCCTCAGGGCGCGCGAGGGGGCTCGGCCAGAAGGTTCCGACGTCTAAGGTCGTGCCATGCCCCTGGCCAAACGCATCGTGCCCTGCCTTGACGTGGACAAGGGTCGCGTGGTCAAGGGTGTCAGGTTCGTGGACATCCGCGACGCGGGCGACCCCGTGCAACTGGCTTCGCGCTACGACGCGGAGGGGGCAGACGAGCTCGTGTTCCTCGATATCACCGCGTCCCACGAGGGTCGAGATCTCATCCTCGATGTGGCTTCACGCACGGCGGAGAGCATCTTCATCCCCTTGACGATCGGTGGCGGGGTCCGCACCGTCGACGACGTCACGCGCTTGCTGCGGGCGGGGGCCGACAAGGTGGCGATGAACAGTGCCGCGGTGGAGAATCCCGGGCTGGTGAAGGAGGCCGCGTCGGAGTTCGGAAACCAGGCGATCGTGGTCGCCATCGACGCGCGCCGCAAGGAGGTCTCCTGCGGAGACGCGTCCTGGGAGGTCTTCGTGCAGGGGGGCCGGGTCCCCACGGGGCTGGATGCGCTCCGCTGGGCCCGCATGGTGTGCGAGCTTGGCGCCGGGGAGATCCTGCTCACCTCTATGGACAGGGATGGGACCGCGGACGGTTACGACCTGGAGCTGACCAAGGCGGTCTCCGACGCGGTCCCGGTCCCCGTGATCGCTTCCGGCGGCGCGGGTACTCCTGACCATCTTGCAGACGCGGTCGACCCCGCGCGTGGGGGGGCCGAGGCGGCGCTGGCTGCGTCGGTTTTCCACTTCGGTCACTTCTCAGTTTTGGACGCGAAGCAGGCGTTAGCTGCGCGGGGGCTCCCCGTTAGGATGCCCCGCTCATGACTACCTACCTCCTGCATGACGACGCGCTCCGCAGCCGCGAGCTCCGTCACGAGATCGGCGAGCCGATCATGGATCCGGTGACGTTCATCGAGCACGACGGCCGGCGCATCGTGCTTGCCAGCGACCTGGAGGAGTCGATCTTCGAGACCCGCGAGGACGTGGTGGACGAGTTCTGGAACGTCGAGGACTTCGGACACAGCGACCTCATCAGGGACGCCTCGTTCCCCGAACACTTCCTGGGGGCCGAGCTGGCGGTCCGTGCGCTGCAGAAACTGGGGGTGGCGAGCGTCTCCGTGCCCCCGTCCTTCACGACCCTGGTCGCGGACTACCTGCGCGACAAGGGCATCCAGGTCACGGTCGAGCCCGAGACCTGGGCGGGGCGCCGCCGCCAGAAGACCCCTTGGGAGCTAGAAGGCATCGAACGCGCTCAGCGGGCTGCCGATGTAGCGATGCTGGGGGCCGCGCGCATGTTGCGCGACGCGGAGATCACTAACGATGGACGGCTGCGCTTCGAGGGCGAGATCCTGACCGCGGAGCTGGTCCGCGTCTCGATGGAGGCAGAGCTTCTCGCGGCCGGGGGCGAGAGCCAGGACATCTTGATCCAGCCCGGCGACGCGTGCCTGCGCGGCCACGACCTGGGCATGGGCCCGATCCTGCCCGACACCTCTTGCATCATCGACTGCTTCCCGCGCGATCGTCGAACGGGTGTCTTCTCTGACATGACGCGCACGTTCGTCGTGGGTGAGCCATCTGCCGAGTTGCGCAAGATGCACGCAGATTGCAAGGCCGCGCTGGAGGTCGCATTCGAGTCGATCAAGCCCGGCACCAAGACCGCTTTCGAAGATGTGGCCGCGTACTTCGAGTCGAAGGGTTACCCCACGCAACGCACGCACAAGGGTCCCGGAGGTGTGAAGAGCGGATTCCGTCACGCGCTCGGCCACGGCGTGGGACTCGAGGTGCACGAACATCCTTGGATGGGACGCCGCTCCGAGGAGTTCCAGGCCGGTGACGTCGTCGCCATCGAGCCCGGCCTCTACTTCGAGGGAGTCGGCGGCGTTCGGCTAGAGGACACCGTGTTGGTCACCGAGGATGGGGTCGAACACTTCACAGATCCCTACCCTTACGACCTCGAGCCCTAGTGCTCGATCCCAACGAGCTCGTCTACGACGATCGGGGATTGCTGCCGGCGATCGTCCAGGACGCGACCACCAACGAGGTCCTCATGCTCGCGTGGGCCGACGCGGAAGCCCTTCGCAGGACCCTGGAGTCGCGAACGACCTGGTTCTGGAGCCGCTCGCGCCAGGAGTACTGGAACAAGGGGGCTACCTCGGGGAACACGCAACGCGTGCGCGAGGTGCGCTACGACTGCGACAAGGATGCCGTGCTGATGCTTGTCGACGCGGCCGGACCCGCTTGCCACACCGGCGAGAACAGCTGCTTCTACCGGAGCCTGTCCGAACCAGGCGAGCAGTAGCGGTTGGCGTCGCCTGGGCACCACCCCGATCGCGAAGGCTTCAGGGCTCTTGCGACGGACCACCCCGTCGTGCCGGTCTGGCGCGAGGTGCTCGCCGACTCGCAGACCCCCGTGAGCGCTTTCCTTCGACTGGAGCCCCGCGCCGACGCCTTCCTGCTCGAAAGCGTCGAGGGAGGAGATCGCTGGGCGCGCTATTCGTTCGTCGGCGGTGACTCGTTCGGGATCGTCCGCGCGAAAGACGGCGTCCTTTCGATCGAAGGCGAGACGCCGATCCACCCGGAGCCGGGGGAGCGCCCGCTCGCCTATGTCCGCCGCCTCCTCGAGGTCATGCGCGCTCCGCAGCTCGACGGTTTGCCTCCATTCCACGGGGGTGCGGTCGGCTATATCGGATACGACTGCGTGCGCGAGCTCGAAGACCTGCCGGTCGGCCCCCCCGACGATCTTGGCTTGCCGGATCTCGCGCTGATGCTGACCCGAACCCTGGTGGTGTTCGATCACCTGGCCCAGAAGGCATTCATCGTGACCAACGTGTGGTCTCCCGGCACGGTTCGGGACATCGATGCGGACTATGACGACGCGGTGGTGCGTTGCGATCAGATGGCGGAGTTGCTGGCAGCTCCGCTCGCGGCCCCCTCGATCGAGCTCGACCTCGACAGCGACGCCGCCGCGACATCCCCGGTCGACGACGACCTCTACGCCTCGTGGGTGGAAGAAGCCAAGGAGCACATCTACGCGGGCGACATCTTCCAGGTCGTCCCCTCGCGCCGCTTCGAGTCCCCGCTGCACGGTCCGGCCTTCGGCGCCTATCGCGCGCTGCGCACGCTCAATCCGAGTCCGTACATGTACTTCTTGCGCTTCGGCGCGAGCGGCGACTCGGACGTCCTGGAGATTGCCGGGTCCTCTCCCGAACCTCTCGTGCAGGTGCAAGGCGATCGCGTGGTGACACGGCCGATCGCGGGGACGCGGGGACGCGGCCGCACCGAAGAGGAGGATCTCGCGCTCGAACGCGACCTGCTGGCGGACGAGAAGGAGCGGGCAGAGCACGTGATGCTGGTGGACCTCGCCCGCAACGATGTCGGACGGATCGCTCGCTACGGCACGGTCCATGTCGAGGAGCTCATGGTCGTCGAGCGTTACTCGCATGTGATGCACATCGTCTCGAGTGTCGCCGGGACGCTCGCCGAAGACAAGAGCGCCTTCGACGCGCTCACCGCGTGTTTCCCCGCAGGCACCGTGTCGGGTGCGCCGAAGATCAGAGCCATGGAGATCATCGACTCGCTCGAGAGATCTCGTCGCGGTCCGTACGCAGGCGTCGTCGGCTACTTCGACTTCTCGGGCAACATCGACACAGCGATCACTATCCGCACGATCGTGGCCACCGGCGGCAAGGCCTACGTGCAGGCCGGGGCGGGGGTGGTCGCCGATTCGGACCCGGGCTCGGAGGCAGACGAGACGCGGCGCAAGGCCGAGGCGCTGCTACGGGCGGCGGCCGGCGCGGGCCTGTTCGGAAGATGACTCCCCGAAGGGGGTCAGGCTTCGTAGTCGGCTAGGTCTTCCGCTTCGGATGCGCTGATCGTCAGGCGCACGCCGTCGGTGGAGATGTCCTCGATGACGTCGGCAGGAGCGAAGCGCTTGCTGGACAGCAGCCCGGAGTCGATCGTGAGGCCCGAGAAGATGTCCTTCTGGCGGTCGGCTATGACCTCATGAACGCTGCCGACCTCTTCGCCGTCGGAAGAGCGCACTACCGTGCCCTGCTCCAGGGTTATCCACGAGATCGGGGCATCGTTGTCGGCCATGGCCGCCGATACTAGGGCCCGTGCATCCACTTCTCCGTTCACTCGTGGTCCTGCTTGCGTTGTCCCTCGCGGCGGCCTGTACGGGATCAACCGAAGGAGGGCCCGGGCCCGGGGAACCGGGGGGTCCCGCCGAGGTGCAGCTAGACGTCGTCGACGAGCACGCGGCCCAGTTCGACGAAGACCTGCCCGAGCGACCGGCGGGCTCGCAACAGGAGTTCGCGGCCGCCACCTACATCACCGGCCATCTTCAGAAGGCCGGCTACGAGGTGCGCCTGGCATCGGTCCCGTACAAAGACCTGGTTCGTTCCACCAACGTGGTCGCGCTGCCTCCGGGAGGCGAACCGATCGAGGCCGTGGTCATCGTCCTGTACGACACCGCGTCGAACATGGAGCCGCATGGCAGCGACATAGGCCTGTTCCTGGAGGTAGCCCGCGCCCTGCGCGTGGCGGAGCCCGAGCACCACGTCCAGTTCGTCGCGCTGGGGGCCGAGGTCACCGGCGAGAGCGGCGGCAACCTGGGCAGTCAGACGCTGGCCGACGAGCTCGCGGAGCTCGAGGAGAAACCCCCGGTGATCGCCCTGCTGGAGGTGCCCGGCGGGGGCTTCAAGGCTCCCGGGGCGAGCGGGCAGGAGATGAATGAGATCGCGGCCGATATGGGGATCCCCGTGTCCCGTCCGCTCCAGGAGCCCTTGCTGCCGGCCTATCTGCGCAGCACCGAGATCTTTCTCGCCGCCCGGGTTCCCCATTCCGTCGCGACCGGCGGTCTAGAAGAGGTGGGTCGGGTCGTTCTCGAATATCTCTCCGGTCGTTAGGGTCGCTCGATGTCCTTCCTCGACGAGCTCGTTGCTTCCACTCGCGCCCGCGTGGCCGCTGCGCGCGCCGAGGTCGGCGAGGACGCGCTTGCACGGCGGATCGCCGCGTTGAGCGCCCCCCTCGACTTCACGGCCGCTCTTCGCAGCGACGGCATCGCGGTGATCGCAGAGATAAAGCGCGCCACGCCGAGCCAAGGCCCCCTCGACCTCGATCTCGATGCGCGCGAGCTCGCGCTGGCCTATGAGAGAGGTGGAGCTGCGGCTATCTCCGTTCTGACCGAGCCCGAGTACTTCAAAGGGTCGCTCGAAGATCTCGAGGCCGCCCGCGCTGTCTCCGTTCCGCTCCTTCGCAAGGACTTCGTTCTGGACGGCTTGCAGCTGCTGGAGGCGCGCGCTTCGGGCGCCGACTGCGTGCTCTTGATCGTCAGGGTGGTAGGTGAGCATCTCAGCGCCCTCCTGGAGCAAACCCACGGGCTCGGGATGCAGGCCCTGGTGGAGGTGTTCCGTGAGGAGGAGCTCGAGCTCGCCCTTGGGGCCGGGGCGACGCTGATCGGCGTCAACCACCGTGACCTGGAGACCTTCGAGGTCGACCCACAGCGCACGCTGAAGCTGGCGCCTTCGCTGCCCCCAGAGGTTACGGTCGTGGCCGCCTCCGGCGTGTCCACCCGTGCCGAGCTGCAAGAGCTGGCCGACGCCGGTGTGCACGCGGCCCTGGTCGGTCAGAGCCTGGTCACCTCCAAAGATCCAGAGGCCAAGCTGCGCGAGCTGCTCGGAAGGACCGGATCATGAGGGCCGCACCGGTCGCAGACCAGCTGGGCCGTTTCGGGGAGTTCGGAGGTCGTTACGTTCCCGAAGCCCTGATGGCGGCACTCGAAGAGCTGGAGGCCGAGTGGGCATCGGCACGCTCGGACGCGACGTTCGAAGATCAGCTGGAGGGTCTCTTGCAGACCGTGGTGGGCCGGCCCACTCCGCTCTACGAGGCCGAGCGATTCTCGGAGCTCGCCGGGGCGCGCGTCCTTCTCAAGCGCGAAGACCTCGCGCATACCGGCGCTCACAAGATCAACAACACCTTGGGCCAAGTGCTGCTCGCCCGCCGGATGGGCAAGGAGCGGATCATCGCCGAGACCGGCGCGGGGCAACACGGCGTTGCGACCGCGACGGCAGCCGCCTACTTCGGTCTTCCCTGTGTCGTCTATATGGGGGCCACAGACGTGCGCCGCCAGAACCTCAACGTCGTACGCATGGAGATGCTCGGAGCCGCGGTGGTACCGGTAGAGGCAGGCTCGGCGACCTTGAAGGACGCGATCAACGAAGCCCTGCGCGACTGGGTCACGAACGTAGAGAACACCCACTACGTGATCGGATCGGTGGTCGGCCCCCATCCGTATCCGGAGCTCGTCGCTTCGCTCCAGTCGGTGATCGGTGAAGAGGCTCGCGCTCAGACCCTCGCTCTAACGGGTGCCCTTCCCGACCGCGCTATCGCCTGTGTTGGCGGGGGCTCGAACGCCATCGGTCTCTTCAGAGCCTTCTACGACACCCAGGTATCGCTGATAGGTATCGAGGCAGCGGGCGAGGGGCTCGACGGCAGACACGGCGCATCGATCACCCGCGGGACACCGGGTGTGCTCCACGGTTCTCGCAGCCTGTTGCTCCAGGACGACCAGGGATTGATCGCGGAGGCGCACTCGATCTCCGCGGGTCTCGACTACCCGGGGGTGGGCCCGGAGCATTCCTGGCTGGCGGCCACCGAGCGCGCCCGCTACGAGACCGCGACGGACGCGGAGGCGCTGCAGGCGTTCTCGGCGCTGGCTTCGAGCGAGGGCATCTTGCCCGCGCTCGAGTCCTCACACGCGCTTGCTTACGCGCTGCGCGGTGACCTTTCGGGTGAGACCCTGCTGATCGGGTTGTCGGGCCGCGGCGACAAGGACGTCGCCACGATCGCCGAGGCCCTCGCGAGGTGACGGAGCTACTGGAGCATCTCGAAGCGAAGCGCGAAACGGGGCGCAAGCTCCTGGTCCCATACCTGATGGCGGCCATCCCCAATCGCGACTCTTTCGCAGATGCGGTGATCGCGCTGGCAGCCCACGCCGACGCGATCGAGGTCGGCCTTCCTTATTCGGACCCCCTCATGGACGGCCCCGTCATCGCTTCGGCGGGGGAGCGGGCCCTGCGCAATGGGGTGGGGCCGAAGCTGGCTCTCGAGTTGGTCTCGGCAACGCGGGCCGCGCAGGCCCCCCGGCTGGTGATGACCTACTACAACCCGATCCATCGCATGGGTGAAGGAGCCTTCTGCAAGCGGGCTGCCGCTGCCGGGGTGACGGGTCTCATCGTTCCCGACCTTCCCCTGGAGGAGTCCGGGGACCTTCGCAGGCACGCTGCCGACCAGGGTCTCGCGTGGATCCCCCTGGTGGCCCCGACCTCGTCCCGGCAGCGGGTCGCAGCCCTGGCCGAGACCTGCACGGGCTTCGTATACGCCGTGTCGTCCTTGGGCGTCACGGGCGTACGTGCGTCATTGTCGGAGAGAGCGGCGCAGGTGACGGCCGCCTGTAGGGAGGCGACGGACAGGCCGGTTCTCGTCGGGATAGGAGTGTCCTCGGCCGAGCATGCCGTCGAGGCAACACGGAGCGCCGACGGGGTGGTCGTGGGGTCCGCCGTCGTGGCGGCGTTGGTGGACGAGGGTCTAACCGCCGCCGTGGCCTTCGTCGAAGGCGTGCGGTCGGCTCTGGACGCTCAAGCGTCCGTGAAGAACAGCTAGCGGGGCCTGCGGCCCCGTTGGATCCTGATCTGCCTCACAGGATTCCTCCCCGTTCGCTCGACTCGTCCAACCTTTCATGTATCGGTCTCATCGCCCCGGATTTGAGTGCTTACCCTGCTCATTTCCATCCTCCTTTGTGACTATTCCGTGAGTAGTCCGTCAGGAGCAGGCCCCCTGGCCCCGAGTGTCTACGCATATCTACCGATGCCCCTGGGTGCGCGGGCCGCCGATACATCTCCTGAACAGACGATCTACAAGAGAGGCGAGCCGGAAGTAAACATCATTCAGGTGACGCGGGGCGGCATGGACATCACACTCTACGGACAGCTTTCTCTGGATGAGCTTCAAAAGGTGGCAGAGTCCATCTCATAGGGGCCAAATGAGGGTCCGCGCGGCTAATTGTCCTCAAAATGTTCTCGATTAGCGCGTCGACCCAGAGTGACCGCGATCACGACGCTGACCATGGTCCCCATAACGATGATCGACAGGCGTAGACCCATCCGGGTATCGACGACCGGGGACATCGGACATCCTGGGATAGCTCCATCAGGCGTGACGCAAAGGTCCTGTCTGCCGTCTGGAATGAGGAGCGCAATGGAAACTGTCGCGATGAAAACGACCGCAGCGATGATGCATCTCCGGGCTTGAGGCGACACCCCTTCCACCCTTCTTTTCCCCTGGTCTCCAAACGCAGGTTCCGACATCCCTCTACTTTCGAATTGTCTCATCGATGGATCAGCCCGCTACGGCCCCCAGCAGCCATTGCTGGCTTCAGAATCGATCTTCGCTCGGCGGCTCTTTTCCTCATAGCACCGGCGCTCCGGCGTCAAGGGCGCTCGCTGCGCTCTCCTCCCTTCGGGGATTTCACCCCTGACACCGTCGCGTAACCGGTGCTCGTGTGGCTTCGAAAGCCGCCGAGCGAAGGAGCTACACGATGTCGAAGTCAACCGAAGCACTCAAGCAAGCCCACGAACGCCTCACTCACACCGTCGAGTCGATCGTCTCCGGCGACGAATCTAGAAGCGCATGCTCAGCGTTGCGGCCAAGTTCGACAACTACAGCTTCAACAACCAGCTGATGATCATGGTTCAGAGGCCGGACGCGACACACGTCGCAGGATTCAACAAGTGGAAGACTCTCGGCCGCAGCGTCAAGCGCGGTGAGAAGGACTAGCGATCTTCGCTCCGTGCAAATACAAGACCAACATCAAGGATGACAGCGGCAACGAGAAGACCCTTCAGCAGCTGAGTGGCTTTCGAGCCGTGCACGTCTTCGAAACGAAACAGACCGTCGAGAAGCTCAACGGCCTGCGAGCTCTGGGTGTCCGCCTCGCGATCGACGACTTCGGAGGAACGGGGTACTCGTCCCTCGCTTACCTGCGGCAGTTCCCGATCGAAACCATCAAGATCGACCGCTCCTTCGTGCAGAGCGTCGCGAATGGTCCCGAGGACGCGGCCCTGGCGCGCGCTGTCATCAAGCTCGCAGACACACTTGGGATGAGCACGGTTGCAGAGGGAGTAGAGACACAAGCCCAGGCCGACCAACTGGCCTCGTTCGGCTGTCAGGTGGGGCAAGGCTTCCTCTACTCGGGATCGATGACGCCGGCCCAGCTGGAGAACCTGCTAACCGAACAGCACCAAACTTCCCCGATCATCCCAGCCGTCATAACCCTGTAGCCGGGAGGCCTCGGGGCCCTCGCGAAGTAGCATCGTCGACCCCCGGCCGGGGTGGCGGAAGGGCAGACGCGATGGATTCAAAATCCATTGTCCGAAAGGGCGTGCGGGTTCAAATCCCGCTCCCGGCACCCAGTTTCCTTCCTTGACGCCCCTATACTTCGGCGTCCCATGGACATCCAGAAAAGCCTTTCCCAGCTGGGCGATCGTCTCACCCGCGCCCGCCAGGACCTCCGCATCGTCGAAGAGCAACTGCTCTTCCAGATGGACGTGCTGGAAGAGGCCAAGACCCGGATGCTGGTTGCCGAAACGCCGCTGGCCGACCGCGAGTACCGGGTGGCCCGAGAAGATCACGACCGGCTCGTCGAGGAACGCGTCCGCGTCACGGCCGAGATAGCGGAGCTCCAACAGGAGCAGGACCGGCTTCTCGACCGCATGCTGGCCACCCCGCCCGTCTAGATGGGGCCCGAGAGAACCAAAGTGGTGATCGCGGAGGACGAAGCGATCATCCGTCTCGACCTCAAAGAGATGCTCGAGGAAGAAGGCCTCCAGGTGGTGGGGGAGGCCGCCGACGGTGAGGCCGCGGTCCGCCTGGCGTCGGAGAAGAGCCCGGACCTCGTGATCATGGACATCAAGATGCCGGGCATGGACGGTCTGGCCGCTGCCGAGAAGCTGGCCGAGACGGGAGAAGCGGCGGTGCTCATCCTCACGGCCTTCTCCCAGAAGGACCTCGTCCAGCGTGCCGCAGAGGCCGGAGCCATGGGCTACCTGGTCAAACCGTTCCAGAAATCGGACCTGATGCCGGCTATCGAGGTGGCCCTGGCCCGCCATTCCCAGTTGAAGGCCCTCAGGAGCGAGTCCGGCGACCTGGCCGAGCAGCTGGAGACCAGGAAGGTCGTCGACCGGGCCAAAGGCAAGCTGATCGACTCCGAAGGGCTGAGCGAGGCAGAGGCCTTCCGGCGGATCCAGAAGCAGGCGATGGACGAGAGGCGTTCGATGCGGGAGGTCGCGGCCGCCATCCTCGAAGCCTAGGCCCTCCACCCGCGACGGCCGGGGGCCCGAAAGACGGTGGCGCCGCCTGGAAAAAACCTGTAGCCTCAACGACTGTTGTAGTAGAGATGCATCGCGACGCACCCCCCCAGCAGGAGCAGACGGGGCCCAATCCGGTCAAATCATGCGGAATCGATGACCAATCGTTAGACTTGCGCCCGTTCTGCCCCCGAAGTCGGGGTGACTAGCAGCATCGTTCTGGGCTGATGCCCGCGTTTGAGCAAGGGGGAGTGAATGAAGCGAAGTAAGTCTTTCGTATTTCTCGCGCTGGTGATGGTGCTGGCGCTAGTGGCCGCAGCGTGTGGTGGCGATGATGATCCGGTCGGCCCAAGCTCCGACGGCGGAGAAGACATCGAGTGCACCTGGGTCATCGGCGCCATGGGCGCTTACTCGGGCCCTGCTGCGGCCCTTGGTCAGAGGATCGTCGAGGGAACCGAGAAGGCTGTGCTCGAGGCCAACGAAGCCGGAGACACTCCGTGTGAGCTGGTCGTAGACACGGAAGACAGCCAGGGTGACCCGAACCAGGCTCCGGCACTTGCCGACAAGCTCATCGAGAACGAAGAGCTCGTCTTCTGTGCATGCCCGTACTTCTCCGGTGAGACGATTGCGGTTGGCAAGAAGTTCAGCCAGGCCGGCATCGCGATCTCCGGTACCGGAACGAACGAGACGATCGACGAGCAGGGCTTCGAGACCTGGTTCCGCGCGGTTGCGCCGGACAACATCCAGGGCGAGGTCGCAGCCGACTACCTGACCAACGTCGTTGGTGCCCAGAAGCTGGTCGTCGTGCACGACAACCAGGACTACTCGAAGGGCATCGCCGAGGTCGTCATCGAGAACGCAGGTGACATCTTGGCTTCCGACGACGCTTTCGTCATCGAGCCCGTTGCCGAGGGCACCGGTGACTTCTCCGCTGTCGTCAGCAAGATCAAGGACGCCGGCCCCGACGCGATCTTCTACGGCGGTTACTACGCCGAGGCGGGCCTGCTGCGTAAGCAGCTCGTAGAGGCCGGCGTCGACGTGACCTTCATGTCGGACGACGGTTCGCTGGACCCGGGTTTCATCGAGGGTGCAGGCGACGCGGCATCGGGCGTGCTCATGAGCTGCCCGTGTGCCGACCCGAACAAGATCGGGACCGCCAAGACGTGGGTCGAGGAGATGAAGAGCGAGTTCGGTGACAAGGCTCCGGGTACGTTCGCCGGAGACGTCTACGACGTCACCAAGATCGCCATCGAGGCTCTGGGTGAGCTGAACGGCGACGAGGACATCGCAGATGTCCGTGCGGCGGTGGTCGAGCACTTCAAGAACGCCGACGGCATCGAGGGTGTAGTCAAGAGCTACTCCTGGGATGACACCGGTGAGTTCGAGGGTGGTCCCGAGGACGTCTGGATCTACGAGTTCAAGGGCGACGGTTTCGAGTCGCTCGGCCCGGCACAGGAGCTGATCGACGCCGGATAGCAACACCGTTTGAGAATGAGGGGGGCCCTAGGCCCCCCTCATTTTTTACAACCGCGGTATCTTTCACACCGTCCTGCACACCGCCGACCTGCGCGGGCGACTCTCGGGGGAGACTTTGGACTGCAACACCGGCCTCATAGGACCGGCTCTTGTCACGGGAACGATCTTGGGTTTCCTCTATGCCTTGATCGCTCTCGGCTACACGATGGTCTATGGAGTTCTGAAGCTCATCAACTTCGCGCACGACGCCGTCTTCGCACTCGGCGCTGTCTCCACTTGGTACATCTTCGGGGAGCTCTTCGGCATCGACACACCCAAGACCGGACTCGTTCTGGTCATCACCGTGCTCGCCGTACTCATCGTTGGAGGCTTGTTCTCCGGTGGGGTTGCGGTCGCTCTCGAGCGAGTTGCCTACAGGCCGCTGCGCAAGCGCAACGCGGCACGTCTCTCGTACCTGATCAGCGCCATCGGCGCATCGTTCTTCGTCACCTACCTGCTGCAGCAGGACTTCCTGCCGTTCCTTACCGGTCCGGGGCCCCGGCAGTTCCCGAACATCGTCTCGGCTGCGCAGGATGCGTTCAGCTTCGAGCTTCTCAACGTGCGCGTCACGACGCCTCGCATGCTGGTCGTGGTCGGTGCCCTCATCTGTTTCCTGGTGCTGGACCGCTTGATCAACAAGACGACTACCGGTCGAAGCATCAGGGCCTTGTCCGAGGACCCAGTGGCCGCCCAACTCATGGGCGTCAACGTGGACAAGGTCATCATCATGACCTTCTTCATCGGGGGTGTGTTCGGCGGTATCGCCGGCGCTCTCTACGGGATCCTGTTCGGCACGATCGCCTGGAACATCGGCTTCATCCCCGGCGTGAAAGCCTTCACAGCCGCCGTGCTCGGCGGTATCGGAAACATCCGCGGGGCCATGTTGGGCGGTCTGTTGCTGGGTCTGATCGAGAACATGAGCACGGTATGCATCGGCTCGGAGTGGAAGAACGTCGTCGCCTTCACGGTCCTCCCGTTGGTGCTGATCTTCCGACCCACCGGCATCATGGGTGAAAGGATCGGTGGCTGATGGCGATGACAGGCGTCCCCACCCGGAAGAGTGCGCCCGAGACGCTTCGCTCTCACCTGGACCGCAATTACCCGCGCTTGTCACAGAAGCTGCCGGATACCTTCGTAACGCCCGCCAACGTCGCGTTCCAAGGCTGGCGCAAGTTGGGCTACTTCCGCTACCTGCTCGCAGCGATCCTGATGGCCACGATCCCGTACCTGATGGACAACGACATCTTCCCGATCCTGCAGGGCGGTTACGGGATCAACATCCTGTTCACCACCGGTTACTGGATCCTGCTGACCCTGGGACTGAGCGTCGTGGTCGGTCTCGCCGGACTGCTCGACCTCGGTTATGTGGCCTTCTTCATGCTGGGCGCGTACACAACGGCTCTGATGACCGACTCGGGGTCGCCGGACCAGTGGCATCTCGTGACGTGGTCGCCGTGGCTCGTTCTCCCCTTCGCCGTGATCATGGCCCTGGTTGCCGGATTCGTCCTCGGGGTTCCGACGCTGCGTCTCAGAGGCGACTATCTGGCGATCGTGACCTTGGGCTTCCACGAGATCGTGCGCCAAAGCGTGAACAACCTGACGATCACGAACGGCTCGCGTGGCATCGCGCAGATCCCTTCGCCGGTGATCGACCTGCCCTTCTACTACCAAGAGTTCGGGCTCGACGCCGAGTACTACTGGTGGTTCTTATTGATACCTGCCATCCTGGGTGCGGTGCTGATGATCAAGCACCTGGACAACTCCCGCGTCGGCAGGTACTGGTCGGCCATCCGTGAGGACGAGGTGGCTGCATCCGCCATGGGCGTCCCCGTGACCAAGATGAAAGTGCTTGCCTTCATGATCGGGGCGTCGGTCTCAGGTGTCGCCGGTTGGATCTACGCGATCAAGATCGGGTACATCGCGCCCAACTCCTTCCCGCTGTTGCAATCGATCCTCGTGCTGTGCGCGGTCGTGATCGGTGGACTCGGCAGCATCTCAGGGGCCGTGCTGGGCGCGATCCTCGTCGTGACCTTGCCGGAGATCGTGCGTGAGCTGTCGGGCGGGGATGAGATCTTCGGGTTCAGCATCGAGGCCGGCCGTATCGCGATCTTCGGTGCCTTGCTGATCCTCGTGATGATCTACCGACCGGGCGGTCTGCTCGCGGCCAAGCGTCGTCGTACGGAGTTGCAAGAAGCAGGAGCTGCGGACGGTGTGGTCGTAGCGGAGGATCCAGGGGCCCACGTCAAGACGCGCGACGCAGACCTCTGGGACGACCGCAAGAAGGGTGAGCATTAGATGGGCACGCTGATGAACGTCGAAGGCGTCACGATGGAGTTCGGCGGCCTGCGCGCGCTGTCCGACGTCAACATCGACATCCAAGAGGGCGAGATCTTCGGTCTCATCGGACCGAACGGGGCCGGCAAGACGACGTTGTTCAACTGCATCACAGGCGTCTACACGCCGACCAGGGGCAAGGTTGACTTCTCGGGGGGTTCGATCACCGGGAAGCGGCCCGACCAGATCGTCGAGGTCGGCATCTGCCGCACGTTCCAACAGATACGTCTCTTTCCCAACATGTCCGCGATGGAGAACGTGTTCATCGGGGTCGACGCCCGGCACCAGACCAGCATCTTCGGCGCCATCTTCCGCAGCCCTCGCCATCATCGTGAGGAGTCCGAGGGAGAAGACAAGGCCCTTGAGCTCCTCGAGTATTGCGGCGTTCGCAAGTTCGCGAACGACCTGGCGAAGAACCTCTCCTACGGGGACCAGCGACGCCTCGAGATCGCGCGGGCACTGGGGACGAAGCCCAAACTGCTTCTCCTCGACGAGCCCGCGGCCGGCATGAACCCGGCCGAGAAGAACGGTCTCCGTGACCTGGTGCGGAAGATCCGCGATTCCGGCGTCACCGTCCTTCTTATCGAGCACGACATGAAGGTGGTCATGGGTCTGTCCGACCGCGTTGCCGTCCTCGACCACGGAGAACGCATCGCCTTCGGCAAGCCCGAGCAGGTCCAGAAGGATCCGAAGGTCGTCGAGGCCTACCTCGGCGCAGGCACCGGAGGCAACGCTGGACAACCGCCCGCATCCACGACTCCAACGGAGCCGTCCGATGGCTGATGCCCTTCTCGAGCTGAAAGACGTTCACGTCCGTTACGGCGTGATCGAGGCGGTGCGTGGCATCAACCTGACCGTGGGCGCGTCCGAGGTCGTCACGCTGATCGGCGGTAACGGCGCCGGCAAGACCACCACGCTGCGCGCTATCTCGATGGTGCACGGGCCCTCCCAGGGGCAGATCCTGTTCAAAGGCGAGGACATCACGTCGCTCCGCAGCGACGAGGTTGTGTCGCGCGGGATCATCCAGGTGCCCGAGGGACGTCACATCTTCCCGAACATGTCGGTTGCGGAGAACATCGAGATGGGGGCCTTCCAGCGCAAGGGAACCCCCCGCAAGGACCTCAACGACGAGATCGACCGGGTCTTCACCTTGTTCCCCCGCCTCAAGGAACGTCGTAAGCAGGCCGGCGGGACGCTGTCGGGTGGGGAGCAGCAGATGCTCGCCATCGGCCGGGCGCTCCTGGCCAAGCCCAAGCTGCTGATGTTGGACGAGCCGTCGATGGGCCTGGCGCCACAGGTGGTCGAGACGGTGTTCGAGGTGATCGACACGATCAACTCCGAGGGCATCCCCGTCTTGCTGATCGAGCAGAACGCCGCCATGGCGCTGCAGGCCGCCAGCCGAGGCTACGTGCTCGAGACCGGAGAGATCGTCCTGGAAGATAAAGCGGATCAATTGCTTGGAAACGACCGTGTGCGCAAGGCCTACCTCGGCGAGGAGTAGTTCGAGTTTCGGTTCGATCTAGAAACAGGGGGAACGCGATGAGGTTCGACAGAGACAATCGTTGGTTGAAGTTGGCCGTACTCCTAGCGACATTGCTGCTGACGATGGCGGCCTGCGGCGAGGACGAGGAGCCCACCGCTCCGTCTGGGGGCGGCACGGAGACCGAGGCCGAAGGCGGCGGCGACGCCGAGTTCACGCTCGTAGAGGAAGGCCACCTCACCGTTGGGTCGGACATCCCTTACCCGCCCTTCGAGTTCAACGACGACAGTGGCGCCCTCACCGGCTTCGACGTCGAGGTCGTGCGCGCGGTGGCCGAGAAACTCGGTCTCGAGAGCACAGACGATGACTGGCTGAGCGTGAACTTCGACACGATCTTCACGCAGCTACAGCGGTCCAACAAGTTCGACATCATCGCCGCAGCGGTCACCGCGTACGCGCCGGACGGCTCGCCGGCGTTCGACGTAACCGAGGAGCGCAAGACGTTCGTCGACTTCACCGACCCCATCTACCCCTCGCTTCAGTCGCTCACCGTCGACACCTCGGCCAACCCGGATATCAAGAGCGTCGACGACCTCCCCGACGGTGCCCGGGTCGCCGTGCAGGCGTCCACGACGGGTGCTTTCTATGCAGAGGAGAACCTGACCGGCGTAGAGCTGGTGCAGTTCCCCAAGGCCCCCGCTATGTACCAGGCACTTCAGGCCGGCCAGGTTGTAGCGGTCTTCAACGACCTCCCCGTCTCACTCGATGCGATCGCAGGTAAGGACCAGCTGCAGGTCGTCCAGCAGGTCGAGACCGGCGAGGAATATGCCATCGCGGTAGCCAAGGACAACCCAGCTCTGTTGGAGGCCTTCAACGAGGCCCTCGGTGAGATCTTCGAAGACGGTACCTACGCCGAGATCTTCAAGAAGTACTTCTCCGAGCAGGAACTTCCGGAGTACGCCTCGGAGTAGGGACACATGACAGTAGCGAAGAGCCCGCGCACCAAGCGCGGGCTCTTCTTGTTTGGGGAGGGATAGGTGGCAACAGCCCAGGTCCAGAAGCCGGTCCGCGATCTCGCGTGGGTGCGCGAGCAGAGCCGCCCGCTTTCGCTTGCAGCTTTGGCCTTGGGGTCGTTGGGGCTGATCCTGGCCACGGTCGGCGTGGCGGTCGTGATCCTGATGCACGGTCTGACCCCCGTAGTGAACATCGAGCGCGGCTTGAAGTCGGCCGAGATGACCGGCGTGACGGTGTGGGCGATCGCTCTTGGGGTAGCCGCCATCGCTCTCGGCTGGGGGACCTTCAAGAAGATGCCCAACAAGGTCAGCCGCGAGGAAGCTGTGGCCGGAGCGGTGCTTGGTGTGCAGGCAGCCGTCCTTGGGGGCCTCGTGCTCTGGTTCAGCGAGGGCGACGTCAACATCTTCGCGATCAACTTCCTGAATTTCGAAGGCCCGAACCAGCAGATGGAGGCCTTCTTGTACGGGGCCAAGAACACCGTGATCTTGGCGCTGTCCGGTGAGTTCTTCGGGATCGTCCTGGGCCTGCTCCTCGCGATCTTCGCCATCTCCAAGAGGGCTGTGGTGCGGGCGCCGGCGCGTGTGTACATCAACTTCTTCCGCGGAACGCCGTTGTTGTGGCAGATCTCTTTCATCGGGATCGGCCTGCCTCTTGCGCTCGGCCTCGATATCTCGACCTACACCGCGGCGATCATCGCTCTGGGATTGAACATGGGCGCGTACTCGGCCGAGGTCTTCAGGGCGGGCATCCAGTCGATCGAACGGGGTCAGCTGGAGGCTGCGCGCGGCCTCGGGATGTCGTACGGACAGGCGATGCGCTATTCGATCGTTCCCCAAGCCATCCGACGGGTCATCCCGCCGCTGATGAACGAGTTCGTCATCCTGGTCAAAGACACGTCGCTGGTGCTGTTCTTGGGCCTGGCCGCGGGGGAGCGCGACCTGCTCTCTGTCGCCAGCCAGGGGTTCGGCAACACCTTCAACGGGACGTTCTTCATCTACGCGGCGTTGGGTTACCTGGCGATCTGCCTTCCCGCTATCCGCCTGGTGAATGCGGTCGAGCGGCGCATGCGCAGCGGTCTGGTGGGGATCGGCGCATGAGCACGAGCGCAGAGCGGATGGCATCGGACGGCCACCTCGTCCAGCTCCAAGGGATCCACAAGTGGTTCGGAGACCTGCACGTCTTGAAGGGCATCGACGTCGATATCCAAGCGAGCCAGGTCGTGGTCGTGATCGGACCGTCCGGGTCCGGCAAGTCCACGCTCCTGAGGATCGTGAACCTGCTGGAAGAACCGACCGAGGGCCGCGTCGTGTTCGACGGCAGGGACATAACCGACGTTCGGACGAACGTGAACGAGGTCCGTACCCACATCGGCATCGTGTTCCAGGGCTACAACCTGTTCCCTCATAAGTCGGCGCAGGGAAACATCACGGTCGCGTTGGAGAAAGTTCTCAAGATCCCCTCCGACGAGGCTCGCGAACGTGCGGCCGATCAGCTGACACGCGTGGGGTTGGCGCACAAGATGGACGCCTATCCGGGTCAGCTGTCGGGAGGACAGCAACAGCGCGTTGCGATCGCCCGCGCTCTTGCCATGCGGCCCAAGATGATGTTGTTCGACGAGGTCACCTCGGCCCTCGACCCCGAGTTGGTCAAGGAGGTCCTCGACACGATGAAGGAGCTCGCTGAAGAGGGCATGACGATGCTTGTGGTCACGCACGAGATGGGGTTCGCACGCGAGGTGGGGACGCGGCTGCTCTTCATGGACGATGGCCGGATCCTCGAGGACGGCGAACCGAAGCAGATCTTCTCGAACCCATCAGATCAACGCTGCAGGGACTTCCTGGCCCACGTACTGTGAGTCAGGCCTCGGCGCCCCAGGCGGACCCGGTGCTCACCCTGGTTTCCGAGGCGAACGAGGACCCCCGTCGCCTGTACTACCTGTGGGAGCAGCAAAGGTGGGAGGCGGGGAAGGTAGACCTCACCTCGGACTCGGCTGAGTGGACAGAGGTGGACCCGCAGCTCCGGGCTGCTGTGTCTGACGCGGTCGCGTGGCGCAGGCTGCGGGCCGAGTGGGCCACCACTGCTCTGGTTCCCTTCGTCGACGTGGCCCCCCAAGAGGAGCAGCAGGTCTTTCTCACCACCCAACTCGTCGACGAGGCCCGTCACCTGGTGTTCTTCGACCGCGTGCTGGGCGAGGTCATCGAGGTGGGTGGAGACACCATCGCCGACAGGCGCGGTCTGATGGACGACGACTCGCTCCGCCTGCTGCTGGATGACGTGTTGCCGGGATCAGTCCGAGAGCTGCGAGTCGGCGGAGTGGACCCAGGGCCCTTGGTGAGGGCGGTGACCGCCTATCACTTGGTGACGCTGGGAGCACTCGGCTTGACGGGGCAGCGCGCCCTGGACCGTTACCTGAGCGAGAACGACGCCTTGCCGGGTATCCGCACGGGGCTCGAGCTAGAGGCCCGGGACGCGCGCAGACATGTCGCCTTCGCTCTCGTCCTGCTCACGCAGACCGTGGGCCGCGATCGGCTTCTTGCGCGCACATCGACGGAGGCGGTTGCGGTGACCTTGCCCTTGGTCCGTTCCGCGCTGGGGTCCGCGGGCTCGGTCGCGCCAACGGTCTATGCAGGCGACGACCTCGCAGAAGAGGCAGAGAGCGCGCTCGACCGATGGTTCGCAGCGGTGGGACTGGAGCGTTCGGTTCGAAGCTAGGGCGAGAGTCGCCCGGCGCCCCGGAGGTCTCCAGAGCCCAGCGTCGTCTTCTTGGTCTCGCCT
>Ga0208612_1000340_pt1 | contig 21642 bp, 22 predicted proteins | sample AntDryMetagUQ889_FD_188089 | JGI IMG/M metagenome (GOLD analysis project Ga0208612, IMG submission 188089) | Polar desert microbial communities from Antarctic Dry Valleys - UQ889 (SPAdes) | ecosystem: Environmental > Terrestrial > Soil > Desert | place: Antarctic Dry Valleys | collected 2008-12-31 | reverse complement strand
TTGGCGAGCGAGCGTCGTCTTGCCGTAGCCGGCCGGGGCCACGAGCATCTTGATCCGGGCTGGCGACTCGTCGAGCAGGCGCGTCAGTCTCGGGCGCTCGATGATTCTGCGGCGCCCCGGCACCTGAGTCGCGGTGGCATCTGCCATTCCCTGGGTTGCGGGCGAGTCCGCGCCGGTAAACCTACCGCGGCCGCGCCCCTGTGGATAGACACGCCCGCGACGCAAGGGTCGCGGGCGTGCTGCCGTCAGCTCCCCAACCCCGCGTCGGCGGGGCCGAGGCTTTGTGCGAGCGGGTCGTCGCCCGTCTGGCTTCGGTAGGCGAGGGGGATATGTCGCCTCCGGGTCACCCCGAGCTTCTGCCGCAGGGTGTCGCAGTGTGCCTTGACGGTGCGAGGGGAGATTCCGAGCCGCTGGCCGACCTCCTCGTTCGAGTATCCGGCGGCGATGAGCGCGATCACCTCACGCTGTCGATCGGTGATCGGCGGGCGTCCTTCGGTCATCACGTTCACCATGACCGGAGGCTACGGCCGAGCCGACGCAGCCGCTATTGGCCGGAAGGTGTATCTCGCGGCGTAATGAGTCGCCCATGCACGCGGCGACCTGAGGCGTCTCAGCCCACGAAGGGCTCAAACCCTACGACCGCTCCGAGCTGCCTGGCGTCCCCCTGGCTCGGGTCGAGCTCGCGCGGAACGAAGGTCGGGTCGAGGGAGACCTCGACACGCCATGGCTGCGGCGGAACGGGGAGCACGACCGGATTCGGCTCGCAGGCTTTGACCTTCACCTCACGCTGCGCGGTGACGCGCGCGATCCCCGGCTGATCGAACTCGTTGACTCCCACAGGGCCGACTGCAACGACGGCGTCGGCGGGCTCGAGTTGGGGGAAGCACGCGCCCTGGCGGGACAGCGTCACCTTCACATACCCGCGCCCGCGGCTCATCACGTCGTAGAGCGTGTAGGAGGCCTCGGAGCTCATCCAGCCGTCGGCGGCGATCCCGGTTGAGGCCTGGCGCAGTCGCACGGGACTGCCGCTCAGGCGGTAGACGACGTAGTCACCGACCGTGGTGACTGATGGAGCCGCAAGCGCAACGCCCTTCGAGGCAACCGCGAAGCCGGCGCCGAGATCAGCTGGATCCTGAGTGCCGTCAGGGCGCAACAGGTTCGGGGTGACGCCCCCGGGCGTGCTCCCGTCGATGCCCCAGAACCACTTGATCGACGGGTTCCAGAACTCGAGCTGCCAGAAGGGGTTCGGATCGCTGACGCCCTGACCCACGAAGACGGACGAAGCGCCGCCGGTCGTCCGGTCGACCCAGTTCGGCGGTTTTGGGAGTGTTGCGTACTGCTGATCCGAGGCGCCGCGCTCGCCGTTCGCCGCATAGACCTCGGTCGTCAGGCTCCACGTCAGGGAGAAGAGAGCGACTGAGGAGGCGACGGCGACGCGTGTGGCTCGGGAGCGCGCGAGCCGCAGCGCGATCAGCGAGAGCGCAGAGCCGAGCACGACCAGCACGAGGGCCGTCTCGATCGTCTCCGTCGGCCACTTCGGGATTCGGTTCGCGAATGCGGCGATCGCCAGGCCGTGGGTCTCGTAGTTCGGATAGGTCTCGAGCTTGAGGGGCGTCGTCGTGACCAGGTAGAGCGCCACGGCGGTTGCGGCGGCAGCGGCGAGCCACGACACTGTCCGGCGCTCCAGGACGAGGGCGCTGCCGACGAAGAGCAGCGGCGTCAGGTAGATCAGGTTCCGCTCCGCGATCACCACCGAGAGGTTCGTGGACAGATACGCGACCTTGACCGCGGTGTACAGCCCGAACGCCGCGAACGACGAGGCGGTGAGGGCGACGATGGTCGTCGTGCGGGCATCCCGCTCCGGTCGCGGCCGGACGAGCGCGATCAGCGTCGCGATGAACGGCACGACGCCGACCCCAATGGCGAGCCCCCCGAACGCCCAGAGCCCGTACTCGAGCATCCGTTCCTTGAAGGATGTCGTGGCGACGTACCAGCTGTACGAGTGTCGTCCGAGTACGGCCGCGAGCACGACCGCCCCGCCGATCAGCAGCACGACGGCCCCGATCCTGTCCCACGTCGTCCACGTCTCCCGCCAGCGGCGGACAGGGTCGGTGCGCCATGCCGCCGCCAGCAGGACGATCGCCAGCACAGGGAACAGCACGGCCAGCTGGGTGCGCACGAGGATCGCCGACGCGCAGACGCCGACTGCAAGCCCGATCGACACACGTGCGGGTCGGACGCCGGCCCGAGCGATCAGGAAGAGTGCAAGCGTCGCGACGGGGTAGGCGAGCGGCTCCTCGACGAGGAAGGGCGAATAGGAGAGCGCCGGTGCGACGACGGCGCCCAGGGCCGCGAACAGCGCGTACGGCCTGGAGACGACGAGCCGCGCCAGCGCATACGCCGGAAAGATCGCTGCCGTCATCAGCAGAACGCCGAGGAGCTTGATCGCGCCATAAGCGGTACCGACATCGTCGATCCACCAGAACGGGGCCGCGATGTACTCATAGAGAGAGACGTTCGTCGCCGGGTTCGCGCCACGGATCGTCGCATGGCCGGAGCTGGCGATCGAGCGCGACACCTGCGTGAACTCGATCTCGTCGCTAAAGAGCGTCGGGGTCGCCCGTTCGAGCGCCTGCCAGCCGTAGAGAACCGCGAGCCCGGTGTACGCCGCGAGGAGCGGCAACAGCGCCGCCCGTGAGGCCCGCAGCCGGGCTCTCACTCCGCGCGAACCCCGAGCAGGGGGGGTCGGCTGAGCTCTGTGCGTCTGCGAACCAGCTGGCACGGGATCTCTGCCGCGGCGCATGCTGCGAGGAGCGGCTCGAGCCGTGCCGGCTCGACGTCGGGAATCGTGACGAGCACTTCGGTCGGCCGCGTCGACTCCAGTTGTGCCGCAGCCTCGTCGAGCCGGCCCAACACTTTCACACCGAGGACGTGACGCCGGCGGACCTCCGAATTGTCGTCGAGGAAGCCGACGATGCGCTTCTCGGGTGCCTCGCGCAACTCGCGCACGAGGCTGCGTCCGGAGCGCCCGGCTCCCACGATCAGGATCCGCTCGCCGGCTCGTCCGCGGGGGGCGAGCACGTCGGGCGCCATGCGCAGCGCGAGCCGCGAGGCGGCGACGAGCGCCGCGCAGAGAAGCGCGTCGACGAGGAAGATCTCGAGCGGGAAGGACGCGAGCGACTGCGTCTTCGCGACGATCGCGATCGTGATCGGTGCCGAGAGAGCTGTCGAGACCGCGATCGCCATGAGATCGCGAGGGGTCGCGAACCGCCAGACCCGCCGGTAGATACCTCCCAGCACGAAGAAGACGTACCGCACCGCGAGCAGGACGGGCAGCGCAGCAAGGAAGGCCGCGCGCTGCACCTCCGTGCCCCGCCCGTCGACCTGCAGCAGGTAGGCCGCGAGGAACGAGGTGCAGATGATGGCGAAGTCGATCGAGACCTCGACGAGCCGGCGCGGCTGCGAGACGAGCGCGCGCAGGAGCGAGGGTGGCGGGCCGGGCTCCTCACGTGCCGAGCGCTCCTCGAGATCCGTCAGGAAGCTGCCGAACTGGACGAGGACGACGAACGAGAGCAGGACGCCGACCGCGGTCACGCGCGCGTCGTCGAGCACGTTGTAGGCCAGTGCGGTGAGTCCGAGCAGCGACGCGAGCAGCGCGAGTGCCGCGACCGCCTGCCGCTCCGAGAGGCCGTAATAGACGAGCCGATGCGACGAGTGGTCCTTACCGCCCTGGGCGATCGGCCGCCGTTCGAGCGTGCGGCGCACCGTGACGAGCGTCGTGTCGAGAATCGGAATCGCGAGCACGAGCAGCGGCAGGAGGACGGTGGCCAGGGTCGCGCCAGCCGTCGTCCAGCTCGACGCCAACGCAAGCGACGCGAGGCCGAAGCCGATCACCTGGCTGCCTGAGTCACCCATGAAGAGAGCCGCGCGGCGCCGCGGCCGCAGGTTGAACGGCAGGAAGGCGGCGCACGCGAAGCCGAGCGAGAGCGCGAGGACGGTTGCCAGGCTCTCGGGCTCGTCTGCGATCGCATCGACGGCGAACGTCGCGCAGGCGACGACGGCGAGCGTCGCCGCGAGGCCGTCCATGTTGTCGAGCAGGTTGAACGCGTTCGTGATCCCGACGAGCCAGAGTAGGCCGATGGCGATGCCGAGGACGTCCGAGTCCACGATCTCGACCGTCAGCCCGCTGGCGAGCACGACCCCCGCAGCCAGGAACTGCGCTGCAAGCTTTACAAGCGGTGGGAGCTCACGGAGGTCGTCGGCGAGGCCCGCGAGGAAGAGGATGGTGCAGCCGCCCGCGACGCCCAGGAGCTCCGAGCTGCCGTCGACCACACCGGCGAGAAGCGCCGCCCCGAGGCCGGCGAGGAGGCCCAGGAAGATGCCGACACCACCGAAGCTCGGCGTCGCCTGCTCGTGCCAGCGCTGGCCACTCGGGTGTGCCACGAACCGCCCGCCGATACCGGAGCGCAGGAACGCCCACAGGGCGAGGGCAGCGACCGGGAAGGCCGCGAGCGTGACGGCCGCATTCACCTGGCGAGAGGGTAGTGGAGGCCTGTAAGGGCTCTATGTGGAGCCACGGTGGTGCCTAGACTAGTCGTGCCGAGTGACGACTTACACGGATCTCCTGCGCTACCGCGAGCTCTTCGGGAGCCTCTTCCGTCGCGACCTTCGCGCGAAGTACAAGGGATCCGCACTCGGCCTCATGTGGTCGCTGGCGCACCCGATCGTGCTGATGCTTGTCTATCTGCTCGTCTTCTCGGTGATGCTGAAGGTGCAGGCGGTCGACTACGACCACTACTGGCTCTTCCTGCTCGCTGGCCTGCCGGTGTGGGTCTTCTTCTCGACGTCGTTGCAGGCAGCATCGCGCAGCCTGGTCGAGAACGCGAACCTGATCCGCAAGGTGCGGTTCCCGCGCCAGCTCGTGCCGCTCGCGATGGTGGCCTCACAGCTCGTCTCCTTCGTCGTCATGCTCGCGATCGTGATCGTGCTGAGCCTCGTCTTCATCCCCGAGGCACGCGACACGGTCTGGCTCTCGATCCCGCTCTCCGCGCTTGCCGTCTGTCTCGTCGCCGGGCTCTCGCTCGTGGTCGCCTCGTTGAATGCGCTCTACCGCGACGTCGAGCACCTCGTGACGGCGCTGCTCCTGCCCTGGTTCTTCCTGACGCCGGTGCTCTACTCGCTCGAGCAGGTGCCAGGCGTCGAGGATCACCCACGCCTTGTCGACCTGATCCACTGGGGCAACTTCCTCACGCCCGCCGTCGAGGCGGTGCGTCAGCCGCTCTTCTTCGGGCGCATGCCGGATCTCGGCGACGCGATCTACCTGCTCGTCTCGGCGGTCGTCGCCCTGGCGCTCGGCGCGGTCGTTTTCAGGCGCGTCGACGATCGCGTCGCAGTCGAAGTCTGATCCGGCCGTCATAGACCCACGGCTCCGGCCAGTCGTCCTTCGGCATCGGCTTGGGAGTCCAGACAGGCATGCCGTCCAGGCTCTCCGGCTCGAGGCCGGTAACGAGCGACGGGAAGAGCAGCGGCGACGAGAACCGGGTATTTCGACCGCCGCGGGAGCTCCAGGCGTCGAGGTCCGGCGCGCCCTTCGTCCGCCCGCGGCGACCGTTGTCTGCCTCGACGGCGCCGCCGACTGCGGCGTACCCCTCGGCGTGCGCATCCAGGATCCGCCGTGACCAGTCGGGATCAGGAATGCAGCCCGCTGCAAGGTGGGCGGTCGCGACCGCTTCCGCGGCCACAAGTGGCTCGTCCAGTGACGCGAGAGCTGCTCGCGTGTCGGCCTCCTCGCCCGGTCCCGCGTGGATGAGAGCGGCGAGCCGTCGCTCGGGGATCCGTGGGATCACGTCGGCGCCGAGCTCGAGCGGCGACGAGCCCACCTCCGCGAACCAGAACCGGCTGTCATCGACGAGATCGAGCGCCAGCCGGTAGCGCCCCGGGGGCATTGGCGCGCGGAGCCGCACGGTCAGCTCGACGGTCGCCCCGGGGTCGACCGTTTCGGCAAATGTCGTGCGCGACCCGTCCCAGACGATCGGATTGCCGAGCGGATCGAGCCAGTGATACGCGATCTTGATGGCCCCGCGCCAGTGCGCGGAGCCGGCGTTCTGCAAGGCGACGCGAGCTACGGTCTCGACGCCGGCACGAAACTCCGGCAGCTCGTAGGCAAGCCACCGGACTGCGAGCGGGCCGGCCGGGACGGGATGCTCGCCGACCGTCTCCATCAAACCTCTAGGCGACGAGCTGTGCGAAGTACCACTCATGGCCTTGCGGGTCGACGCACCCATAGCGGCGGTGGCCGAACGGGAGGTCGTTTGGCTCCTCGACGATCCTCGCGCCGGCAGCCTTCGCCCGTCCGAAGTGCGCATCGACCTCGCCGACGAGGACGTAGACGTGCGACGTTCGACCGACGCCTGCGGGGTTGCGAAAGTCGCCACCCGGTTGACCAAGATAGATCTGTCCGTCGTGGGGTGCGACCTCAACCTCGGCGTGCAATCCGCCCGCCGCACCTACCGTGCGGTTCACTTCGCGGAAACCGAACGCGCGGGTCAAGAACTCGATGGCGGCCTCGCCGTCCTCGTACAGGAGGTATGGAGTGATCGTTTGTGTCATGGCACGAGGCTATGCCGGCGACGCTACCGCGTCTTGGAGAAAAGTTGCGGGTGTCCGGCCCGTGATTGCGCGGAACTCGTTGATCAGATGCGACTGGTCGCAGTAGCCGCACTCGATCGCGATCCGAGTCCAGTCGGGGTGCTGCGTCCGCTCCGCGAGCGCCCGCGCGCACTCGAAGCGCAGCACCCGGCCCAACGCCTTCGGCGGGAGTCCAACCTGCTCCCGGAAGCGCGCGACGATACGCTTGCGGCTCCAGCCGAGCTCCTTCGCAAGCTCACCGACGGGGATACGACCGTCCGTTTCGACGAGGCGTCGCCAAGCCCAGCACACGCCGTCAGGCGGCGGAGGGGCTTCCGTAAATCGTTTCATCAGCATCACGTCGAGCAGCTTGAACCGCTCCGGCCAACCACCGGCGTCGTGCAACCGATCGACGAGGGACGCGTCAGCGAGCACCTCTCCGAGAGGCACCTGGCGGTGCGCCAGCAGGTGCATCGGAAGACCGAACAGCTTGTGAGCAGCCGGTGGTGTCAGGCTGATCTGCATCCCGAACGAGCGCCCACCGTGCTCGGTCGTGACCTGCCGAACATGGAGCCCGGCGGCGAACGACGTGAGCCGCTCGCCGTCGATCAACCAGTCCTCGCCGAAGCTGATAATCACGACTACGTCGCCGCCTGGACCTTCGCGTCGCCGGGTGGGGCCAGCCGTCGCCTCGCTGAACCCGTAGTAGCCCGTGACCAATCCGGACAACGGCGCCGCGGGAGAGCACTGGACGAGCACAGCCAAGCGCGAACCTTACGTCCCACAAGCCCGCCGTCCGTCCGTTCGAGGCACCTCCGCCTGGATAGCCTACTTCCGTGACAGAACCGCTCCTTGTCCGAGCAGCCCGGCGCGAGCCGACCGAGCGAACACCCGTCTGGTTCATGCGCCAGGCCGGCCGCTCCTTGCCCGAGTATCGCGAGATCCGAAAGACGCACACCCTCTTCGAGGTCTGCCGCGAGCCTGAGCTCTGCGCAGAGGTGACGCTGCAGCCGGTGCTGCGGCACGACGTCGACGCCGCTGTCATGTTCGCGGACATCATGCTGCCCGTGCTGGGAATGGGCGTCGACGTGGAGCTCGTCGAGAACGTCGGCCCGGTGATCTCCGAGCCCATCCGGTCGCTCGCCCAGGTGGCTGCGCTGCGGACGCCCGACCCCCAAGAATCGGTTCCATTCATCCTCGAGGCTGTCTCGATCGTGCGGCGCGAGCTGCGGTCGGATCAGGCGGTGATCGGCTTCTGTGGCGGGCCTTTCACCGTCGCCGGCTATCTGATCGAAGGCAAGCCCAGCCGCGAGTTTCTGCAGGTCAAGCGGATGATGTACGCCGAGCCGCAGTTGTGGCATGCGCTGATGGAGAAGCTGACCGACGCGTTCGCGCCGTACGTGGCAGCGAAGGTGGAGGCGGGCGCGGACGCGATCCAGCTCTTCGACTCGTGGGTCGGAGCGTTGTCCCCCGCCGACTACCAGGAGTTCGTGCAGCCTTACTCGCGGAGGATCCTGGCGGCTGTCAACTGCCCGACGATCCACTTCGGCACCGGCACGGCGACGCTGCTCGCCCAGATGGCGGCCGCGGGTGGCGACGTGATCGGGCTCGACTGGCGCATCCCGCTCGACTGGGGCTGGAACGTCGTGGGCGAGGACCGTGGCGTCCAGGGGAATCTCGACGGTGCGATCCTCTTCGGGCCCTGGGAGCGGGTCGAGCGAGCGACACTCGACGTGCTCGCCCGTGCGGGGGGGCGCCCGGGTCACATCTTCAACCTCGGTCACGGTGTGATGCCCGATACGGATCCGTCCGTCCTCGGGCGGTTGCGGGAGCTCGTGCACGAGCAAACGACGCGGGTCATCGCGTGAGCACGGCCGTCGTCTTGATGGCATACGGGTCGCCGGACCGGATCGACGACGTTCCCGCCTACTACGCAGACATCCGCGGCGGACGACCGATCTCGCCGGAGAGCCTCGCCGATCTGGTCGACCGCTACCGGCGCCTCGGAATCGAGGATTCGAATCCGTTGAACGAGATCACGGAAGCAACCCGGGCTGCACTCGAGGAGGCACTGGGTTTGCCGGTATACACGGGGATGCGGCACTGGACGCCGCGGATCGCCGAGGCCGTCGAGGAGGCGCTCGAAGGGGGTGCGACCACGATCGTCGGCCTCGTGCTGGCGCCCCACTACTCCGTCATGTCGATCGAGGCCTACCGAGGGCTGATCGCCGTCGCGATCGCCGGGCGAGCGGATCTGCGCTTCGTCGAGCGGTGGGGAGCCGAGCCGGGCTTCGTCGCAGTGCTCACCGATCGCATTCACGATCGGCTGGACGGAGAGCGTGCGCACGTGGTCTTCACCGCTCACAGCCTCCCTGCTCGCATCCGCGACAGAGGAGATCCGTACGAAGACGAGCTGCAGGAAACGTCGAGGCTTGTCGCCGAGCGCGCAACGCTCGGCGACGGGTGGTCGTTCTCCTATCAGAGCGCCTCGCCGACGGGCGAGCCTTGGCTCGAGCCGGACATCCTCGACCACCTCGGCGCGCTCGCCGAGCAGGGCGTCCGCGACGTGCTGATCTGTCCGATCGGCTTCGTCTCCGACCACCTGGAGATCCGTTGGGACCTCGACTCGGAGGCTGCGGCAAAGGCGGACGAGCTGGGGCTCGGGCTGGAGCGGATCGAGATGCCGAACGACGATCCTGCGTTCATCGACGTACTCGCCGGGCTCGTCCGCCAGGCGGCCGCTGCGCCGTCGGTTTCGTGAAGACGGGAGAGATCCGCGCAGACGCGGTCTCGCGGCGCTTTCGCGTGCACTCGCGGCAGGCGCGAACGCTAAAGGAGCTCTTCGTCCTCCGCGGCCGTACCGAGCCGACGGACGTGTGGGCGCTGAGCGACGTCACCCTCGCGGTGCAACCCGGGGAGGCGGTGGGGCTGATCGGACGCAACGGCTCCGGCAAGTCGACCCTGCTCCGGCTCGTCGCCGGAATTATCAAACCGACGGGCGGCTCGATCGGAGTCGGGGGCAGGATCGGCTCGCTGCTCGAGCTCGGCGCCGGTTTCCATCCGGACTTCAGCGGCCGCGAGAACGTCTTCCTGAACGGGTCGATGTACGGGCTCAGGAAACGCGAGATCCGCGAGCGCTTCGACGAGATCGTCGCCTTCGCCGAGCTCGAGGGCTCGATCGACCGTGCCGTGCGCACCTACTCATCCGGCATGTACATGCGACTGGGTTTTGCGATCGCTGCGCACCTGGATGCTGACGTCTTGTTGCTCGACGAGGTCTTCGCAGTGGGCGACGAGGCGTTTCAGCGCAAGTGCTTCGGCAAGATCTTCGAGTTCAAGCAGCGCGGCGGCACGATCGTCTTCGTCTCGCACGACGCGACGCAGGTCGAGCGCCTCTGCGAGCGCGCGGTGCTGCTGGGGGACGGGCGGAAGCAGTTCGACGGCCCCACCCGGGAGGCGCTCGTCCAGTACCGCCGCGCGCTGGCCGCGGACGCTGATCCCGCCGAGCGGGCGGCCGGCCTGCGGGAGTGGGGGTCGGGGGAAGCCCAGATCGCCCAGGCGCGACTGCTGGGCGTCGAAGGCGAGGAGCGACAGCAGTTCCTGGCCGGTGAGCCGCTGTCGCTCCGCCTGCACATCGTCGCGCGGGCTCCGATCGAGCCGCCTCGGCTACAGCTCGAGCTGCGTGACGACGCGGGGCTGCTCGTTGCTTCGGATGCCGTCGACACGGCGAGGCTCGGCTGGCGCGATGGCGCCCTCGGAGGGGCGCTGCGCTACGACATCGAGAGCCTGCCACTCTCGGACGGCCGCTTCCACCTCCGCCTCGGCCTCAGCGATGTCACGGGCGAGCGCCCCCTGCATTGGCTCGACGACGCCCTGACGTTCGTCGTCTATCCCGAGGGGGATGAAGGCGGGATCGTTCGCCTGGAAGGGAGCTGGGCGCTCGAGGAGAAATCCGAGGCTCGATGAGCGTCGCGCGCCTTCGGCTTGTTCCCGCGGGTGAAACCATGTTTCCCCTGCGATCCCCCTTCCTCCTACCTCGTGTGGGGGAACTTCCCCTTTCCCCCGCACCGCCTCCTCAGCTCATCGACCAACGAGTTGGCCGATGAGCTCGCGTACCTGTCCCGACTGGCCGACGCTGATGGAGCTGGCGCCCGACCTACAGTTCAAGCACTACACCGTCTCGGAGGCGCAGCTGCCGGTCGACGCGCTAACCGAGATGACCCAGGTCTCGCTGGGAGATGTCGCGATCTGCTGCGACCTCGACCACCACGTCTTCAACGCGGCGCACACTGAACCAGGGGTCGTCGAGGCGCTGCGCACGACGCATTGGTTCGAAGTGCGCGAGTACGCGGAACGAAGCCCGGGCGCCAGCGCCGCGTAGCCCGTTTCAGCCGCTGACGTGCCGAACTGACTTGGCCGCGAACGGCGGCGGTCCGAGGAATTCGACCCCGTGCTCCTGAGCGGCCGCGATCGTGCGAGCGTGATCCGGCAGTGGCGCGGCATCGAAATCGCGGTGCGTCGCCGGATCGCCACCCGCGCGAAAAAAGCGGTCGTGCGTACCGGGCGTGTTCACCACGAGGAACCGCGCGACCTCGGACACGATGAGGAAGGCGTGCGGAACTCCGCGGGGAACCGCGACCGTCCCACCTGCCCGAACTCTTCGATCCAACCCGTCGACGTGAAAGTCCAGCTCTCCTTCGAGCACGTAGAACGTCTCGTGACTCGGGTCTGTGTGGAGTCCCGTCGCGCGGCCGCGCGGAGCTGCCACCTCGACGATCGAGAAGGCATCCTCGCTCCACGCGCCGGGCACCTTCACGGTTATCAGGGCGCCGTTGAACCAGATGGACTCGCCGTCATCAGGCTCAACTGCGTGGATCGCCTTGGTGATCGGAACCGCGGTGTCGCCCATGGTCTCTCCGCTTCGGGCCCGAGATTGAGGGCCTGTTTCTGGACAGTATAGTACCATCATGGACATGTCAATCCCATATGAGCTGAGTGGCCGCACCGGCCAGAAAGCCCGGACTCGGGACGCCCTGATCGCGGCAGCCAGAGCTCTTCTAGCTGGTGGGGAGACTCCGACGGTGGAGCAGGCCGCTGCGGCGGCCTCCATCTCCCGAACAACCGCATACCGTTACTTCTCGAACCAGCGCGCCCTGCTCGTCGCTGCTCATCCTGAGATCGAAGCGCGCTCGCTGCTCGGCCCGACTCCGCCGCCGGACGCAGCGACCCGACTGGACGTCGTCACCGACGCGATGACGCGCCTGTTCCTCGAGACGGAGCCGGAGCTCAGGACGATGCTGCGGCTCTCGCTCGAACCGGCGCCGGTGCACCAGGAGAAGCTGCTGCTGCGGCAGGGACGAGCAATCGTCTGGCTTGAGGACGCTCTTGCGCCGTTGCGGGACGAGTTGTCCGAGCCCGAGCTGCGGCGGTTAGTGCTCGCGATCAGGTGCGCAGTCGGGATCGAGGCGCTGGTGTGGCTCACGGACGTCGCGCGGCTCTCGCGGGCAGAGGCGGTCGAGCTGATGCGATGGTCCGCCCGCGCCCTGTTCCGGTCGGCCGTCGCCGACAGCGCCCGTACGTCGGCTTGAGTTCTAAGTGCCTAGCCGTGCGATCTCGTCGAACGGGAACGTGTTCAGCACGTCGCTGCGTCGTGCGCCCGCCCGGCGCGCCGTGACGACGGACAGCCTCATGTTGCCGAGCCCGCGAACCGAGTGTGCATCCGTCGAGCAGACGAGCTTGACGCCGGCTACGAGCGCCTCGCGGGCATGCTCCGACGAGAGGTCGAGCCGGTCGGGCAGCCCGTTGAGCTCGAGTGCGGCACCGGTCTCCAGTGCCACCTCGAAAACCCGCCCCAGGTCGAGTGCGTTCTCCGGCCGGTGGTTCAGGATCCGCCCCTTCGGGTGGGAGAGACACGAGGCGGCGGTTGCTGTAGCCGCGTGCCGCATCGCCTCGACGACGCGATCCGTCAACGCCTCGCGCCCCCAACGCTGGCCTGCGTGAAGACTGATCTGCACCCAATCGAGCTCGCCGAGCACGTCGTCGGGAAGATCGAGCGAGCCATCGGGGAGGATGTCGCACTCGCTGCCGCGCAGGACGACGAAAGGAGCCAGCAGCTCGTTGGCCTCGGCGATCTCCTCGCCCTGTCGGCGCAGGTCGTCCGCGTCGAGCCCCGGAACGACGCGCACCGCGCGCGTGTGGTCGCAGATCGCGATGTACTCGTAGCCCAGCTCTTTCGCTGCCTGCCCCATCTCGAGAACGGACGCCTTGCCGTCGGACGCGCTCGAATGGAGATGCAGGTCGCCGCGGACGTCCTCGAGGCGGAGAAGATCCGGTGGCGGGTCGGCCGCATCGGCCTCTCGCAGCTCCGGCGGCCGGAATGCGAGGCCGAGCCGCGCGTAGAGCTCCTCCTCTGTCGCGGCGTCCGGCAGCGGCTCGAGGGCGGCCACGTACTCGGCCGCCCCGGTCGCGCGCACGAGCTCGCTGCCGAGCTGCTCGGGCGGGGCGTACACGACCTCGATCGGGTGTCCCTCCGCGGTAACCGCGACCGCGCGCCGCTCGTCCCGTTCGAGCACCGCCACGATCTGCGGTAGCCGTTCGAGTGCGAGGAGCGCCGCGGCGCTCGGCACGACGACCGCGAACCGTGTCGAGAGGTCGCAGCCGCGGCGAGGATCCCCGGCGGGAACGCCGCCGAGACCGTCCGCCACCTCTCTCACGAGCGCGTCGGCGCGGTTCAGCAGCATCCCCCGGCGTGGATGCGCCTTCGCCGCCTCCGCGAGTCCCGCGCTGATCCGCTCGGCCGTCTTCGGTCCGACCCCCCGCACCTCCGACAGTCTCCCGGCGTCAACCGCCTCGCGCAGCTCCCCGAGGGTGCGAACGCCCAGCGCCTTGCCGAGTTCTCGTATCCGCTTCGCCGAAAGGCCGAGCAGCCGACCAACGCCGACGAGTTCGGGCATCGCCTCCGCTTCGAGCTCTCGGAGCTCCGCCAGCTCGCCCGTCGTAACGAGCTCATGAAGCCGCGCCTCGATCCCTGGGCCAATCCCGGCGAGCTCCCGCACGTGCCCGGACCGTACGAGCGCGGCGACGTCCGCGGGCGTCGAGCGGATCAGGTCGGCCGCACGGCGATACGCGCGCACGGTGTAGTAGCTCGAGCCCGACAGGTCGAGCAACGCCGCGAACGCCTCCAGTCGCTCCGCCAACGATGCGTTGTCCACCCGGGGATAGTCTCTCTCGAGCGATGACGGCAATCGTCGTACCCTTTCGCGGGGCGAGCGGCAAGCAGCGACTCGACGCTCCGGACGACCTGCGGGCGCAGGTCGCGCTAGCGATGCTCGGCGACGTCGTGGCCGCGTGCGTCGCGACTGCGCGCACGCGGGTAGTCACCTCCGACTTGACCGCCCAGGATCTTGTCGTCGAGCTCGGCGGGGAGGTGGTGCCGGATCCGGGCGGCGGTCAGGGCGCTGCCGTTGCGGCCGCGCTCGCCGGTCTGCCCGAGGAACCGGTGCTCGTCGTGAACGCGGACGTGCCCTGCCTCGTGCCGCACGACCTCCGAACGCTCACGGGCGCGGCGGAGCTCGGAGCCTTCGGGCTCGTCGAGGCCGACGACGGGACGACTAACGCACTCGCGCTTCCGCGACCGTCCGCATTCGCGCCCCTTTACGGCGCCGGCAGCGCGCGACGCTTCCGTAAGCACGCCGTCTCGCTCGGCCTCGAGACGGTTGCCGCCGTGATCCCGAACCTCGCCGACGACGTCGATACGGTCGACGACCTGGAACGGCTGGCCCTTCGCGTCGCGCCGCGGACTCGGGCCGCCCGGGAAAAGCTCAGCCTGGGGAAGCTCAGCCTGGCGGAGCTCAGCCGACGTTGAGGGTCGCGCTCCTCTCGGGCGGCGTCGGAGGTGCTCGTTTCGCGCGCGGTCTCGTGGCAGCGATCGAGCCCGCCGACGTGACGGTGATCGGGAACGTCGGTGACGACCTCGAGGTGCTCGGCCTAGCGGTCTCGCCCGACGTCGACAGCCTCCTCTACGCGCTCGCCGGCCTGAACGACGAGGAGCGAGGTTGGGGGCGAGCGGGCGAGACCTGGAATGCGCTCGAGACGGTGAGCACGCTCGGAGGCGAGGACTGGTTCAGTCTCGGGGACCGCGACCTCGGGCTCCACCTCGTACGCACCCAGGCACTGCGAACCGGTCGGTCGCTCTCCGCCGTGACGGCCCAGCTCGCACGGGCGCTCGGGATCGAGACGCGGATCCTGCCGGCGACCGACGATGAGTTGCGCACCTGGATCGACACCCCGGCCGGGAGCTTCTCCTTCCAGGAGTGGTTCGTCGCTCGCGGCCACCGGGACGAGGTGGAGGCGGTCCGCTTCGTCGGTACGGCCGAGCCCGCACCGGGCGTCGTCGAAGCGCTCCGGGAGGCCGACCTCATCGTCATCGCGCCGTCGAACCCGTACGTCAGCATCTGGCCGATCCTGGCTGTGCCGAAGATTCAGGGAGCACTGAGGCAGCGGGAGGTTCCTTGTGTGGCGGTGAGCCCGCTGATCGGGGGACGTGCAGTCAAGGGTCCCGCCGACCGAATGCTCGCGAGACTGGCGGGAGGGACGACGCCTGCTCACGTTGCGTCTTGCTACGAGGGCCTGATCGACGCGCTCGTCGTCGACACGGCCGATCCGACTGGGCCGCTCGCAGTACGCGCCGTCGTGACGAGCACCCTCATGACCGACCTCCCCGCGTCCCGGCGCCTCGCGGAAGCGGTGCTGGCGGCGGCCGCATGAAAGTGGCAGTGGTCGGCGGAACCGGCAGCTTCGGCCAGGCCGTTGCAAAGCGGCTCGTCGAGGCCGGTGTCGAGGTCGTGATCGGATCGCGCGACGCCGAGCGCGCTCGCGAGGCCGCCCTTGAGCTCGGCGCCGAGGGCAGGGAGAACGCGGACGCCGTTCGCGGCGTCGACCTCGTCCTGCTCGCGGTGAAGGCCGACGCGGCGGTCGAGACGGCGAGCGAGCTCCGGGAGAAGATCGGTCGAACGCCGGTGCTCTCGGTCGCCGCCGAGCTCACCTTCGGCCCTGGTGGAGTGAAGCCGACGGAGGAGCCGACCTCGGTCGCACAGCGGATCCAGGCAGTCCTCGAGGGGCCGGTCGTGGCCGGACTGCACTCACTCGCGGCAGCCAGCCTCTCGACTCAGCCGGCTGACGAGGATGCGCTCGTTTGTGGGGACGACGCCGACGCGAAGGCGCTTGCACTGGAGCTTGCGTCTCGGCTCGTTACCGGCCGCGCCGTCGATGCCGGGCCGCTCGCGAGTGCTCGGGCGCTCGAGGGCATGACGGCGGTGATCGTGAACGTCAACAAGCGCTACAAGGCGCACGCCGGTCTGCGCGTCACCGGCCTTCATTGAGCAACGAGATCAGGGTCTTCGGGCTCGAGGGGATCTCCGAAGTCGAGGCGGGTGACGATCTTCCCGCACTGCTTGCCGCAGCGGCAGCTCGGGCAGGCGGGCTCGAGGACGGAGACGTCGTCGTCGTCGCGCAAAAGGTGGTCTCGAAGGCCGAGGGCAGAGTTGTCGCGCTGGACGGAGTCGAGCCGTCCCGCCAGGCGCTCGAGCTCGCGGGTGACGCCGATCCGCGCCACGTCGAGGTGATCCTGCGCGAGAGCAGGCGGATCGTCCGGTCGCGGCCGCCGCTCGTGATCGCTGAGACCGCGCACGGTTTCGTCTGCGCCTCGGCTGGGGTCGACGCCTCGAACGCGAAGGGAGCCGGGACGCTCGTGTTGCTGCCGCGGGATCCGGACGCGTCTGCAACGGAGCTCCGCGAGGGGCTCCGAGAGCGCACCGGCCGGACTGTCGGTGTGATCGTCAGCGACTCCTTCGGCCGGGCCTGGCGGCAGGGGACGACGGACGTCGCGCTCGGAGTCGCCGGGATCGCGGCACTCCTCGACCTTCGCGGCCTCCGGGACGGGACGGGCTACGAGCTCCACGCGACACAGATCGCAGCCGCTGACGAGCTCGCCGGGGCGGCGGAGCTCGTGCTGGGGAAGACGCGTGGCGTGCCGGCAGCAGTCGTGCGCGGGTACGACGCAGCGGGCGAGGGCAGCGGCCGCGACCTCCTGATGCCGCCGGAGCGCGATCTCTTCCGCTGAGTCCTACGGCTCGAGGGCCTCGAGCGCCAGCTTCGCCAGCGTGCGCCCGATCAGGGGAGCGAACTTGAAGCCGTGGCCGCTGCAGGCCGAGCCGACGACGACGCGGCCACGTCGCTCGAGGACGAACCGCTCGCCGGGCCGGTTCGTGTAGAGGCACGTTTCCGCGCGAACCGGTTCCGGTTGCAGCCCCCGCAACCGGCGAGCCGCCCAGTCCGCGATCGTCGCCAGAAGCTCTTCGTCGGGGACTCCCGCCTCGTCGGGATCGGTGACCGGCCCGCTGTGGTGCGTCCCGGCCTTCGCGCCGACGCCCGGTGCGACGAGCGCGTAACCGAGCCGACCGAACGTGTCTCCCTCCGCCCGGTCGATCAACGACGGAAACGGCTCAGGACACGCGAAGTACGCCAGCGTCTCGCGGGTCGTGGTCGTATCCAGCTCGACGAGCCGGTCCGCCCACGAACCTGCGGTCACGACCACCGCTCGCGCCCGCAGCCCGGCAACTCGAACCCCATCCACCTCGTTCTCGACCGACTCGGCGCATGTCCGCTCGAGCACCCGGGCCCCGGCCGCCACGGCGCCTTCCCCGAGCGCGCGGAGCGCCTTGTCCGCAAGCACGATCCCCGCATCGGGCTGATAAAGCGCCCGCTCGCCCGCCGCGACACGCACCGGGAACCGGCGTTGCGTCTCCTGTGCCTCGAGGATCTCGAACGGTGCGCCGCACGCCTCGAGAGCGCGCCGGTCGGCGCCCCAGTCCCCGAGGTCGAGCGAGCCGTGCCACTCGCGAAGCGGCGCTCCCCATTCTGCTTCGAGCTCGCTCCACAGCGGCAACGCCTCCTGCGCAAGCCGCACCCATTTTGCTTCGGGATACGTGAGCCGGAAGATGCGCGAGCTGCCGTGGCTCGAGCCGCGATCGTGACCGAGCTCGAACTGCTCCAGCACGACGACGTTGCGCCCCGCCTGCGCGAGCGCACGCGCTGTCGACAGTCCCATGACGCCGCCACCGACGACAGCGACCTCCGCGTCGGTCTCGGCCGGCATGACGGCCGAGCGTACAGAACCGAGGCAAGAGTCCCGGCGCCGACGGCCGATAAGAGCAGGATGTGGAGACGCGCCTGGACGCTCGCTGCCACGACTGCCCGCGCCTCGCGCGACTCCTGTCGGTCGGTCGAGCGCCTGCACGAGCTGGTCGACACCGTCGCGGCCGTTGTCTCCGAGTTCGACGTCCGGACGCGCCGGTTCACCTAATTGAGCGGGGCGACCGAGGTGGTCACGGGCTATCCGGCGTCGGCCTCCTTCGCCGACAACGCTTCTGGAGCGACCGGATCCACCCCGCGGATCGTGACCGTGTCTTCGAGCTGTACGAGGAGGCGGTGCGGACCGGACGGGAAGCGGCCGAGCGCAATTCCGAACAGCGGTTTTGCGAGACGCTCGAGAGCGTCTCGCTGATCGCAAATCGGGATCGATGCCCAGGGCGTCCTCACCTTCGCGAACGACTTCTTCCTCAAGCTCACCGGCTGGAAGCGGCATGAGGTCGTCGGCAGCGACTGGTTCGAGCGCTTCGACGACGATCCTGCGGTGAGGGCGGACGGCTTCGATTGCATGGCGAGCAGCAACATCCGGGCAAACTTCGAGAGCACGATCCGCACCCGCAGCGGCGAGCACCGCACCATCCGCTGGAGCAGCACGGTTCAGCGCGACGCGGTCGGCGAGGTCGCGGGGATCGTCACGATGGCACCAGCCTGTACGAGAGCCCCTCTGTGGAGCGAGTCACCGAAACCTCTAGCGGGTCGAGTGAGCCAGCAGCGCCGTCTGCATAGGACGGCCGTCACTGGCGGCGCGCCGGATCGCCAGGACGTCGTCCCAGGCGCCGAAGAAGAGGTCCAGGAGCTCCTGGTCGAACTGCGTTCCCCGGCCGGTGAGCATCTGCTCACGCGCCTCGTCCGGGCGGAAGGCGAGGCGGTAGACGCGGTCGGACGTGAGCGCGTCGAAGACGTCGGCGATCGCTGCGATCCGCCCTTCGAGCGGGATGTCGTCGTCCTCGAGTCCGCCGGGATAGCCCTGGCCGTCGATCCGCTCGTGGTGGGTCAGCGCGAGGGTGGCGGCGAGATCGAGCAACTCGACGCCGGATCCCGTGAGGATGCGGTGGCCCATTTCCGTATGCGCCTGCATCACCGCGCGCTCCTCGGGCGTCAGGAAGGTTGGCTTGAGCAGGATCCGGTCCGGGATGCCGATCTTCCCGACGTCGTGCATGGGGCTCGCGATCCGGATCATCTCGGTGCGATCGGCATCGAGGCCGACGAGCCGCGCGAGCAGCGTGCAGTAGAGGCTCATGCGGAGGAGGTGCTGGCCCGTCTCGTTCGAGCGGAACTCGGCGGCCCAGGCGAGCCGGCGGATCGTCTCCTCGCGCAGCCGCCGCAGCTCGCTCTCCGAGCTCTCGAGCTGTGCGATCGTCTCCCTCAGCGTCGACGTGCGCTCGAGCACCGTCTGCTCGAGGCGATTCCGGCTCTCTCGATTCTCGATCTCGAGCGTGCGTCGCCGCAGCGCGTTGACCACGTTGATCAGGAGCTCGTTCGGCTTGAACGGCTTCAGCATGTACCCGTAGGCACCGTTGGCGAGCGCCCTCTCCGCGTGACGCCGGTCGTCGGCGCCGGTGGCCATCACGATTGCCGTGTCGGGGTAGTCCACGAGCACCTCCTGCGCGAAGTCGAGGCCGGACTCGCCCGGCATGTTCACGTCGCATAGGACGAGCGCGAAGTCATCGGCTGCGAGCAGGCGCCGAGCCTCGCTCGCGCCGGCTGCGGTCGAGCAGGCGTAGCCTTGCGCCTCGAGCAGGCGGGTCAGGAGTGAGCGGATCTGCGCCTCGTCGTCGACGACGAGGATGCGTTGATTGATCGGGTCGGGCCGCACTCGCCGATTTATCGGCAGCTCCAAGCTGTTCATGAAGCCTCAAAGCTTTAAAGCAAGGCCCGCAACCGCTCTGGGTGCTTGCGCACGAAGCGGAGCATGCCGCGCAGGTGCCAGAGTGTGTGGCGGGATACAAAGCGCTTGTCGATCACCGCGGCGTAATCGTGGCGGACGGCCGCGGCAGGGACGAGCCAGCGCTCCCACCCCGACTTGGCAGCGCGATAGGCGACGTCGATGTCCTCCACGTAGTGGCGGTAGCCGGCGTCCCAGCCGCCGAGCTCCTCGAGCATCGTCCGACGCATCAGCAGGCAGGCGCCGCCGAGGAGCCAGTCGCCCTGAACGGGTAGCTCCGGTCGCGTTCCATAGTGGCTCGTCTGGTGCTCGTACGGACGCCGGAGGAGACGGAGCGGCGTCCGGCGCACGATCGTCCCGAAGACCGTCGGGAACCGGCGCAGCGAGGGCTGCCAGGTACCGTCCGGCCAGAAGACGAGCGGCCCGATGAGGCCCGCGCGCGGGTGCGCCTCGGCGAAGGTCGTGAGCGCTGCAACCGCGCCGGCGTCGGGAACCGCGTCGGGGTTGGAGACGAGGACGTAGTCGCCGCTCGTGGCCGCGATGCCCTTGTTCACGTTCGCCGCGAACGGAAGTGGCGACTCGTTCGCGAGCACCCGGGTCCCCTCCGGCGTCACGCCGACCGAGCCGGGGAGGTTCGAGATCACGAGCAGCTCGTCGACCTGGGGGGCCAGAGCCGGCAACGATCGCTCGAGCTCGTCGGCGTGCCCGTGTGAGACGACCACGGCGGAGACGCTCACTGGAGGGCCGCCCGGTAGACCGCGAGCGTGCGCTCAGCGGACGCGCGCCAACTGAATGCCTTAGCCCGCTCGAGCCCCGCCGCCCGGAGGCGCTCGCGGTCTGCCACCGCTAGGCGGATACCGGCGGCGAGCTCGCGCTCGGGCACGATCACCGCTGCCTCTCCCGCCACCTCTCGCAGGGCGGGCTCGTCTACGGCGACCACGGGAGTTCCGCTCGCCATCGCCTCGAGGAGGGGGAGGCCGAAGCCCTCGAAGTGGGAGGCCTGGACGAGGCAGGCGGCACCGTGCAGGAGCTCGACGAGATCGTTCTGGGACACGTAGCCACGCACGTCGGCTCCCCGCTCCCGCAGCCTCTGCGCGAGCGCTTCGTCCTTCACCGGACCGACGACGACGATCGGCAAGCCGGCCTCGGCCGCTGCCTCGACGGCTGCGAGCTGGTTCTTGCGGATCTGGACGGCGCCGATCGCGAGCACGTACGCGCCTTGTGACACAGCGTCACTTGGCGCAAAGGCGGCTTCGACGCCGTTGGGCGTCACGACCACCTTGTCGGCCGGCAGGCCGTAGAGCTCGAGCAGGTCGCGCTTCGTCCGCTCCGACACGGTCAGGACACGCGCCGCTGCTCGTGCGGCCCGAGGGACGACATTCCTGAAGACGAGTCGGTCCCGGAACGGCATCAACGCCGGATCGCGCTCGAACGAGAGGTCGTGGATCGTCACGACCGCCGGGCACGGCGATCGGAGCGGCACGGCGTACTGGGTGTGCACGAGCGCCGCACCGACCCGTCGGAGCAGCCGCGGCAGCGTCAGGAGCATCCGCAGCTCCTGCACGGCCGTCGTGAGCGTGAGTGGCTCGATCCCGTCCGGGACGAGGTCCGGACGCCGGGTGACGGCGGCGATCCGGATCCCAGCCTCGGCCGCGGGTTCCGCGAGCTCGCGCAGAAGATTGAGGACGTAGCGCTCGTCGCCTGTCCGCTGCCGCCCGAGGGTGTCGGCGTCGACGACGACGAGGGGCTTGTGACGCTGCGACACTAGCCGCGTCCGAGCGCCCTCGCGTACGAGCCGACGGCGGCCTCGGCGGCGCGCTCCCACGTGAAGAGGCGGGCACGCTCGAGACCGAGCCGGACGAGCTCGTCGCGCCGCCGGTCGGCCTCGTCGATGCCGTTCGCGATCGAGCCGGGGTCGAGGG
>Ga0208612_1000339_pt1 | contig 21666 bp, 21 predicted proteins | sample AntDryMetagUQ889_FD_188089 | JGI IMG/M metagenome (GOLD analysis project Ga0208612, IMG submission 188089) | Polar desert microbial communities from Antarctic Dry Valleys - UQ889 (SPAdes) | ecosystem: Environmental > Terrestrial > Soil > Desert | place: Antarctic Dry Valleys | collected 2008-12-31 | reverse complement strand
GTCGACCACGTCAGTCACATTCCGAGCTTTGTTGGCCTGTCGTCGCGTGCGTCATGCGCGCGAGCCTTACCTCTGAGTCGGTGAGTACTCGGCCCCCAAGAGGCGAGCCACCCGCTGCCGCTGCCGGTACACACGCAGGCGCTTCAGTCTCTTGACGAGGATCGGGTCGCAAGCGAGAGCCGCGGGCTTCTCGAGCAATTCGTTCAGGAGTTGGTAATAGCGCGTCGCCGACATCTCGAAACGTTCCTTGATCGCCTGCTCTTTGACCCCGGCGTGCTTCCACCAGGAGCGCTCGAAATCGAGGACGGCTTTCTCGCGGTCGTCTAGCTCTTCCATGGCGCTCAGAGTAGACCTTGGGCTCCTGGCGGCGGTGGATTTCTAGGGAAAGAGGCCTCGGGTGAGGTGGGCCTCGGCGACCCGGCCGACGCCGATCCAGTGTGCCGCTTGCCTCATAGATAGACCCTTTGATGTCGCAAGCTCATAGACCTCAGCGAAGGCTCTCTCCATGATCAGCCGGAGGCGGTCGTTGACCTCTTCCTCGTCCCAGAAATAGGCCTGGATGTCCTGGACCCACTCGAAGTAGGACACGGTCACGCCCCCGGAGTTCGCCAGGATGTCGGGGACGACGAACACGCCCCGCTCGTGCAGGATCTTGTCGCCCTCGAAGGTGATGGGCCCGTTGGCCGCCTCGCAGACCACCTTCGCCTTGACCTTGTCGGCGTTCTTCACTGTGATCACGCCTTCGATGGCGGCGGGGACCAAGACGTCGCACTCGATCTCGAGTAGCTCCGAGTTCGAGATCGCGTCTGCAGCCCCGTAACCCACCACCGTCCCCGCCTCTCGAGCGTGGCGATTGATCGCCTCGGGGTCGAGCCCCTTCTCGCGATAGAGGCCCCCCTCGGCATCCGACACCGCGACCACCCGGCAGCCCGCGTCGTGCAGCAGTTGGGCCGCGTGGCCGCCCACCTTGCCGTAGCCCTGGATCGCAACCGAAACCTCGTCGATCCCCACGCCCAGGGCCTTGAGCGTCGAAAAGATCATGTACATCACGCCGCGCGAGGTTGCTCCGCCCCGGCCCTTCGACCCCCCGATGCTCACCGGCTTCCCGGTCACGACTCCTGGAACCGAGTAGCCGGTGTTCATGGAGTAGGTGTCCATGATCCAACTCATGATCTCTTCGTTGGTGTTCATGTCGGGGGCCGGGATGTCTTTCTCCGGGCCGATGAACGGAAGGATCTCCGAGGCGTAGCGACGAGTCATCCGTTCGAGCTCGGAGCGCGTCAGTTCCTTCGGGTCGACCGACACGCCGCCCTTCGCGCCGCCGAACGGGATGCCCGCGATCGCGCACTTCCACGTCATCCACATAGCCAGCGCTTTGACCTCGTCCAGACCTACATCTGGGTGATAACGGATGCCACCTTTGGCCGGTCCACGCGTGACGTTGTGGTGGACGCGGTAACCCTGGTACACCCGCGTCGAGCCGTCGTCCATCTTGAAGGGGACGGAAACGATCAGCGAACGCTTGGGATTGCGCAAGATCGCATGGACCCCCGGGGCCAGGCCCATGAGCTCCGCGACCTCGTCGAGCTGGGCGAGCGCGGTCTCCCAGGCAGTGTCATGCGACGACGTGTCCTCGTGCGGAGGCGCGACTACAGGCTGATCATCCATGGAGCCGGGTGTCGGATTCGAACCGACGACCTACGGTTTACAAAACCGTTGCTCTGCCAGCTGAGCTAACCCGGCCGATCTCTATCTGAAGGAGGAGCCAGGTTACCCCGATGCGGGAAGTGATCGGCTAGACGGCTTCTACGTCTCTGGTGGCTAGGTGTTGTTCCAGCTTGCGCTTGATGCGCTGTAGCGCGTTGTCTATCGACTTGACGTGGCGGCCCAGCATGTCCGCTATCTGCTGGTACGACTTGCCGTCCATGTAGAGCTGCAACACCTCGGTCTCAAGGTCGGACAGCACGCGGCCCATCGATGCCTTGATGCTCGAGATCTCCTCTGCCGAGATCACCATCTCGGCAGGGTCGAGAGCGCGATGCACCAGAGCTTCTTCGAGGGGCCGGTCGTCGTCTTGGCCCGCGGGCTTGTTCAACGAGACGTAGGAGTTGAGAGGGATGTGTTTCTGGCGGGTCGCGGTCTTGATCGCAGTGATGATCTGGCGGGTGATGCAGAGCTCGGCGAAGGCCCTGAACGCGGTGTTCTTCTCGGCCTGGAAGTCCCGGATGGCCTTGAAGAGACCGATCATCCCCTCTTGGACGATGTCCTCTTTGTCGGCGCCCGCAAGGAAATAGGAGCGGGCTTTGGCCCGCGCGTAGTGCCGGTACCGGTGCAGAAGAGTCTCGATCGCCTGGTCGTTGCCCTCGCGGGCGAGCGCCACCAAGGCGTCGTCTTCGATGTCTTTCAACGGCATTCCGAGGTCACCCCAAGTCCCCTCACCTGTCCGGCGAAGCCGCGTGGAAAGACAGCCGCCACCGGGATTCGCTCACAGCGTAGCGGAAGAGCCACCCCGGCGGGCGATCTCGAACATGGCGATGGCCCCCGCGACGGCCACGTTCAGGGAGGCGATCCGGCCCTGCTGGGGTATCCGGACCAGGCCATCGCAGCGCTCGCGCACGTGTTTGGACAAGCCCTTCCCCTCCGCTCCGAGGACCAGCGCGATCGGTGTCTCGAGCAGTTCCGAGGTCCAGATGTCCTCGTCGGTCTCGGAATCGAGTCCCACGACCCAGAGCCCCGACTCCTTGGCCTGGTCGATCCCCCGACCGAGGTTCGTCACACGGGCCACCGGCAGGACCTCCGCGGCGCCGGCTGCCACACGCCTCACGGCGGGGGTCACCCCGGCCGACCGGTGGGCCGGGACCACGAGGCCGTCGAAACCGCAGCACTCGGCGCTACGGATCAGAGAGCCCAGGTTGTGTGGGTCGGTAACGCCGTCCAGGAAGACCACCTTCGCGTCGGGCCCGAAGAGCGTCTCTATCGCGGCGTAGCGGTAGCGACCCGTGATCGCGATGACGCCCTGATGGTTCTCGCCCTCGGAAAGCCGATCGAGCTCCGCCCGGGGAACCACCTTGACCGGGATGGATGCGTCTTTGGCAAGCCTCCTTATCTCGACGAGGTTGGCAGAGGAGGCCAGCCCATCTGCGATGAGGATCTTCTCGGCGGGGCGACGAGCCCTAAGGAGCTCGATGACGGGGCGACGACCTGACAGCGCGGAAGAGCCCCGCTCGTCCTCAGTCGGAGGAGGCACTGATACGCCAACGTGCTCCGGCGGCGGTGTCCTCGATGAGGACTCCCAACTCCGTGAGCTTGTCCCGGATCTCGTCCGCCTGCGCGAAGTCCTTATCTCGCCGCGCCTTCTCGCGTCGTTCGAGGAGGTAGGAGATCAACTCTCCGGCCAACTGTGAGCTGCCTGCGTCGGACGCGAAGACGAAGCCCAGCACTCCGGTGAGCTCGAGGAAGGCGGACGTAAGTTGTTCCAACTCGGAGCGGGCCGACTGATCGCCTTCTTGAGCCTTCGGCATCAGCTTGTTGCCTTCCCGGACGAGTTCATGAAGCGCGGCGAAAGCCTCGGCCGAATTGAAGTCGTTGTCCATCGCAGCGACGAATGCGCGGATCGCGCCGGTGCCCGGCGACTCTGGGATCTCGTCGTCGAGCTTGCGCACCGACGCCGCGGGTTTCGGGAGATCTCCGAGCGCGTGCCGGGCAGATCCGACGAAGGTCCGCCAGCGATCGAAGCTCTGCACCGCGTCCTCCAGTGCAGAACCCGAGAAGACCACCTGGCTGCGATACGAGCCCTGCAGCATCCAGTAGCGAACGGCCTCGCCCGGATAGTGCTCCAGAACCTCGCGCGCAAGCGCAACGTTGCCCAGTGACTTAGACATCTTCTCTGCGTCCATCTGGACCATGCCCGCGTGCAACCAGTAGCGCGCGAAGGGCTCGGTGCCGGCATGTGCTTCCGACTGGGCGATCTCGTTCTCGTGGTGGGGAAATATGAGGTCACTGCCACCGCCGTGGATGTCGAAGCCCATCCCCAGATACCTGTCCGACATCACCGAACACTCGATGTGCCAGCCCGGCCGGCCCGACCCCCAGGGGGAATCCCAGGCCGGTTCCCCCTCCTTCGCTGCTTTCCAGAGTGAGAAGTCCAGTGGGTGACGTTTGCCGGGATGGGGCTCGACGCGTTCGCCCGCGCGCATGTCGTCAAGGCTGCGACCGGAGAGCTTTCCGTACCCGGGGAAGCTCTCGACCGAGAACCACACGTTGCCTTCCGCTGGGTATGCGAAGCCCTTGTCGACGAGAGCCCCGATGGCATCGATCATCCCTTCGATGTGCTCGGTGGCACGAGGGATCGCATCAGGTTTCTCTGATCCCAGTCCGGCGAGGTCTTCTTCGAACGCGCGCGAGTACTTCGCCGTCACCTCGTCGGGGGTGATGCCCTCGACCCGGGCGCGTTCGATGATCTTGTCGTCGACGTCCGTGTAGTTCATCACGAACGTGACGTCGAAACCCCTGTAGGTGAGGTAACGGCGGATCAAGTCGAACCAGACGATCGTGCGCATGTTGCCGATGTGCGCGTAGTTGTAGACGGTCATGCCGCAGCAGTAGATACCGGCCTTACCCAGGTCGCGCGTTTCGAATGGGACGACGCGACGCGTCATCGAGTCGTACAGCTGGATCGGCATGAGGCTCAGACTAAGGGTTCGATAAGAACGGAAGCCATGGCCGCGATGCCCTCACCGCGCCCGGTCGATCCCAGCCCGTCGGTCGTCGTGGCCTTCACCGAGACCGAATCAGCGTCGATGCCGAGAGCAGCGGAGATGTTGTCCACCATGGCTGCCACGTGGCCGCTGAGTCGCGGCGCTTCAGCGATGACCGTGCTATCGATGTTGACCACGCGCCAGCCGGCAGCGCGAAGGCGCTGCGCGATCTCGTCCAGCAGAACCGCGCCGGATGCGTCACGCCACCGGTCGTCGGCCGGGAACGTCGATCCCAGGTCGCCGAGGGCCGCGGCCCCGAGGAGGGCGTCTCCTATGGCGTGACAGAGAACGTCGGCGTCGGAGTGACCTGCCAGCCCGTCACGATCCCTGATCTTCACTCCGCCGATCACGAGCGGCCGCTCCGCGGCGAATGCATGGACGTCGAATCCCGTGCCGGTTCTCATCGCCGAGATCTTTCGGCGAGAGCGTCGGCACGTTGGACGTCGACAGGCTTCGTCACCTTGAAGGCATCCGGATGTCCCTCCACGACAGCGACGCGCCCTCCGTAGTGTTCGACCAATTGCGCGTCATCCGTGCCTTCGACCCCATCCACTACGGCCCTTGCGTGTACGTCACGCAAACGATCGGTCCAGAAGGCTTGCGGGGTCTGGATGTTCCAGATCTCTTCACGCTCGAGGGTCTGGATCACGTAGCCGTCGCGGACGACCTTGACGGTCTCTTGCATCTGCAGACCGGGGACCACCGCGTCCGAACCCTCTAGCGCGCCAGTCACGGCATCGAACAACTCGGGAGGGGCGAAAGGGCGGGCGGCGTCGTGCACGACGACGCGTGGGGCTGTGACGTGTTCGAGACCGAAACGCACGCTTTCTTGGCGCGTTGCCCCGCCGGCAACGACCCGTACGTCCGCACCGAGGGTCTCCTCAACCTGCTGCATCCACGGCTGAGGAACCACGACCACGATCTCGGAGATCCCGCCATTCACCAAGGCTTCGTAAGCCCACTGGATCATCGGACGACCTGCTAGTGCCAGGAACTGCTTGGGCTTCGCGGCCCCCACCCGGGCACCGCTGCCCCCCGCCACGAGGATCGCAGCGAGGCGTGATGACCGCTCTGCTATCCGAGGACCTCGTCCAGCATCTTTTCGGCGGCCTCTTCGTCGCAGTTCTTGGAGAACGTGAGCTCGGAGACCAGGATCTGACGCGCCTTGGTAAGCATCCTCTTCTCACCGGCCGCCAAACCCTTCTCTTTGTCGCGTTGGTGCAGGCTTCGAACGACGTCGGCCACCTGGTAGATGTCGCCCGAGCGCAGCTTCTCGACGTTGGCCTTGAAACGACGTGACCAGTTGGTGGTGTTCGTGGTCGGTTCGTTCTTCTTGAGGACCTTGAGGACCTTGGGAACCTCTTTAGCAGGCGTTACCTGACGCAGGCCGACCTCCTCCGTGGAGTCGGTTGGGACCATGAGCGTGAGCTCGCCGTAGGCCAGCTTCAGGATGAAGTAATCCCGCACCTCACCGAACATCTCTTTCTTTTCGAGCTTCTCGATGATGGCAGCGCCGTGGTGTGGGTAAACGACTTTGTCGCCTACGCGAAAAGAACGCACTCAGAACATCCCTCCCTGCGGGTAGAACCTCAGCGCCCGAGGGGCGCATGGACACGGAAAATGGCTCCGGATAGGAGCTTGTGTCTGCAACCAAGGGTAGCACGCCAAGCCCTGGGGCCCCTCGGCGAAACGATCACGCAACGGCAAGCGTAGAGGCTGCTCGTAGCGCCTGCGGGACCTCGGCCACCTCGATCATCTGCATCCGCTTCGACGGAACGCCGCTCCCACGAGGGACGATCGCCTTGTCGAATCCCAGCCTTTCGGCTTCCGCTATCCGTCGTTGGAGACCGGGGACCCGGCGAACCTCTCCGGCAAGACCCACCTCGCCCACCGCGAGTGTTCCGTGATGGATCGGTTGCTTGGATGCAGCGGAGAGCAGCGAGAGACAGATCGAAAGGTCGCCAGCGGGCTCGCGGATCTGCGAGCCACCGGCCGCCGCTACGAACACGTCCTTGTCCCCCAGGCGGCAGAGCGCCCTCTCTGCGAGAACACCGATGAGCAAGGACAGCCTGCGCGCATCACAACCGATCGCAACACGTCTCGGTTGAGCGAGCGTGGTTTGCGTCACCAGCGCCTGCACTTCGATCAGAACCGGTCGGGCACCTTCAAGGGCGGGGAACACCGATGAGCCAGCCACGCCCGGCAAGCGGTCGGCAAGGAACATCGCCGATGGGTCCTCGACCCCCTGCAAACCATCGGCGGCCATCGTGAACACGCCGGTCTCGTCGCACGAACCGAAGCGGTTCTTCAGGGCACGCAACAACCGGAAGGTGCCGCTCCGTTCCCCTTCCAGGGAGATGACCGCGTCGACGAGATGCTCGAGCGTGCGCGGCCCGGCCACCGTTCCCTCTTTCGTGACGTGACCGATCAGAACGACCGCTACGCCGCTGGCCTTCGCGAAACGGACCAAGGACGCCGCGCACTCGCGCACCTGAACGACCGACCCGGCGGCTGAGTCATGCGCAGGGTCTTGCAAGGTCTGGATGGAGTCCACCACCAGGACCGAGGGTCGAGCCTGAGCCCCCGCGGCGACGACATCCGGGAGACTTGAGGAAGCGGCGGCGTTCAATCGATCGGCAGCAACCCCGATCCTGAGAGCCCGCAGTGACACTTGGTCCAACGACTCCTCCCCCGTTACCAACAGAGCGGAGCCACCTGCGCGCGTAACCCCGTCGACCATCTGCAGAACGAGGGTGGACTTGCCGATCCCCGGATCCCCCGACAGGAGAACCACGGAGCCCGGCACGAGGCCACCGCCGAGAACGCGGTCCAACTCGCCCACCCCGGTACGGATGCGCGGCCGCGGCGCACCACCGCGGTCGAGTCGTTCGACCACCAGGGACGAGGCCGCCCTTGTAGTCGCGGGGGCCGTGCTGGATTCCTGCGCGGTCCCCCAGGCATCACAGGAAGGACACCTGCCGAACCAGCGGGGGGCGGTGTGGTCACATCCAGAGCAAGAGAACATCTTGGTTGTCTTCATGCTCCGAAGGTAACGAGCACGTGTGACAGGTTTCCAGCGCCTCCGCTGGATCAGACGCTGCGTAGAGCGACCGCAGGAGCGGTTCGCGAAGCGTCCTGGGCCGGCCAGGCCGTCGCCAGCAAGGATGCGACCAAGGCCGCTCCCGTCAGGAGACCCAGCTGCCCCCAGGGGATCTCTAACGCTAGGTCCTGGCCGAACCCACCCGTCGCTATCAACTGCGATGCAGTGTGAACGACCGCACGACGAAGCGGTCGCTCGAAAAGTTGCGCCTTATCCGACAGCTTACGGTGTAAGCTGTCAAGGCAGGATCGAGCTACATCGCCCATCCGGAGGACGGAAATGGCCCGCGATGACTAAGCGAACCCCCAGCGTTGTACGTAGACCGCTGTCGCGCGAAGCGGTCCTGGCCGCGGCGCTAGACCTCGTGGATCGCGAAGGGCTCGGGGCACTCAGCATGAGGAAGCTCGGGGCGGAGCTCGGTGTTGAGGCGATGTCGCTCTACAACCACATCCCAAACAAGTCCGCTCTGCTGGATGGACTGATCGAACGGGTCGTCGGGGAGCTGCAACCTCCTGACCCCAACAAGGGATGGACGGAGCAAGCCCGTCAGATGGCCCGCTCCTATCGGAAGATGGCCATCTCCCATCCACATGTTGTCGCTCTCATCGCCACGCGACCGTTCAACACGATCGCTGCGCTCGACCCACTAGAACGTGCGCTGCGTCTTCTGCGCTCCGCCGGATTCGATCAGCCGAGCGCACTGCACGCGTTCAGGACCCTGGTCAGCTTCGCCACGGGGTACACGCTGGCGGAAACAGAAGGGTTCTTCGGAGAGCACGTCCCGACCGACGCCGAAGAGGTGCTGCAACCAAAGGACCTAGACCCCGATCGTTTCCCCTACCTGATCGAGATGATTCCGACGATCGTGGCCTGCGATCACGACGAGGAGTTCGAGTTCGCGCTCGACGTCATCATCGAGGGCCTGCGCTCGAAGCTGAGCTAGCTCAACGCAAAGAGACCCGGCCCTGTGAGGACCGGGTCTCGATTGCCTTTACCTGAACTTGTGTCTAGATCGAGCCTTGCGCCTCGGGCGGCGCTTCCTCGCCCGGGCCACCGGCGCCGGCGAGCTCGACCGGCGGATGGTCGGGGGCCGCGACGCTCTCGCCCTTCTTGAACACGATGCCTTCCTCGCCGTCCTCTTTTATGCCGACGTCGACGACGATGATCTCTCCAGCCTCGTATTCCTTCCACAGGATCTTCTCGGAGATCGGGTCCTCGATCAGGCGTTGGATCGCACGACGTAGCGGCCGGGCGCCCAGTGCCGGGTCGTAACCGACCTTGGCCAGGAAGCCCTTGGCCTCGTCGGTGAGCTCGATGCCCACGTCCTGGCTCTCGAGCTGTTGCGAGACACGCCTGATCAACAGGTCGACGATCGACTTGATCTCCGAGGTCTCGAGCTCGTGGAAGACGATGACCTCGTCGATACGGTTGAGGAACTCGGGACGGAAGCTGCGCTTGAGTTCTTCGTTCACCCGCTCCCGCATCTTTTCGTAGTTCATCTCCGAGGTCCCGCCCCCGAAGCCCATCGCGGGCTTGCGCAGGTTCTGCGTCCCCAGGTTTGACGTCATGATGATCACCGTGTTCTTGAAGTCCACGGTCTTGCCCTGAGCATCGGTCAGTCGACCGTCCTCGAGGATCTGCAGCAAGGTGTTGAAGACGTCCGGGTGAGCCTTCTCGATCTCGTCGAGGAGGACCACCGCGTAGGGACGACGGCGCACCGCTTCGGTGAGCTGACCGCCCTCTTCGTAACCGACGTAGCCCGGAGGCGAACCGACCAAGCGGCTGACCGTGTGCTTCTCCATGTATTCGGACATGTCGAGCTGGATCAACGCGTCCTCGTCACCGAACATGAACTCGGCAAGGGTCTTCGCGGTCTCGGTCTTTCCAACACCCGAGGGGCCGAGGAAGATGAACGAGCCGGCCGGACGCTTCGGGTCCTTGAGGCCCGCACGCGTACGACGGATCGAACGAGACACCGCGCCGATCGCGTCGTGCTGTCCGACGATGCGCTTGTGGAGCTCGTCCTCCATACGCAGAAGCTTGGCTGTCTCTTCTTCCGTCAGTGAGGTCACCGGGATACCGGTCCACGAAGCGAGTACCTCGGCGATCTCTTCCTCATTGACCTCAGCGAAAGCGGAACCCTCGGCCTCGCGCCATTCGGTCTCGCGCTCGCCGCGCTCTGTCGTCAGGCGCTTCTCGTCGTCGCGGAAGGAGGCGGCCTTCTCGAAGTCTTGGGCCTCGATGGCCTCTTCCTTCTTGCGACGGATGTCTGCAATCTTCTCTTCTAGCTCGCGGTAGTCGGGCGGCGCAGACATACGACGGATGCGCAGACGAGAGCCTGCCTCGTCGATCAGGTCGATCGCCTTGTCCGGCAGATAACGGTCGGAGATGTAGCGGTCGGCGAGGTTGGCGGCCGCCACGAGTCCCTGATCGGTTATCTGTACGCGGTGGTGAGCCTCGTACCTGTCCCGTAGACCCTTGAGGATCTCGATCGTGTGCGCAACGGTTGGCTCGGGCACTTTGATCGGCTGGAAACGTCTTTCGAGGGCCGCGTCCTTCTCGAGATGCTTGCGGTACTCATCGAGCGTCGTTGCGCCGATCGTCTGGAGCTCGCCGCGGGCGAGCATCGGCTTCAGGATGCTGGCCGCGTCGATCGCGCCCTCGGCTGCACCCGCGCCGACCAGCGTGTGCAGCTCGTCGATGAACAGGATGATGTCGCCGCGGGTCTTGATCTCCTTGAGCACTTTCTTCAGACGCTCCTCGAAGTCCCCGCGATAGCGCGAACCGGCAACCAAGGCACCGAGGTCGAGTGTGTAGAGCTGCTTGCCGGTGATCGTCTCGGGCACCTCACCCTTGACGATGCGCTGCGCGAGGCCCTCGACGACGGCGGTCTTGCCGACGCCCGGCTCGCCGATCAGCACGGGATTGTTCTTGGTGCGGCGTGAGAGCACCTGCATCACGCGCTCGATCTCGTTCTCGCGCCCGATGACCGGGTCGAGCTTGTTCTCGCGAGCGAGCTGAGTGAGGTTGCGCCCGAACTGGTCGAGCACCAGCGAACCCTGCGGGGACTCTCCCGGTGCGCCGCCTGCCGTCTCCTTGCTTCCGCTGTAACCGGAAAGCAGCTGGATGACCTGCTGACGGACGCGGCTGAGGTCCGCGCCCAGCTTCACGAGGACCTGGGCAGCGACGCCCTCTCCCTCGCGGATGAGCCCGAGCAGGATGTGCTCGGTTCCGATGTAGTTGTGTCCCAATTGAAGTGCTTCCCGCAGCGACAACTCGAGCACCTTCTTGGCGCGCGGTGTGAAGGGGATGTGTCCCGACGGTGGCGATTGGCCCGCACCGATGATCTCTTCCACTTGCTGGCGGACCTTCTCTAGCGAGATCCCCAGTGATTCGAGCGCCTTGGCGGCGACGCCCTCACCTTCATGGATCAGCCCAAGCAGGATGTGCTCGGTGCCGATGTAGTTGTGGTTGAGAAGCCTCGCCTCTTCTTGAGCGAGGACGACCACGCGGCGGGCCCGGTCCGTAAACCGTTCAAACAAGCCAGGCCTCCTTTGTGTCTTCCAGATCCCGCTGGCCTTCAGCCGGACCCTGCTTCCCATTATAGGAAGACGGCTTTTTTACCCCCGTCTTCCACCCTCAGTCTCTCTAACCGCTGAGACATCGAAAAAGTTCCAGAAGGTCTGTTCCTGTATCGGCATCTGCCGGCCCCGAGAGAAGGTGCGCGAGTCTTAGTGGACAGGATCCGAGCGAGGAGATGTCACTCCGAAAAGCGACCTTCGGAGCTTGGGGGCCGGGCCTTCGGGCCGCGGCGAGCCGGGAAAGAAGAACTTCCAGTCATCCGAATGGATATCGGTGTCCTCACCGTCGATCGAGAACCCGCGTCCTAAAGGAACCCAAGGGAACTCGGGGGGTAGCTCCCGCGACTCCGGAGCCGCTCCCCGACGGGGGATCACCCACAGGCCGACCGAAGTCTCATCCACCGAAGTGTGGTCGTCAGGGCCGAAAGTGACGTTCAGTCCGCCGAAACGCTCCTCTCTCAACGATTCGAGCGTCAGGGCGAGGTCGCCTTGTTTGGCCCCTTGCCGCGCGGCCCACCCGATCATCATCACGGCCTCATATGCCCGCCGCTCCCACTCGAGCGGTTCGGCCTCCCACCAGTTGACGTAGGCCTTGCGAAAGGACTCGAAGCTGGGCACGGGAAGGTAATGCGCGCCGCGCGCGTAGGTGTCTGCGGCCACCGTTCCTGCGGGCCACTGCTGTCCCTCCGGCAGAACCGAGAGGATCCCGTCGAAGCCCACTACCTGAGGCCGCCACGCTTGTGCGTTCCTGCGCGCGGCGCGTGGCTTGGCGGCCGAAGCGATACGGGCAGCCGGAGTTCCGCGGTATCCGTGCCCGAGCTCGGCGAGACGGTCGATCACGGCCCGGGCGAGGGGCGGGGAGCCCTCGACCACGATCGACTCGACCTTGCGCCGCCGGAGTGCCTCCAGGGCGGGATCGAGCTCGCCGTCTTCGGGCACCAGCTCTGCCCCTGCCAGGCGGCGTCTCTCCCCGGCCAGCGTCTCGGTCAGCGCCCGGCGGGCCACCTGGCCCGAGAACGAGTCGCTGGTCAGGGCGCCCACCGTCCGATAGCGGCGATCTTCGAGCAGGTACCGGACCAGGCGTCTCGCCTCCCATATGTAGGAGGGAGAGACCTGGAAGATGTGCTCGCTCAAGAGGCGCGCTCCGTAGAGATCCCCGAAACAGAGCAAGGCCGGGATGCCCGCCTGGGCGAGCGCCTGCTCGGCGGGTGGCAGGCCTTCGGGGGGGCCGGCGTACACGACACCCAGGGTGCGACCCGTGGCGGCTTGTGACGCCACGAGCTCGGTGGCTTGGCGAGGGTCGCCTGCGTCGTCCAGCGTGACCAGCTCGATCACGGCCTCGTTCTCACGCCGGTCACGGTTGAGCTGGTGGACGGCCAGGTCGGCGCCCCGAAAAGCACTGTCGCCTTTCCAGGCCCCCTCACCGCTGGTGGTTGCTACCAGAGAGATGACCAGCGTCTCGGTGCTCGTGGGCGACGCCGCAGGTGATCGCCCGAGCAGGTCACCCGGTCCCGCCTGCCCCCCGCCGTCACAGCCGGTGGCGATGAGGACCACCGAGAAGAGCGCTATGCCCAGTCGTGCTCGCATCGCGGCATCCTGCCACCCAAAAGTGACAAGGAGGTCACCGCCAGCGGGTCGCGTCCGGCCGCTCAGTCTGCCTGCGGTCGAAGGGTCGGGAACAGTACGACCTCACGGATGGAATCGACGCCCAATAACAACATCAGTAGTCGGTCGACCCCGAGACCGAATCCTCCCGCGGGAGGCATCGCGTAGGCCAAGGCCTCGAGGAAATCTTCATCGCGAACCGTTGCCTCTTCGTCGCCCGCGGCGCGGGCGGAAGCCTGTTGCTCGAACCTGCGTCGTTGCTCCGCGGGATCGTTGAGCTCCGAATAGATAGGAGCGATCTCGACGCCCCCCATGATCAGGTCGGCCTGTTCGGTGAAGTCCCTGATGCTCCTGTGGTCTTTGGCCAGCGGGGAGACGTCTTTGGGGAAGCCCACGACAAAAGTCGGCGCGATCAACGTCTTCTCCGCGGTCTCTTCAAAGATCTCCGCGAGGATCTTGCCCGGCCCCCACACAGGGTCGATCCTGAGACCAAGCTCCGAAGCCGCCGCTTTCAAAGAAGCGACGTCATCGGCGTCCCACGCTGCTGCGAGGCTCTTGCCGGTGGCGCGCTCGATCGCTTCGAACATCGAGATGCGCGCGAACGGTGCGCTCAGGTCGACCCTTTGGTCCGCCAAGGTCAAAGTGGGAGAGCCGTTGACGGAATGTGCGATCGCTCTTACGAGCTCTTCGACCAGCGCCATCGTCTCGTCGTAATCGACGAACGCTTCATAGGCCTCGAGCATCGTGAACTCGGGATTGTGTCGCGTCGACACTCCCTCGTTGCGGAAGCTGCGGTTGAGCTCGTAGACGCGCTCGAGTCCCCCGATCAGCAGGCGCTTCAGATACAGCTCGGGAGCCACGCGGAGATAGAGCTCCATATCGAGAGCATTGTGATGAGTGACGAAGGGCCGGGCGACTGCCCCTCCCGCCAGAGGTTGGAGTAGTGGTGTCTCCACCTCGAGGAAGCCGCGCTCGTCGAAGAAGCGCCGGATAGCCGCGTTGGCGGTCGAGCGAGCCTGCACGGCACGCTTCGAATCCTCGTTCAACAACAGATCCAGGTATCGCTGTCGGTAGCGCGACTCGACATCGGTCATCCCGTGCCAGTTGTCGGGCATCGGACGCAGACACTCGGCCAAGAGCGTGGTGTCCGCGACCTTGAGGGAGAGCTCACCGCGGCGCGTCATGACGACCTCGCCCGATGCGCCCACGATGTCGCCGACCCCAAGAGCGGTGAAAGCCTCCATCCCCGCGTCGCCGAGCACGGCGTGCTGGGCGAACAGTTGGATGCGGCCCGAGCCGTCCATCAGATCCGCGAAGGCGACCTTGCCGTGCGAGCGGATCGTCATCACGCGCCCCGCGATGCTCGCCTGGGTGCCGGTTTCGGAGCCAGGTTCCAGCCCCTCGAACCGACTGCGCAGATCCGCGATCGCGAAGTTGCGTTCGTAGCGGTACGGGTAAGCGGTCACCGCGGCCCCCCCACTGGATTGCGCTCGAATATCAGTCGCAGACCTTGCAGGGTCAACATGGGCTCGGTCCGCTCGATCGTCCGGCAGTGGCGGGTCAAGACCTGCGCCATACCTCCCGTCGCCAGCACCCGTGCAGTGCCCTCGAGCTGGTCCACCACACGGTCCACGAGCCCATCGACCAGCCCGGCCGTCCCGTAGATGATCCCCGACTGGATGCTCGCGACGGTGCTTTTCCCGATCACGCCGAGAGGCTCCACGAGCTCAACGCGCGGCAACTGCGCGGTGGACGAGAAGAGGGCGGTCGCCGCGGTGTCGAGACCGGGAGCGATGGCGCCGCCGAGGTACTCGCCGCGTGAAGAGACCGCATCGACGGTGATGGCGGTCCCGAAGTCGACGATCACCTTGTGCTCGTCGGGGAACATCGCGTGTGCGGCCACGGCGTTCGCGATGCGGTCGGCGCCCACCTCGCGGGGGCTGTCGGTCATGATCGATATGCCGGTCCGCGTCCCGGGCTCGACCACTACTGCCGGGAATCCGAAATAACGGGCGGTCATCTCGCGAAGCTCCTGCGTGGCCCGCGGAACGACCGAAGAGATCGCGACGCCCGTTATCTGGCGGGAGAACGACAGGTCCGCGAGCGCCAGGAACTCGCCAAACATCAAGGCGAGCTCGTCGGCCGTCCTGCGCGCCTCCGTGGACGCGCGCCACTCGTGCGCCAACTGGTCCTTGTCGAAGACCCCTAGGTGGGTCTGCGTGTTTCCGATGTCGACCGCGAGCAACATCACCGTTCCACCAGGAGGTTGTCGATCAAGCGAGCGCGACCGACGCGAGCCGCGATCACCAGCAGGACCCCGCCGTGGGAAGCGGGAGCCTGGAAGGAATCGGGGTCGACCGCGCGCGCGTACTCCAACGCGACTCCCTCGGTTGCTCCCATCACTTCTTCCATGGTCTTCTCCGCTACCTCCCAAGAGGCGCCATCGGCGATCGCATCCCCCCCGGCCTGCAGCGCCCGCCAGAGAGCGGTGGCCGCCTTCCTATCCTGAGGCCGGAGGTACGCATTACGGCTGCTCAGCGCGAGGCCGTCGGCCTCCCGCACAGTCGGGCATACAACCACGTCAAGCGGAAAGGAGAGGTCCCGCGCCATCGTCTTGACGACTGCCACCTGCTGGGCGTCCTTCTGTCCGAAGTAGGCCCGGTCGGGAGTAACGAGGTTGAACAGCTTCGCTACCACCGTCGCTACCCCATCGAAATGATCAGGGCGCGCGCTGCCCTCGAGAGGTTCGGCGACGCTGCCGACGGTGACGGTCGTCGATCGGTCGGGTGGGTACATCTCTTCGGTCGTGGGGATGAGGACGAGATCGACCCCCGCCGTCCTAGCGAGCACCAGGTCCCCCGCTTCGTCGCGCGGATAAGACGAGAGGTCTTCCCCTGTACCGAACTGCAGTGGATTGACGAAGATACTGAGAACGACAACGTCGTCGTGCTCGCGCGAAGCTCTCAGCAAAGAAACATGTCCGTCGTGCAGCGCCCCCATCGTCGGTACGAATCCGATGGTGCGCCCGTGCTCACGAGCGTCCGCGATCGCGTCGCGCAGTGCAGCCACGTTCCGGACGACCTTCATCGAGAGTCCAGGGCCTGGCGTAAGAGGAGCTCGTCGGCGCGATCGATCCGACCGGCTACCAGCGCACCGCTAACGATCATGTGCAGAGACTGCAGATAGGCAGGAAGGAGGTGAGGTGCCCTCCGCGCGATCTCCGTCACATGGCGGCCGATCAGCTCCGTCTCCTTCCTTACGACCGGGCCGGTGAGGGCGAGGCCCCCGCCGCCGCTCTCGAGTGCGTTGAGCAACGTGCCGGCAGCGATAGGTCCCAGCACCTGTTCGGGTTGCGCGACCCCGATCGAAGCCAGAAGCGCTTCGCCCACAGCAAGCAGAGCAGAGATGCCGTTCGAGGTCGTGACCGCCGCTGCATGCCACACGACGCGGTCTTCTTCGCTCACGCCGAACGCCGTGCCCTGGAGGTCCTCTTCGATCAAACGGCGCACCCACTCCTCGGCTCCTTGACTGCACGTGACCCCCCACGCCGAGCCGGGGAGCCTTCGTATAGCGGTGTCCACGTCGGGGCACGCCTGCACCGGGTGCAGCGCACAGAGGGCGCGACCCGCGGCCGGAGCGAGGGGCGCGATCCCGGCAGCGCCCGCGAAGTGGATCACGACGGATCCGGCAGGGGGCAGCGTAGCGACGACCTGTCTCACTGCCGCTTCGGGCACGGCCAGCAAGAGCACATCGACGTCATCGACCTTGGCGAGCTCGATGACCGGCGCGCCCAAGCGGGTCGCGGCCGCAGAGGCCGAGTCGTGCGATCGAGAGGAGACCGAGACGATTCGATGACCCGCCTCTTTGAGCAGAGAGGCGACGGCCGTGCCTACCCGCCCGGCCCCCACGAGGGCGATCCGGAAGGGTGACGCGGGTAGAGATGCCACGCGAGCGACGCTCCAGTCCTGAGAGGTACCGGTCGAAGCGCGAGCATAAGAGTCGCTCGGCACACCCGCCCTAGAACGCCTCGCGCAGCTCCACTTCTCCCTCGGCCTCGTCTAGCGAATCGTCCAGGCGCGTCTCCCACGGATCGGTGAGGTCGGGATCGATCTCGAGCAAAGGAACGAGGGCGAACCTGCGTTCCTTCAGTCGGGCGTGGGGGATCTCCAGATCGGGCTCGCTGACCTTCTCGGAGCCGTACAGGAGGATGTCCAGGTCGACAACGCGAGGGCCCCAACGGATGTCGCTGGGCTCACGCCCCAGCCGCTGCTCGATCTTCTTGCACGTCTCCAGCAGAGCGCCGGGTTCTAGGTCCGTTTCGATCTTCGCAACCACGTTGATGAACGAGCGCTGGGGAGGCCCGCCTATAGGCGCCGTCTCGTAGAGACTCGAGGCGCGCGTCACGCGTACGCCCTCGGCCGAGTCCAGGGCCCTGACCGCCTTGCGGCAGAACTCGGGCCTGTCACCGACGTTCGAACCGATGCCGATATACGACGTCGTCATCTCACAGCCTCTCGATCCTGACCGCCACGCACCCGACCTCCTGCTCGATCGGTGGTGCGTCCTTCGCGATCTCTACGCTAACGCCGTTGATACCCCGCATCGCTGCAATATGCCCCGCGATCTTCTCGGCGAGGCTTTCTAGCAAGGAGGCCTCCGTGGAGGTGACGAGTTCCTCGATCTCTGCCGTGACGCGCCCGTAGTCCACGGTGTCGTTCAAGTCGTCGCTCTTCCCCGGCTGGCGCAGGTCTGTGTAGAGCACTACCGAGATCACGAGCACCTGAGCTTGCGATCGCTCCGCCTCCGTAACGCCTACATGTGCCTTCACACGCAGGTCGCGCACGATTATCGAATCCATCTACACCGACGCCCCTCTGTCTCGTATCGCCTCTGCCATCCGGACAACGCGAGTCATCTCCGACACATCGTGAACGCGCACGATATGCGCGCCACGAGCTACAGCCCACGCTACGGTCGCTGCCGTCCCCTCGATGCGGTCCGTCTCCGGGGTGTCCAGGACGGCCCCGATGAACGACTTGCGGGAGGTACCGGCCAGCACGGGAAAGCCGAGAGCGACGATCTCGTCTAAACGATCGAGAAGCTCGAGGTTCTGATGGGCGTTCTTGGCGAAGCCGAACCCGGGATCGAGAACGATCGAATCCTTGGCCACGCCGAGCCCCAGTAGACGGTCTGCGCTGGCACGCAGGAACGCTGCCACATCGGTCACCACGTCGTCGTAATCCGTGAGCGAACGCATCGTGGCCGGGGTCCCGCGCGAGTGCATGAAGACGATCGCCGCGCCCGTGTCGGCAGCCACGGTTCCCATCTCGGGATCGGCGTCTTCTCCACCGGTGTCGTTGACGATGGAAGCGCCGGAGTCGGTCGCTGCACGCGCGACCGAGGCCTTGCGGGTGTCGATCGAGATGGGGACGTCGGCTCGCGCGGCAACGGCTTCCACGACAGGGAGCACGCGGTCCAGCTCCTCCGACTCGGGAACAGCTGCCGCGCCAGGCCTGGTGGATTCCCCACCGACGTCGATGATGTCGGCGCCTTGTTCGACCATCTCCAACGCGTGCTTTATGGCGGTGTCCTTGTCGAACCAGAGCCCACCATCCGAGAAGCTGTCCGGCGTCACGTTCAAGACGCCCATCACCAGCGTCGTGTCCAAAGACAGGATCTGCGTTCCGCAGCGAAGCTTGAGGTTGCTCTGAGTCACCGGCGGTCGAGGAAGCCCATGGCCTCGGCTCGAGTGGCCTCGCTGTTGCGGAACTGCCCGCGGACCGCGGAGGTCACGGTCGTAGCGCCCGGTTTGCGCACCCCCCGCATGCTCATGCAGAGATGCTCGGCTTCGATGACCACGAGAACGCCCCGAGGATCGAGAGCCTTTTCGATCGCGTCGGCGACCTCGGTCGTAAGGCGCTCTTGGATCTGTGGCTTGCGCGCAGCCACATCAACTACGCGCGCCAACTTCGAGAGGCCGGTTATCTGCCCTCGTTTGTTCGGGATGTAAGCGACGTGCGCCTTCCCAACGAAGGGCAGAAGATGATGTTCACAAAGGCTGTACAGCGGGATGTCGCGGACCATGACCATCTCGTCGTGGCCCTGCTCGAAGATGACGTCCACCTCGTCCTGAGGGTCTTGACCCAAGCCGGAGAAGATCTCGGAGAATAGGTTGGCGACCCGCTCGGGAGTCCGCTGAAGACCCTCTCGGTCTGGATCCTCACCGATCGCCTTGAGGATGTCCCGAACTGCTGCCTGGATGATCTCGGAGTCGAAGGGACGTCTATCCGTCATCGACTGAGACTAACTTCGGAGTGGGGCAAGTTCGCCTGGGGCCGGCGGCGGATTAACTAGCTGGGGGCTTCCCCTAGGCGCGGGGTCGGCCGGGGGCGGGGAAGCCTCTTGCGCTCGGGCACGTTGCCTGCAGCATCGGCATCGGATTCGTCGCGTGCCTGACGGCGGAGCCGAGTGCGCTCGAGAGGATTGTTCGGAGACTGCTTCGCGACCTCGGCGAGGATCTCGGCAACCTCTTCTTTCTCGAGCGATTCCTTCTCGATGAGCTTCTCGACCATCAGGTCCAACTTGTCGCGGTACTTGGTGACGATCTCCCGGGCCTCGTCATGAGCCTCTTCCACGAGGCGACGGATCTCTTCGTCGATCTTCGCGGCTACGACGTCCGAGTAGTCCTTCACGTGACCGAAGTCGCGACCCAGGAACGGCTGCGACTCGTTCTCACCCAGTGCCAGGGGGCCGAGGCGCGACATACCGAATTGGGTCACCATCTGCTTGGCGATGCGCGTGCAGCGCTGGATGTCGTCCTGCGCGCCCGTGGTGGGCTCGTCGAAGACGGTCTCTTCTGCAACGCGGCCCCCGAGCAACATCGCAAGCTCGTCGATGAGCTCGGAACGCGTGACCAGGAAGCGGTCCTCGGTCGGAAGGGTCAGTGTGTAACCGAGGGCGCGGCCGCGCGACACGATCGAGACCTTGTGGACCGGGTCGGCGTTGGGCAGGGCGTGCGACACGAGCGCATGACCGGCCTCGTGATAGGCGATCACTTTCTTCTCTTTCTCGGAGATAACGCGGCTGCGGCGCTCTGGGCCTGCCAGCACGCGGTCGATCGCTTCCTCGAGCTCCTGCATCCCGATCTCGGTCCGCGAGAAGCGGGCCGCCAGCAAGGCGGCCTCGTTCACGACGTTGGCGAGATCCGCGCCGGTGAAGCCGGGCGTGCGGCGAGCCAGGACCTCGATGTCGATCTCTTTGTTGATCGGCTTGCCGCGCGTGTGCACCTTGAGGATGCCGGTGCGGCCGTTCAGGTCGGGCCTATCCACGACGATCTGCCTGTCGAAGCGGCCGGGACGCAGCAGGGCCGGGTCCAAGATGTCGGGACGGTTGGTGGCCGCGATCAGGATGACGCCGCCCTTCACGTCGAACCCGTCCATCTCGACGAGCAGCTGGTTCAGCGTCTGCTCGCGCTCGTCGTGACCTCCACCGAGACCCGCACCGCGGTGGCGTCCGACCGCGTCGATCTCGTCCATGAACACGATCGAGGGAGCGTTCGTCTTCGCTTGCTCGAACAGGTCACGGACGCGTGAGGCGCCCACACCGACGAACATCTCGACGAAGTCGGAACCAGAGATAGAGTAGAAAGGAACGCCGGCCTCGCCTGCAACTGCACGGGCGAGAAGGGTCTTTCCGGTTCCGGGGGGGCCGAACAGCAAGACGCCCTTGGGGATCTTGGCCCCCATCGCCTGGAACTTCGCAGGCGCGGCGAGATATTCCTTGATCTCTTGCAGCTCTTCGACGGCTTCGTCGAGACCCGCGACGTCCGAGAACGTGATCTTGGGCTGGTCTTTGGTGACGAGACGGGCCTTGGACTTACCGAAGGACATCACCCGGTTGCCGCCTCCCTGCATCTGTTGCATGAGGAAGAAGAAGAACCCGACGATGATCAAGATGGGGAGGAACTGGAACAGGAAGGAGACCCAGGGCGAACCCGCTTGAGGGTCGGCGCTGACGTCGACCTCGGCCTCGATCGCCACCGACTGGTACTCGTCGATCGTGTCTTTCGGCACGAAGAGCTCGTATTTCTTGCCATCGGAGAGGTCGCCCACGACCTTTTCGTCGCGGGTGAGGAACTGGGCGGTCTCGATCTCGTCGCCCTGGATCATGTCGATCCACTGGTTGACCGAACCGATCTCCTGGGGCTTGTCCGCACTCGCGCGGTAGATGTTGAACACCCAAACGACGGCAAGGATCAGGACGAGATAGAAGACGGCGGATCGGAATATGCGATTCATCGTCACCAAAGGGTAGCAGGGCCTATTACTTATCTAACCCGCGAACCTGGGGTTCACACCCCTGTGGGAGAGCCGCCTTCCTGCCTCAGAACGCCGATATATGGGAGGTTGCGATACTTCTCGTTGTAGTCCAGGCCGTATCCAACGACGAACACCGGCGGGATCTCGAACCCTGGGTACTTCACCTCCATCGGCACAGCTTGCTCGCCTCGTTTCCAGAACAGAGAGCAGATCTCCAGCGACGCGGGACGGCGCGCTTCGAGGTAACGAAGCAGGTAGGAGATCGTCAGCCCCGAGTCGATGATGTCCTCGACGAGCAGGACGTG
>Ga0208612_1000337_pt1 | contig 21810 bp, 23 predicted proteins | sample AntDryMetagUQ889_FD_188089 | JGI IMG/M metagenome (GOLD analysis project Ga0208612, IMG submission 188089) | Polar desert microbial communities from Antarctic Dry Valleys - UQ889 (SPAdes) | ecosystem: Environmental > Terrestrial > Soil > Desert | place: Antarctic Dry Valleys | collected 2008-12-31 | reverse complement strand
CCCGCCGGCCGAGTACGAGCAGGCGGCGCTCGCCCAGGCCACCGATGGGGCCATCGAGCGCCGCGCCGGCGGGCTCTCGCTCCGCTCGCCCTACGCGCTCGCTGCGCTCGATCCCGCCGCCCCAACCGATACGTTGCTCACTGTCGAAACCAAGTAACACGGTCTCCGTGGAACCCGGTCCGGCTCACTCCTCGTCGAGCTTGACGTCCAGCGGCAAGAAGGCCTCGCCTCGATTCTCGGCCGCTTCGGTCCAGGAGACGAGCTTGACGAACAGCTTCCCGGTAGCGCGCTGGTGGACCGGCCCCGGTTGGTTCACTACGACCTCCCCCGCGATCAGCTGCAGCCCTCGCCGCGGGTCCTGCTCAGCCATCGCCAGGTAGCGGTCGGCCGTCATGCGCTCGGCCACGGTCATGGCGGTGATGGTAGACGCGCGGCCCATCGCCGTGTTAAGGCCCGGGCCGGAAGGGCTCGCCCAGCCGCTCGCCCTGCAGCCGGCGCTGGAGCTCGGAGGCACTCGGGGCGGGAGCCTCGCCGGCCACGTCAGAGGCCGAGCTCGTCGGCGTAGTTCTTGCGGTACTCCTTCCGGCGCTCCAGCACGTTCTCCACGTAGGCGCGCGTCTCGGAGAACGGGATGTGGTCCGCGACTTCGAACTCGCCGGCACCGCCCGCGCCGCTCACCCAGCCGTCCACCCTGGTGGGACCGGCGTTGTAGGCGGCGACGGCCAGGACCTCCTCACGCCCGTAGCGTTCGAGTAGGTAGCGCAGGTAGTAGGAGCCGTAGGCGATGTTCACCTGCGGGGTGGCGAGGTCGGCCTGGGTGAACCCCGTGCCGCCGGAGTCGCGCGCGATCAGGTCGGCCGTGGCCGGGGAGACCTGCATCAGCCCGCGTGCGCCCGCGTGGGAGGTCTGGTCGCGGAACCTCGACTCCTCGTAGATGACGGCGGCGATCAGCGCCGGATCGAGGTTCTTGTCGGCTGCCTGCTGGCGGATGATGTCCTCGTGGTGGAGGGGAAGCGTGATCTCGCGCACCGCGTCATCCAGGGGGCCCAGGCCGGCGACGAGGGCGGCCACCCCAGCCCCGATCGCCGCGGCCGCCAGCACGGCCGCGATGCGCCCGCGGCGGCGCGCCCTTCCCCCGGGCCGCGCTGCGGACCTGCTGCGGCTGGTCGAGCGTGAGCCCGACCGGGCTTTGGACTGGGTTGTCTGCGCCACCTGTTAGGCCCCCATCGTCGCAAGGACCCGGGCCAACTCTGACTTCAACTCGCCTGGAGTGCCATCGTTGCGGATCGCGAAATCCGCTCGCTGGGCCTTCTGCTCCTGCGTGAGCTGGCGCCCGCTGCGCCCTTCGACCTCCGTGTGCCCACGCGTGCCCGCGCGCCGGGCGCGCGCCGACTCGTCCGCGAGGATCGCGATCGTGCGGTCGAAGGCGTCCTCCATGCCCGCCTCGAACAGCAGCGGCACCTCGACCACGGCGGCGAGCGGTCGATCTGCGAGCGCGTCTATCTGACCGCGCCAGGCGGCCACCCGCTGCCCCACGCGCGGCCACAGGACCCCCTCGAGCCACTCGCGATCCGCGGCGGAATCGAACACCTTGGCCGCGACCGCCGCGCGGTCGACCGCGCCCTCGTGCACCACCTCTGCACCGAGCCGCCCGGCGATCTGCTCGCGCAGCTCGGCTTCCGTGAGCAGCTCGTGCACCACCTCGTCCGTCGAGAGCGTGGCAGCCCCCAGCTCGCCCAGTGCGCCCAGCGCTGTGGACTTCCCGGCCCCGAGCCCGCCCGTCAGGCCGATGAACGGCACCCGCGTCTGCGCGGGCACCTCCTAGGCCCCGTCGCCGCCGGTCCCCGCTTTCGCGGCTTCTGACTCGACCGCATCGCTGCCGGTCTCCTCCTCCGCCGGGGACTCCGCGCCCGGGTCCTCATCTGGCGACTCTCCTCCGGGCGCGCCCCCGGCCTCCTCCGCGGGCGGCTCGGCAGCTGGAGGATCTTCGATCGCGACGCCCTCGACGGCGCGGGAATCCTCCGCGCCTGCGCCCTCGACGGCCGGGGAATCCTCGGGCGCGGCGCCCTCGACGGCGGGGGAATCCTCCGCGCCTGCCCCCTCGGGGGCAGGGAGATCGTCGGCCGCCGCGTCGTCGGTGGCGGCGCGCTCGGCGGCCTGCGCCTCCACGCTGGCGCGCAGATCGCCCAGCCCGCTGACGTCGGGACCGGCGAAGACGTCGTCGGAGAGCCCGAGGTCGCGCACCTCGCCGAGGTCAGGTCCGCCGGTACCGTCCTCGCCGCCGCTGACCGGCCCGCCGGGCGGGGGCTCGTTGCCGGCCACCCGCTTGACGCTCAGCGACAGCCGGCGGCGCTCGGAGTCGATCTCGAGGATCTTCACCTTCACGCTGTCGCCGGGTTGGACGACTTCGCGGGGGTTGTCGACGTGGTGGTGCGCGAGCTCGGAGATGTGCACGAGGCCCTCGACTCCGTCCATGATCTCGACGAAGGCGCCGAAGGTCACGACCTTCGTGACAGTGCCCCCGAGCTCGTCGCTGAGGCTGTAGGTGTCGACCACCCGCTGCCAGGGGTCCTCCTGGGTCTGCTTGAGCCCCAGTGAGATGCGCTGGCGGTCGCGGTCTATGTCGAGCACCTTCACGGGCACCGAATCCCCGATCGAGAGAATCTCGGAGGGGTGGTTCACGTGGCTCCACGAGAGCTCGGAGATGTGGATCAGGCCGTCGATGCCATCGAGGTCGACGAACGCACCGAAGTCGACGATGTTGGAGATCGCGCCCTCCACGACCTGGCCTGGCTGGAGGCGGTCGAGGATCTGCTGGCGGACCTCCTTGCGCTCCTCCTCGAGCACCGCGCGGCGCGAGAGCACGACGTTGTTACGCGAGCGGTTGAGCTCGATCACCTTGCACTCGATCGTGTCGTGTAGGAACTCGTCGAGGTTCTGCACGCGCCGGATGTCCACGAGCGAGGCCGGCAGGAAGCCGCGCACGCCGAGGTCGATGATCAGGCCGCCCTTGACGACCTCGATCACGGTGCCCGGGACCGGCTCGCCGGACTCGGCCGCAGCCTCGATGCGCCGCCAGGCCTTCTCGAAGCGCGCGCGCTTCTTGGAGAGCAGCAGCCGACCGTCCTGATCCTCCTTGGTCAGGACGAGGGCGTCCACCTCCTCGCCGAGCTCCACCTCGTCGGCGGGGTCCACCGACTTGCGGATCGAGAGCTCGCCCGAGAGGATGACTCCCTCGCTCTTGTAGCCGATGTCCACCAGGACCTCGTCCTGATCGATGCGAACGACCTGGCCCGTGACGACGTCGCCCTCCTCGAAGGGGATCATCGTCGCGTCGTAGTTGGGGACTATCTCGCCGTCGACCTCGATCAGAAGGCCGTCGGAGCCCTCTACGGGACGCGGGGGGGTGAGCGTTGCGCTTTCGGGCACGGCGAACCGCACAGGGTACACACGCGCGAGCCGGCTCGCGCAGCGAACCGGGAAAGCGGGCGCTCGGCCGTTGCTCACGCTCCCGATACCCTGCGGCTGGTGGCCAAGCGTCTGACCAAGCGCGGTGACAAGCGTACGCCACTCGCAGGTGACTACGACGTACTGATCTGCGGGGCGAGCTTCGCCGGGCTCGCCGTCGCGCGTAAGCTGGCGGGCTCCCTGCGCGCGGACGGATCGCCCGCGCGCGTACTGATGGTGGACCGCTACGAGGTCGGCGAGCGCCAGACCTCCGCTTGCGGCATACCGACGCCCTGGCTCGAAGCGATGGACCTCATGGGCTCGCACCGCCAGACCTTTCCCGAGCTGGTGGTCCACACGCCGCACGGAACCTCGCGCTGGCCACTGCCCTTCAGCTTCTCGACCTTCGACTACCCGGAGCTGTGCCGGCTGCTCTTCGCTCGCTCCGACTGCGAGTTCGAGACGGCCACGGTGCAAGGGCGCAGCGGGGACACCGTGCACACCGACCGTGGCGACCTCTCGGCGCCCCTGATCGTCGACGGCCTCGGCTGGCGACGGATGCTCGCCGGCGGCGACGGGTTCCAGCCCCCCGGCGCGCCGCTATCGCGCGGGCTCGAGGTTCACCCGGGCGGGAGCAGCGAGGACCTCGCGATCTGGATCGATCGCAAGTACGTGCCCGCGGGCTACGGATGGAGCTTCCCGGCAGGCGACGAGCTGCGCATCGGCGTCGGCTCCTTCGACCCGCGCTTCCACGTCAAGGACAACACCGTCCAGCTGGCCGAGGACCTCGGCTCGGACGCGATCCGGTATCAGGGCAACTGGATTCCCCACCGGCTGCGCCCCGCGGCCGAGGGCGGGCTCTTCTTCGTCGGCGACTCTGCCGGGCACTGCCTGCCCCTCACCGCCGAGGGGATCCGCACCGCCTTCTACTTCGGGATCGCATGCGGGCGCGAGCTGCGCGCGGCGGTCGCCGGCGAGCGCCCGCGCGAGGAGGCGCTGAGCCGCTACGGCGCGTTCAGCGACTCACACAGGTGGAAGTACGCCGCGATGCTGCGCGCCCAGCAGCTGGTGCCGCGGATCGCGCCGAGGCTCCTGCACGGCGCGATCTCGACGATGCAACGCCGCCGGCTCGTGGAGTGGTCGTTCGGGCACTACCTGAGGATCGCGCCGCCGGAGCTCGCGCTGGCGGCGCCGCGGCCGCGACTGCGGCGGCCGCGGGCCGAGCGGGCAGCTGCCTGAGGCTTGCAGCCCGAGCGTCAGGCGGCCAGCGGCTCGAGGCCGAACTCCGACCGGAACTCGTCGGTGTCGTGCAGGTGGGGGAAGTCGCCCTGCGGGGTCTCGACACCGAGCATCTCGCCGATCGTCTCCCAACCGTCCACGCCGAGCTCGAACACCGTCAGGCGCTCGGCGGGCACAGTCTGCTTGATCGTCTCGATGCGGTCGTGGTAGAGGCCGCGGATGAACTCCTTCTCCTCGAAGCGGCCCTGGAAGTCCTTCTCCCAGATCAGCGTGCCGATCACCTCCCAGAGCATCGGTGAGGGCGGGGGCCGGTTGGCGTCTTGGGCCAGCTCGCCCTTCTGGGCGGCCTGCCTGACCGCCCAGATCGTGTTCTCGCAGCTCTTGTAGAAGCCGTCGAAGTCGCGGTAGTTGAGCAGCACCTTGGCTTCCGGGTAGACCTCGATCAGCTGCTCCCAGAAGCTGCAGCCCGGCCAGTCGATGGTCGACTCGTAGCCGGAGAACATCGCCTCCCAGTCCTGCTCGCCCTTGACGGCGGCGTCGTGCCACGGGTCGACCTTGTCCGGGTTGCGGATCAGGTCGATCATGTGGAAGCACGGGCCCGCCCCGACCTCCTCCAGCGCGTACTTGAGCGACATCGTGCCGCTGCGGCCGAAGCCGACTCCGATCACTTTCATGTGCGTTCCCTTCGGTTCGTTCGCGAGTGCCGGCGCCAACCCTAACGATTACTCGCGCACGATTAGGAACGTGCCGGCGGCGAGCAGGGCGATGCCGACCAGGCGCTGGAGCGTGAGCCCGCGCTCGTCGAGCCCCAGCAGCCCGGAGCGATCGAGGAAGACCGACATCGTCAGCTGACCGGCGATCGTCGCGGCGGTCACGCCACCGGCGCCGAGCGTGCGCACGGACACCAGCACGGTGGTCACGTAGGCCGCGCCCAAGAGGCCGCCGGTGAGGTAGTGCCAGCGCAGCGCGCCCGCCTCCGCGACCTGGCCGAACCCGCCGCCGAGGACGAGCGTGATGGCGATCAGCACCAAGAGCCCGATCGCGAACGAGACGGAGGCCGCCGCGAACGTGCCGACGCTCCTGCCGAGCGTCGAGTTGATCGGCGCCTGCATCGCCACAAGGCCTCCGGCCGCGACCGTCGCGAGCACTGGCAGCCACTTCTCCACGGCTACCGGCCCCTCCCGCGAGTCGGCGAGCGCCTTCCCGACACGGCTACTTGGCCTCCAGCCAGTTGCGTCCCGCCGCCACGTCGACCTCGAGCGGCGGGTCCATCGAGAAGGCGCCCGCCATCTGTTCGCAGACGATCGCCGACGCCTGCTCGACCTCCGCCGCGGGCCCCTCGAAGAGCAGCTCGTCATGGATCTGAAGTACGAGCCGCGTGCTGAGGCCGGCGTCGCGCAGGGCGGTGCGGCAGCGGACCATCGCCACCTTGATGATGTCCGCGGCGGTGCCCTGGATCACCATGTTCACGGCCAGGCGCTCGCCGAGCAACCGGGTCTGGCGCTGGCGGGCGCGCAGCTCGGGGATCCGGCGGATGCGTCCGAACTCGGTCGCCACGAAGCCCTCTTCGGTGGCGCGTCGCACGGTCTCCTCGATGAACGCCTTGACCGCCGGAAAGCGCTCGAGGTAGCGGTCGATGAAGTCCTGCGCCTCCTCCTGTGGGATCTGGAGGCGGTCCGCGAGGCCGAAGGCGGAGAGCCCGTAGACGATGCCGTAGTTCACCATCTTCGCCTTCGAGCGCGTGCCGGGGTCGGGACTCCCGCCGAGGATCTGCTCGGCGGTCGCGGCGTGCACGTCCTCACCGCGGCGGAAGATCTGCTTGAGCACGTCCTCCCCGGCGATGTGGGCGAGCAGGCGCAGCTCGACCTGGGAGTAGTCGGCGGAGATCAGGCGGCAGCCCTCCTCGGCGACGAAGCAGGCCCGGATCTCGCGCCCGAGCTCGGTGCGGATGGGAATGTTCTGCAGGTTCGGGTCGGTGCTCGAGAGCCGGCCCGTGGCGGTCGCGGTCTGGTTGAAGGTGGTGTGCAGGCGGCCGTCAGGCCCGAGCAGCAAGGGAAAAGCGTCGAGATAGGTCGACTGGAGCTTGGTGAGCTCGCGCCACGTCTCGATCTTGGCGATGATCGGGTGCTCGCCGCGGATCGCTGCGAGCACGCGGGCGTCGGTCGAGAAGCCGGTCTTGCCGCGGCGCTTGCGCGAGAGCCGGAGCTTCTCGAACAGGATCGGCGCGAGCTGCTGGGGCGAGCCGATCGTGAACTCCTCGCCCGCGAGCTCCCAGATCTCGCGCTCGAGGCCCGCCGCGCGTTCGCTCACCCGCCGCGCGATCGTGCGCACCTGGCCCACGTCGAGCTTGACGCCCGCGCGCTCCATCTCGACGAGCACCTCGACGAGCGGGAGCTCGACCTGCTCGAGCAGGCGCTCGAGCTCGAGCTCGGCGAGGATCTCGCGCTGGCGCTCGGCAAGCGCGCGCGTGAGCAGCGCCCGCTCCGCCAGCGTGGCGCCGCCTGCCGCGGCGTCCCCGTTCGCCGGGGCGCCTCGCGCCTCTTCGGATCCGCCGTCCACCGGGGCGCCTCGCTCGTTCCCGGATCCGCCGGCCGCCGGGGCGCCTCGCTCCCCGGATCCGCCGTCCTCCACGCGGGCGCCGAGGCCCAGCTCTTCGGCGAGGTCCGGCAGGGGATAGCCGCGTCGCGCCGGGTCGATCAGGTAGGCCGCCACCACGGTGTCGTGCTCAAGCGGCGGGATCCCGTTGGCGTCCGCGGGCGGCGCGCTGCCGCCCTCGGCCCCGACGAGCGATTTCCAGTCGTGCGCGGTCACCGGGCGTCCACCCCAGCCGTGCAGGAGCTCCCCCAGTCCACCGGGAGCCTCGCCGACCAGCACCTCCCCGCCGGCGTAGGCGGCAAAGGCAAGTGGGCCCTCGTCGCTCATGCCGGGCAGCTGGCCCTCGGGCGGCGCGGGCCGTTCCGCGACCAGCACGCAGAGCTCGCCGCCCAGATCGCCCAGGGCAGCGGGCGACACCGGGCGTGCGCGCGCCCGCACCTCGGCCGATGGCGAGATCCGCGGCGCCGCGGCCTCCTCTGAGCCGAGCGCCTCCTCGAGGCGGCGCAGCGGGTCGCGCAGCTCGAACTCGCGGAAGGTCTCGCGCAGGCGCGAGCGGTCGGGCTCGCGCGCCAGCGAGCCGTCGAGGTCGAGCTCGACCGGGACGTCACGGAGCGAGGTCGCGAGGCGCTTTGAGACGCGCGCGTCGTCGGCGTAACCTACGAGGTTCTGCTTGCGCTTGGCCCCGGAGACCTCGTCGACGCTCGCCAGCACCGACTCGAGGTCACCGAAGCGCTGCAGCAGCTGAGCGGCGGTCTTGTCGCCGATCCCGGGGATGCCCGGGATGTTGTCCGAGGTATCGCCCTTGAGCCCGTAGAAGTCGGGGATCAGCGCGGGCGGGATCCCGTAGCGCTCGACGACGGCGTCGCGGTCATAGATCTTCGTGTCGGTGATCCCGCGGCCCGTGGCCATCACGCGCACGCCCTGCTCGATCAGCTGGAAGGCATCGCGGTCGCCCGTGACCACCATCACGTCGATCCCGTGCTCGCGGGCACGCCCCGCGAGCGTCGCAATCACGTCGTCGGCCTCGTAGCCCTCGACCTTCACGTTGGCGTAGCCGAACGCGTCCACGAGCGGCTCCATATGCGGCCACTGCTCGCGCAGCAGATCGGGCCGGGAGGCGCGGCCCGCCTTGTACCCGGCGTAGGCCTCGGTGCGACCGGAGTCGCCGGCGTCCCAGGCCACGATCGTCGGGCGGGGCCCGTACTCGGTCATCAGCTTCACGAGCATCGAGGCGAAGCCGAAGATCGCGTTGGTGTGAAAGCCGCGCGAGGTGGCGATCGTCTCGGGAAGGGCGAAGAAGGCACGGTAGACGAGGCTGTTGCCGTCGATCAGGAACAGCTCGCGGGGCGGGTCGTCGGCCACTCCCGCATCCTACGAAGGCGCGCGGCGAAGCCCCTAGACCACCTCGAACTGCGACATCAGACCGTGGTCCTCATGGTCGAGCATGTGGCAGTGCAGCCAGAACCGGCGCAAGGGCCACCGCTTATCCCTGGTCCCGCGCCCGCTGGGCCACCGGCTGGACGGCACCGCCGCGCCTCAGGACGAGCGGCGGGAGAGGCGATCCCTAGAGGTCTATCTGCTCGGTGGCCCAGGCCACGACAGCCGAGGCCGTCGCCACGGCGCGCTCGTACTCCTCGTGCTCGACCGGCTCACCAACGCCCGGATAGCGCGCCTCGATGGCGAAGCGCGTCAGGCGGCCGGCGCTCCTGACGGCATCGGGGACCGTCACGCCGCCCCTCTCGAGCAGGGTCAGCAGCGCTGCCAGGTCGTGGACGTAGGGGAAGTCGAGGTCGCGGGCGACGAAGATCGCCTTTACCGCCTTCTCGGCCCCCTGCTGGGCGTCGAAGCAGAGATCCCTCCAGGTATACGCCCTCAAGTTGGGCGCCGCCTCTGGCGTGCGCCAGGTTGCTTCGGGCGCGGCGAATCCACTCCTGCGGATCGTCTGGGCCTCCGGTCTCACCCGCCATGCAGCAACACTCCCTCGCTGAGAGCAGGAGCAAGGACGGCGGCATGGCAGTCTCGGTAGCGCTCCACGTCCTCGGGCGTCGCCACCACCACGTCCACGGGCGCCCCGACTCCGAACAAACCCATGTAGATCTCCTCCGTGAGCCGCCCCCGGTGGTAGTCGCCTGCCTTTACCACGAGTAGGTCGATGTCGCTGTTCGGACCCATCTCCCCGCGAGCCGCCGAGCCGAAGATGAAGATTCGCTCCGGGGCCGCTACGGCGACCACCCGTCGCACGATCTCCTCCAGCACTCGGGGGTCCGGCTTGCCCTGGGCGGCGTAGGCGTGCACGGATCCGAGAATACGGAGCTGCGCGGATGCCCACGCCCGACGCAGAGCCACGCGGATGCCGCGGCCGCGCGCGGCCCGCCGCACCCTATAGTCGGCCGCCCCCATGGCCGGCCCGAGCGCACAGTTCTCTCTCACCCTGCGGGTCGAGCTCCCGCACGAGTCGGGCACGCTCGGCAAGGTCACGCGGGCGATCACGCGCGCCGGCGGCGCGATCGTGGCGCTCGACACGGTGGAGGCGCGCGGCGACGGCACGCTGCGCGAGATCAGCATCGACTGCGAGAGCCAGGACCACCGCGGGCGGGTCATCAAGGCGGTGCAGGGGGTGCGCGCGGCGCAACTCGTCGAGACCACCGACCGCACCTTCGAGCTGCACCGCCGCGGCAAGATCTACACCGGGCTGGCGGCCGCCGTGAATACCCGCGACGACCTCTCGATGGCCTACACCCCCGGTGTGGCGCGGGTCTGCACCGCGATCGCCCAAAACCGCCAGAAGGCGTTCAAGTACACGATCAAGGCGAACACGGTGGCCGTGGTCTCCGACGGCACGGCGGTGCTCGGCCTGGGCGACATCGGTCCCGAGGCGGCGATGCCGGTGATGGAGGGCAAGGCGATGCTCTTCAAGGAGTTCGGCGACGTGGACGCGTTCCCGATCTGCCTCGACACCAAGGACCCCGACCGGATCGTCGAGTGCGTGAAGCTGATCGCTCCGACCTTTGGCGGGATCAACCTCGAGGACATCTCCTCGCCGCGCTGCTTCGAGATCGAGCAGCGGCTCGTGCAGGAGCTCGACATCCCGGTCTTCCACGACGACCAGCACGGCACGGCGATCGTCGTGCTCGCCGCGCTGATCAACGCCTGCCGCCTCTCGGGGCGCCAGATCGAGGACCTCTCCGTGGCGATGGTCGGAGCCGGCGCCGCGGGCGTCGCGGTGTCGAAGATCCTCATGAGCTCGGGAATCAGCCAGATCGTGGCCTGCGACCGCTCCGGCGCGATCCACGCGAAGCGCGAGGACTACGCGACGGGCTCGATGAACCCGCCCAAGGTGTGGCTCGCCGAGAACACCAACCGCGACAGCCGCTCGGGCTCCCCGGCCGAGGTGCTCGAGGGCGCCGACCTGTTCGTCGGCCTGTCGGGACCGGGGATCATCTCGGCGCGGGACCTGGAGCGCATGAACGCCGACCCGTTCGTGTTCGCGATGGCCAACCCGAATCCCGAGGTGAGCCCAGAGGACGCCGAGCCCCACGTGCGGGTGATGGCCACCGGGCGCTCGGACTATCCCAACCAGATCAACAACGTGCTCGCCTTCCCCGGCATCTTCCGCGGCGCCCTCGACGTGCGCGCCCGGGCGATCACCGAGGAGATGAAGCTCGCCGCGGCGCGGGGGATCGCCTCCACGGTGGCCGACGAGGAGCTGGCCGCGGACTACGTGATCCCGAGCGTCTTCAACCGCGACGTGAGCGTCGCGGTCGCGCGAGCGGTGTCCGAGGAGGCGGAGCGGGCCGGCGCGACGCGCGACCTCGCGGAGACCGGCGAGCTCTCGGTGCCCGGGTGAAGGTGACCGTCACCGGGGCGACCGGCGCCCTCGGCTCCGCCGTCGTCGGTGCGCTGCGTGCCCGGGGCGAGGAAGTCACCGCGCTCTCGCGCGACCCCCGCCGGGCCCGCGAGAAGCTCGGCGCGGAGGTGAGAGCGCTCGAGTGGAGACATCCGAAGGCCGAAGCTCCACCGGCGGAGGCCCTCTCGAGCCAGGACGCACTGGTGCACCTGCTCGGTGAGCCTGTGGCTCAGCGCTGGTCGGAGCAGGCAAAGCGCGAGATCCGGGACTCGCGCGTGCTCTCGACCCGCAACCTCGTGACGGCGCTCGGGGAGCTCGGCGACGGCCAGCGGCCGAGCGTGCTCGTCTCGCAGTCGGCCACCGGCTTGTATGGCCCCAGAGGCGACGAGCCGGTCGACGAGTCGACCCCCCCGGCGGGCGACTTCCTCGCGGCGGTGTGCGCCGAGTGGGAGGCGGAGGCGCGGGGGGCCGAGGAGCTCGGGCTGCGCGTGGCGCGCACCCGCACCGGAGTCGTGTTCTCCGAGCAGGGCGGGGCGCTCGAGAAGATGCTGCCGGCATTCAAGCTGGGCATCGGCGGCCCGGTCGCGGGCGGTCGCCAGTACGTTCCTTGGATCCACAGCGACGACGTCTTGGGCGCACTCCTCTTCTGCCTCGACAACCCCGGCGCCTCCGGTCCGGTGAACGTGTGCGCCCCTGAGCCCGTGACCAACGCCGAGCTCTCGAAGGCGCTCGGGAGGGTGCTCGGGCGGCCCGCGATCGCCCCCGTGCCGGGGCTGGCGCTCAGGGCGCTCTACGGCGAGATGGCGTCGATCGTGACCACGGGGGTGCGCGCCGTGCCACGGCGCCTGGAAGAGCTCGGCTACCGGTTTCGCCAGCCCGATCTCGAGCGCGCGCTTACGGCGGCGACCGGCAAGGGCGACTAGCGCTCGGCTTCTGGGGACTCGGCCCGCATCTCGGCCACGCTCTTCCCGCTGCGCCCGAAGGGGCCCTGCAGCTTCCAGCGCGAATCGTGCCTGGCGGGCCATAGCAGCCAGACGATCACGCCCACGACGTTGAGCAGCAGCCCGGTCGCGAGGCCGGACTTCTCGCCGAAGCCCTTGCGGTTGGAGAGGTAGGACGCGGCGATCGCCGAGGCAAGCCACAGATATGTGAGCCACAGCGCCTTGGCACCGATCAGCGCGACGATGCTCATGCGCCCAAGTATGCCTTCTGCACGCCGGTGTTCTGGCGCAGCGCCGCGGAGGAGTCGGCGATCGCCACCGTGCCCGTCTCGAGCACGTAACCGCGGCTCGAAACCTCAAGGGCGTAGTTGGCGTTCTGCTCGACCAGCAGGATCGTCGTGCCCTGCCGGTTGATCTCGGTGACGGTCTCGTAGATCCGCTCCACGAGCAGCGGCGCTAGGCCCATCGAGGGCTCGTCGAGCAGCAGCAGCTTGGGGCGCGCCATCAGGGCTCGCCCGATCGCGAGCATCTGCTGCTCGCCGCCCGACAAGGTGCCGGCCTTCTGGCGCTCACGCTCGAGCAGCCGCGGGAAGAGATCGAAGACCCGGTCGAGGTCTGTGAGGATCTCCGGCCGGTCGCGGCGCAGGTAGGCGCCCAGCTCCAAGTTCTCCAGCACCGTCATCCGCTGGAAGCAGTGGCGCCCCTCCGGCGCGTGGGAGATGCCCAGCTTCACGATGTCCTGCGCCGGCGTCTCGCCCACCTCGCGGCCGTCGAACCTGATCGAGCCCACGCGCGGATGGTTGAGCCCGCAGATCGAGCGCAGCGTGGTCGACTTGCCCGCACCGTTGGAGCCGATCAGCGTGACGATCTCGCCCGCGCGTACCTCGAGCGAGACGCCCTTGAGCGCCTCGATGTTCCCGTAATAGGTGTGAATGCCGGAGACCTCTAGGAGCATCACGGCTCGCGCTTGCCGAGGTAGGCCTCGACCACCCGTTCGTCGGCGCGGACCTGCTCGGGAGGCCCTTCGGAGATCTTCTCGCCGTGGTCGAGCACCGTGATCCGCTCCGAGACGTTCATGATCACCTGCATGTCGTGCTCGATCAGGAGGATCGTCAGCTCGCGCTCGTCGCGCAGCCGCTCCATGAAGGCCGTCAGGCGCGCCGACTCCTGCGGGTTCATTCCCGCCGTCGGCTCGTCGAGCAGCAGCAGCCTCGGGTTCGAGGCCAGGGCGCGTGCGATCTCGACGCGGCGCTGATCGCCGTAGGAGAGGTTGGCCACAGGCTCCTCGTGGCGGATAGGGGCCAGGCCGACGAAGGCCAGCGTCTCCTCGGCGCGCTCGCGCACGGCTCGCTCCTCGCGGCGGACCCTCGGAAACCGCAGGATCGAGCCGAAGAGCCCGGCGCGCATGCGTGAGTGCTGGCCCACCATGACGTTCTCGGTCGCGCTCATCGTGGCGAACAGGCGGATGTTCTGAAACGTCCGCGCGACGCCCAGCGAGCTGATCACGTCGGGCCGCTTGCGCGTCGTCTCGGCGCCGTCGAAGAAGATGCGGCCGGTCGTGGGCTTGTAGAGGCCGGTGAGCATGTTGAAGAACGTCGTCTTGCCCGCCCCGTTCGGACCGATGATCGAGACGATCGAACCGGTCGGTATCTCGAACGAGACGCCGTCGACGGCCACGAGGCCACCGAACACCTTGGTCACGCCCTCGGCCCAGAGCAGCGACCCGCCGCCTGCGCTCAAGTCCGGGCCTCGTGCACGCTCTCCTCGCCCACGCCCATGCCTCCCGCGGCACCGACGCCCTCGGCCAGCTCGAGCCGGCGTCGTCGCTCGGGGAAGAGGCCCTCGGGGCGCAGCACCATCATCAGCACGAGCAGGAAGCCGAAGATGCCGAAGGAGAGTTGGGTCAGCTTGAAGTCGAGGCCGAGCAGGCTCGGGGCGTCGTTGAACACCTCGGGGATCAGGTAGCGATCGATGGTCGCGAGCGCCACCGCGCCAGCGACCACGCCCCAGATGCTGCCCAGACCCCCGAGGATCACCATCGCCAGGACGAAGATCGAGAACGAGAACTGGAACTGGTTCGAGTTGATCGCCGCCGTGTAGGCGCCGAGGAAGGCACCGGCGACGCCACCGAGGGCGGCGCCGGCGGCGTAGGCGAGCAGCTTGGTCCTCACGAGCGGCACACCCATGCTCGCAGCGGCGACCTCGTCCTCGCGAACCGCTATCCAGGCCCGCCCCAGGCGCGAGTCGCGCAGGCGGAAGTTGACGAACAGCGTGAACAGGACCAGCAGGAGCCCCGTCCAGTAGTAGGGGCGCAGGTTGAAGGCCGAGTCGAACTCGTAGCCGACCAAGGGGAGGTAGGGCTGGTCCACGGGGGCGATCGCCTGCTGGCCGTTGGTGAGGGCGTAGCCCGAGATCGAGACCGAGTCGCCGTTGAGCGCGATCCGCCCGACGATCTCGCCGAAGGCGAGCGTGACGATCGCGATGTAGTCGCCGCGCAGGCGCAGCGTCGGCAGCCCGATCAGGGCGCCGAGCACGGCCGCGATCACCATCGCGGCGAGGAGGATCAGCAGGAAGTTGAGGTGGATCCCCGAGAGCGAGCTCGCGAACTCGCTGGCGGCCAGGTGGACGCCCGAATCGCCGCCGATGCCGGTGAAGTGGTCGGAGGCGAGCCAGCCGACGCTGTAGGCGCCGATCGCGTAGAAGGCCACGTAGCCGATGTCGAGCAGGCCGGCGAAGCCGACCACGATGTTCAGCCCGAGCGCCATGCAGACGTAGGCGAGCACGTAGATGGCGGTGTCGAGCTGGGTGGCGAGCGAGTCGAAGAAGAGCGGAAACGCCCCGGCGAGCGCGATCACCCCAACGGCCGTGCCGCGTGCGAGGCGCCGATCGGCTTTGAGCTTCGCGAACGCGCTCATCCGGCCTCGCGCGTTTCTTCGCCCAGCAGGCCCTGGGGCCGCAAGGTCATGATCAGGACGAGGTAGGAGAACACGATCACCGGCGTCCAGTCGCCGCCGATGCGGTTGTCGGATATCTGCTGGATGCAACCGATGATCAGCCCGCCGAGGACGGCGCCACGGAGGTTGCCGATGCCGCCCATCACCGCGGCCGTGAAGGCGATCAGCCCGGCGGTGAAGCCCTGGAAGTACCAGACGTTGGTCTGGTAGAGGGCGTAGATCATGCCCGCCGCGCCGGCCATCAGCCCGCCGATCAGAAACGTCAACGAGATCGTCGTGTCGACGTTGATGCCCATCAGCCGCGCGGCCTCGGGATCCTGCGCGGTGGCCCGCATCGCCTTACCGAGCCGGCTGCGCCCGACGAAGGCGGTCAGCAGCACCACCAGCGGCGCCGTGATGCCGATGGCGAGCACGTCGCCGCGCGAGATCGAGACGCCGAAGAGGTCGAGCAGCTCGGTCTGGGATCGCACGAGGTCGTCGACGCCCTGCTGCGAGCTGCCTCGCCAGAGGATGCCGACGTTCTGGAGGATGAAGGAGAACCCGACCGCGGTGATCAGCGCCGCGAGCTTGGGGGCGTTGCGCAGCGGCCGGTAGGCCACGCGCTCGATCATGACGTTGAGCGTGCCGGTGGCGAGCATCGCGACGATCAGCGCGAGGAACAGCCCGAGCGCGATCCCGAGCGGCCCGGTCGCGAGTGTCAGGCCGACGCTCGTCCAGATGCCGACGGCCACGAACGAGCCGATCATGAAGACCTCGCCGTGGGCGAAGTTGATCAGCTCGATGATCCCGTAGACGAGCGTGTAGCCGAGCGCTACGAGCGCCCAGATCGCGCCGTTGGAGAGACCCGCGACCAGGTTGTTCCCCAGCCGCGACAGGTCGCCCTGCTCGGCCAGGTCGACGATGCCGTAGACGATCGGCAGCACCGCCAGCAGCACGATCAGCCCGTAGCGCGAGACGGTCTCGCGCGCGGACCGCGCGGTGGCCCTGCTGCCGGGTGCTGTCGCGGCCTCCAAGTGACGGGTGTGCGGACCGGGGGTGGGCGGTCACCGCCCACCCCCGCCTCGCGCTGGCTCCTGCGCTACTTCTGGGCCTCGATCACCCTGTCGAAGTCGAGCTTGCCGCCCTCGATCCGGTAGAGGCCGTAGTCGGTCAGCGTCGTGTCGCCATTCGCGTCGATGTCGTAGGTGCCAAGCACGCTCTTGCGGCCCTTGGTCTGCTTGAGCACCTGGTCGATCAGCGCCGCGCGGTCATTGCCCTTCGCACCCAGCGCCTCGATCGAGTCGAGGATCAGCTTCATCGACTCATAGCCATAGATGGCGTAAGGATCCGGATTGCCCGTCTTGTACTCCGCCTTGTAGTCCTCGAAGAACCGCTTGCCCTGCGGCGGGAACGAGGCCGGGTCGAGCGTGGCGATCGTGCCCTTGAAGCGGGACGCGATGTCCGGCGGCAGGCCCTTCTCGGGATCGGCGGTGTCGTTGAGCACGACAGCGTCGCCACCGTAGAGCTTGGTGTCGGGCAGCGCCGTCCCGGCGTCCTTGAGGAGCTGGATGCCGTTGTTCTCGATCTCACCGGTGAAGACCACGCAATCGGCCTCGACGCCCGACACGAGCGACCGGTAGTTGGGCGCCTTGATGTCAAGGCCCTCGTTGCCGGTGACCTTCAGACCCTGCTCCTTCGCGGACAGCTCGAGGTTGCGGCCGAGGCCCGCGCTGTAGGTGGTCTTCGAGTTGTAGATCTGGAACGACTTGCAGCCGTCCTGCTTCATCGCCTGGACGAGCGCAGCGGCCTGGATCGTGTCCTTTGGCACCACGCGTGCGTAGTGGCGGACTCCCGGGTAGTACTTGTCCGGCTCGTTGGGCTCGGAGCCTGGCTCGTCGGTGGTGAGCCCCACATAGGTGTTGGCCGGGCTGACCTGCAGGATGCCCGCCTTGCTCAGGATCGGCATCTCGACCTTGCTGATGCCGGAGTTGTAGGCCCCGAGGAACGCGATCGTCGTCTTGTCCTGCACAGCCTTGCGCGCGTTCTGGGCGCCCTTGCCCTCGTCCGCGGCTCCGGTCGAGGCCAACGAGTCATCGAGCGGCTCGAACTTGATCGTGAAGTCGCCGGCCTTTCCTCCCGCCTGCTTGAGCGCCAGCTTCGCGCCGTTGTTCATCGCCCCGGTCTGCTTGCTCGAAGCGCCCTGCAGCGGCAGGCTCGAGTAGATCGTCAGCGTGTTCCCCGCCACCTTGCCCCCGCCGCCACCGCCGTCGTCCTCTCCGCAGGCCGCCAAGCCCAGCGCGAGCGTGCCGATGAGGCACACCATCCACCTTTGTCGCAAAACGTCCCCCCTGTAAAGACCGTTGTGAGCTTTGGTGCATGGTAAGCGCAATCCCCGTCGCGTGCGAGCGCCGGCGGGCAGCGTCCGCCGTCGCACATCGGTAGTTTGCGGCCCGCATGCGGCTCGGGATGCTCACCGGAGGTGGCGACTGCCCGGGCCTGAACGCCGTCATCCGCGCGGTCGTGCGCAAGGGTGTCGACGGCTACGGTCACCAGATCGTCGGCTTTCGCGACGGCTGGCGCGGTCCGCTCGAGTCAAGCCACGGGGTGCTCACCGTCGAGTCGACGCGTGGCATCCTGCCGCGGGGAGGGACGATCCTCGGCACCTCGCGGACCAACCCCTGGGGGCGTGAGAACGGCGTCGAGCGGATCCAGGCCTCGTTCGAGGAGCTGAACCTCGACGGGCTGATCGCGATCGGAGGGGAGGACACCCTCGGAGCCGCCGCCCGGCTGCACCGCGAGCACGGGCTGGCGGTGCTGGGTGTGCCGAAGACGATCGACAACGACCTCGGCGCCACCGACAGGACCTTCGGCTTCGACACCGCGGTGCACGTCGCCACCGAGGCCATCGACCGCCTTCACACCACGGCCGAGAGCCACAACCGGATCCTCGTCGTCGAGGTGATGGGGCGCCACGCCGGCTGGATCGCCCTGCACTCGGGGCTCGCGGGCGGAGCCGACGCGATCCTCGTGCCCGAGCGCCCATTCGACGTCGAGGAGGTGTGCGACCACATCCGGCGCCGCCACTCGCGCGGGCGCTACTTCTCGATCGTCGTGGTCGCCGAGGGCGCCACCCCTCGCGAGGGTGCGATGGCGACGGTCGAGGCCCAGAGCGACGAGTTCGGCCACGCCCGCCTCGGCGGGATCGGCCAGCGCCTCGCCGAGGAGATCGAGGAGCGCACCGGCTTCGAGACGCGCGTGACCGTGCTCGGCCACGTGCAGCGCGGCGGCACCCCGACGGCCTTCGACCGCGTCCTCGCCACGCGCCTGGGGATCGCCGCGATCGACGCGGCGCACGAGTGCCGCTGGGGCATGATGCCGGCGCTGCGCGGCAGCGCGATCGAGCTGGTACCGCTCGAGGACGCGGTGCGGGAGCTGCGGACGGTGCCCCCGGAGGACTACGCGGTAGCGGAGGCGTTCTTCGGCTGAGGCGCGGGCGAGGCGTCAGCGCTCGCCGGGCGGCAGCGGTGTGCTGTCGAGCCGGCGCTGGACGTAGGGCTGGGCTATCCGCGCCCCGGCTGCCAGCGCCGTGACGATCGAGATGAAGAGGAAGGCATCGAACGGCTTGATGCCAAATGCCCAGGCCGCTATCCAGAGCACGAGGCCGGCGGTGAAGGTGACGAGCACGATCACGTCAGCCGCCTCGCTCGTCGGCGGACCTCCGGGGGGCTGTCGGGCTGCGCCATCGCGCGGCACCCTAGCAGCCGGATCCGGGCCCCCGCCGCGGTCCCAGCCATGCGGTCCGTGGCGGGCGGGCGGGGCTCAGCGGAGCGCGTCCGCCAGCTCGGCGACCAGCTCGCCGACGGCCGCGGCCCCGCCCTCGCCCGCCGCGCGGACGACGCGACTCCCCACGATCACGCCGTCGGCCAGCTCCGCGACTGCGCTCGCGTGGTCGGCGGTGGAGATGCCGAAGCCGACGGCAACGGGCAACGTCGTCACGGTCCGCACCCGCTCCACCATCGCGGGCAGCTCTGGTGGCAGCTCGCGCCGCTCCCCGGTCGTGCCGGTGAGCGAGACGGCGTAGACGAAGCCGCGGGCGTCGGTCCCGATCGTGGTCAGGCGCTCCCCCACGGTTGACGGCGCGACAAGCGGAACGAGGGCGAGTCCCGCACCGTCACACGCCACACGCAGCTCGGCAGCCTCCTCGTGAGGCAGGTCGGGCACGATCAGCCCCGCGGCCCCGGCCCCCGCCGTGCGCTCGGCGTAGGCCTCGAGGCCCACCTGGAGGACCACGTTCGCGTAGACCATCAGCAGGACCGGCAAGCGGTCCGCCACCGCCTCGCAGACGCCCAGGACGTCGTCTGGGGTGACGCCGGCCGCCAGCGCCTCCGTCGCCGCGGCGTGGATCACGGGGCCGTCGGCGAGCGGGTCGGAGAACGGAACGCCGAGCTCGATCAGGTCAGCCCCGGCGCCGGCCGCGGCCTCGCAGGCCGCGCGCGAGCGGTCAGGGTCCGGGAACCCCCCCATCAGGTACGGCATCAGGGCCGCGCGCCGGCTGTGGCCCGCGAACGCTGCGGCGATCCTCGCCGCGCCGGCGTCGGGGCCGCTCACCGCGCGAGGACCTCGGCGAGGTCCTTGTCCCCGCGGCCCGAGAGCACCAGCACGTCGAGGCCGTCGCCCGGGTTTGCGAAGAGCCATGCCAGGGCGTGCGAGGGCTCGAGCGCGGGGATGATCCCCTCGAGTCGCGCCAGCCGGCGGAAGGCCTCGACGGCATCCTCGTCGGTGACGGCCGCGTAGCGCACCCGCCCCTCGTCGCGCAGCCATGCGTGCTCGGGGCCCGAGCCCGGGTAGTCGAGCCCCGCCGAGACCGAGTGTGCCTCGAGCACCTGGCCGTGCTCGTCCTGGAGCACGGCCGACAGCGCCCCGTGGAGCACACCGCGCGCGCCTGTGGTAAGCGGCGCGGAGTGACGGCCCGAGTCGAGCCCCTCGCCGGCCGCCTCGACACCGACGAGCTCGACGTCCTCGTCGTGGACGAAGGGGGCGAAGGCGCCGATCGCGTTCGAGCCGCCGCCGACGCAGGCCAGCAGCCGGTCGGGCAGCCGGCCCTCCGCGGCCTGAATCTGCTCCCGCAGCTCGTCGCCGATCACGCGCTGCAGGTCGCGCACGAGCGCCGGGTAGGGCGCAGGCCCGACGGCCGAGCCGATTACGTAGTGGCTGTCGGCGACGTTTGCCACCCAGTCGCGGATAGCCGCGCTCACAGCCTCCTTGAGCGTGCGCGCGCCAACCTCTACCGGGGCCAGCTCGGCGCCGAGCAGGCCCATGCGCTCGACGTTCGGCCGCTGGCGGCGCATGTCCTCGCTGCCCATGTAGACGACGCAGTCGAGCCCCAGCAGCGCGCAGGCAGTGGCGGTCGCGACGCCGTGCTGGCCCGCCCCGGTCTCGGCAACCACGCGGCTCTTGCCCATCCGCCGGGCGAGCAGCGCCTGCCCGAGGGCGTTGTTGATCTTGTGGGCGCCGGTGTGCAGAAGGTCTTCGCGCTTGATATAGACCGTCGCCCCGACCGCCTCCGACAGCCGCGAGGCCAGGTAGAGCGGGGTCGGACGGCCGGCGTAGTCGTTCAGGAGCGTGGCGAGCTGCTCGACGAAGCCGGGGTCGGCCCGCGCCTCGAGCCAGGCCCGCTCGAGCTCGTCGAGGGCCGGCACGAGGGTCTCTGGCACGAAGCGCCCGCCGTAGGGTCCGAAGTCGCGCTCGCGACCGTGCGGGAGCTCGACGCGGGCAGCGCTCGGACCGGGCCCGCTCATGCCGCCGTGTCCTCAGGCGCCTCCGGCACAGCTGGCGCCGCCCTGCGATCCGCTTCCGCGACGGCGCGGAAGAAGGCCTCGACGCGGGCGGGATCCTTGCGGCCGGATGCGGCCTCCGTGCCGCTGGCGGTGTCGACTCCGAACGGGCGCAGGGCATCGATGCCCGCACCCACGATGTCGGGGTTCAGACCGCCGGAGAGGACTACGGGAACCTTGCGAGGATGCGCGGCCGCGAGGTCCCAGTTGAAGGCCTCCCCAGTCCCGCCCCGCCTTCCGGCGACATGGGCGTCGAGAAGGTGGAAGTCGGTGTGGAAGGGCTCGAGCTCACGGATCGTGGCGGCGTCCTTGATCCGCGCGGCCTTCATGACCCGGCACCCCGTGCGGCGCCCGGCCTCGCGACAGTAGGCCGGGCCCTCGTCGCCGTGGAGCTGGAGGATCGAGAGCGAGCAGCGGTCGGCGGCCAGGGCGACCTCGTCGAGGGTCGCGTTCACGAACACCCCCACGACCTCGACCCGCCGCCGCAGCGTCGCCCCGATCTCCTCGGCGGCATCGACCGGGCATGCGCGCGGGCTCTGCGGCCACAGGATCAGGCCGAGCGCCCAGGCGCCGAGGTCGACCGCCAAACGAGCATCGCCGATCCCCGTCAGGCCGCAGATCTTGACCTTGGTGGCCATCCCTACAGGTTCGCATGGCCTAGGCAGAGCCGGCAGCAACCCCCCATCCTCCTCCGGTGCGGAGGGCTCCCCTCGACGGCGGCGTGACCGGCGACATCCAGCAGCGCCGCCAGCAGCGGGCGCCAGCACCGCGCCGCGCCCCCCGGCACCTGACCGCGCGCCTCGTCCACAAGACGCTGCCAGATACGGCAAAGATGTTGCGCCTGTGGCAACGGCGTTGCGGGTGAGGCATTTTTCGGTTCTCCTCTTCGTTTGGGGGTGGGTCATCGGCCTGGGAGGTCGATTTGGATGCCGGCGCAGCAGAGGTAGATGGTGGCGATGAGCGCGTCGGCTGAG
>Ga0208612_1000336_pt1 | contig 21854 bp, 21 predicted proteins | sample AntDryMetagUQ889_FD_188089 | JGI IMG/M metagenome (GOLD analysis project Ga0208612, IMG submission 188089) | Polar desert microbial communities from Antarctic Dry Valleys - UQ889 (SPAdes) | ecosystem: Environmental > Terrestrial > Soil > Desert | place: Antarctic Dry Valleys | collected 2008-12-31 | reverse complement strand
CCCGCCACCACCGAGCCACATTCTCGACAACTTCGTCCTGCCAGGAACGGTCCGCTTTCTTCTCCAAGAGCGGGATGAGCCGGCGCAAGGTGGCGGCGCTGTCTCCTACCAGGTTCACTTCCGTGGGGTATCTGATCCCCAGCATCCGAGCGTCGAGATCGATCTGAACGCCTCTAGCTTGGCCTTCCTCGGGGAGGAACTCGGAGTAGGGGAAACTGGTACCGACCATCAGCAAGGTGTCGCACTCCATCATCAGATCCCAGCTCGGCCTCGTTCCCAGCAAGCCGATCGATCCCGTCACGAAAGGCAGATCGTCGGGAAGAGCGGCTTTGCCCAACAGGGCCTTCGCAACACCCGCGCCGAGCAGCTCGGCGACCTCGATGACCTCGTCGGTCGCGGCGAGGGCACCGGCGCCCACGAGCATCGCCACCTTCTCCCCAGCATTCAGTACCTCCGCGGCGCGTTCCAGATCGGCATCAGCGGGGACGACGACGGGGACGGAGAAGTCCGAGCTCGAGTGGATGGTCGCGTGCGCGTGATCTGGCTGCTCCACCGCGTCGAGTCCCTGTACGTCGTTGGGGAAGATCAGACATGTGACCGTTCGTTCTGCCTTGGCTATCCGAAAGGCGCGATCCACCATGTGGCGGACCTGAGCGGGGTCAGACACCATCTGCACGTACTCATGAGCAACGTCTTTGAACAGGGACAAGAGGTCTACCTCTTGCTGGTAGCTGCCGCCGAGCGCCGGGAGAGCCTGCTGGCCAACGATCGCCACCACCGGCTGGTGGTCGAGCTTGGCGTCGTAGAGGCCGTTCAGCAGATGGATCGCACCCGGGCCCGAAGTAGCCAGGCAGACGCCTACCTCTCCCGTGAACTTCGCGTGCCCGCACGCCATCAGCGCGGCCATCTCCTCGTGGCGAACTTGCACGAACCCGATCTCTTCGCTCGCACGGTCGAGGGCTCCCATGATCCCGTTGATGCCATCGCCCGGATATCCGAAGATGCGCTTCACACCCCAGTGGGCCAGGCGTTTCATAAGGAAGTCCCCGACGGTCACTCCCATCGCCCGCTCAGCTTCCCGGATCGGGTGGATAGGCGTTGCTCTTGAGGAGCCTCGTCAGATGCACGACGTTGCGAACCATCTGCGACGTCGTTCGGGAGGTTTCCTTCGGCGCTTCGTCGAGATCGTTGTAGTCGATCTTTTGCATCGCTTGTCCTACCCAGTAGGTGGAGCCGCTGGCCGGGATGGTGAAGCCAACATCAGAGAGTCCTTGATACAGCTCGGCGATGACGTGATGCGCGCCGTCTTCGTTGCCGACCACGGCTACTCCGGCCACGCGTCCGTAGGTAACCATGCGCCCCTGATCATCGGTCTCACTCAGAAAGGCGTCCATCCGTTCCAGGACGCGCTGCGAGACGCTGGATGGATGGCCTATCCAGATGGGGGTCCCGAAGATGAGGATGTCGGCCTCGAGGATCTGTTGCCTGATGCGCGGCCACGCGTCGCCCTCTCCCTCGTCCGATGTGACGCCGGGCTTGATGTCGTGATCAACGAGTCGGAGGACCGTTCCGGTGACGCCGCTCGTGGCCAACTCGGACATGACGTGAGAGAGAAGAAGATCACAGCTAGAAGGTTGTGGAGAGGGCTTGAGCGTGCAGTTCAACAAGATCGCCTTCAACTGGTCCAAGGTCGTCCTCCCATGATTTGGCGCCAGGAGCCACGCGGTTGCGGCAGGTTCCGCGCGCCGGTCTCGGCGATCGTCAGAGGTTGCAGCTTGCCGCGCCGCGCTTCTCCAGATATTGCTGGTGGTACTGCTCTGCCTCCCAGAAAGTGGTCGCGGGAACGACCTCGGTCACGATGGGTTTCCTGAAGCGCGCGGCGGAGTCAAGACGCTCTATCGACTCTCTTGCCGCCGCTTCCTGAGCGGGATCGTGGAAGAAGATCGCGGACCGGTATTGGTTGCCTATGTCAAAACCTTGCCGGTTTCGGGTCCTGGGATTGTGGCTGCTCCAGAAGACGGCGAGAAGGTCCTCGTAAGAGATCCGGGCGCTCTCGTAGGTGACCTCGACGGCTTCGGCGTGACCGGTCTTGCGCGAGCAAACCTGATCGTAGGAAGGATCTTCGACCGACCCACCCGTGTACCCGACGCGGGTGGAAGTGACGCCGTCGAGCCTTCGGAAAGCGGCTTCGATGCCCCAGAAGCACCCTGCTGCGAATGTGGCTTTGTGCATTACCGGCTCCCTGCTGAGCGGTAGTGGACGATTCTGGTCACTCTAGCCGTGCCGGCGTTTTACTTCCCCTCAAGGAGCGTTCAGAACCATTACGTATTGATGAACTTCTGTCCCGACGGGTTCCCCTGCTCCGAGCGCGTGGCATCTATGTCTGCCGTTCGTCGCGCCCCGGCTTCGTTCGCGATCTGGCGATCAGAGTCACCGCCACTACGAGCCACAAGAGCCCAACGATCAGAGACAGATTCAAGGCATAGTTGTTCGGAAGTATCGAGGCATTGTCCGGGTTATCGCCGAACCCGCGTAAGAAGGGGTAGGCCATCGCCGAGAGTACGGCGGTTGCGATGAGAGCACCGTTGACGATCCCCCGGCTTCGCTCTGAAAGTAGCCTGCGCGTCAGCGCGGCGACGACGAAAACCAGAGGCGCAACAAGGAAGTCGTGTACGAGAGCAGCTCCCACGAACCACCGAACCCATTGGTCGGGATGCGTGCGTGCGGCGTCACGGAACAGGCCCCAGACTCCGAAGGCCATGACGGCTCCACCCACCACCGCCAGGATCCAGAACAAGCGCTTGTTGATCGGCGATTCCATCAATGCACCGTCAGCTTGCCGACCCATTTGGTCTGCATGACGCCCGGTCTGTTCGGACCTATGAGCCGCGCTGGGTAGCCGTGGTCGATGTGCAGGGTCTCACCGTTGACCTTTAGCGCTATCAGCGTGTCCTCATCGTGAGCGTGAACGCGGTTCAGCTCCGAGTCTTTGTAGAGACCCATCGGCTGGATCGACTCGACGGTGACGCTCGCATCTTCAGCGGCTCCCGCCATCGAAAGAAGGTGGGGGACCGGCACGCCCTCCCAGGTCTCCGAGGCGCTCCACCCCTCGACGCATGCGATGGGCAGCGTGGCGGTTCGCTGTGGCAGCGCTTGCAGATCGGCTAGTGACAGTGACAACTCGTTAGTGACGGCCCCCTCGACGGTTAGCCGGTAGGAGTCTCTCTGCGCCAAGCTCGTGACCCCGGCCCCTTTGGCGGTCTTGTTGACGGGGAAGCCCTGGGGGCCTATATCGGGGCGTCTGGGTGCCAGAAGCGCCAGCGGATTCAGCGGGCTGAAGGTCTGCCCGACCGTCGTGAGGGTGACCATGCCGCCAACGCCGCCGATCAGAGCAAGGAACCTGCGGCGTCCCCGAGACTCGGGGGAGCGGCGCACCTCCGGCGGCTCCCGGCGGAGAGACATCCTCGTGATGGTGGCCTTCGCGCCGATGTGCACGATGAGCGCGCCGATCGTGATCCACGAGGCGGAGTAGTGACCTGCGGGGAAGAAGAAGCGCCACGGATACCACAGCCCGATGTTGGCGAGACCTGTGAACAACAGGAAGAGGCTGCCGCCCACGAGGGGCAGGAGACTGATGCGTTCCATGAGGTGGACGAAGCTGCGTACCGGAGGCCACGTCCAGAAGTGGGGGAAGACCACCCACAGCTTGGCGAGCAGCAACGGGATCGAGACGAGTCCGGTCGCGATGTGGAGGCCCTGGCTGACGCGGTAGACCCCGGCGGGGCGCGACGGCCAGATGAACCACTGGGGTGGATACTGGATGAAGTGCGACAGCAGGCCCGTTACGAAACAGATCGTGAAACTGATCCCGAGAGCGAGCCCGAGCCAGGACGCGGTTCTCGGATCGTGAAGCCGGCTATGGAACGCTCCTTCACGGAGTGGTCCGACGCGAAGGCGCTCGGGCGGCGTCAGTCGCTCGAAGACAGAGCGCGCAGGCTTCCGAACCATCTATCACCTCTCTCCCAGATCTCCTCCAACTCGTAACCGGAGAGCGCTGCCAGACGGGCAACATCGGACGCGTCTACGGAAGCCCACGGGAACCAAGTCGTCGCGCCGCAGCCGGTTTCGACGCGCGCCCGGAAGCTGCGGGTCGTCGAACCGGGTGCTGCGGTCTCCATCAGCAAACGTCCTTCTGCGCGAAGGAGCTGGTGCACGCGTCTGAGGAGGGTCTCGGGATCGCCTCCGATCCCGATGTTGCCGTCCAGCAGCAGCGCTGTTCCCCAACGTCCGCACCCGGGCACCGATCCGAAGACGGAACGTTCCAACACGGCCGCTCCTTTCCTGCGGGCAAGGGCTACCGCGCTGGGGGCCGCGTCTATGCCCATCACAGGGATACCTCGGGCCGCCAGCGCCATGACGTGCCGGGCGGGGCCGCAGCCGATGTCGATGACGGGAGCTAAGACCCTCTCGAGCATGGTCATCTCTTCGACCGTGGCGTCGCCGCACCACACCTCGCCGCGGCTGAGCACGTCGCCGCGATCCGACACGAGGTAAACTGGGGCCGCAAGGCTCATGCGGGCATCAGCCTCTCTGCAACCTTGCGAACGCATCGTCCGAAGTTGGAACCGGGGATCGTCTGTGCAACCGCCAACGCGTCCTCGAAGAGGTCCACGTCTCTGAGCGTAGGCAGGATCCGCACGCTCAATCCGAGTGCGTGGAGCGCGTCGAGTTGAGCCTCGAAGGTCGTCGAGGAGCTCATCGGGACACCTTCGAAGGCCGCGCGCTCGGGCCTCCTTAGGCCGATGCCCCAGTAGCCACCATCCAGCGTGGGCCCCAACACCGCCCCACACCCGGGACGGTCGAGCTCATCCATCGCCCGTTCCAGCTCGACCGCCGTTATCTGCGGTGTATCCATGCCGATCAGGAAAGCCGGCGACCCGATCGCAGCGAACCCGCTAGCGAGACGGCTCGCTAGATCTCCGCCACCTTGCGCTATGACCTCGAAGCCATCGCGGTAACGGCTCGCGTCGCCGTCGAAGATCAGAACACGGCGCGAGGCGGTCGCGGCGCGGGCTGCAGAGAGGGTGTCGCGAAGCGACGCGTCCGCCAGTCCCGCTGCCTGTTCGGAGTCGCACGGAGGACAGAGCCGTGTCTTTACTCGCCCCGGTCGCGGCTCTTTCGCGATCACGAGGAGCGCGCTCATGTGAGCAACCTGCTCATGTCGCGCGTCGCCGTGAGGGTTCCCCTTATCGTCCCGGTGATCTTGGAACGACCGCGTCGCTTGAGGTACGGCACCGGAACCTCGGAGACACACCAACCTGCTTGCGCGGCTCGCAACACCATCTCGAGCGGCCATCCCGATCGTCTGTCTTGGATGTTCAACGCCCGAAGCTCGTCCGTGCGAGCGGCTCTCATGGGACCGAGGTCGGTAATCTCGATGGAGCATCGACGCTTTATCGCCCGCGCCAGGAGCAGGTTCGCGGCGCGTGCATGCGGTGGCCAGGCCCCGCGCTCGGCGATCCTTCGGCCGAGCACCAGGTCCGCCTGCCGGGCGATGACAGGTGCAACGACGCGTGGCAGCTCTTGAGGATCGAGCGAGCCGTCGCAGTCCATGAAACACACCACGTCGGCGCCGGCCTCGGCTAGTCCTCTTGCACAGGCCGCGCCGAAGCCTCGGCGGGCTTCTTCGAACACATCGGCTCCGCATCGGCGCGCGATCCGTGGCGAGCCATCGGTCGAGCCGTTGTCTACGACGATGGGCCGGAATCCCCGAGGCATGCGCTGCAGGATCCAGGGCAGCGCGGCGGCTTCATCGAGAACGGGCAAGACGACGTCGATCACTTCTTCAACCTATAGACGAGCGGCTGCCGAGTCACCGTTAACGTGCTTACGTTTCGGTAAACTCTCGCCGTCGTCGTGGTGATGGGACGATGAGGCGGACTAGGGTGACGCCATGGACATCGCGCTCGGGAACGAGCCTCCGGCGCGTTCTTACGCCCGTGTCCGGGTTGCCCCCGGCACGCTCACGACCGTCGCCCTTTGGATCGGCTCCATCGTTGTGGCGCGGGTGTGGGGTCTATCGTTGGTCGAGTCCGGCGAGAAGATCCGTCTTAACGCGGTCCCGTTATTCGGCCGCATCGATCCGATCCTCGATCTCGCGGTGATCCCTGCGGTGCTGGCTGCGGGCTTGCTCGTGTGGTTCTTACCCGTCGCTGCGGCTTCTCTGCCCTGGCGAGGGCTGCTGTTAGTGGCACCCGTTGCGGCCGCGGCTTGGTCCGTTGCGCTGGCTGTTACCCGCGGCTGGTCTTCGCTTACACAGCCATTGCTCGATCGTCATGATTATCTGGTCGCGCTCCCCGCCACCGGCGACCCCGGCTTCCTATCGAGCTTCGCCGACAAGCTCTGGACGTATCCCATACACGTTCAAGGACATCCACCGGGCATGCTGTTGTTGCTCCGGATGCTCGAGAACGCAGGCTTGGCCGGCGCAGGTTGGGCCTCGGCAGCAGTGATCGGCATCGGTGTCTCCACCGTGACCGCCGTGTTGGTCACGGTTCGTGTCCTGGCAGACGAGAGAAGAGCGCGCGCATGCGCCCCGTTCTTGGTGTTGACGCCGGCGGCCGTGTGGATCGCTACGTCGGCCGACGCGATCTTCATGGGCGCCGCGGCGTGGGCAGTGGCCCTTATGGCACTGGCGGCCGCAGCCCGCCATGGCCGGGGTCTTGTTACGGCTGTGGGTGCGGGCGTCCTCGCTGCGGCGGCCGCGTTCCTTTCCTACGGTGCCGTCGCCCTTGCCACGTTGACCGTCGCCCTTCCTCGGAGCTCCCGAACCGCACTGAGGTTGTTGGTAGCTGCCGGGGCCGCGATCGCGGTGGGCCTCGTTTTCTATGTGAATGGGTTCTCCTGGTTCGACGGACTGGCGGCCACCATCCACCGCTACGAGACCGGCGTGAGCAGCACCCGGCCTTTCGGATTCTTCGCCTTCAACAACCTTGTGGCTTTCTCTTTGGTCTTGGGACCCGCTGTTTTGTACGCGCTCGTCCGGCTGCGCGACGCCACGATCTGGTGGATCGCCGGCGCCGCGCTCGCATCTGTGCTGGTGTCGAACCTGAGCGGCCTCTCCAAAGGAGAGGTCGAGCGGATCTGGCTTCCTTTCGCCCCCTGGCTGATGGTGGCGGCTTGCGCGATCCCGCTCGGACTCCGCAGGCGGTGGCTCGCAGCTCAGGCCGCTCTCGCGCTTGGCATCCAGATGCTCGTGAGGACGCCTTGGTGAGCGAGGTGCAGGCTCATTCGAGCACGGGCCCCCGCATCCTCGTGGTCGAAGACGATCCGACGGTGTCTGAGGTGGTAGCTCGTTACCTCGCCAAAGAGGGGTTCGGGGTCGAGGTTGTTGCCGACGGCAAGCTCGGCTTGGAACGCGCTCTGTCGGAGCCCCCGGATCTGCTCGTTCTCGACATCATGCTGCCCGGGATCGATGGGCTCGAAGTCTGTCGCAGGATCCGCGAGCGGATGCCGGTCCCGATCGTGATGTTGACCGCTCTGGGCGAAGAGACCGATCGCGTCATGGGGCTGGATCTAGGGGCCGACGACTACATCACCAAGCCCTTCTCGCCTCGAGAGTTGACGGCCAGGGTGAAGTCCGTCCTCCGGCGAGCCGGCGGCCCCCTCTCGACGACCGCGTTGGAATTGCAGGCACCGCTGCGCGCGGGCAACCTGGAGGTCGACGTGGCCTCGCGCGAGGTGCGACTCGACGGCGGGCTCGTGGGGACGACGGCCAAGGAGTACGAGCTGCTGACGTTTCTTATGTTGCACCCGCGCCGCGCCTTCTCGCGCGAGGCCCTGCTCGACAAGGTGTGGGGTTACACGTTCGGCGACACGTCCACGGTCACCGTCCACGTGCGCCGCCTTCGAGAGAAGATCGAAGCCGATCCTGCGAAGCCGCTTCTGATCCAGACCGTTTGGGGCGTCGGCTACAGATTCGGGGGACGATGATCAAACGACTTGTCGCAGTGCTTGCAGTCGCGATGGCCGTGGCCGCGCTGATCGCTCGGGCGGCCGAGCTACCGGCCCGTGACGCCGTGATCCTCGGTCTTTTGGGCGCGGGCGCGGCGGCTGCTGTGGGCGGGGCCGGCACCATCCTGTTGCTCGTCTTTCGTCGCGGTTCGATGGCTCTGCAGGTCTCGCTCGTTGCTCTTTCTGCGGTAACGGCGGTGGGTGTCGGGGCGGCCACCGCCGCGGACCGGATGTTCATCTCATCCCACGACCTGAATGCCCTCGTGCTCATCCTTGTCTGCTCGGGCGCGGTCGGTGTTGTCATATCCACATGGTTGGCCGGCCGCTTGACCAAGGACGCCCAACTCCTCGAGCAGCGCGCTCGGTCCCTCGGAGGGGGAGAAACGACCGACGAGGTCTCTAGGCCGAGCACTCGCGAGTTGGCTTCGGTCGCTCATGAGCTCGACTCGATGGCGTCGGAACTGGCCCGCGCCAACGAGCGCGAACGATCACTCGACTCTTCTCGGCGGGAGCTGGTTGCCTGGGTGTCGCATGACCTGCGCACGCCGTTGGCCGGCATCCGCGCGATGGCGGAGGCACTGGAGGACGGAGTCGTTTCCGATCCCGACACGGTGAGCCGCTACCACCAAGGCATACGCATCGAGGTTGACCGGCTCTCTGGTCTCGTCGACGACCTCTTCGAACTGAGCCGTATCAACGCCGGCACCCTGCGTTTACGGATCCAAAGGGTTTCGCTCGAGGAGCTCGTGTCGGACACCCTCGCCTCCGCCTCCGCCACCGCGCGCGCTAAGGGCGTGAACCTCGAGGGACGCCTCGTGACCGAACCTGAACAACTAGAGTTATCGACTCAGGAGATGACAAGGGTCTTTAGGAACCTCGTCGAGAATGCGATCCGGCACACGCCCAGCGATGGAAGCGTGTTCGTCGAGGCGGGTGTTCGTGAAGACCGCGCTTATGTATCCGTGAAAGACAGCTGTGGCGGCATCCCCGAGGAGGACCTAGATCGGGTCTTCGACCTGGCGTTCCGAGGAGAGGCCGCTCGAACGCCCGGTGCCGAAGGCAGAGCGGGGCTCGGCCTGGCGATCGCCAAGGGGATCGTCGACGCGCACGAAGGCGAGATCGCCGTCGAGAACGAAGCCACCGGATGCCGCTTCACCGTGTCGCTTCCCCTCACTCGCGTCTCCGACGGTGTCAAGAGCACATGAGGGTCCTTCTCACGGGTGGAGCCGGCTTCATCGGGTCGCACATCGCGGAGGCCTTGCTGGAAGAGGGGGCCGAGGTGGTCATCGTGGACTCGTTGCTGCCGCAAGCCCATGCGCAGCCACCTGCGTCGTTCCCCGAGGGGGCCGAGGTGCATATCGCCGACCTCAGAGACGAGGACCGCATGTGTGTTCTAGCGCGTGGTGTCGATGCAGTTTGTCATCAAGCGGCCAGGGTGGGCCTCGGGGTCTCTTTCCAAGACGTCACGGGTTACGTGGGTGAGAACGTGCTGGGGACGGCGTCGTTGTTGAAGGCCCTCGATCACGTTGGCTTCGATGGACGTCTCGTCCTCGCCAGCAGCATGGTCGTCTACGGCGAGGGTCTCTATCTCTGCTCCGAGCACGGAACCGTGCGCGCTCCAGCCCGCGATGAGAGCGCGCTGAGGGCGGGGTTGTATGAGCCTTGCTGCCCGTCTTGCTCCCTCACCTTGGTACCGGTGGCGGTAGGCGAGGACGCCGTCTTGGACCCGCGTAACGTCTACGCCGCGACCAAGCTCCACCAGGAGCACCTCTGCAACATCTTCGGACGAGAGCGAGGCCTTCCCGTCGCGGTGCTTCGCTACCACAACGTCTACGGGCCCCGTATGCCTCGCGACACCCCTTATGCGGGCGTGGCCGGCATGTTCCGTAGCTCGCTGGAGGCGGGAGACCCGCCGCTGGTTTTCGAAGATGGCGGCCAGCTGCGCGACTTCGTCCACGTCACCGACGTGGCGCGCGCCAACATCCGCTGTCTCATGAGCGAGTGCATCGACGGCGCGTTCAATATCGCTTCCGGGGTGCCGAGGTCGGTGTTGGACATGGCGACCGTTCTGAGCGAGGCCATGGGAGGGCCGGCACCGGAGGTAACGGGCTCGTTCCGCAAGGGAGACGTTCGACACGTGTTCGCCTCACCGGCCAAAGCCACAGGCGAGCTGGGTTTCTCGGCCGCGGTGTCCTTCGACGAGGGGATGCGTGGTTTCGCCACGGAGCCGCTAAGGACTGCGTGAGGTCTGCTAGAGGCTAAACGCCCGCTGCCGCCTCCAGGTCGTCCACTGCGAACAGAAGCTCGGTTTCGCCTTCTCCCCGTTTGACCACGTAGGCCGCGGATATGTCGACGCCTTCAGCGGCGAGCCGCTTGCAGTAGCGGCCCAATTCACCGGGCCGGTCGTCGAGGGTAGTGGTGAGCACGGGACGGGACCCCTGGACCTCGTAGCCGTTAGACGCAAGGATCTCGGCGGCATCTTCGCCATCGTCTACGACGAGGTGGATGACGCCTCGGCCCTCATACGCTGATGCGGAGAGGGTCTCGATGTTGACTCCCGAAGCCCCGAGCAGCTCACCCATCTCACCCAACACTCCGGGCCGGTCGTCCACGCTGACGATGATCTCTTCGAGCATGCTTGGAGCGTACTCCCGTCCCGAGGTGGTGGGGAAGAGGTTCGGGGCGTTTTAGTGCGCTCCCTCGGAGCTGAAAACAGCGCGGACGGTGCGCCACAGGATCCATAGGTCCAGGGAGAGCGACCAGTTCTGGATGTAGAAGAGGTCGTAGCGGATGTAGTCAGAGAAGCTCGTCTCGGTGCGGCCGCTGACCTGCCACAGTCCGGACATGCCCGGCTTCACCTTCAGTCGGTTCCTTACCCAGTCGTCGTATTGCTCGACCTCCGAGGGCAACGCGGGCCTGGGACCTACGAGGCTCATCTCGCCGCGAAGCACGTTCCACAGCTGGGGCAGCTCGTCGATCGAGTAGGGGCGCAGGAACTTTCCCGCCTTGGTCACACGCGGGTCGTCGGCCAGCTTGAACAACAGACCCGGGCCTTCGTTGAGATGCTCCAGCTCTGCTCGCCGGTCCTCCGCGTCCGCGTACATCGAGCGGAACTTCCAACATTCGAACAGCTCTTCATCCCGGCCCACGCGGACCTGCTTGAAGATCACGGGGCCTTCGGAATCCCGCTTGATCCAAACGGCCACCGCTGCCAGGAGGGGCGATAGCAGAACCAGACCCACGACCGATCCGAAGATGTCGAGAGCCCGTTTCATCGTTTTCTGAGCTCGGTCCATCCCGGTCCTCCTCACGTACAGAAGAGGCACCCCCGCGACGGACTGCACGATCATGCGCGACGCCATCAAGTCGATGGTCCCGGATGTGATCTGCAGGTCGACGTCGATGTCCTGCAGTTCCCAGAACAGCCGATTGAGCCGCGTGGTGTCGAAGGCCGAGGCCGCCACCAGGACCAGGCCCGCGCGCTCTTGCTCCACCAGCTCGCGCAGCTGCGCACTTGTGCCGATCACCTTGCGGCCGTCGCCGGCGTCGCTACCGACCGGCGCGTCGTCGTCCACGAAGCCGAGGATCTGGTAGCCGAGCCAGCCCTCACGCTCGAGCGCTTTGGCAACCGTTCTCGCTTCGTGGTTGGAGCCCAGCACGATCGTTCGTGTGGTGTCGCCACCGCGCCGGCGCAGGTAGTGGAGAACCTTGCGCACCAGGAGTCTCTCGCCGCCGACGAACACGAAGCCGGTCGCCATAGCCAGCAGCGCCCAGCCGCGCGCCAGGTTCATGTTCGTGACCGAGTCGGTGATGAAGATGGTAACGGTGCCCGCGACAACCCCATGGAAGACCTGTTTGAACTCGTTGACCGGGCCGAGCACCTGGCGCGGCTCGTAAAGACCGTACAGGTAGAACAGCAGGATCCACACGGGGATCGCGACCAGCGTTATGAGCGAGTAGTCCCAGCGGGCCGCGGGGGCCGCCCCCATGATCTCGAAGCGGATCACCGAGGCCCCGAACAAGGCCACGGAGATCGCGAACGCGTCCGCGAGCACGCGCAGAGCGATGCGTTTCGCGCTGCGTCGCTGCAGCGGCTGCCGGATGGAAGCGGCCTGCGGTTGGGTCATCCCTGCCGCGGGTGCGGGTCGTGCGGGTTGCGCCATGGGCTCCTAGAGGTAGCCGAGTCCTCTCAAAGACTCTTCGATGATCGCCTCTTCCTCGGGCGAGTAGGGCGACTCCTCGTCTTCCTTTCTGGATGATAGGGGCGAGGTGGTCTGGATCGGCCGATCTTCGAGCGTGTTGGGATCGAAAGCGTCGGTGAGGACGGAGCCATCCAAGCCTTCGGGGACCTGCAGGCCCGCGAGGTAGAGCAGCGTGGGCGTTACATCCATCACGCTGCCTGAGAGCTCTCGATCGCTGCGGACCCCGGGCCCCGCAACGACCACGATCCCGTCAGGGTGATGCACGCCCCGCGGCATATGGCGTAGGTCGGTGAAAGCGTTGCGGTGGAAGAGCTCGTCGTCGAGCTCGAAGCGGTGGTCGCGCAGCACGGGCAGGACGTCCGGAGCCCCCTTCAGGGCATCGCCGTGGAAGACCTCTTCCGAGCGCCACACGTGGTCGGTCGCCTTGGCCCCATCCGGAGCCCGCAGGGATTCAAAGCGCCGTACTAGGTCGTCCTTGATGGCTTGCAGCTCGGTCTCCTCGACGATGCCGTGACGCTCCCGTCCCTTCAGGTTCACGAAGACACCTTGCTGTGGGATAGGCGACGCGAAGGCACGCGTCTTGCTCCAGTCGACGGCTGCGAACGTGCGGCCCTTCGCTTCGCGCGCGAGCTTGCGGGGAAGGAATCGTTTCGCAACGGGAACCATCTTGCGCGCCGCTTCCGTTTGCATCAGTCGGGCCGAAGTCTTGAGCGAGAGGTATCCCCACTCCGCCAACAGCGCATTGATGTGGACGCTCACCTCCCACGCCGTGAAGCCGTGGTCGGAGCAAACGACCACTCCGCCGTCGCCGCCCGCGTAGTCCTCCAGGAGCCCAACTATGCGATCCATCGCCTCGAAGCACTTCACTACAGACGGTCGCAAGCGTTGCGCTTCAGGACTGTTGTACAGCTCGTCGGAGGGGTCCATGTAGCGGTAGTAGACGTGTTGCAGTCGGTCGGGAGCCTCCAATACTGAGAAGACGACCTCGGGTGGGTCGATCTCCAGCAATCTCCGGAGTACCTCCTCGCGCTGCTTGATCGAGATGAGTGCGCGGTCGCACAGGGCGGCGTCACGCCAGTCTTGCTCGTAATTGGCGCTCACGTCGACGACGTAGCCCGGAGCCCACGACAGGATGTTCTGTTCGTGCTCTTGGGGATAGACGAAGCCACGTTGCTGCTCGCCGTAGCCCGGGGTCATCATCCCCGAAACCATCCAGCCCTCGAGCTGGCGCGGGGGATAGGTGAGCGGCAGGTTGTAGATCCCCGCCCGGGCTCCCTGGGCGTTCGCTATCTCCCAGATCGTGGGCGCTTTGATCTTGCCGGAGTGCACGAGCTCGTGGTCGTCCTGGGCGTGGCCCTCGATGAACCCGTAGATGCCGTGACGTCCCGGGTTGACGCCGGTGGCCGCCGAAGTCCACGCGGGCGGCGTGTAGGTGGGAACGGTGGACTTGAGAGTCCCCGATGCGCCACGCTCGCGCAGTGCTTTCAAGCGGGGCATGGCGCCTTGCTCGAACATCGGCTCGAGCAGGTGCCAGGCGGCTCCATCGAGACCTATGACCACCGCTTTCGACATGCGCGCATCTTAGGGGAGGGACGAACGCGCTAGAGGGTCTCTTGAGTGCGGGGGTCGAGTAACAGATGGGTTGCGTCGGCCAGGATGTTGGCAAGGGTCACGAAGACCGTGGTCAGGATGGTCAGGGCGAGCAAGAGCGGCCGGTCCCGCGCATAGATCGCAGAGAACATCACACTTCCGAGACCCTGGATGCCGAAGATCGTCTCGACGATTATCAAGCCGGTGATCAGCTGCCCGAGGTTCGAGACGATCAGGCTCAGGAACGCGGACAAAGACACTTTCATGGCGTGCAGGCCGACCACTCGATGGGTTTTGATCCCACGCGCGACGGTCGCCTTGATGAAGGGTTGACGAAGCACGTCCCTCAGATGCGAACGGGCGAACAAGATAACTAGACAGGTAGTCGTGAGCGACAGCGCGGTTACCGGCAAGACGTAGCTGGGCCACGCGTCCAGTCCCCGTGTCGGAACCCATGCGAGCTCCCAGGCGAAGCCCATCTGCAGCACGTAAGCCAACGCGATGACCGGGATCCCGAGTAGGGCAACGGAGATGAGATAGATCAAGGTGCCCGCCGGCCTTCGTCTGTACACGGCAGCGAGTGCGCCGATAGCGGCCCCCACCACGAGCTGCACGGCTAGGACCGGCGCTATCAAGCGTGCGCTTACCGGAGCGGCGGCTGCGACGATCCCTTCGACGGGAGGGCCGACGTCTTGGATGCCCCGTATCGATCCCGGGAAGCTGTTGCCCCAGTCGCCGGTGACGAGATCCTTCAGGTAGCTCAGGTACTGGACGATCCAGGGCCGGTTGAAATCAAACTGGTCCCGCATCGCCTCCAACACCAGCGGGTCCGGCCTGCGCTGGCCGAACAAAGCGCGGATCGGGTCTCCGGGCAAGAGGGCCAGCCCGCCGTGCACCACCAGGGTGACGAGGAACACCGTGAATATGCCGCGAAGGATGCGCCCTGTTAGGAACCGAGCCACGTCAGTCCTCGGGCTCGAAGTGGTTGCGCAGAGACTCGCCGAGGAAGACGAAGGCGGCCACCGTCACGGATAGGAACAGGGCTGGGACGAGGAGATGGGGGTGGTCCAACACGCGATAACGAACGCGCGCAAGCATCAGACCCCACGAGACCGCCGGCAATGACAGGCCGACACCGAGGAAGGTGAGGATCGCTTCTGCGGCTACGACGACCGCGGTATAACCGGCTGCGAAGACGGATATCGGCCACATGGCGTTCGGCAAGATGTGACGCCGGAGGATGCGACGGTCACTGGCCCCCAATGCGCGTGCCGCCTCAGCGAAACTCTGTTGGCGAAGACCGCGTACCTCTGCTCGAACCACCCGGGTCATCGGTGGCCATCCGAGGACGACCAGGGTCAGAGAGACCGGCCAGACGCCTCGGTCGTCGACGAAGGTCATCACGACCGCGGCGGCAAGGAGCAATGGAACGGCCAGGACGACATCGCTGGCTTGCTGAACCACAGCGTCTAGCCACCCACCTCTGAAACCGATGACGCTTCCGAGCGCAACTCCAACCACAAGGGTCAGGGCCCCTACGAGTAGAGCCACACTGAGAGATGAACGCGCCCCGTAAAGCACCTGTGCGTACATGTCGCAACCTTGCAGATCGAACCCGAAGAGGTGACCCTGTTGGGGGCCTTCGAGCGAGCGGGCGAGGTCGCAGTCGAACAGATCACCGGCTCCCCACAACTGGGGAGAGATCGCCATCGAAGCGAGGACGGCGATGACGAGTAGCGGAACGACGAACAGCGGGAAGCGGGACCGCCGGGGCGGTGCGGTGCCGTTAACTCCCACGCGGTCGAGCGTACTACCGTTGTAGTTGCGTGTTCTGACGTCAGAAACCTACGCTGGGACGTAGGCCAGTTAGCACAGAACGGTTAGGGCCAGATGCGGCGGACCAGAGCTCGCGCCGCAGATTCGTCCAGGTCGGCTTCCTCCAGGATCGTGAATCGTCCCGGCCTCGTCTGCGGGGCGTGCAGGAGGATCGCCACGAGAGCGTCTTCGTCCATGCCCAGGCCCTCGGGACCGTCGGGGAGGCCGAGGACCCGCAGACGGGAACGGAACAGCTCGGTGTCTTCTCCATGAAGAGCGACCGAGATGATGCAGCCGAACGCCACCTGCGCTCCGTGCATGGCCCGGCCCCCCAACAACTCGTCCATCGCGTGCGAGATCTCGTGCTCTCCGCCGGAGGCGGGGCGCGAGGTGCCCGAGCAGATCATCGCCATGCCCGACAGCACCAAGGCATCGGACAAGCGCCGGTAGAAGCCCGGGTCGCTGGCCGAGGCCCCGGGATGGATGTCCAGGTCGGGCTCGATCACCTCGAACGACTGAACCGACAGATCCCACGCGCGCTGATCGACGTCTTCGAGCCCGCGTTCCGCTGCCAAGGCCCAGTCCCGCAGGGCAAGGGGGTTGGCGATGAGGTCCCCGAGACCCGCGGCTACCGACGCAGCGGGCGCTGTGGCCAGGGTCGGGAGCGACACGAAGACGAGATGCGGGGCCACGGCCCCGACGCTTTCCGGTCTGCCCTCGTGGTCGGGAACGACGGCTACCGGAGAGCAGATGCCGTCGTGTGAGAGCTGGGTGGGGACCGCGATCAAAGGCAGCCCGGCGCGCGCCGCCGCCAGCTTTCCTACGTCCAGACAGCGCCCTCCGCCGACGGCGACAACCGCGTCCGCGCCGCTCCGCTTCGCCCGAGAGCCAAGCTCGGCTGCCGCGCTCTGATCCGAGCTCGCTTCGTGTCGTTGGGGGGGCCGGGGTCCTTGCACCTTCGACGCCAACTTCTCGCCGTGCACCGAGGAGAGCACGAACGGTGCTTCTATCTCCCGAGCTTCTAGTTGGGCCGCCAGGTGGACGGCCGCTTCCTCCTCACTCTCGCTCTCTTCGAAGAAGACGACCTCGGGGAACTCCACAGGAGCGGCCCTAACCGGCCGGCGCGGCAGCCTCCGTGCCCGCCCAGGCCGCGCCGTGTCGCTCGATGACCGCGATCGCAGCATCCACGTCCGCGGGCGTGTCCACCTCTGCGTACTCGTCAGCTCCGACCAGGGCGGCGCGCGCGTCCAGGCGAGGCAGCATGACGCCGAAGATGTCCTCGTAGTAGCCGGTGGTAGTCGAACGCCACTCGAGGTTCGTTGCCAGGTTCGTGTAAAGGCGCGCCGCTGGAGGACGCAAGAGCGACACTCCGGCGAATTCCCCGTGACTGCGCGCGTGCTTGATCGCCTTGCCGATCGAGAGGATGCGATCCCGCTGCAGCTCGACCCTCATGTCTTCCTGGTCGAGTCGATGCGGCTCGCGCTTCTGCACCGCCAGCACGAGGTCGCCTTGCGTGGCGGCCGTTCTGGCGTAGACGTCGGGGTGGACGATGACGTCCGAGTTCGCCACCAGGACGTTCATGCCGGGGGACTGGTCGAGGGCGACCCGCAAGCTGTGGAAGTTGCCCCACGACGCGAAGCGGGCATTGAAAACGTAAGTGACCTCGCCGCCGTCCCAGTGCTCGTCGACGAAGCCTTGGATCTTGGCCGGCTCGAATCCGGTCACCACCAAGAGGTCGTCGACCCCGGCGGCACGAAGGCCAGACAGGATGTAGTGCAGCATCGGTTCGCGATCACCGAGAGGCAGCAGCGTCTTGGGCGTGCGGCCGCCCATGCGCACCCCGCGTCCTGCGGCCAAGACCACAGCTCTCAGCTTTGCCACGAGACCTCCAACACGACGTCCTCCTTCAAGGGGCGATCCCATACGAGCTGGTCCCCATCCCGCTTCCAGCCCTTCGCTTTCACGCCTTCGGCACCTTGGGGAAGGCTCAGCCTCACCGTGAGCTGCTCGACCCGGACCCGAGGCTGGCGTTGCACCGTAAGCCGGTAGACCCTACGACCTGCTTCCTCGGTCACCGCGTTCGGCACCACGTATCCGAGGCGGAAGCGTCCCGTTTCACCGGGAGGGATGTTGACCGTCGCGCTCCACACCTTCTTGCCCTTCTCGAGGTGCTCTGCGGGCCGGGTGGGGGTCGGCCAGTCTGCTGCCCCCGGCGGCGTGTCCACCCTTTCGCCCTCGACCTGTGCGAGGCGGAGCTGCGCGTCCTTCGGGACGTAGACGTTGAGCATCGGAAGGTGGTGTCCCTGGCTGTCGATCTTTTTGCCGGTGTCGCCCATCGGATAGAGCGGCTGTGGGAAGAAGACGCGGTTCTCGACCGCCACCTCCGTCGTGACCGCGGCGTCGGCACCGTCGAGTTGCACGTCCACGGTGTTCGTATTGAAGGCGAAGTAATCGAGTTTGTTGCCGCCCACGTTCTGCTCGACGATGTAGAGGTAGTCGCCCGGCTCCTCCTGTTCGACCGAGCCGTCCCAGTTCATCCGTTCGATGAATGCTTGTTCGCGCGGGTCACGCATCCACACCTGCATGTGCTTCTGACGCAAGGCGGAGCCGAAGCCCTCGACGAGCTCCGTCGGGTGCTTCGGCCGCAGTAGCCGCTCGTAGAAACTGTCGACCACGGCTTCGAGGTGGTTCCGACGGACCTTAGGGATGGGGTAGGAGGCGTAAGCCTTGTAGAGCAAGAAGTGCACGATCCTGTCTTCGTCGACGTACACGTTCTTCCCGGTGGTCTTGAACTGTCCGACGCCCGGAACCAGCTTCTCCATGAGGATGGGGTCGACCGCGATCGCTCCATCGACCTCGGGGAAGCTGGGGTTGCCCGCCTTAGCGTAGTCAAGGGTGAGCTGTGCCGATAGCGGCCAGTCCGGGGACCAGTTCGCGTTACCGAACCGCTGGGCATCTTCGATCGCACGGACGTACCAAGCGTCCTCCGGTAGCGGGATATCGAACGTGCGCCGGTCCTTGTCGACGTTGTAGACGGTGCCCCCGGTGGTTTCCAGAAGTTCCGGCTTGCCGTCGACGATCTGCAGCAACTTGAACTGAAGCAAGGCGCCGCCCGGCCCCCGCAACTCGGCGGAGTTCTGCATGCCGAAGAAGTACGTCCGGGGGCCGTCACCCCCGAGCAATCCGGGAAGGATCTCGAAGCCTGCCTCCGCGTCCGCCAGCAGCTTGTCGGTCTCTTGTGCCTTCTCGATGCCTTCAGAGATCTCCGGTCGAGCCCTCTTAGGAAGGTTCGTCAACTGGACCTCTTCGAGCTGGCGGCGAACGCCATCGACCGACCGTCTCACCTCGCTGATCGTCTCTGCTATCGCCTCGATACGTTCGATGCGGATCTGCGACCCGCCTTTCGGGTCGTCGGGATCTTTGACGATGATCTTGTCCGGGCCGCGCAACGCGTTCTGGGCGACGTCCAGCGTCCCCTGAGCGGCACGTCCGGTCAGGCGGGCGGCCGCGATCAGGTGATCGACCTCCTTCAGCGCCTTGCCGATGGTGGGGAAGCCGGACGCTAGATCCAACAGCGGCCCGCCGTCTGCGTGGGCGCGCTCTGCCCGGCGCGCTGCCGCCACCCCCGCCAGGGTTTCGTAACGGGCCTCTTTCATCGCTTGTGCTTGGAGCTTCTTTTCCGCCTGCGCGAAGTGGTTGGCTGCATCTAACAATCCCGTCGCGAGACCCCAAGGCGCGGTCAGCATCGACAACCACAGGTAGGTGCCCGCGAGCCCGGCAACGATCGCCACCGCGCGTACGAGTCCCGAGCGGCCCTGCGGCTTGCTCATCCGGCCATCTCTCGCAGGGCAGGTGCCACCTCTTGCGCGAAGAGTCGGATCGCGGCCGCGGCGGGCTCGGCCGTCATGCCGGGGTAGTGCAGTCGCACGATGAGATGGCTCTCGGGATAGAGGGCCAGGACGCGCACCAGAGGAGCCAGTTGCTCGATGATCTCGGCCGGAGTGCCGTAGGCCGTGGTCCGTTTGATGTCCTCCTCTTCGGGAGGCATCACCTCGAGCGGCCGCCCGTCCACGTCCGTGCCCTCCCGCCAACCCGCGTAGGTCCCCAGCTGATGACCGATGCCGGCCCTCACCAGGGGCCACTCCGCCTCCGGGTCGTTCGACACGAACGCGTTCTGCAGCACAGCAACTATCGGGGGCCCGCCATGATCACCTTCGGCACGCGCCCGTGCCGCGAGCCCGAAGGCCTCCTCCAGCCGAGCCGGGCCGACGCGAGACGAGATGTAGCCGTCACCGATCCTTCCCGCTCTTTGGATCGCGCCGTCTACGAAACCGCCGACCAGGATCGGGGGCACCCGAGCGGGCTTAGGCGTTACGGCTACCGACTCATAACGGAAGTGGCGGCCTTCGAAATCGAACCTCTCCTCGTTCCACGCCAGCCGCAGGACCTCGATGAGCTCGGTCATGCGGGAGACCCGCGCCTTGGTGTCCAGGTTGAAGGCTCGGAACTCCTCGTCACGCCATCCGATGCCGAGCCCGGCGATCGTTCTCCCGCCCGAGATCTGGTCCACGACGGCGAAGTCCTCGGCGAGCCTGATCGGGTCGTGGAAGGGGGCCAGAACGACCCCCGTGCCCAACTCGATCCTGTCGGTTACGGCGGCGAAGGCCGCCATCAGTGGCAGGAGCGACGGCAGGTAACCATCCGCGGAGAAGTGATGCTCGGAGACCCAGGCCCCGTCCAGCCCGACCTCCTCGACCAGCTTCACCAACTCGATCGCTTCGCGGTACTCCTGATGGAAGGTCCGCGGGTTGCCCGGCGGGATCTGGCCGGTGAAGAGGCCTACCCCGATCTTGAAAGCGATGAGAACCCCCGCGTGAGCTGGATAGATAGAAAAGGAAACGGGCCCCCGAAGGGGCCCGTTGAAGTTACAAGATGCTGGTCTCTATCTAGCGGGGGATCTTGTAGCTGCCGGCCCAGGTCGCGGCGTCGATGACCGAGCTGCCGCTCGAGCGTTCCGCGGCGTGGCTGATCCAGCATGCCGCTGCGGCACACAGGGTCGCGGCGTCGCCGGCACCCGTCGAGAGAACGGAACCCGCCTTGGCCTTGATGTTTTTCATGGGGACGCTGAAGGTGAAGGACTTGGCCGCCGGGTCGAAGGTGCCCTCGAGGTAAGCGATCGTCGGGCACTCAACGAAGCTCACCGTGCCTCCGGTTGGGCTGCTCGCGCCGCAGTCGCCCTCGAGCCGGAAGAAGCCGCTGGGGTAGACCTTGCCGATCTGGTCCGTACCTGACTGGGTGGCGGGGTTGGGCTTGCCGATCTCCTGTGACTTGACCGTCACGCGGTAGCTGGTCTCGCCCACGGCGAAAGCCCACATGAAACGGAAGCCTTCGGGGAGCGATCCGCTAGGAGGCATGTCGGCGTGCGTGACGGTGAAGTCGAGATTGCTGCCCTTCTTGACGATGCTTCCGCTGACGAGGTCGAATCCGCCGGGGATCGAGGCGCCGGCGCCCTGTCCGTTGTCGGCGTCACCCGCGTCGTCCGTCCACGCAGGCTTCGGCGCTGCCGTTGCCTGTCCCACGAGGCCGGCCACAAGGCCACCGGCCAGCAATACCGCTGCGAGTTTTCTCATGACTGTTCTCCCTTACCTAGATTTCTGGTTACTGCTTGCCGGTGTAGCGAAGGATGTCGATGCCTCGGTTGTAGTCGAGCGAGTAGAGGATCTCGTCGTTGGCCCAGTAGATGGCGCCCGCCTCGCCCGCGATCGGGATGAAGTAGCCGGCCTCGCTCATCTTGCCCTTGCTCGAGACATCGAAGAAGCGAACGCCGTGGCCGAAGAACGCTGCAGAGAAGATCCCGCCGTTACGGAACTTGGGCGAAGGCTCCAACCAGTGCGACGAGCAGCCGCCGATGCCGGGGTTGGCGGGGGGGTTGCCGTCGGTGTACGTGCCGTTCTTCGCGTAGTACTGGTCGATCATCGTGAAGGTCTTGGTCTCTTTCCACTTCGACGCGTCCCAGGTCATGACGGCGCCGCGCGAGGGGTCTTCCTTGCACGTGGGGGTGAAGTTCTTCTCTCCACCCATCAGCAGGAACTTGTCCGTGCCGTTGTTGGGCCAGCGACCGGAGTGGATGAAGCGACCGTCGATGTTGGAGCCGGTTGCGAGGAGCTTCGGGTGACGGGGGTCCTTGCGGACGTCCAGCAGCATGATGGGCTGGGTGGCGGTCAGGACGATCCC
>Ga0208612_1000335_pt1 | contig 21877 bp, 17 predicted proteins | sample AntDryMetagUQ889_FD_188089 | JGI IMG/M metagenome (GOLD analysis project Ga0208612, IMG submission 188089) | Polar desert microbial communities from Antarctic Dry Valleys - UQ889 (SPAdes) | ecosystem: Environmental > Terrestrial > Soil > Desert | place: Antarctic Dry Valleys | collected 2008-12-31 | reverse complement strand
ACTCGGTGGTGAGCACCAGCTTCTTTCGCCGTCAGGCGACGCTCGAGGTCGCCCCGGCAAGCGTGCGCGACGTGCTGGAGCACATGCGCGACCGCGACGAGGAGCCGTGGGAGTTCCTCTCCAGCCTCCACGGCTGCGACTACCTGCCCGACGAGCCGCGACTGGGGATCCACTACCAGCTCCTCTCGATGGAGCGCCTCGATCGCATCAATGTCAAGACTCGCGTGGGGGTCGAGGAGCCAGTGGTCCCGAGCGTGATGGACCTCTACCCCACCGCGAACCACCAGGAGCGCGAGGTGTACGACATGTTCGGCGTGGTGTTCGAGGGCCACCCCGACATGCGCCGCATCCTCATGCCCGAGGACTACGAGGGCCACCCCCAGCGCCGCGACTTCCCCATCGGCGGCGAGCCGGTGCTCTTCACCTACAACGAGAAGAAGCTGCCCAACTGGTATGGCTGACGTAAAGGGCGCCTCATACCGCGAGCGCGAGCGCTCGATCACCATGGACATCGCCGGCGATGAGCCGATCATCGGCACCGACGTCGCCACCGGCGCCGACCTCGAGCCCGAGCACGAGCTCATGACGATCAACCTCGGGCCCCACCACCCGGCCACCCACGGGGTGCTGCGGCTGCTCACGACGATCGAGGGCGAGACGGTCACCGACATCAAGCCGATCATCGGCTACGTCCACACGGGGATCGAGAAGAGCTGCGAGGACCAGCAGTACTGGAAGGCCATCACGTTCGTGGAGCGGATGGACTACCTCTCCTACTACTTCAACGCCGCGGCGTTCTGCATGGCCGTCGAGACGCTGCTCGAGGAGGAGGTCCCCACCCGCGCCCAGTACCTGCGAGTGATCCACATGGAGCTCAACCGGATCGCCTCGCACCTGTTCTGGATCGCGACGGCTGCGTTGGACATCGGCGCGGTCACCATGCTCTGGTGGGGCTGCCGCGACCGCGACATGGTGCTCGACCTGTTCGAGATGTCCAGCGGCCAGCGCCTGCACACGCGCTACTTCCAGGTGGGCGGCGTCTTCGAGGACATCCCGCCCGGCTTCGAGCGAAAGACGCGCGAGTTCATCGAGGCGATGCCCGCGCGCCTCGACCAGTACGCGGCGCTGCTGGACCGCAACGAGATCTGGCTGCGGCGCAACAAGGGTACGGGCATCGTGGCGGTCGAGCAGCTGCTCGAACTGGGCGTCACCGGGCCGCTGCTGCGGGCCGCGGGCAACCCCTGGGACCTGCGCAAGGCAATGCCCTACTCCTGCTACGAGGACTTCGACTTCAGGATCCCGGTGGGCACGGTGGGCGACAACTACGACCGCTACCGCGTGCGCCTGGCAGAGGTCCGCGAATCCTTGACGATCGTCGAGCAGGCCCTCGACGGGCTGCCCGAGGGCCCGTGGATCACCTCCAACCGCAAGGTCGCGCTACCGCCGCGCCACGAGCTGGCCACCTCGATGGAGGCGCTCATCCACCACTTCAAGCTGGTGACCGAGGGCTTCCGGGTGCCGCCCGGCGAGGCCTACGTGCCGATCGAGTCCCCGCGCGGAGAGCTGGGCTGCTTCGTGGTGGCCGACGGCTCGGCCAAGCCCGCGCGCGTGCACATGCGCGACCCGAGCTTCGTGAACCTGCAGGCCCTGGCGCCCATGGGCGAGGGCGGCCTCCTGGCCGACTTCATCGCGTCCATAGCCATGCTCGACCCGATCCTCGGGGGGATCGACCGCTGATGGCCCGGAGGGGGCCACTGAATGGCTGAGGAGTACTCCCAGCGCAGCGGGGACCAGGGCGCCATTCGCTCGGCGCCGCTGCCGCCGGGGTGGGACACGGCGGTCGACCTCGACAAGGCCCCGGCCACGATTCCCGATCCGGCCGAGACCGAGGTGCCGGAGGCGCTGCGAGCGCAGATCGAGACGATCATCGCGCGCTATCCCGACCGCCACTCGGCCGCGCTGCCCGCGCTTCGCGCCGCGCAGGAGACGCACGGCTGGTGCTCACCGCAGGCGATCGAGCAGGTGGCCGCGGTCATGCAGGTCACACCCGCCTACCTGTCCTCGGTGGCCACCTTCTACGACATGCTCCGCACCCAGCCAACCGGGCCCCGTTACGTCTACGTGTGCACGAGCGTGTCCTGCCACCTGCGCAACGCCAAGGCGGTCTACAACGCCATCGCCCAGGAGGCGCGCGACCAGAGCCTCGAGGGCGTGGAGGTCCGCGAGTTCGAGTGTCTCGGCGCCTGCGACATGGCTCCGATGGCGTCGATCGACGGCCGCTACGTGGGCCCGCTCGACGGCTCCGACGCCCACGAGCTGATCAGCGCCATCAAGGAGCGCCGCGCGATCCTGCCCGGCCGCGGCCTCGAGGACTCCGACTACCGCCTGCCCTGGGATACCGACGCAGCGACCGCGCGGTCGGCGGGCCCCGAGGCCACGGGCGGCGAACTGAAGCGAAAGACCCAGCCCCAGGAAGGCGATCCGCCGCATCCGGACGTCTCGCCTCCCGGCGGCACCGTCAAGGATCGATCCGAAGAGGAGCCCGAGGACCAGTGAGCCCAGAGACGCGCGTGGTGCTGCGCAACATCGAGGAGCCGGGGCTCCATACGCTCGACGTCTACGAGCGCCTGGGGGGCTACAAGTCGCTGCGCAAGGCGCTGCTCGAGATGTCGCAGGAGACCGTGCTCACCGAGATCGAGGAGTCTGGGCTGCGCGGCCGCGGCGGGGCGGGCTTCTCGATGGGCAAGAAGGCGAGCTTCATCCCCAGGGGGACGATGGACAAGTTCCTCTGCTGCAACGCCGACGAGTCCGAGCCCGGCGCCTTCAAGGACCGCCTGCTGATGCAGAAGAACCCCCATCTGCTGATCGAGGGCTGCATCATCGGCTCGATCGCCGCGGGCGCGAACAAGGGCTTCATCTTCATCCGCGGCGAGTACTCACACCAGGCCGACATCCTCGAGGCCGCCGTGATAGAGGCCTACGCCAAGGGCTATCTGGGCGCCGAGATCCTGGGCTCCGAGCACTCGTTGGAGCTCGTGGTCCACCGCGGCGAGGGCGCCTACATCTGCGGCGAGGAGTCGGCGCTGCTCGACGGGCTGGAGGGAAAGCGCGGCAACCCGCGGCTGAAGCCCCCGTTCCCGGCCAACCAGGGCCTCTACCAGGGCCCGACGCTGATCAACAACGTCGAGACGCTGTGCAACGTGCCGCTGATCATCGAGAAGGGCGCGAAGTGGTTCGCGGGCCTGGGCATGGACAAGTCCACCGGCACGAAGATCGTCTCGGTCTCGGGCAACGTGCAGAAGCCGGGCAACTACGAGATCGAGCTCGGCACGCCGGTGCGCGAGATCGTCTACGGCCTGGCCGGCGGGCCTCCGGCGGGTCGCGAGATCAAGGGCTTCTTCCCCGGTGGATCGTCGGCCCCGGTGCTGACCCCCGACTCGCTGGACCTGCCCTACACCTTCGAGGCGATGGCCGAGGCCGGCTCGATGCTCGGCTCGGGGTCGATCATCGTGATCGACGACTCGGTGCCGATCGTGGGCGTCGCCCTTAGGCTGGCCGAGTTCTACCGCCACGAGTCGTGTGGCAAGTGCGTGCCCTGCCGCGAGGGCACCAACTGGACGGTGAAGACGCTCGAGCGCATCGACTCCGGCGAGGCCACGCCTATGGACCTGGAGATCCTGAGCCAGGTGCAGCTGAACATCATCGGCAACTGCCTGTGCGTGCTGGGCGACTCGATGGCCATGCCCATCGGCTCGATGATCAAGCACTTCCGCGAGGAGTTCGAGGAGCACATCGAGGCGGCCCGGGCCGCGGCCGACCGCGATCACGTGACCGGCCTCGGCGCCGGCGAGCTCGCCTCCGCTCAGGGGGCCGGAGCCGCTTAATGCCCCGTCCCGAGGTTCGCAACATCACCTTCGAGGTCGACGGCCGCGAGATCGTCGCGCCCGAGGGCGAGATGCTCGTCCACGCCGCCAAGAACGGCGACGTCGAGATCCCCTACTTCTGCTACGAGTACAAGCTCGGCCAGCCGGTGGGCGCGTGCCGGATGTGCCTGGTGGAGATCGAGGGCATCCCGAAGCTCCAGACCTCGTGCTCCACGCCGGTGAAGGACGGCATGGTGGTCAACACCACCTCCGACCGCGTGAAGGCCGCGCAGAACGCCATGGTCGAGTTCCTGCTGGTCAACCACCCGCTGGACTGCCCGGTGTGCGACAAGGGCGGGGAGTGCCCGCTGCAGGACATCTCCTTCGGCTGGGGCGCCGGGCGCTCGCGCTTCATCGAGCCCAAGCGCCACTTCAAGAAGCCGCTCGAGCTCTCGCCGCTGATCGCCATCGACCGCGAGCGCTGCATCCTCTGCTACCGCTGCGTGCGCTTCTCCCAGGAGATCTCCGAGGACTACCAGCTGGTGTTCCTCGAGCGCGGCGACCACACCTTCGTGGGCACACACGACGGCCGCCCCTACGTGGCGCCGTTCAGCGGCAACATCCTCGAGCTCTGCCCCGTTGGCGCGCTCACGTCGACCGCGTACCGCTTCCGCGCGCGGCCGTGGGACGTCGAGGACTCGGGCGGGCTGTGCACGCTCTGCCCCTCGCAGTGCAACGTGAACTTCACCGTGCGCGACGACAAGGTCGTGCGCGTGAACTGCCGCGACAACCACGACGTGGACGACGGCTGGCTGTGCGACAAGGGTCGCTTCGCCTACCAGGCCATTCACGCGCGCGAGCGGATCACCGCGCCGCTGGTGCGAGACGGCGGCGTGCTGCGGGAGGTCTCGTGGGAGCGCGCGCTGGACGACGCCGCGTCGGCCCTGAAGAAGGCGGGCTCGGGCGCCGCGGCGCTGGTGGGCGGCGGAGCCACCAACGAGGAGGGCTTCCTCGTCCAGCACCTGATGCGCAAGGGCCTGGGGTCACCGCACGTGGACTCGAGGGGCGGTGGCGGGATCGACGCCGAGCATGCGCGGGCGCTGGCCCGGACCGACCTCGCGGCCTCGGTGCCCGACATCGAGTGGGCCGGCGCGGTGCTCGTGATCGAGACCGAGCTGGTGGACGAGGCGCCGATCCTCGACCTGCGGGTGCGCAAGGGCGCCCGGCGCCACGGGACCAAGGTGATCACCCTCACCAGCCGGCCCTCCACGCTCGACACGGCTGCGGCGGCGGCGCTGCGCTTCGCCCCCGGCTCGGCGGAGGCGGCGCTCGGCGCGCTGGCAGCCGCGCTGGGCTCGCCGCGCAAGGGTGGCCTCGACGCCGCCGAGCTCGCGTCCCGCGCGGGCCTGACCCCCGGCTTCCGGGCGGGCCACCCCAGTGCCGGCAGCCCCGACCGCTCCACTGCCACCGCCCCGGGCACCGGCGAGGACCCCGTCCCCACCGAGGGCAGGCGCGACTCTGCGGCCGACGCCGCCGGGGGCGGCGAGGTCGTCGCCGCGCTGGAGGCCGCCGCGGCGGCGCTGCGTGACGCCCCCGACGTGGTCGTCGTCTGGGGCGAGCGGGTAGCGCACGGAGCTCGCGGCAAGCAGGCGATCGACGCCCTGCTGGCCGTGGCCGGCGCGCTCGGAGTGCAGGGCACCGAGGGCGCGGGCCTGATCGAGATCCCTGCCACCGCCAACGGCCGTGGCCTGCGCGAGGTGGGCTGCCTGCCCAACCTCGCGCCGGGGCTCAAGGACACCCCCGAAGCGGGCCGAGGCGCCGCGGAGATCGGCCGCGCGCTCGGCGATGGCGGCCTTTCCTCCCTGCTGCTGGTAGGCGCCGACCCCCTGCGCGACTTCCCCGAGCGGGCGGTCTGGGAGGCGGCGCTGGAGGCCGCCGGCTCGGTCATCGCCTTCTCGGACTTCCGCACCGAGTCCCTCGACGAGCACGCCACGGTGATCTTCCCCGCGGAGTCCTACGCGGAGAAGGAGGGCACGCTCACCCACCCCGACGGCCGCGTGCAGCGCGTGCGCCAAGCCATCGCGCACCCGGGCGACACCCGTGGCGGCTGGTGGGTGCTCTCCGAGCTGAGCGAGCGGGTGGGAGCCGGCCTCGGCGCCCTCAGCTCGGCGATGGTCAGCGAGCAGGTGGCCGAGGCGGTGCCCTTCCTCGGTGGCCTCACGCTCGGGGACATCGCGGGCAAGGGCGTGCGCTGGCAGGAACGCGGCGCCTCCTCCTCGCTGCCGGTGGCCGAGTTGCCGGACTCAGAGCTCGAGGAGCCACCCGAGCCCGGGGAGGGCCTGCGGTTGGGCGCAGTACCCTCGCTGTGGTCGGGCCCCGAGACCGAGAACGCGCCGGCGCTTCGCTTCCTCGCGCCGCGCCAGCGGGCGGAGCTGAGCGCGGGCGACGCCCGCCGCCTCGGCGTCTCGCCGGGTGATCAGATCACGGTCTCGGTGGACGGCCAGAGCGTGCGCGCCACCGCCGCGGTGCGCGCGGCCGTGCCACCGGGCAGCGTCTTCCTGATCTCCGGGACGGCGGAGGACAACGCCACGGCGCTCACCAACGGCGTGCCGCGGACGGTGGAGATCAGCCTCGCGTGAGCGGCACCGAGAACACTCTGGTGCAGATCGTGAAGGCGATCGTGATCTTCGCCGTGATCCTCCAGATCGTGCCCTTCATCCTGATCGCCGAGCGCAAGCTGCTGGGACGCTTTCAGTCGCGCCTGGGGCCCAACCGCGTGGGCTTTCGCGGCCTGCTCCAGCCGGTGGCCGACGTGCTCAAGCTCGTCTCCAAGGAGCAGTCCGTACCCGTCACGGCGGTGCCCTGGATGATGGCCCTGGCCCCGCTCATCTCGATCGTGGCCGGGGTGGCCACGCTGGCGATCATCCCCTTCGGCCCACCGGGCGCCTGGGGCGGCGACTTCGGCCTCTACGGCATCGACGTGCCCATCGGGCTCCTCTATTTCTTCGCCTTCGGCTCGCTCGCCTTCTACGGGCTGATGCTCGGGGGCTGGTCCTCGGGCTCGAAGTTCTCGTTCCTGGGCGCCATGCGGGCGGCGGCCCAGCTCATCTCCTACGAGGTGGCCATCGGGCTCTCGCTGCTCGGCGTGGCCATGACCGCCGGCTCGATGTCGCTGGTGGACATCGTCGAGGACCAGAGCGGGATGTGGTTCATCGTGCCGCAGTTCGTCGGCTTCCTGATCTTCATGGTCGCCGGCTTCGCCGAGAGCGCCCGGCCGCCCTTCGACCTGCCCGAGGCGGACGCCGAGATCGTGTCGGGCTACAACACCGAGTACGGCGGGATGCGCTTCGGCTCGTTCTTCATGGCCGAGTACATCGAGGTCGTGATCATCTCCGGCATCGCCACCGCCTGCTTTCTCGGCGGCTGGCGAGGGCCGGGCCCCGAAGCCCTCGGTCCGCTGTGGGTCCTCCTGAAGATGTCGGCCTTCGTGTTCCTCTTCATCTGGATTCGTGCGACCCTCCCGCGCCTGCGCTATGACCAGCTCATGTCCTTTGGGTGGAAGATCCTGCTGCCGCTGGCCACCCTCAACGTGCTCGTGACGGCGATCGTCCTGGTCGTCACATGACCCCGTGGGACCCTGGCGAGGACGTCGTGGTCGTCCAGCGCGGGCCCGAGCCCGGCGGGCTGGCCGGCGCCGCGCGCATCTTCGGGGAGACCCTGCGCGGCCTTCGCACCACGATGGGCCGGGTGGTCGAGGGCCCGGTCACCGTCGAGTATCCCGAGGAGAAGACGCCGGTCTACCCGCGCTTTCGCGGACGCCACAAGCTGCACAAGTTCGAGGACACCGACCTCGAGAAGTGCGTGGGCTGCTCGCTGTGCGTGGCCGCCTGCCCGGCGGAGTGCATCCGCGTGGTGGCGGCCGAGAACACGCCCGAGCACCAGGTCTCAGCCGGCGAGCGCTACGCCGCGGTCTACGAGATCAACATGAGCCGGTGCATCTTCTGCGGCTACTGCGAAGTCGCCTGCCCATTCGACGCCATAACCATGGGCAACGACTACGAACTGGCCGACTTCGAGCGCTCGGACCTGATCTTCACCAAGGAGATGCTGCTCGCGGACTCGGTCGAGCACACGCCGCTGCGGCGCGAGGGGGAATAGCCCGTGGGCCTAGTTCAAACGGAGGTCCACTAGAGCGTCGTGTGGTTCCAGCAGGTCATGTTCTTCCTGGCCGGTGCGGGGGCGCTGGGGGGCGCCATCGGCGTCGTGACCCTGCGCAACCCCTTCTACAGCGTGCTGTCACTGGTGGCGCACCTGATCTTCCTCGCCGTGCTCTTCCTGCTCCTGCAGGCCGAGTTCCTGGCCGCGGCGCAGGTGGTGGTCTACGCGGGCGCTGTGATGGTGCTCTACGTCTTCGTGGTGGCCTACGTGGGCGGCTCGGACGAGCCGCTTCGCCCCGAGGGCGGCGCGCTGCGAGTGCTCGGCCCGCTGTTCGCCTTTGTCCTGGTGGTCGAGCTGTGCATCGCCCTGCTGGGTAGCTCCCTGGGGCTGATAGACAGCCCGGGCGCCGACGTGCCCGCCGGCTTCGGCACCCCGGCCGAGATCGGCTCCCTCCTGTTGCGTCGCTTCCTGGTGCCCTTCGAGGCGGCCTCCTACCTGCTGCTGGTGGCAGCGGTCGGCGCCGTCGTGCTGGCGCGGCGCCGGCGCGGTCTCGAGGAGCAGGAGGTCGGCGCCTAGATGGATGTCTCGTGGTTCTTGGTCCTCTCGGCCTTTATTTTCTGCGTGGGCGCCGCGGGCGTGCTCTCGCGGCGCAACCCGCTGGTGGTGCTGCTCTGCCTGGAGCTGATGCTCAACGGCAGCAACCTCGCGCTGGTGGCCTTTTCGCGCATGCACGGCGACGGCGGCGGGCAGATCTTCGCCCTGATCGTGATGGTCATCGCCGCCTGTGAGGTGACGGTGGGCCTCGGGATCATCGTGGCCATCTTCCGCCGCCGGCTGCCGGTGGACGTCGACGAGCTGAGCACCCTGCGCGGATGAGCGCGACGGGATTCGGCTGGCTGGTACTCGTCTTCCCGATCGCCGGGATGCTCGTGTGCGCCCTGGGCTACCGCAAGCTGCCCGGCCACTCGGCCGGCTGGATCGGCTCGCTGGCGATCCTCGGCTCCTTCGCTGCCTCGATCGGGATGCTGTTCGACCTCCTCGACCACCCCGAGGAGGAGCGCGAGCTGGTGGACGCCGCGTTCACCTACTTCGAGACGGCCGGCGTGAACGTGGACCTCTCGATCCTGGTCGACCCGCTGTCGGTGTTCATGTGCTTGGTGGTGAGCGGGGTGTCGTTCCTCATCCACGTCTACTCGGTGGCCTACATGGACGGCGACGGGGGCTTCGCGCGCTACTTCGCGTACCTGAACTTCTTCGTCTTCTCGATGCTGCTGCTGATCCTGGCGGCGAACTTCGTGGTGCTGCTCGTGGGCTGGGCCTTCGTAGGCGCCGCGTCCTACCTGCTGATCTCGTTCTGGTACCGGCGGACCACCGCCACTCGAGCGGGCATCAAGGCCTTCGTCATCAACGTGATCGGCGACATCGGGTTGGTGATCGGCGCGTTCCTGCTCTTCGACGCCACCGGCGCCCTCGACTACGAGGGCATCTTCGCGGAGGTCAACAACGCCTTCAGCACCAACGACGGCACCCTGGTGGCCGCCTGCCTCATGATCCTGGTGGGCGCCTTCGCCAAGTCTGCCCAGCTGCCCCTGCACACCTGGCTGCCCGACGCCATGGAGGGCCCCACCCCGGTCTCCTCCCTGATCCACGCGGCCACCATGGTCACCGCGGGCGTGTACCTGATCGCCCGCACGCACCCTCTGTTCGAGCTGGCACCGCTGGCGGCGGACATCAGCGCCGTGATCGGCACGGCGACCCTGGTCTTCGCGGCGACGGTGGCCGTGGTGGCCACCGACCTCAAGCGGGTCATCGCCTACTCCACGATGTCCCAGATCGGCTACATGATCCTGGGCGTCTCGGTGGCCGCGTACGGGGCGGGGCTGTTCCACCTCATGACCCACGCCTTCTTCAAGGCGCTGCTCTTCATGGGCGCCGGCTCGGTGATCGCGGCGATGGCCGGCAACCAGTCGCTTGACCGCATGGGCGGCTTTCGCAAGTCGATGCCCTTCACGTTCGTCACCTTCACGGTGGGCGCGCTGGCCCTGGCCGGCTTCCCTCTGTTCTCGGGCTTCTTCTCAAAGGACGAGATCCTGGCCTTCACGCTGCACCGCGGCGGCGGCTTCGTGGTGTTGGCGGTGGTGGGCTATCTGGCCGCGGGCCTCACCGCTTTCTACGCCTTCCGCATGGTGTTCAGGGTCTTCTTCCGCCCCCCGGTGTCCGAGGCGCGCGAGCTCGAGCACGGGCACCTCGCCCACGCCGATCCTCAGAACCCGGCCACCGGGGAGCCCGAGGACACGGGCGTGGGCTTCCCCGGCCCCGAGCACCACATCGCCGAGCGCTCGTGGCCGATGAAGGCCGCGATGGGCCCGCTTGCGCTGCTGGCACTGGTGGGCGGCTTCGTAGCCGTCCCCGGCCTGACCGACACGCTCGAGCACTTCCTGGAGCCCACCTTCGCCGAGTCTCGCTTCGCTGAGTCGGTGCCCAGCCACGGCGCGGAGTACGCGGGTCTCGGGGTGGGCGCGCTCGTGGCGATAGGCGGGATCGCCCTGGCGTTCTTCGTCTACATGAGCCGCCGCGCGCTGCGCCTCGAGCTGCGCGAGCGCTTCACAACGGTCCACACCTTCCTCTTTCGCAAGTGGTACTTCGACGAGATCTACAACGCCACCGTCGTCCGCCCGATGACCGCCTTCGGGGTCTTCGGACGCAACGTCATCGAGGCCGACTTCGTGCAGAACACGATCGTGGGCGGCACGGTGGGGATCGTGCGCGCGGGCAGCTCGATGGCGCGTGCGATCCAGTCGGGGTACCTGCGCGGCTACGCGGCGCTGCTGCTCGTGGGCATGACCGGCCTCGGCCTCTACTTCCTGATCACGGCGGCCGGCTAGTGGCGCCGTCCTCGGGTTCACCCGGCCTCGGACAGGCCCGCTGATGGGAGCCTTCCACCTGTCGATCCTCGTATTCCTCCCGCTGGTGGCCGGGGTGGTGGGAGCCTTCGTGCCCGAGCGAGTGAGTCGCTGGCTGGTGACCGCGGCCACGGTGGCGGTGCTGGTGATCGTGGTGGCGATGATCGCCGACTTCGACAAGGAGTCCGGCGGCCTGCACTACGTGACCGACGACGGGTGGATCTCCGAGCTGGGCATCCGGTACTCGCTGGGGGTGGACGGGCTCAACCTGTTCCTGCTGTTCCTGACCGCCGTGGCCTGGGTGTTCGCTGCCGTGTGGTCGTCCTTTCGCGAGACCGAGCGCATCCGCCTCTACTTCTTCCACCTCGCACTGGCCGAGACCGCCGTGCTGGGAGCCTTCACCGCCCAGGACCTGGCGCTGTTCGTGATCTTCTTCGATCTGATGCTGGTGCCGTTCTACTTCCTCATCGGGGGGTGGGGCGAGGAGGAGACAAGCGTGGCGGCCACCACCAAGTTCGTGATCTACACGCTGGTGGGCTCGCTGCTGATGCTGGCCGGGGCGGTGGCCCTGGGCGCGCTCTCGGCGGGGGAGGGCCAGTCGATCTCCTTCTCGCTGGCCGAGCTTCAGAAGCGCTCGCTGCCGGAGGGGACCCAGAACTGGATCTTCCTGCTCTTCGCGGCGGCCTTCCTGGTCAAGGCGCCGCTGTTCCCCCTGCACGGCTGGGTGCCGGACACCTACCGGGCCAGCTCGATACCCGTCCTGGTGCTGGTGTCCGCGGTGCTCTCGAAGGTGGGCGTCTACGGCTTCTTGCGGGTGGTGGTGCCGATCCTGCCCGACGCCGCGCACACCTTCCAGACGCTGATCATCGTGATCGCGGTGGTGTCCATCATCTACGGCTCGGTCCTCGCCTTCTCGCAGGTGGACGCGCGGATGGTGGTCGCCTACTCCTCGATCGCCCAGCTGGGCTTCATCGTGCTGGGGATCTTCGCCCTGGACCCCAAGGGCGCGCAGGGAGCGGTGATGCAGATGGTCACCCACGGGCTGGTGATCGTCCCGCTCTTCTTCATCATCGCCGCCCTCACCGTCCGCGCGGGCGGCAGCGGCTCGCTCGAGCGGATGGGCGGCATCGCCTTCGGCGCGCCGGTGCTCGCGACCCTGTTCCTGGTGATCACGCTGGCCACGCTGGCCATGCCGGGCTCGCCGAACTTCGTGGGCGAGTTCCTGATCCTGTTCGGGGTCTTCGAGGACAAGCTCGTGTTCGGCCTGGTGGCCAGCTCCGGGGTGGCGCTGGCGGCGGTCTACATGATCCGCGTATTCCAGCGCTCGATGCACAATCGGGTCGCCGAGGGGGTGCAGCCGCGCGAGGCCGGCAGGCTCGAGATCGGCGTGATCGCGCCGGTGGCGGCGGTGATCGTCGCGCTCGGCGTCTACCCCCAGCTCCTCCTGGACCGCTCCGAGGAGGCCACGGTGTCCAAGGTGCGCGAGGCGGGCCGGCTGGCCGACTCGGAGCAGGTGCCCGCCGGGCCTCCGCAGCTACCAGGGACGCCCGAGCAGGTTCCCCCCGGAGCCGGAGCCCCGCAGGTCCCGCCCGGCGCGGGCGCACCTCAGCAGGTGCCTCCCGGAGCAGGAGCCCCGCAGGTCCCGCCCGGCGCCGGCGCACCTCAGCAGGTGCCTCCCGGAGCAGGAGCCCCGCAGGTCCCGCCCGGCGCCGGCGCACCTCAGCAGGTCCCGCCCGGCGCCGGAGCCCCGCAGGAGGCCCCCCCAGGGGTCGCTCCCGAGCAGGTTGCGCCCGGCGGGGGCGCGCCGCAGGAGGTCCAGCCTTGATCCTCCCCCTTGCCGACGTCGCCGCCCCGGAGATCGACTACAAGGCGCTCTCACCGCTGCTCGCGGTGCTCGGGGGGTCGGTGGTGGTGCTCATGGTGGGCCTCGTGCGCGGCAGGGCGGTGCAGAGGGTGGTGGTCCCGGTGCTGACCGCCGTCTCGCTCTTGGCGGCGATAGGCCTCAGCATCTGGGTCTGGGAGCCCGGCGACCAACCGCCGATCCTGGTGGGCGCCCTGGCTCAGGACACCCTGGCCGTCGGGATCTCCGTCCTCTTCTACGTCGCGGGCCTGTTCGCCGTGCTGCTCTCCCTGCGCGCCACCGCGGTTCGCGAGGCGGGGTCGGGGGAGTACCACTCGCTGCTGCTGGCCTCGATCGCGGGCATGGTGGTCCTGGCCGCCGCCGAAAACCTGATCGTGCTGTTCGTCGGCCTGGAGCTGTTGTCGATCCCGCTGTACGTGCTGTGCGCGACCGAGCTGCGCCGGGCCACCTCACTCGAGTCGGGGCTGAAATACCTGGTGATCGGGTCAGTGGGCTCGGCCACCCTGCTCTATGGCTTGGCGCTCATCTATGGCGCGACCGGCTCCACCTCGTTCGCGGGGATATCGCGCGCGATAGGCGCAGACAGCGGGGGCGTGGGCCTCACCGACCCCCTGCTGCTGACGGGCATAGCGTTGTCGGTCACAGGGCTGGCGTTCAAGGCCTCTGTCGCGCCGTTTCACCAGTGGACCCCGGACGTCTACCAGGGTGCCCCCACCCCGATCACAAGCTTCATGGCCGTGGCCACGAAGGCGGCGGCTTTCGCGATCTTCCTGCGCTTCTTCGACAACGCCCTGATCAACTCGCAGGTCGAGTGGGCGCCGGCGCTGGCCGCGCTGGCCATCGCGACCATCCTCGTGGGCAACGTGGGGGCCCTGACTCAACGCTCGCTGAAGCGCATGCTCGCCTGGTCGGGCGTGGCCCAGGCGGGCTACCTGTTGGCCGGGGTGGTGGTGGGCACGCGGCTGGGAGTACAGGCCACGGCCTTCTACCTCGCCGTCTACCTGCTGATGAACGTGGCGGCGTTCGCGGTGGTGCTGGCCCGCGAACGGGTCTCCGAGCACGGCGACGACATAGCCTCGCTGCAGGACCTCGGCCGAGCTGCGCCCTGGCTGGCCTGGCCGATGACCATCGCCATGTTCGCGCTGGCCGGCTTCCCCCTCACCGGCGGCTTCACCGGAAAGTTCTATCTGATCGACGCCTCGGTCTCGGGCGACTACACGGCGATTGGAATCGCGATCGTGGTGGGCTCGATCATCTCCCTCGGCTACTACCTGCGCGTAGTGGCGACGATGTGGCTCGGCCGCGTGGAAGTGCAGCTCCCGACCAGCCCACCGCGCCGCGCCAGGCTGGTGGGCGGCTGGTCACCGGAGGCCGACGCCAGGGCCCAGCCGGAGGTTCTCTTCGTAGCCGTTCTGTGTGCGGCAGCGATCATCGCGGCCTTCATCTATCCGGACCCGCTATTCGACCTGGCCCGCGACGTGGGCAGCTCGTTCCCGGGCCTGCGCCCCTAGCTCGGGCTGCGTTCTCGCAGCCTTCGCGGATAGTTGGCCTCTGATTAGAAGCGGCTTTCGAAGAGCAGGATTATGCGTTCAACGCTCCGCGGGCGACTTCCATCGCCGGCATTTGTCCAGTTCTACGCTCGGACGACGAACTAGCGAAGCATGCCGGCTGACGCAGCGACAGCGGTCCGCGTCGGCGGGGCCGCTGTCGCTCTGCGCCCATGAAAAGGCCCCCATGAAAAGGCCCCCAACCGGGTAGGTTCCCGAGGGCGACCACGAGGAGGCACCAATGAGCGAGAACCTGGCCACGATCCTTACCGACACGCGCGAGAAGCACGGCGAGCGGACTGCGCTGAAGCTGGACGACAACGAGGTCTCCTACGAGATGCTCGACGAGGCCGGCAAGCGCCTCGCGGGGCTGCTCGAGGAGAAGGGCTTCGAGCAGGGCGACCGGGTGGGGATCATGCTCCCCAACGTCCCCTACTTCGCCGTCATCTACTACGGCGTGCTGCGCGCCGGCGGGACCGTGGTGCCGATGAACCCGCTGCTCAAGGGCCGCGAGGTCGAGTTCTACCTCACCGATCCCGGCGTCAAGATCTTCTTCGCCTGGCACGACTTCGCGCAGGCCGCCGAGAAGGGCGCCGAGGCCGCGGGCGCCGAGCTGATCCTCGTCATCCCGAAGGGTGCCGGCGAAGCCGGTCACCCTGCAGGGACAGGCGAGTTCGAGGAGCTCGTGGGCGAGGCCGATCCGGTCGACGAGATGGCCGACGTGGCCATCGACGACACCGCGGTGATCCTCTACACCTCGGGCACCACCGGCAAGCCCAAGGGCGCCGAGCTCACCCACTCCAACCTCAAGAGGAACACCGAGATCGCCGCCGGCCTGTTCAGCCTCGACGAGGGAACGATCACGCTGGGGGCACTCCCGCTGTTCCACTCCTTCGGGCAGACATGCGGCCTGAACGCCACGATGTTCGGTGGCGGGACGCTGACCCTCATCCCGCGCTTCGACCCCGCCAAGGCACTCGAGATCATCCAGCGCGACAAGGTCTCGGTCTTCGAGGGCGTGCCGACCATGTACACGGCGATGCTCAACCTCGACACCCGCGACGACTACGACGTCTCGTGCCTGGAGGTCTGCGCGTCGGGCGGCTCGGCCATGCCCGGCGAGGTGCTGCGCGGCTTCGAGGAGGCCTTCAACTGCAAGGTGCTCGAGGGCTACGGCCTCTCGGAGACTTCACCCGTCGCCTCGTTCAACCACCCTGACAAGGAGCGCAAGATCGGCTCCATCGGCACGCCGATCGAGGGTGTGGAGATGAAGGTTGTCGACGACGACGGCAACGAGGTCGACCAGGGCGAGGTCGGCGAGATACTCATCAAGGGCCACAACGTGATGAAGGGCTACTGGGACCGCGAGGAAGCCACCCAGGAGTCGATCAAGGACGGCTGGTTCTACACCGGCGACATGGCCAAGATCGACGACGAGGGCTACTTCTTCATCGTCGACCGCAAGAAGGAGCTGATCATCCGCGGCGGCTACAACGTCTACCCGCGTGAGGTCGAGGAGGTGCTCTACGAGCACCCTTCGGTGCTCGAGGCCGCCGTGATCGGCGTCGAGGACGAGAACATGGGCGAGGAGGTCGGGGCGGCCGTGGTCCTCAAGGACGGCGAGGAGGTCTCCGAGGAGGACATCAAGGGCTACGTCAAGGAAGAGGTGGCCAACTACAAGTACCCGCGCAAGGTCTGGTTCGTGGACGAGCTCCCCAAGGGCCCCACTGGCAAGATCCTCAAGCGCGAGATCGAGGTGCCCGGCGAGGTGGAGGCGGGCTCCTCTTAGCCGGGGTTCGCGCTGGGCTGCGGGACTGCACCGACTCCCGGCGGTCCTTTCCCCACAGGGCGTAGGCTGCCGGAGTGCCCGCCCTGGTCCTAGGCCCGTTCCTTCGCTACGTCAGCGAGGAATGCGCCCACTTCTGGGTGGAGACCGACCGCCCCTGCGAGGTCGAGGTGCTGGGCACCGTCCAGCGCACCTTCCACGTGGCAGGCCACCACTACGCGCTCGTGCGAGCCGGGGGGCTCGAGCGAGCTACCACCTACGAGTACGAGGTCCGCCTCGACGGCGAGCAGGTCTGGCCCGAGGCCGGCTCGAAGTACCCACCCAGCCGCTTTCGGACATACCCAAAGGACGAGGCCCTGCAAGTCGTCTTCGGCTCCTGCCGGGTGGCCGCGCCCAACGAGCCGCCCCACAACCTGCCCAAGGACGAGGACGCGGAGGGCCGCGAGATCGACGCCCTGCGCGGCCTGGCCATGCGCATGCAGACCGAGCCCTTCAAGGACTGGCCCGATCTGCTGCTCATGCTGGGCGACCAGGTCTACGCCGACGAGACGTCGCCCAAGACGAAGGAGTTCATCCGCACCCGGCGCAGCGTCGACGGACCGGCCGGGGAGGACGTGCTCGACTTCGAGGAGTACACCCGGCTGTACCGCGAGTCGTGGAGCGAGCCGCCCATCCGCTGGCTGCTCTCCACCGTCTCGACGGCGATGATCTTCGACGACCACGACGTCCACGACGACTGGAACATCTCACAGGACTGGCTCGACCACATGCGCACGGGGCCGATGTGGAACGAGCACATCATCGGGGCGCTGGTGTCGTACTGGATCTACCAGCACATCGGGAACCTCGGCCCCTCCGAGCTGGCCGAGGACGAGCTCTTCCACCGCGTGCACGAGGTCGATGACGCCGGCCCGATCCTGCGCGACTTCGCCATGCAGGCCGACCGCGAGCCCGACGGCACCCGCTGGAGCTTCTGCCGCGACCTGGGCGACACCCGGCTCGTGATGATCGACTCCCGCGCGGGTCGGGTGCTCGATCCGGGCGCGCGCTCGATGCTCGACGAGGCCGAGTGGAGATGGCTGGAGGAGACGGCCACCGGCGGGTTCGACCACCTGCTGCTGGCCACTTCGGTCCCCTGGCTGCTCATGCCCGCCATGCACGACCTGGAGGGCTGGAACGAGGCGGTGTGCAACGGCGCCTGGGGCGGCCTGGCCAAGCGGGTTGGCGAGAAGGTGCGCCAAGCCGTCGACCTCGAGCACTGGGCCGCCTTCCGCGAGTCCTTTGCGCGCCTGGGCGAGCTCCAGCGCGCGGTGGGTGCCGGCGAGCGCGGCACGCCGCCGGCCACCATCCTCACCCTGTCGGGCGACGTCCACCACGCCTACCTCAGCGAGGTCGCCTTCCGGCAGGGCTCGGGGGTGCGAAGCGCGGTCTACCAGGCCGTCTGCTCGCCTTTTCGCAACCCGCTGGACGACCGCGAGCGCGCGGTGATCCGCTCGACGCTGAGCGGGCCGATGAAGCTGCTCGGGCGTACGATGGCGCGCGCCGCCGGCGTTGTCGACGCAGACGTCCGCTGGCGCCAGGTGGGCGACGGGCCGTGGTTCGACAATCAGTTCGCCACCCTGCTCATCGAGGGCCGGAGCCTGCTGATGCGCCTTGACAAGGTGATGGGCGACGACGAGAACGAGACGATAATCGTCCCGGTCCTCGAGCGACAGCTGGCGTAACCACCGAGCGCGGTCCCCGGCCTGCCTGCGGCGCAGCCCGTCGAGGGCGGTGCTCGGCTCCGAGACGCCGGGCGCGCGCCCTAGCGCCGGAGCGCAGGCCGGGCGTTGGCCGGCCGAGCACCGCCGCTCGACTCCTTAGACTGGCCGCCCCGCATGGACTATCCGGTCGAGAGCTTCACCCCCGACGAGCGCGCCTCGCTGGCGCCCCACTTCACGAACCTCGACCGGCCGGTGTTCGCGCTGGTGAACCTGCCCGAGACCGTCAAGGGCGCGATGTTCGCTCGCTACTCGCGCTATCCGGGCACGCTGCGGCGACTGTTCCTCGACGAGTTCGCGGGTGACCTGTCCGAGGGGGCCCGAGCGGCCTTCGACGGCGCCGAGGGAGAACGGGCGCGCCAGCTCTACGAGCGGATCTTCCTCGGCTACGGCGACGACTCGGTCGCCCAGCTGGGCGGCGTGCACGTGGCCTGCGAGTGGGTGTCGAACGTGATGACCAAGGTGCTCCAGCGCGGTCGGCTGGCCGCCTACCTCGAGCAGTCCACGCGCTACATCGCCTACGACCAGCCGATGCCCGGCGGTGGCTACCGCTACTGGCGCCACCCCGAGCTCGGGCCCGAGCACGACGCGGCGATGGACTCTCTGTTCACCACCTACGCGCAATCCATCCCGCGCGTGATGGCCTGGGCGGCCGAGCGCTTCCCGCGCGCCGACGGGGAACCCGAGGCCGCACATCAGCGCTCGCTGAAGGCCAAGGCACTCGACCTGCTGCGCGGCCTGCTGCCCGCCGGCTCGCTCTCCCACATGGGCATCTACGCGACGGGGCAGGCCTACGAGCAGCTGCTGCTGCGCCTTCACTCCTCCCCGCTGCCCGAATCCCGCGAGATGGGGCGCATGATCCTGGGCGAGCTGCGGCAGGTGGTGCCGAGCTTCGTGGCGCGGGTCGACCGCGCCGATCGCGGCGGCGAATGGGCCTCATACCTCGAGGGCCGCGCGCAGGCGGCCGAGCGCTGGGCGGCCCGGCTGGGCCTCGACCGCGAGCGCGGCTCGCAGCGCGGGCCTGCGGTGAAGCTCCTCGAGGCCCGCGGCAGCGAGGAGCACCTGTTGGCCGCGCTGGTCTTCGAGGCCGCCTCGTCCCCGGAGGACGAGGCCCGCCGCGCGGTGCGCAACCTCCCGCCCGACGAGCGCGAGACGATGCTGGCCGAGCTGGTGGGCGAGCGTGCGAACCGTCGTCACAAGCCCGGGCGCGGCTTGGAGGCACTGAGCTACCGCTTCGAGGTGGTCTCCGACTACGGCGCCTTCCGCGACCTGCAGCGCCACCGTCTGCTCACAGTGCAATGGCAGACGCTGGGGCCCGAGCTCGGCGCCGGCGTGCCCGACGAGCTCGAGCCGGCGGGGGTGGGCGACGCCTATCGCGCCGGGCTGGAGCGCTCCCGGGAGGAGTACGAGCGGCTGGTCGCGATCGGTCACCCCGAGCTCGCGCCCTACGCGCTGTGCCTGGGGTACCGCATCCGCTACGTCCTGGACCTCAACGCGCGCGAGGCGATGCACCTGGTAGAGCTGCGGTCGGCCCGGGAGGGACATCCCTCCTACCGCGCGGTGGCCCACGCCATCCACTCCGAGATCGCGAGCGTGCACCCCTCGGTGGCCGCCGCCATGACTCACGTGGACACCGAGCGCGAGCCACGTCTGGAGCGCATCCTCTCCGAGATCCGCACTCACGCAAGGCAGGCCGCCGCGACCACTTGAAAAGATCCTGAAAAGGAGTCCGGTCTGGCGCAACTCCACCCGGGCGGGGCTGTTGATGGGGCACCCACCCGACAAGGAGGATGCCCCGTGAAGCACAGTACCAACAGGCTCCTCGTCACTCTCGCACTTGCCGTCGGTCTTTCCGCGGTTCTGGCGACAGTGGCGATGGCCGCCACCATCATCGGCGACAACGGTCGCGACAGGATCATCGGAACCCCAGAGGCGGACATCATCTCCGCCAAGGGCGGCCCCGACCGCGTGGACGCCCGCGCCGGAGACGACCGCGTCAGCGGCGGCTCGGGCTCAGACCGTCTATTTGGCAACGCCGGCGACGACAACGTCAGCGGCGACCGCGGTCGTGACCGCGTGCGTGGCGGCGAGGGTGACGACACCCTTCGCGGCGGCGGTGGGGCTCCCGGCCGGCGCGGCGATCGCGTGCACGGCAACGCCGGCAACGACACCGTGTTCGGTGGCCGTGGGCGCGACCTGCTCACCGGCAACGCCGGCAACGACGTGCTCACCGGCGGCCGCGGCCGCGACGGCGTGTACGGCGGTCCCGGCAACGACATCGTCAACGGCGACTTCGCCGCTTCGGCAGCGAAGAAGAACGGCAACGCCAACAAGCCGGGCGGACCGCGTGGCGATCGCCTGCACGGCGGTGACGGCAACGACACCGTGCGCGGTGGCGGCGGCCGGGACGGCATGTCCGGCGGCACGGGTGACGACACCCAGTTCGGTGGCGCTCGCGGCGACGTGATCTTCGCCAACCTGGGCGCGGACAAGTCCTTCGGTGGTGACGGCAACGACGTTCTCTGGGCGCTCGCCAAGGGCGACGTCTCCCAGCCGGGCGTCGACGAGCTGGACGGTGGAAACGGCAACGACCGCTTCCGCGTCCGCGACGGCGAGGCCGACCGCATCACCTGCGGCGCCGGCTTCGACCGTGTGTTCGCCGATCAGTTCGACGTGATCACCGATGCCTCCCAGGCGGATCCCACGGGCTCGTGCGAGGTCATCGAGCGTCGGGATGCCTCCACGGAGAGCGAGTCGAGCGAGGCCAAGGAGCAGTCCCCCTCGGCCGACCGCGTCGAGAAGTAGTCCAAGGACGGAAGCCGGACACGAAGGGCCCCCGATGGATCGGGGGCCCTTCGTCGTTCTGGGCTCCGAGCGGCGCGCCCTTTCCTCGCCACAGTCGGTAGTTTCGCCGGCATGTCCCGCGAGCTTCCGACCGACCTGCGCATCGCCCCCTCCATCCTGGCCTCCGACTTCGCCCGCCTGGGCGCCCAAGTCGAGGAGGTGATGCAGGCCGGCGCGCGCGTGATCCACGTGGACGTGATGGACGGCCACTTCGTGCCGCCCATCTCCATCGGCGACCTGATCGTCGACGCGCTGCGCGACCAGGTCCACGAGGCCGGTGGCTGGCTGGACGTCCACCTGATGATCGAGCACCCCGAGCGCCAGGTGGCGGCCTTCGCCGAGGCCGGGGCCGACGCCATCAGCGTGCACGCCGAGGCCACGCCCCATATCCACTACGCGCTCGAAGCCGTGCGCGACGCCGGTTGTCAGGCGGGCCTGGCGCTCAACCCGGCAACCTCGGCCGAGGCCGTGGCACCGGTGGCCGATGTGGTGGACCTGGCGCTGTGCATGACAGTGAACCCGGGCTGGGGCGGGCAGTCCTTCATACCCGGCTCCGAGCGCAAGGTGGCCCGCCTGCGCGAGCTGCTGGGCGACGGCACGCCGATCACGGTGGACGGCGGCATCGATGCCGACACGGCGGGCGCCTGCGCACAGGCGGGAGCCACCCTGTTCGTGGCCGGCTCGTCGGTGTTCGGCGGCGACGATCCAGCGGCGGCCTACCGCAAAGTGGCCGAGGCCGCCGGCGCGACCTGACCGAGCGAGTCCAGGTCGATGACCGAGGGCTCCGGGCTGAGGGCGGCACTTTAGGGTCTTAGACTCATTGCATGGGCCACGGGCTTTACCGCGTCACCTTCGAGGGCTTTGACCTCGGCGAACGAGAAGGTGCGGCCTTGGCGCGGGCGGGCTTCGAGCTCGAGAGCTACACGCCGGGACGCAGGGCGGACGACCCGGACGCGATCGCCTCCGGGAATTACTTCGCCGCGGCCTGCGGCCGAGCCGACGATCCGGCGAGCGCGGCAGAAGCGGTCGAGGAGGCGCTGGGGGGAGAGGCGTCTGGCTTCTCCAACTTCAGTGCCGAGCGCATGCTCACCATCGGTCAGGGAGGCGCGCTCAGACGCGATCGACGACGCGTGTAGCTCCGACAACGCAGAGGGG
>Ga0208612_1000334_pt1 | contig 21906 bp, 19 predicted proteins | sample AntDryMetagUQ889_FD_188089 | JGI IMG/M metagenome (GOLD analysis project Ga0208612, IMG submission 188089) | Polar desert microbial communities from Antarctic Dry Valleys - UQ889 (SPAdes) | ecosystem: Environmental > Terrestrial > Soil > Desert | place: Antarctic Dry Valleys | collected 2008-12-31 | reverse complement strand
GGCGACGATCGCCGCGAGCCGCTCGTGAAGGGGCGCGCCACCGGCGGCAAGATCGAGCAGGTCGGCGGCGCCCGGATTCGAGGTTCGCACCAGCGCGAAGACGCCGGCGCCGCTCGCGTTCGCCGCCTCGATCAAGGGCTCGAGCGCGTCGCCGCCGAGCAGCGGGTTGACGGTGGCTGCGTCGGCTCGCAGCCCCTCGACCGCTCCGAACGGCGTCTCCGTGACCCCGAACAGCGCCTGCCCGTAGGCCGAGGCGGTTACGGGAACGTCACCGCGCTTGCCGTCGGCGACGACCAACAGGCCGGCCTCGCGCGCCGACTCGCAGACAAGCTCGAGCGCTCGCCATCCGGGTGCTCCCAGTCGCTCGAAGCAGGCGAGCTGGGGCTTGACCGCGACGCACGCCGGGCCCGCCCGTTCGATCAGCTCACGCGAGTGGGCGACGACGGCGCTCGACGCAGCCTCGGCCGGCGAGTGATGCTCGCTCGCCCGAGACTGCGCCGTGAGCGCGGTCGGGTCCGGGTCGATGCCCAGGCAGACCTGGCTGCGGCGCCCCTCGACGAGGGCCGCGAGCCGGTCCGCGAAAGGCGGCCGGTCTGTCAGCCGCCCTTGACCTTCGACTTCAAACCGGCGCCGGCCGAGAACTTCGGCACCTTGCCGCCGGCGATCGTGATCCGCTCGCCGGTCCGCGGGTTGACGCCCTGGCGGGGTCCACGCTCGGCGACGCTGAACTTCCCGAAGCCGGTGAAGTTGACCTCACCGCCGCCGGCAAGCGAGTTGGTGATCCCGTCCAGTACCGCGTCGACAGCGTCCGCAGCGGCCTTCTTGCTGTCGAAGCCGCTGGAGATCCGCTCGACGAATTCAGCCTTAGTCAATGTCTCGTCCTCCTCCTGGGGGTTAGGGCAGCGCGACCCTAGCAGCGGGGTACGACGCCTAGAACCCCCTTGACGATGCGGGTTAGGCGATCGCCGGTCGAGGCCGGGGGCCGCCGCGGCCCGCGAGCAGCGCGGCGACCACCTGCTCGCCCTGGCGCACCGCGTAGTTGGTGCCGCGATCCTCGGGGTAGACCTGGGTGGTGTTCGCCAGGATCAGCCCCGGCACAGGCGTCTGCAGCGGTGGCATTCGCGAGCGGTGGTTGGGGAGCACCACGGGCTGGCCGGCGGGCTCCTCAAAGCGCCAGCTCCGCCTGACCCAGGCGCGGTCGTAGGCGGGGTTGACCCGGCGCAGGCCGGGCTCGTAGAAGGCGAGCAGCTCGTCCGTGTCCTTGGCCAGCAGCTCGTGCGAGCGCGGCAGGTAGTTGGCGACGTAGAGGAAGTGGCGCCCCCGGTAGGGCTTCAGCCCGGTCAGGTTGGCCTGCTCGATCAGGCCGATGAAGCCGAGCTCCGGGTCGGCGACGTTGGTCCAGTAGTAGGGATGGAAGCGGCGGTCGAGCTCGATCAGCAGGCAGAGGGCGGCGAAGTACTCGATCGAGGCGGCCCTGGCGAGGTAGCCCTCGCCGACCTCGCCGGCGAGTCGCGGCTCGAGCAGCTGCTCGAAGATGTCCGAGGGCAGCGCCGCGACCACCGCGTCGTAGCGCTCGGGCTCGCCCGCATGCTCGAATCGGCGCGGGTCGTGGCCGAGCCTGAAGGAGCCCGGCGCCGCCGCGGTGACCGCGAAGCCGCCGTCTGGGTGACGCTCGAGCCGCGCCGCCGGCCGATCGGTCAGCACCCGGCCGCCGCGCTGCTCGATCAGCTCGCGCAGGCGGGCGAAGATCGACTCGAAGCTGCCGCGCGGGTAGACCAGCAGCTCGCCCCTGGCCTCCTCCCCGGTGGCCTGGCGGCGGTTGCGCAGCTTCGCCCACAACCACGCCATCGAGATCTGGTCCGCCTGCTCGCGAAACTTGCCGTAGAGCAGCGGGCCCCAGACGTGCTCCCAGGCCTGCTTGCCCATCACCCGCTCGACCCATTCGCGGATCGTGATCGGCTCGTAGGGCTCGACCGAGTTCGCCCGCTTCTGCAGCCAGAGCGCGCCGAGACCCATCCGCACCCGCGAGATCGGCGACATCGGGGTGAAGCGCAGGAGGTCGAGCGGCGTGGTGAACGGATGCAGCCTGCCGTTGCGGAAGATCGAGACGCTCGACGGCCAGGTCTCGAGCTCGCAGCCGATCTCGGCGCAGAGATCGGCCATCTCTACGTCGCTGGTGAACAGGTGGTGGTAGTAGCGCTCCAGCAGGATCCCGTCGCCGACATCGATCGTCGCCGCCTGGCCGCCGAGGCCGGGCCAGCGCTCGTAGACGTCGGTGGGATGACCGAGCTTGGTCAGGCGGTGGGCGGCGGCGAGGCCGGCGACCCCTGCACCGAGCACGGCGACCCTCACTAAGTGCTGTCCCGGGGATCGCGCTGCGGATCGCTGGAGCGTCCCCGGACGATGTAGAGCGGGCGCTGCTTGACCTCGTCGTAGATGCGCGCGAGGTACTCGCCGATGATCCCGACGGTGATCAGCTGGATCCCGCCAAGCAGCAGGACCGCGAGCAGAACCGTGGTGATGCCAGGCACGAACTCGCCGGCGATCCTGATCCCGATCGCGACCGGGATGCCGAGGAAGGCGATCATCGAGAAGGTGAATCCGAGCACGGTCGCCGCCTGCAGGGGAACATGCGAGAACGAGGAGAGCGCGTCGACCGAGAACCGCAACATCCGTCTCAGCGTGTACTTCGTCTGGCCGGCGAATCGCTGGTCGCGCTCGTACTCGACCGCCGCCTGCTCGAACCCCACCCAGACCGTCATCCCACGCACGAAGCGACTCCGCTCGCGCATCGACCTCACCGCCGCATGGGCCTCGCGGCCGAGCAGGCGAAAGTCGCCCGAGTTCTGGCGCAGGTCGATCTGGGCCAGGCGCGCGAACAGCTTGTAGAACCAACGCGCGGTGACCAGCTTCGAACGGCTCTCGCCGCTGCGCAGGCGACGCACCCCGTAGACGACCTCGGCCCCCTCCCGCCAACGCTCGAGCATCTGCGGGATCACCTCCGGTGGATCCTGCAGGTCGGCGTCGAGGATCACCACTGCATCGCCGCGGGCCTCGTCGAGGCCGGCCGTGATCGCCGCCTGGTGGCCGAAGTTGCGCGACAGCGTCAGCACCCGCACGCGCGGGTCGCGCTGGGCCAGCGCCTCGAGCAGAGCCGGCGATGCATCGCTGCTGCCGTCGTCGACGAGGACAATTTCGATGGGGACCGCTGCGAGCGACTCCGTGACCCGCCGGTAGAACTCCTCGAGCGTGTCCTCCTCGTCGAAGACGGGAGCGACGACGCTGAGCAGGTTGAGCTGACGCTGAGCCTCGGCCACGATCCGGGGGAAAGGTACGCTGCCGTGCCGATGGTGGGGGAACCCGAACGCTGTGCCGCCTGCGGCGCAGCCGACCTGATCCCGCATATGAAGGTGGCCGGGGAGGTCGGGGCGCAGGGCATGATCCCGACCACCAAGCAGTTCGGCAAGGCGCTGGGGGACATCGTTCGCTGCCCGGCCTGCGGCCACATGCAGCTCGACCGCTTCCCCAGCGAGGCCGAGCTCAACGCGGCCTACGCGGAGGCGGCGTCCGACGACTACCTCGCCGAGGAGGCGGGCCAGCGAGCGAGCTTTGCCTCGGTGCTACGCCGGATCGAACGCTTCTGCTCCGCCGGAGCGATCCTCGATGTCGGTTGCTGGGTCGGCTTTCTGCTCGCCGAGGCGCGCGAGCGCGGATGGCGGGAGTGCGTCGGGGTCGAGCCGAGCAGTTTCGCCTCCCGCTACGCGCGCGAGCGCCTCGGCCTCGACGTGCTCGACGAGGACCTGCTCGCCGCCGAGCTGCCGAAGGCGCACTTCGACGTCGCCGTCATGGGTGACGTGCTCGAGCACCTGGCTCAGCCCGGCGAGGCGCTCGAGCGAATCGCCTCGCTGCTCAAGCCAGGCGGCCTGATCGCGCTGACGCTCCCCGACGCCGGCAGCCGAATCGCCCGCCTGCTCGGCCCGCGCTGGTGGTCGGTGTTGCCGACCCATGTCCATTACTTCACCCGCACCAGCGCCGTGACGATGCTCGAACGCCACGGCTACCAGCCGCTCTACGTGGGCACGGACCCGAGGTCATTCACGGTTCGCTACTACCTCGACAAGGGCTCGGGCTACCTGCCTGGGCTCTCGCGCAGATTGATCGCAACAGCCGAGGCGCTGGGCGTCGCCGAGCGGATCTGGACCCCCGACTTCCGCGACCGGATGCTGCTGCTTGCGCGCCGGCCCGACCCCCTCCTGCAACCGAGGGTGATCTAGATTGGCGCCGATGCGCGAGCGATCCCTACGGCTGAGTCCGCGGGCGTTTCGCGAGCGTCGCGCCTATCGACGGATCCAGCGCCGACTCGCCGCCCCACGGCTGATCGCGGCGTTCGCCGACGCCTACCCGGAGGCCTTCTTCATCGAGATCGGGTCGAACGACGGCGAACAACACGACTTCCTGCGTCCGCAGATCCTCGCCAAGGGGTGGCGGGGGGTGATGGTCGAGCCGGTGCCGCATGTGTTCGCGAGACTGCAGCGAAACTACGGCGATCTCGATCGGGTCGCGCTGGAGAACGTTGCAATCGCGGAGCGCGACGGCGAACTGCCCTTCTTCCACCTCAGCGAGGCGGGGCCCGAGGATCAGCTGCCGCGCTGGTACGACGCGATCGGATCCTTCAGCCGCGAGCAGGTGCTCGGACACAGCGGGCAGATCCCCGAGATCGAACGACGCATGGTCGAGACACGGGTGACCTGCTTGAGCTTCGACTCGCTCTGTCGTCGCCACGCCGTCGCCGAGCCCGACCTGCTGCTGATCGACGCCGAGGGATACGACGCGGAGATCCTCGGCAGCATCGATCTCGCCAGCTGCCATCCGCTGCTGGTCGCCTTCGAGCATTACCACCTCTCCGCCGAGCAGTGGCGCAGCTGTCAGGCGCAGGTTCGAGACGCCGGCTACGAGATCCTGGTCGAGGGATTCGACACCTGGTGTCTCGACCTCGCCCGGGCGCCGGCGCTAGAGGCGACCTGGCGCGGACTCGTACCAGCGGTGGAAGCGATCCGGGCAGCGGAGGACGAGACTCGAACGCCTCCGCCATGAGGATGCACGTCGCCTGCTCGTGCGCCTCTGACGGCGTCTATGCACCGCACAGCGCGGCGATGCTGCACTCGGTGCTGAGCCACGCTGGCGGCCTCGAGGTGCGCGTTCACTACCTCCACGGTCCCGGGTTCCCGGCCGCCAGCCGGCGAGGGCTGGAGTCGATGGTGTCCGAGCACGGGGGCTCGATCGAGTTCTTGGCGATCGCCGACGAGCGGGTCGCGGGTCTGCCGACGCTCGAGTGGGAGCGGGTGCCCTCGTCGCTGTGGTACCGGATCTTTCTCCCCGAGCTGTTGCCGGGGATCGACCGCGTGCTCTACCTCGACGCGGACACGATCGCCACCGACTCGCTGAAGCCGCTCTGGGAAACGCAGCTCGGTGACCATTACCTGGGGGCGGTCACCAACGTGTTCATGCGCGAGCACGAGGGTCGCGCCGAGCGCCTCGGGCTCGCGGGGCCGGGCGCCTACTTCAACAGCGGGGTGATGTTGCTGAACCTCGAGCTCTGGCGGCGCGATGCCCTCAGCGGGGCGGTCCGCGACTACGCCCTGACTAACCGTGAGCGCCTCGGCTGGGCCGACCAGGACACGATGAACATCCTCCTCGGCCGACGGCGGCTGGCCCTGCACCCGCGCTGGAATCTGATGAACAGCATCGTCGACTTTGCCTGGAGCGCCGAGGTGTTCGGGGACGAGATCGTCGAGCAGGCGCGGCGAGATCCCGGGATCCGCCACTTCGAGGGGCCGGGGGCGAACAAGCCGTGGCATTACCTCTGCCCCCCTGAGCGGCGCGCGCTCTATCTGGCCCACCGGCGGATGACCCCCTGGCCCGAGCTCGAGCTCGAGGGCGCAACGCCGCGAAACCGGATCCGGCGCCTCCTCCGCGGGGCGCGCGGGCGCCTCGCCGGCAGGGGCGCGGCGGCGGTCAGCGCTTGACGCCGAGCCGCGCCGAGTAGTCGATCCGGCTGAGCAGGATCGGCTCCGCGGTGCGGTCGAAGTACTCGTCGACGGCGCGCCGGCAACCCTCCCAGTGGCCGTAGTCGTCGACGATCAGCACCCCTCCGGACGCGAGCCGCGGATAGAGGTGCTCGAGCTCGTGGCGGGTGGACTCGTACCAGTCGGTGTCGAGCCGCAGCAGGGCGAGGCGCTCTGGCGCGTTGTCGGGGAGCGTCTCCTCCACGGGCCCGGCGACGAAGTGGACACGCTCAGCCGGATACCCGGTCGAGAGCACCACCTCGCCCACAGCCTCCTTGCTGCACAGCGCCGGGGTGAAGAGCTCGGGCCAGGGCCGCCCGTCCGTCTCCTCCCAGAGCTCGACCGCCGCGCGATCGATCGGCGAGGTGTCGCGCTCGTCGGGCTGCGTCATTCCCTCGAAGGTGTCGAACAGGTAGAGGTCGCGATCGTGGACGTCGAGCTGGCGCAGGGTGGCGGCGATCGCCAGCACGGAGCCGCCACGCCAGACGCCGCACTCGGCAAACCCGCCGCCGACGCCGGTCCGAACGAGATGGCGCACGGCGATCACCAGCGCGTGCAGGCGATCCACGCCGGTCAGCGTGTAGGGAAGCGCGCGCTCGATCACCTCGCGATCGGCAGCCGGAATGCCCTTCATCGTCAGCTCCGGGTCCGCGGGGTCGGGCGCCCGGGTGCGCGGACCCCGAAGCCTGCGAAGCGTCGTCTCGATCAGCCGGTTCGCCATCGTCAGGGCCTTCGGGCCACCAACGCGAAGCACATCGCGTTCAGGTCCCGGCTGGACTGGCGCTCGAGCCGGTCGGCCCCGGCGATCAGCGACTGCATCACCCAGCAGACGCTGCGCTGCAGGCTCCGGAAGCGCCCGAGGCGAAAGATGATCGAGTCCTGGATGAGTTGCAGCCCGGTCGCCATCAGACCCATGATCCCCTCGAAGCTTTCGAGCTCGAAGCCCGCCTCGCGGGTCGCTCGCTGCAGGCCGGCACAGGTCCAGCGCCAGTAATCCGCCGGATCGGGGTGATAGATCTGGATGCCGACGGTCGAAAGCAACAGCCGGCCCCCAGGTCGGAGAAGGCGAAAGCACTCCGACAGATAGAGCCCCGGGTCGGGGACGTGCTCGAGCACCTGGGTCGAGATGACCGCGTCGAAAGCGTGATCCTCCGACACCACCCCGCCGTCCGGCCGCAGCTCGACGGCCGCGGCCGGGTTGCCCGGAAGGTCCGCGCCCACGAGCACGACCCCTTCGGGAAGCAGGCCGCGATACGGCATGTCCCCGCAGCCGTAGTCCAGAACCCGGGCATTTGGCACGAGATCAAGCCCTCGCACCAGCCGGCCCTCGACTTCGAGCAGCTTGCGAGCGATGTGCCAGTGCCAGTCGCTGCGCGCCGGATCGGGGTCGCGAGGCGCGCTGGAGAAGCGGCTGAGGTCCAACGCCGTGGGCGGGGTGGTCAGTTGATCGGTCAACGCCGGGCTGCCGGCGGCGCGTCGCCCGCTGATCCCTGCAGCTGGCAAGACGCCGTCTCGATCGATGGATTCGCGATCCGAAGATCCTTCCAGATCGCCCCGGAGACCCCACACCGAAAGCCAGTGGCCACTCGGGTGGATTCCGCTGGCTCGGCGATCGCCATGGTCAAGTCGGTCGGCGGCCTCGAAGACGGACCCGCCTAGTCCGGCGCACGGAGGAGGCTCAGCGTCTCACTCGAGATCACCGGCTCGAACCCGGCCCTGATCGCCCAGCGCCCCTCGGGGGCGCTTCGTCGCGGCGGGATGCCGAGCCCGACCACGAGATAGTCGTAGCCGCCTCGCTCGAGCGCTTCGGTGTACTCCTCGGGTCCGGTGTACGTGCGCAACGTCTCGCGCACGAACGGGCCCACGTACTCGACCTCGTTGCCGAACCTGGGGCCGAAGGCCGGAAGTACCGGCGAGAAGTCGTTGGTCCAGTTCCCGGCGATGCCGACTCGATGCCCCGACGGTGCGTTCTCGATCAGCCAGTCGGCGGTCGGGTCGCTGCCGCGGTAACGGTTCTCGAGGAAGCTGTTCTGGACTCGGTAGCCGACCGCGACCGCCGCCAGGAGCGCCAGGATCGCGACAACGGCGACTGGTCGCGGGCCGAGCGAGCGCCGCGAGAGCGACCGGGCGACGAGGACGATGCCCGCGATCGCGAAGGTCAAGGCCGCGGCGATCAGCCAATCGTCGAGCTCCAAGGTCGCAAAGCTGGCCACCCCCTGGGAGGAGATCCGCAGGCCATCGGCGATCGCCACCAGACCCAAGGAGCTGAACAGCGCGGGACCCCAACGAAAAACCCCCGACGCCCATGCCAAGAGCAGCGCTCCGACCAGCATGGCAGGAACGACGTATCGAGCGTTCGGCCCGACCAAGGCAGGAAAGCGGGGACCGCCGCCGGCCGTATAGGGAGTGATCGAGTAGGCGACCACGAGCGACGCCGCGATCACCAGCCCGACGGCGATCAGCCGGCGCCGGGGTGAAGCTCGCCCGGTGGCGGTGAGCAGCGACCCGACCACGACGAGCGACCCGGCGGCGATCAGCAGTCCCGGCCAGGCGAGTGCCTCGCGCAGCTGTGGCCAGATCGCCTCCCCCCAGATCCCGGAGGCCCCGATGTACCCCGCCAGCGTCTCGCCGGCGAGCACGCGCACCGTATCGACCGGCGCGGCGAAGATGGTGAGCCCGAACGGAACCACCTCGACGGGGTACACCGGGTTACCCGACTGGATCCAGTTGCGAAGCATCCAGAAACCTCCTGCGAGCGCTATCAGCCCAGCCAGGATCGCTCCCTGACCGATGACGAGCCGCAGATCGCGCCTCTCGACCAACTTCGAAATGGCCCAGACGCCGACCACGATCGCGACCGTGGAGACTCCGTACCACTTGCTCCCGAACGCCACCCCGAGCGCGAGGCCCGCAAGGACCAGCTCGTACCCGCCACCTGTGCGGCGATGGCGCAGCAGGAAAAGCAGCCCGGCCGCGAGCCCGAAGAGCAGAACGACGTCGGGGAAGCTGTTGGTCAGGGCCGGTACCGCAACCGCCGGAATCGCGAGGACCAATGCCCCGGCTGCGGCGGACGAGGGGCCCGGCGCTCCGAGCTCTCTCGCACATGCGTAGGCCGAGAACCCCGTCAGCACGTAGTACGGGTAGGGCACCAGGTGCGCGAGGAAGTCGCTCTTCCAGGGCAGGGTTGCCGCCAGGAGCAGGACATCGCCGTTTGCCGGATAGCGCCCGGGGGAGAGGTCGGCGACGAACTCGTTGATGCCCCAGATCGAGCCCGTCTGGATCCAGCGCCCGACGCCGGGCAGGTGGAAGTTGAGAATGTCTATCGATCCCGGTGCGACGACGAGCTGATCACGCAGATAGGCAAGCGTGAACAGGACGACGGCTCCTACCCCGAGCAAGGCTACGACCCAGGCGATCCGGCCAGCTTCGGCTGGCGGTCGGCGATTACCTGGCGCCGGCGGATCAAGGCTCGTGGAGGGCCGCTTGGGGCCATTCAAGGCCGGGGTCGAGGCCGCAGCGGCGAGCCAGAGTCCCGTCGCCACCAGCACCCCCGGCAGACCGAGCACGCCGAGCGCGCCGGGCACGATGTGGACGCAGAGCAGACCGAAAGTGATCAGCAGCGCCAGAGCCACAGGCCGCGCGGCGCCGGTCAGGTCCGGAGTGCGCCTGCGGGTCAGCAGGATCGCCCCGGCGCAGACACCTGCCAGCATCACACAGAAGGCAAGCATCCCCCCCAGATAGCTGGCGACCGTCACCGGGTCAGGCTATCCGGGCGCGAGCACCGACTCGTAGACGTCCTCGTAGCGCTTCACCAACGAGTCCCAGTCGTAGTCTGCGGCGCGACGGCGACAGTGCTCGGCGGTCTCCGGGCGTGAGCCCAGCTCGAGCACCGCGGCCATGGCTCGGCTGAGGTCAGCTTCGTCATCGGGCCGAAACAGCCTGCCTACCGCTGCGCTGGTGATGATCTCCGGGCCGGCTCCCGAGCGGTCGGCGACCACGGGCGTTCCGGCCGCCAGCGACTCGGTGAGCACCAGCCCGAAGGCCTCCTCCACGGACGGCAGCACGCTCGCCCAGGCGCTCGCGTAAAGGCGAGCGAGCTGGTCGCCCTCGGACGAGATCTCGATCCACTCCGCTCCCTCGGGCAGCTCGACGCGTTCACGGCTGAGGATCGGGTCGCGACCGCGGATGACCAGCAGCCGGACCTCCGGGCAATGCTTGCGCAGCAGGTCGAAGGCCCGAAACAGCAGGGGACCGCGCTTTCGCGGGTCGCCCAGGGAGGCGGTGCAGAGCAGGGTGGGTCGCTCGCTCCTCGGCACCCGGGTCGCGACATGATCGAAGACCACCCCCGGCGGGAGGACCAGGGGGCGCCGCAGCAGATAGGCGGAGAAGGGACGGGCGGCGGCCTCGCTGAGGACCGTGCAACGGTCGGCGCCCTCGGCGACCTCGCGCAGCATCTGCAGGCGCCGTCGGCGAGCGACCAGGTAGGGGCGGGTCGGTACCCCGTGGAGCGTGGCGACCACCGGCGGGCCCCCGCGCCGGCGGGCTCGCACCGCGACCCACGAGTCCACGGGAAAGAACGTGTGGACGAGGTCGAAGTCCCCGCGGCGAAGCTCTCGCCAGACATTAGGGGCGTTGGCGAGATGAAACTCGTAAAGTCCCGCCCCCGGCAGCTCGGGCGGACGCCGGCACCTGACGACCCGGACTCCGCCCTCGACCGCGGTGCACGGCGCACCCCGGTGCGCGGTGACCACGTCGACTTCGTGGCCGCGGGCGATCAGGCTGACCGCGAGGTCGTGGACCACCCGTTCGGAGCCGCGCCGGACCTCGGGCCAGTAGGTGGGATGAAAGAGGCCGATGCGCAAGTCAGATCACGAGGGAGCGGTGGCGTACGGACCCCTCGAGTGCGGCTGCAATCTCGATCAGGTCGATCGCGAGGCGGGCCGGCATCTGCGCGGCGAACCTGGCGACGCCGGACGGCGTGCCGATCCCGCGACCGAGGTTGAAGGCGAGATTGTGGGCCACGAACGGCACCGGGGCGAGGGCGGCGAGGGCGGGCCGACTCCGCGAGCCGATCGCCATTGCGATTCCGGCGGCGACCGCGGCGTGGGCGCGGTTGGCGAACACGCGCCTGTAGAGCGCTCGCCGCTGCTCGGGATGACGGGCGATCACCAGCGCCAGCCAGCGCCTCCGGCGCGCATCGGCGGCGGCGGCGAGCGGCGAGCGCGAGAGCACCGCGTGCTCGACCAGCGCCTCCGGCGCGTAACGGAGCTCAGCCCCGGCGGCGCTGGCCCGCAGGCCGAGGTCCGTGTCCTCTCCCCAGGGCGACCGAAAGCTCTCGTCGAAGCCGCCGACTCGCTCCAGCAGCCGGCGCGGGTAGGCGATGTTGCATGAGGGAAACCACTCGCTTGGCCCCTCCACGTCCATCGACCGGGCAAGCCCGCCCAGCAGGTGGCGCTCGTCAGGGTCCGGCCTGGTGCGGCCCTGGACGATCGCTCCCGGCCCGGAGCACGCGAGCAGCGCCTCGAGCCAACCGGGCTGCGGTCGGCAGTCGTCGTCGGTGAAGGCGACCAGCGGCGCGCAGGCGGCGCGCCAGCCATGGTTTCGCTGCGCCGCCGGCCCGGCGCCGGCCGCAGCGGTGAAGCTCACCTCGAGGCCTTCCGGCGCCGTCGCGAACGGGCCCCGCGCTTGCGGCGCCCGCACCACGATCAGCTCGAAGCAGTCGCGATCGAGCGTCTGCGCGGCGATCGCCTCGAGCGCGAATCTCAGTCTCGTCTCGCGCTCGTGGGTGGCGATCACGACGGCTATCTGGGTGCGGGGCATGCGCTAACGCTAGTAGCCTCAGCGCCCGTGTCCCCCGGCAGCGATCAGGCCTCGCTGCAAGCGTCGGTGGACGCCCTCTCCTGGTACCACACGCTGGAGCTGCCCGGCGGCGTGATCACCGACGGCTGGTTCGACCTGCGCCCCCATGTCGCCGAGTACGGGCTGCCCGAGCGGATGGACGGGCTCCGCGCCCTCGACATCGGCACCTGGGACGGCTTCTGGGCTTTCGAGATGGAGCGGCGCGGCGCCCAGGTCGTCGCCCTCGACCTCGACGACGAGCGCCAGCTCGACTATCCGCCGCGCCGCCGCCCGCAACGCTTCTCCGAGCTCCCGCGAGGGGCTGGCTTTCAGCTCGCGCACGAGGCGCTCGGCTCGAAGGTCGAACGCGTCGTCGGCTCGATCTACGAGGCGACCCCCGCGGAGCTGGGCAGCTTCGATCTCGTCTTCTGCGGCGTCGTCCTGATCCACCTCCGCGACCAGCTGCTCGCCCTGGAGCGGATCGCGAACCTCTGCAGGGGCACCTTCGTCGTCGCCGAGGAGTACGACCGGCTGACTTCGTTGCTGCCCTTCGCGGTCTCGCGGTTTCGCGCCGACCGCGACCAGGACGTCGTCTTCTGGCAGCCGAGCGCGCGCACCTGGAAGCGGATGGTCTGGACCGCCGGCTTCGAGCGGGTGATCGAGCACGGCCGTTTCACGCTCAAGGCGGGTCAGCGGACAGGCAAGGAGTTCGAGGTCCGCCACCTGGTCCTGCACGCGACCAAGTCCTGATCACTCAGGCGGCTCGGACGCCGCCGCGGCCGGGGCGCCGCAGATAGGAGCGAGCCTCGCGGAGCAGGGGACGCTCCAGGAGCACGGTCATCAGCGCGGTGACCGCGAGATAGACGCCGAGCTCGAAGAGGGCGAGATCGACGCTTCGGTCACCCTCGTCGAGGGTTCGCAGCAACAGCACCACGGCCACCGCCGGCAGGGTCGGGGCGATCGCACGGAGCACGTGGCGGAGGATCTCGAAGCTTGGGAACAACCTCGCCAGGTAACGGAGGCGGGCCGCCAGCGAGACCGCGGTCACGAATCCCATCCCGATCGCGAAGCCGGTCAGGCCCTCGAGCAGGATCAGCGGGATGCAGGTGGCGCAGAAGGCGACCAGGGCGAGCAGGTTGACGACGGCCATCGGGCGGGTCTCGCCGCTCGCCCTGAAGAACGCCGACCAGTTGAAGCCGATGTGGTTGAGGGCCGCGGTGACCCCGAACACCTGCAGCAGGATCAGCGCATCCGACCAGCGCTCGCCGATTCCGAAGTCGATCAGGTCGGCGGCGAACAGCGAGAGGCCGGCGCCGAACGGCACCCCCCACATCAGCGCCAGGCGATTCGACTTGACGAAGGCTTCGAAGAGCAGCTCGCGGCGTTCGGCCACCCGGCAGATCGCCGGGTAGAGCGCCTGAGTGATCACCGCGTCTACCCGGTCGGTGTAGGCGGAGAAGGTGGCGGCGAGGCCGATCGCGCCGGCCCCGGCGAGCCCCAGCGCGGCGTCGCCGATAAAGACGGAGAGCTGGGCGATCCCGAGCCCGGCGGCGGCGGCGACCATCAACGGCCAGGAGAAGGAGACGTACTGACGCAGGGTGGCGCCCTCGAAGCGCAGCCGCAACGGGTACTGCCGGTTGACCACGGCAACTGCGGCCCCCACCCAGGAGCCGACCACCAGCCCCACGATCAGGCTCCAGTAGCCGAGCCCGGCAGCGGCGAGGCCGATCGTGACGACGAAGCCGACGAGCGGGTCGACGGCGGTCAGCAGCCGCTGGCGCATGAAGTCCATGCGCCGGTAGAAGACCCAGATCGGCGACTGCAGCGCCAGGCCCGGCAGGATCAGCGCCAGCGCCAGCATCGGCGCGATCAGCTCGGGCTCGCCGTAGACGAGTGCGAGCAGCGGGGCGAGCAGCCCGCAGATCGCCATCGCCACCGCGGTCGAGGCGAGCTCGAGGGTGAAGGCCTGCTGGAAGGCGAGCTCCTGATCGGGGTTGTCCTGTTGCACGTACTTGTCGCCGACGGCCACCTGTCTGATCACGCCGACCAAGGTGATCGCAAGCACGACGATCGACCAGACCCCGAACTCGGTCGCGCTGAGGAAGCCGGCGACGACCACCGCCTTGAGCAGGTTGAGGGTGCCGAGCGCGACCAGGAAGCCGGAGTTGATCACCACCCCCCGGGCAGCCCGCTGTCGCCGACCGCCCACGGGCACGGCGGCGGCACCGGCCGGCGTCACGCTTGTCGGGGTCGGCGCCACCAGGGCTAGGATCGCCGATCGCGGCGGCGGCAGATCCCGCTCGCCAGGGCATCGCGCAACAGGGCCTCGATCGCCCTGTCGTAGTCCTCCACCGTGAGCCGCTCACCGGTCTCGAAACCGCCCTCGCGAAGGCGGTCGCGCAGCTGTGGGTCGCCGGCGAGCTCGAGCACCGCGGTCGCCAGGGCCTCGGGTCCCGCGTCGGTATCGAAGATCAGGCAGTTGCGCCGAGCGCGCAGGTACTCGGCCGAACCCCCCCGGCCGCTCGCCACCACGGGGATGCCGACGGCCATCGCCTCGAGCGGCACCAGCCCCCATGGCTCCTCCCAGCGGACCGGGAAGAGCAGCGCATCGTGCTCCGCGTAGACCTGCTGGAGGCGGTCGCGCTCGCTGTGGGTGAAGCAGACCCGCCCCGCCAGGCCCGGCTGCTCGGCGAGCGCTCGAAGCTCGGCCAGATGGGCGGCATCGCCCTCCCCGACCACGGTCAGCGAGGCCTCGGCGGGCAGCCCGCGTATCGCCTCGAGCGCCAGCTCGATCCCCTTGCGCCGGTCGATCCTGCCGACGTAGAGCAGTCGCCAGCGCCAGGGCGGGCGCGGCGCCGCGGTGAACAGCTCGCGCTCGACCCCGCGATGGCCGACCTGCCCGCACGGCGGTGCGAAGCCCCCCGCCAGCGCTCGCTTGCGCAGCGAGGCGCTTGCGAACAACACCGGCCCGACGGCGGCGAGATCGACCCGAGCCGGGATCCGGGTCAGCACCGCGGCCGCCGGCGCCGCCAGCCGGCGCCGGCCGCGAAACAGCCGGGTCCACTGGTCGACCCCGGGCGCGTAGAGGGGCCAGTCGTCGCAGACGATCGCGGCGGCGGCGATGCCGCGGCGCCGGACCTGCTCGATCAGGCTCAGCGACATTCCCCCCATCGCCCACCAGGCAACGACGTCGGGCTGAAACTCGGCAAGGTGTCGGCGGATCGTACGGGCGTTGGCGCGCTCGAGCGCGAGCCGCCTACGAAGGGCGAGCCGCGGCCATTCGTGGTCGCGCCAGTACCAGCCCAGCTCGCGAAACACCTCAGGATCGCGCTCTTCGGCCTCGGCCTCGCCAAGACCGTGGTCGGTGGTCAGCACCCGCACCGAGTGGCCGGCCGCGCGCAGTTGGGCGACCGAAGACTGCCAGGCCAGCTCGTAGCCGCCGAGGCTGAGGGGCGGATACATGTTGCCGATCGAGAGGGCCCGCATCAGCGACGCCGCGCGAGCCGGGCTCGGAGGCGGCTCCCGAGCCCGGGCCGCGGGAGCCTCGCCTGAAGCGAGGCCCGATCGCGCAGCAGGGGCTCGATCAGGTACTCGTCGAGCTCGCCGGCGTCGAGGAAGATCCGCTCCGCGTACTCGAAACCGCCGCTCCAGAACAGCGTCTGCACCCGCTCCTCGGGGCTGAGCGTCCCGGCGACCCCGGCCGGCAGGAAAAAGGCCGGGTTGCCGTGGATCGCGTGGGGCTTGGCGACGAAGTCGACCCGGGCGGCAGCGACGTCGACGAGCCAGCGGTGGTGCGACCAGCCCACGTGCGGCCCGACCACCCCCCAGCTCTGCTCCTCGATCCGCGAGGGAACCTCGAGGTACCCGGCTTTTGCCACCCGGTTGAGCTCCGCGCAGACGCCGACCGGATCGCGCACGTCCTCCAGGGTGTGCGAGCAGACCGCGAAGTCGAACTGGTCGTCGGCGAACGGCCACGGGCTCGAGTCGCAGATGTCGCGCCGCACCCAGGTCTCGGCCCGGAAACGCTCCGCGACCGGGTCGGACACGCCGTAGAGCCCGCGCGTCTCGTAGGGCATCAGGTCGACCACCCAGTCGGCGCGGCTCCACGGCGCTGCCCAGGCGCCGACGTCTGGCACCAGATGTTCGGCTCCGAGCATCGCCTCGATCCTTTCGCGGTTAGACGAGAGCATCGGGTGATCCCTACAGCACCGGCGTCCGGCTGCGCAGGGTGCCGGCGAGCAGGGCGGCGAAGCCGACCAGGTCGGCGGCGACCCCGGTAGCCAGCACATCAGGAGCCCGGCGGCGCCAGCCCGCTGCCTCGCTCACCGCGATCCTCGCGTACGGAACCCAGGCGAGCAGGGGAGCGAGGACCAGTGGCAGTGGAGCTGAGAGCGCCGCCGCGATTCCGCTCGACACGAGCCCGCCGGCTCCGCCGGCAAACGCGGCGTTGCGGCGTCCGAGGAACCAGCGTCGCCACAGAAAGCGCTCTCGCAGCTCGGGAATCAGAGCGACCATCTGGGGGAAATAGACGAGACGCAGTCGCTCACCGACGTAGGCGCGGCGCGAGCGCGCGAAGACGGCGTGCTCGACGACCGCCGCCTCACTGAAGGCGACCCGCGCACCGGCGCGCCGAGCTCGCCAGCCAAACCAGACGTCCTCGCCGAGCGGTTTGCCGAGGCGCGCACGCAGCGGATCGTGGAAGCCGCCCAGGCGCTCGAAGAGCTCGCGACGGACGAAGGTGTTCGCGGTCTCGTAGAGCCCGAACTCGTGCCGGACCGAGATCGTGCGATCGAACGGTCCACGCGGCACCCGCGGATCGGGGACGACCATTCCCTGAACCAAGTCCGCGTCGGCGAGCGCGGCGACACCTGCCCGAAGCCAGTCGGGCCGCGGTACGCAGTCGGCGTCGGTGAAGGCAAGCAGCGATCCGCGAGCCCGGGCGACGCCGGCGTTTCGCGCCGGGCCGGGGCCCGCTCCCGCCTCACGCACGAGCGTCACCCCGGGCGCAGCCATGGCGAGCTGCGGGCTACCGTCAGCCGAGCCATCGTCGACCACGATCACTTCGTATTGCTGGTCGAGATCCTGCGCCGCGAGCGCCGCGAGGGTGTGTGGCAGGGTGCCCGCCGCATCGCGGCAGGGTACGACTACGCTGATCGATGTCATCGAGGGATTCTCTTTGCTTTTCGCTCGGCTCGCTAGATTCGGCGCACCGTGGGACGTGAAACGATGCAGGAGTTCTGGGATGCACGCGCCGCTGAGAACGCCCTCTACTACATAGACAACCGGCTCGACTACGCGAGCCCCGACGCCGAGGCGTTCTGGGCGGGCGGCCCCGAGGTCCTCGACACGATGCTGAACCGCCTCGGAGCACGAATCGAGCCTGCCGACGAGGTCCTCGAGATCGGCTGCGGCGTCGGGCGCATCACCCGCGTTCTCGCCGCCCGCGCTACGAGGGTTCGGGCGCTCGACGTCTCGCCGAAGATGCTCGAGCGCGCCGCCGAGCTCAGCCCGGAGCTCGGTAACGTCGAGTGGATCCTCGGCGACGGCCGCACTCTCGACGCGGTTGCCGACGCGAGCGTCGACGTCGCTCACTCCGACGTCGTCTTCCAGCACATACCTGACCCGTCGATCACGCTCGGCTACGTGCGCGAGATCGGCAGGGTCCTGCGCCCCGGTGGCTGGGCCGCGATCCAGGTCTCCACCGATCCCGAAGTGCATCGAGCCCGACCGCCCGCCCGCGTACCAGCAGCGCTCTGGGCAAGCCTTCGGGGGAAGCGGCCTCGCGCACAGGGTCACTCGGCCTGGCTCGGATCGGCGCTCAAGCTGAACGATCTGCGCGCCACCGCGACGGAGGCCGGGATGGAAACTGAGCGGGTGGTCGGCGCGGGCACGCAGTTCTGCCATCTGCTGCTTCGCAAGGCACTGGCCCGGCAGACGTCTCACCCGTAACCTCGCGGAGCATCGCCGCGCTACGGTTGCGCTGTGCAGCGACCGGACGTCAGCATCGTCGTCGCGACCCACAACCGTGCCCATAGGCTGCCCGGCCTGCTCGACGCGATCCGCGCCCAGAGTCATCCGCGCGAGCGGCTCGAGCTGATCGTCGTCGTCGACGGCTCCACCGACGAGACCGCGGCCGTGCTCGAGCGCGCCGTCGCCGACGGCGATCTCGAGCTGCGGGTGATCGCGCTGCCCGCTGGCATCGGCCGCGCCGGCGCCCGCGAGCGTGGCTGGAGAGCCGCGCGAGCCTCTTTGATCGCCTTCACCGACGACGACTGCGTTCCTGATCCCGGCTGGCTCGGCGCCGGAATCGCCGCTGCCGACGCCCACCCGGGGGCGATCGTCCAGGGCCGCACCGAGCCGATCGCCGCCGAGCTCGACGCTTACGGGGGTCGCCGCCTCGCCTTCACCCGCACGATCCGCGTGCGGGCGCTCGATCCCGGCTTCGCGACCTGCAACATCTTCTACCCCCGGGCGCTGCTCGTGCGTGCCGGAGGCTTCGACCTCGAGCGCTACGGGCGCGTCCACGGCAGCGAGGACTCCGACCTCGCCTGGCGGGCGATCGCCGGAGGCGCCCGGGCGGTGTTCGCCCCCGAAGCACTGGTCCGCCACGCCGTCAACTGGCTCGGACCGCTGGGCAAGCTTCGCCTCGCCGCCGGCTGGGAGCTGCGGGCCTACGCCGACCACCCCGGCCTGCGCCGTGCGCACTTCACCCGCGGCTTCTTCTGGAAGCGCTCGCATTACCTGCTGGTCAGGGCGCTGGCGGTTCTCGTGCTGCCGCGACGGTTGCGGTTCGCGACGCCCTTCTTGGTCGTGCCCTACGCCCGCGAGCTGATCGCGCGGGGGCGGGTCGAGGGCGGCGGGGCCCTGCTCGCTCCCTATTACGTCCTCCTGGATCTGGTCGAGCTGGTCAGCGTCGCGCGAACGGCGCTGCGCCACCGGACGCCGATGCTCTGATCGCCTCGGTGAGACGCCCGGCCTCGCGCCGAGGGTCGCAGTGCTCGAGCACGAAGGCGCGACCGGCGCGGCCCATCTCGGCTCGTTCGCCGGCCGGCAGCTCGAGCAGCGCGGCGATCGCGCCTGCCAGCGCCTCGGGGTCCGCGGGCGCCACCAGTCTCCCCCACCCCGGCTTGACCATCTCCGGCAGCCCGACCTCGTCGCTGGTCACAACCGGGACCGCCATCGCCAACGCCTCCTTGACCACCACCGGCATCGAATCGCGGTCGCCGTCGGCGGCAACCACGCAGGGCATCGCCAGCAGGTCGGCCCGGTCGAGCAGACCGCGGACCCATGCGGGGCCCGGCGCTCGCGGCAGCTCGACCGATGCACCGAGGCCGAGCTCGCCGACCCGGCGCTCGAGCAGGCTTCGCAGCGGCCCATCGCCGGCGATCGTCAGCCGCACCGCGCCGCCGCGATCGCGCAGCAGCGCCGCCGCGTCGAGCAGGTGGATGAAGCCCTTCTTCTCGACGTAGCGGCCGATCGCGACCACGTGACGGCCGCCCGGATAGGGACGGCTGCGGCGAAAGTGCTCCCCGTCCACGCCCATCACGATCCGCTTCACCTTGCCGGCGTGGCGAGGACCGGCGATCGCCTCGAGGTCGCGGCGCGTGTAGTCGCAGGAGGCGGCCACGAAGCGCGAGCGGCCGAGCTTCTCGGCCAGGGCGGTCGGGCCGGCGTAGATGTCGTAGGCGTGCGCGGCGACACTGACCGGTACGCCGGCGAGCCGCCCCGCCCGCAGGCCGTGCGTCGCGGCCGGGCCGGCGAAATGGACATGGACATGGTCGTCGCCAAGCTCGCTGAGGCGCTCGGCCAAGGGGGCGATCCCGCGCAGCGGCATCGCCTCGGCCGTGGGCCAGTGTCGGCGGCCGGCCAGATCGATCAGGCAGCGGATCGGATGCCTGGCGAGCAGTCGGATCAGCGCCCGGATCCTGCTCACCGGCCCCTGATCCTCCCACCAGTCGACCCGCCATTCGCGGCTGCCGCCCAGAAGTGGCACCCGGGGGCGTGCCGCCGCTTCGATGCGGACGCGCCAGCCGAGCTTGGTCAGCGCCCGGGCCTCGCTCGCCACGAAGCTCTCCGAGACCGCCGGGAAGACATCGACGAAGACCACGATCGAGCCTGCGGCCCCAGCCGGGTGGATCGAGCGAGGGGCCGCGTTGTCGCCCAGGCGGCCGAGCGCCCTGGTCAGCGCGACGACGATGTCCACGAACGCCAGGCGGGCGCTCTCCAGGCGCAGCGGAAAGGCGCCGCGGAGGCCGCCGAGCAGCGCTCGCGCGATTGACTTGGCCAGGGGCGGGGGCGGCGAGGAGCCCGGAAGGTGGCGCTCCTGCCAGGCGTTCCCGGCGGCCCAGCGCGCGATCTGCAGACGCAGATCAGCGATCGTCGCCTTCGGCGGGTGCTCGACCGCAGCCCGCTCGCGGTACTCGATCGCCCAGCCGCCGCCGTGGAGCCGCCAGCAGAGCTCGAGGTCTCCGCCGGAAACGATCCCCTCGGCGAAGCCGCCCACCTCCTCGAAGGCGGCTCGGCGGACGAGCATGTTGCCGGTGGCGACGGCCGGGCCGAACGCCAGTTGCAGCGAGCGCGCCTGATTGACCAACGATCTCGCGGTCGCCCAGCGAGCGGCCAGGGTCGACTCCGAGGCCGCCGTCTGGATCCTGCCGCCAACCGCCCCGGTCAGCCCCCCGGGTGGAGCTTCGAAGTAGGCGTCGATCAGGTTCTCGACCGGGCGGCAGTCGCCGTCGACGAAGAGGATCCAGGGGTTGCGCGCGGCCTCGGCGCCTCGATTTCGGGCGTAGTAGGAGGATCGTTCGGCGTCGGCGAGCATGACCTCGAACCTGGGGGGCAGCTCGAGGCCGTCGAAGCCGCCGGCACCGCCGTTGTCGACGACCAGCACCTCGTCGGCCTCCTCGACGGCGAGCCGCGCGAATGCAGCGAGCAACCGCACGGCCTGCTCGCGCGAACCCGCGAACGGAACGACCACGCTCACAGCCGGTCTCGCGGGCGGCGGCTCCAGGTGGGGATCCGCTGGCATGAGCAGACTCTAGGCGCCCGGATCGTCATCCTCGTGCCGATGGACCGCCCAGCCCCCGAGCTCTCGGTGATCGTGCCGACGCGCGACCGTCGCGAGACCGTGCTCGCCACGCTCGCGGCGATCGATCGCGCCGCCGCCGGCCAGGCGGTCGAGGTGGTGGTCGCCGACGACGGGTCCGGCGACGGGACCGCGGCGGCGATCGAGCGCGCCGGCGCCGCCCTCGAGATCGAGGTGCTCTGCGTTCGCCGGGCGCGGGCCGGAGGCCCCGCCGCAGCCCGCAACGCGGCCGTTGCCCGGGCGCGCTCTCCGCTGCTGCTCTTCCTCGGCGACGACATGGCCCCGCGACCCGGCCTGATCGAGCGGCATCTGCGCTTTCACCGCGCCAATCCCGCCGGCGAGCGCGCCCTGATCGGCCTGATCGCGCCGGCGCCCGGATGCGACACCCCGTTTGCGCGCTGGCTGCACGAATGCGGCAAGCAGTTCGCCTTCGCCGAGATCTCGGCGGGCGCCGAGGTGCCGGTGCGGCTCTTCTACGCCGCCAACCTCTCGCTCAAGGCCGAGCTGCTGGCCCGCGCGGGCGGCTTCGACGAGCGCTTCGAGTTCGGCCACGAGGAGCGCGAGCTCGGGATCCGCCTGGAGCGCGCCGGGATCCGGATCGACCACGACCCCGAGGCGCTCGCCGACCACGACCACCCCACCGACCTCGAGGCGACCCTCCGGCGGATGCGCGGCTTCGGTCGCTCCCACCGGCTGCTCTGCCGATTCGACCCCGCCGAGCCGAGGCCGTCGAGGCCAGCCGCTCGACACCGGTTGGCGGCGTTGGCGCTGACCCTGCCGGCTGTCGCCCGCGTCCGGGCGGCGCCCGTTCGCCTGCGCACCTGGCGGTTTCTCTGCGAGCAGGCGGCCCGCGAGGCTTTCTGGGACGAGCTCGACCCGCCCGACCCCGCGATCCGCGTCGGCCGGCGGCTGGCGGAA
>Ga0208612_1000332_pt1 | contig 22110 bp, 19 predicted proteins | sample AntDryMetagUQ889_FD_188089 | JGI IMG/M metagenome (GOLD analysis project Ga0208612, IMG submission 188089) | Polar desert microbial communities from Antarctic Dry Valleys - UQ889 (SPAdes) | ecosystem: Environmental > Terrestrial > Soil > Desert | place: Antarctic Dry Valleys | collected 2008-12-31 | reverse complement strand
CACGGTCTTAAAGACCAGTTCTGGGAAGTGTTGTCTCAGTTCTGCCTCTACGTCGTTGGCAAGCCGGGTTCTCTCGTCGTGCATGGTGATGACGAGGCCGGTCAGAACGAGCGTCGGGTTCAGCTTGCGCCGGACGAGCTCGAGCGTGTCGAGGAACTGGACGAGTCCCTCCAGCGCGAGGTACTCGGCCTGGACCGGCACCAGGACGCGGTCGGCGGCCGCCAGCGCGTTCACCGTCACGGGGCCGAGCGACGGCGGGCAGTCGAGAAGCGTCAGCGCAAAACGCTCGCGAACGGGGCCGAGCCCCTCGCGGAGCCGAGTCTCCATCCGATCAAGGCGCGGCAGCTCGACCGATGCACCGGCCAAGTCGCGGCTTGCAGGCACGACCCAGAGGTTGTCGGGGCCAGCGGGCCGCGCCGCCTCGGCGACCGAGCTCTCGCCGACGAGGCAGTCGTATGAGGACGGCTTCGTGTCGCGATCGAGCCCGAGCGAGACGGTCGCGTTCGCCTGCTGGTCAAGGTCGACGAGGAGGACCTGGTTGCCCTCGGCGGCCACGCAGGCAGCCACGTTCACGGCGGTAGTGGTCTTACCCACGCCGCCCTTCTGGTTCGCGATCGCGTAAACGGAGCCCATTCGCGGCGAGAGTACCGCTGGGGTCCGACGGGCTCCCCGCGTCTACATAACTCTGCCCGCCCGCCTACGCTCCAAGCGAGCGCTTCTTTGCGACACCGGGGCGACGCGGCAGGTTCTCGGGAGTCGGGCCGGCCTTGCGAAGGACATGGAGGTGGCGGTGCTCGTACCCGGCCTTCTCCCCCACCTCGATGACGCTCACAGCCTCCATCGCCGCCCGCTCGGCCGCCTGCGCTAGCTCCGCCTCCTCGTCCGGATCTCGCTTACCTTTCCAGGCGACCAGCACTCCGCCGTCGCGAAGAAGCGGCGAGGCCAGCTCGGCGAGGGTCGCCAGCCGCGCGACCGCGCGAGCCGTGACTGCGTCATATGCCTCGCGGCCCGGAGCGCCGCTCGTCGCGAGCTCCTCGGAGCGGGCGTTGACCGCGCGGGCATTCTCGATGCCGGCGTCCGAGATCGCCTCGCGCATGAAGTCGCACTTTCGCCCGACGGATTCGATCAGATCCACGCTTGCGCCGGGCAGCGCCAACGCAAGCACGATGCCCGGAAACCCAGCGCCTGCGCCGAGATCGGCGATTTCGCCGGCCATGCGCAGCTCCGGCACCTCGAGGCCGGTTAGCGAGTCCGCGACGTGTGCGCGCCAAGCTTCGGCCGGGTCGCGGACGGACGTGAGCGAGCGGGGATCGGCCGCCAAGAGCTCGAGCACGCGCTCGAGCTTTCGCGTGGCCTCGCGATCGAGGCCGGGAGGGCTGGGAGGCTCAGCCTTCGTCGTCTGAGCCGACGAGCGGGGCGACGATCACGCAGCGGTCGGGCTCGTCGCCCTCCGAGAAGGTCTCGATGCCCGAGCGCTCGGCCAGGAAGTCGTGCACGACCTTTCGCTCCGAGGGGGTCATCGGCTCGAGCTCGATCTCTTTGCCCGCCTCGCTCGCGCGGGCGGCGGCGCGCTCGGCTTGGTCTTCGAGCTCGACGCGGCGGCGCTCGCGGTAGCCGCCGGCGTCGACGATCACGCGCTTTCGGTTCTCGGAGCCTCGAGTCGCGGCGCGGTAACAGATGAACTGAACGGCGTCGATCGTCTGACCGCGGCGCCCGATCAGGCGGCCGACGTCCTCGCCGTCGATCGTGCCGGTGATCTGGCGTTCCTCCTCGGAGACGTCCACGGACGCGTCCAGGTCGAGTGCTTCGACGATGCGCTCGAGGATCGCGCGCACCCTCTCGGCCGGCGCCTCGGGAATCTCCTCCACAGCCACGGCCGGGAATCTACCTAAGCCCGAACCGCGCTGACGCCGTTCAGGCCGCCTAGCGCCGCTTCTTCTTCTTGCGAGGTGGAGGAGGCGGGGGCGTCTTGGCCTGAACCTCCTCGACCGTCGGGATCTCGGGCGGCGGGAAGAAGAACCGCACGACCGTCTGCTGGCCCAGGGTCCAGACGTTGGTCGAGATCCAATAGACGGCGAGGCCCGCGGGGAAGAACGCGACGAACGGCGCGAAGAAGATCGGGAGCGCGAACATGATGATGCGCTGGTTCTTGTCGGCGCGGGATGCCATCACGGCGCTCGCTCCCATCTGCGTGGCGATGAAGAGGACGAGCAGCGCGACCAGGGCGGCGCCGGTGGCCTCTAGCGTGAGGTCGTCGATGAAGAAGAAGTCGATCGGAGGATCGCTGCGGATGTCTTCCTGAAAGTTCTTGCCGTTCAGAAGCTGGTACAGAGCGAGGAAGACCGGCAGCTGGAGAATGAGCGGGATGCAGGAGGCGAACGGGTTGATCTTGTTCTCCTGGTAGAACGCGATCATCTCGCGCTGCTGGCGCTGCTTGTCGTCCTTGTAGCGCTCCTGAATCGCCTTGATCTGCGGCGAATACGCCTGGAGCGCCCGCATCGAGCGGATCTGGGAAACCGAGAGCGGCAAGATCACGAGTCGAGTCGCGAACGTGAGCAGGACGATCGCGAAGCCCCAGCCGAAGCCGAGGTTGTCGTGGAAGAAGAGGATTCCTGACTCGGCGAGGTCGATGAGCGGCTGCAGGATGTTGGCGACGATCACGCGTGGGCCTCGTGCTTGTGCGTGGTTGGCACGTCAGTGTCCCGCGCCGGAAAGAGCGTGCGGTCAGACACGGGATCCCAGCCGCCGTGGCTGAACGGGTTGCAGCGAAGAAGGCGCCAGCCGGCGAGGATCGAGCCGCGTACGACACCCAGCTCGCGCACGGCGCTCACAGCGTAGGCCGAGCAGGTGGGCTCGTACTTGCAGCGCCGGGGCAAGGCAGGTGAGATAAACCGCTGGTAGAGACGAATCGGGGCCAAAAAGACGGCGAGGAAGGCGATCCGGAGGGTTTCGAGGTGTCGTTTCACGTGTTACGCCCGCTCGATCCCGGCTTCGGAGAAGAGCTCGCGAAGTGCCGCCTCGACGCCCTTCGCACCATCGCGCTCGACCAGGCCCGCCGCATCGTGGCGAGCGACGATGACGAAATCGAACTCCGCAGGCAGGCCCCCGGAGAGCGCCCAGAAGGCCTCGCGAATGGAGCGCTTGACCGCGTTTCGCTCGACCGCGCCTCCGACCTTGCGGCTGACCGAGAGGCCGAGCCTGAGATCTGAGACCACCTCGCCTGATCCATCCAGGTCTAACGTCCCCTCGTCGCCCGCGGTGTCGCCCTCCCTTGGGAAGGCGTAGAGCACGAAGTAGCGGTTCGAGTGGGAGCGGCCTTCGCGATAGACGCGATCGAAGTCGCCGCTCCGCGAGAGGCGGCCCCGCTTGCGCTCGGAAGCCATGGCTAAGGAGTGAGTCGCTTGCGGCCCTTGGCGCGCCGGCGTCGGAGCACGTCGCGGCCCGAGCGCGTACGCATACGGGAGCGAAAACCGTGGGTCTTCGCTCGCTTGCGCTTCTTTGGCTGCCAGGTGCGCTTCATAGTCAAGAGGCCCAGTGGGGCCGGAGCCGAGTGCTCGGGGCGGGCGACGGCCAGTATAGAGAGCAAGGCCCGGAGCTCCGGCGATGCAAAGTGCCCTGCCGAAGCTCGTCTTTTCCCCGCGATTTGCGGGGTGCCCGAAAAGGGGGCGGCGGGGCGGCGTTATGGTCGCCCGAGTGCCTGCCGACAGGGAAAATGAGGGTGCCCAGAGCGCTTGGGGGAAAGTCCGCTCAGAACTCGAGCGGTCGTTGCCTGCCGCGACCTTCGACCTCTGGATCGAGCCCCTCCAGGCCGTCGGATCCCAGGCGGAGACGCTTTATCTGACCGGCCCCGTTCGCGTCCGCACCTGGGTCGAGCGCCGCTACCTGCCCCCGCTCGAGGAGGCGCTCGGGCGCCTGGCCGACGGCTTCGAGCGTATCTCGCTTGTCGACCCGCCCTCGAAGGCCAGCCCGGGCGCAGGCACGGCCCGCATCGCCGAGCCCCTGCCGGTCAATCCCACGCACGACTTCGAGCGCTTCGTGATCGGGCCTCAGAACCGCTTCGCCCACGCGGCCGCGCTGGCCGTGGCCGAGGCCCCGGGCGAGGCATACAACCCGCTCTATCTACACGGGCCACCCGGCCTGGGCAAAACCCACCTCCTGGGAGCGATCGCGGGCTACCTGCGCGGCCACCACCCCGAGCTCACCGCCCACTACACCACCGCCGAGCGATTCACGAGCGAGTTCGTGACCGCGCTTCGCACCCAGGGCCCCGAGCGCTTCAAGCAGCGCTACCGCGGCCTCGACGCCCTCCTCATCGACGACGTCCAGTTCCTCGAGGGCAAGGCGCGCACCGAGGAGGAGTTCGTCCACACCTTCAACGCCCTGTTTGCGGCCGGAAAGCAGATCGTCATGTCCTCCGATAGACCGCCAAGCGCGCTGGCGGCTCTCGAAGAGCGCCTTCGCGATCGTTTCGAGTGGGGTCTCACGGTCGAGCTCGAGCCGCCCGACCTGCGCACGCGTGTCGCTCTTTTGTGGCGCTTTGCGGGCGACGCGATCGACCAACTGCCCGAGCCCGACGTCCTTCGCGACATCGCGAACCGCTCGACCGGCAACGTGCGCCGTCTCGAGGGCGCGCTTACCCGCGTGCTCGCAGTCTCCTCCGTATACGGCGAGCCTCTCGCGGCCGGAGCGGTCAAGCGAGCGCTCGGGTCGATCTCAGCCGAGCCAGCCACGCCCGGAGCTGTGGTCACGCCCAGCGTTGCCGCGATCCAGGACGCCGTGGCATCCGTCGCCGTGATCTCGCGCGCCGATCTCCTATCAGCAAAGAGGACTCCTCAGATCGCGCGGGCCCGCCATCTCGCGATGTTCCTAGCCCGGGATCTCACCGAACTCTCGCTCGTGCAGATCGCGAGAGAGTTCAACCGCGATCACTCCACGGTCATCCACGCGATCCGCGCTGTCGGCGAGCGGAACTCGCCCGGCTCTTCGACCGCCGGCGATATCCACAACGTCCGCGTGATGCTTGGGGAAAGCTCTGCCCCGCTCGACTTCGGTGAGGGTGATCCGCACAACCCGGAGTCCCGTCCACACCATTGATCAACATGTCTTTCCCGCTCGGTCACTGAAAAAGCACGCTTTCCCAACAACTCTCCACACCCCTGATACATCTGATCACATAGAAATCATCTTGAGATCCAAGAACGACACACCAGAGGTTTGATGAAACTCACTGCCCCCCGCGAATCCTTCGTCACCGCTCTCGGCCACGCAGGTCGAGCCGTCTCGTCACGCTCGACCCTGCCATCGCTCGGAGGCGTTCTCTTCAACGCCGGATCCGACGCACTCGTTCTTCGCGCTACCGATATGGAGATGGGCATCTCGCTCACGCTGCCGGACGTGACCGTCGAGCGCGAAGGCACTGTTCTTCTGCCCGGTCGTCTTCTTGCCGACGTCGCCCGCAGCTTGCCCGCCGGCGATGTGACGCTTGAGCAGCGGACCGAGCAGCGCGACGTGGAGCTGACTGCCGGTGACGCGCGCTTTCACTTCCGCACGCTCCCGGCCGAGGACTTCCCACGCTTGCCGGAAGTCGAAGGGGACGCGGCGACTCTTCCCTCCGGCCCTCTCGCCGAGACCATCGATCGGGTCGCCCGCGCGGCATCGCGCGACGAGGTGCGCCCGATCCTCACCGGAGTTTTGGTCCAGGCCGAGGGCGATTCGCTGACGATGGTCGCGACCGACTCCTACCGGTTAAGCGTCAAGCACACGAAGCTCGACACGTCGCTCTCTCAGGCACTCGATGCGAACGTGCCCGCCCGCGCGCTTCGCGAGCTGGCCCGGCTGATCTCGACCTCGGGATCCGACACGGTCGACATCTCGCTCTCCCGCAACCAGGTGGTCTTCACGCTCGAGAACACGGCGCTCTCGTCGCGGCTGATCGAGGGCCAGTTCCCGAGCTGGCGCCAGTTGATCCCCGAGACGTTCGACCACGAGGTTCGCCTGCCCCGCGAAGAGCTTTTGGAGGTCGCCCGCCGTGTCTCGCAGCTCGCCCAGCGGAACGCTCCACTCCGCTTTGCCTTCGCGGAGGGCGAGCTGACGGTCGCGGCGGAGACGCCCGACATCGGCGACGCGACGGAGGGCATGCCCGCCCCGTACTCGGGCGAGCCACTCGAGATCGCATTCAACCCGCAGTTCCTGATCGAAGGAATCGAGACGGTTGAGGGTGACGAGATCTCGGTTCACATCTCCTCGCCGCTTCGCCCCGGGCTCCTGCGGCCCGTCGGGACCGAGGATTTCTCCTACCTCGTAATGCCGATCCGGCTGAACGTTTAGTCGGGTGACCCCGTGAGGGTCGTCTCGCTCAAGACGCTCGGCTTCAGGAACCTCGCGCCGGCCGAGGTGGAGCTGGGGGAGGGAATCACGCTTCTTCACGGAGCGAACGGCGCCGGCAAGACGAACTTGCTCGAGGCCCTCTACATGGGGCTCGCCGGGCGCTCGTGCCGCACCCGGGCGGACCGGGAGACGATCGCGTTCGGCGAGGCGCTCTCCCGCTCGGAGGTAGTGCTCGAAGAGATGGGGGAGAGGCGCGAGTTCCTGTGCGCAGTCGATCGCCAAAGCGGGCGGCGGCACCTGGTGAACGGCTCTGTGACCACGGAGGCGGCTCAGCTACGCCCGCCGATCGCCGTCTTCATGCCGGATCGCCTCGCGCTGGTGAAGGGGCCGCCCGCCGCTCGGCGCTCTCACCTCGACGGCTTCGTGGCGGCCCTCCGGCCCGCGCGAGCCGAAGCTCGCCGTCGCTACGCCCGGGCGCTTGCCCAGCGAAACGCGCTCCTCGGCCGGATCCGCTCCGGCTCGGCTCCCAGCGATTCGCTCGACGCCTGGGACACCGAGATCGCCGAGGCGGGGACCGAGCTGATGGACACCAGGGCGGCGGCCGTCGAGACGCTCGCTTCCCTCTTCGCCGCCGCGGCCGTGGAGCTGGGGTTGACCGAGCCCGCACTTCGCTACTCGCCTCGAAGCCGTGCAGGGAGTGCCGCTGAGCTTCGCACCGAGCTCTTGGAGCGGCGAGGATCCGATCTGTCTCGCGGCTTTTCCGGTCACGGCCCGCACCTCGACGAGATCGCGGTCACGCTCGGCGACCGGGCGGCACGCCGCTACGCCTCGCAGGGACAGCAGCGCTCGGCGCTCCTTGCGCTCCTCTTCGCCGAGCGCGACGCGCTCCTGGCAGAGCGTGCCGAAGCGCCACTGATGCTCCTCGACGACGTCACCTCAGAGCTCGACCCCGAGCGCCGGAAGCTCCTTTGCGACCGGCTCGCCTCCGGCGGCGGGCAGGCCGTGGTAACCGCGACGGAGGCATCGCACCTGCCGGCCTCTTGCGAGCGGGTCGAGCTGGCGGTCCGCGGCGGCGCGGCGATCCGCGATGTCGGCGGCGCGAGCGATGCGGCATGAACGGACGAAAGAGGGGAGAGTCCGGGCCTCCGCGCTCGCTGGCGGCAGCTCTTGAAGCGGTTCGCAGCGAGGTCGGCCCGCAGACCCTTTTGGCAGCGGTCCAGGAGGCCTGGCCCGACGTGGCAGGCTCGCTTGCGGCCGAGCAGGGCGATCCGGTCGCCGAGAGAGCCGGCGTTGTCACCGTCGCCTGCCGCTCGGGAACGTGGGCCCAAGAACTTGATCTGATGAGCCCGGTGCTGGCCGAAAAGCTCTCGGAGAGGCTGGCCGGCGGGCCTCACGCTGAGGCTTTCCGGGGACTTCGGTTCACCGCGGATGCCGCGCGCACCGACCCCGGCTGAGCCGAAGTTCCCGAAAAGTCACAATCCGGTCACGGTTCTCCCTTATTTGCAGGCACTTTTTGGCTCTGTAGCGCCGATTACGGCCCCTCTCCCTGGTATCCTTATGTGAACTTAATCGGAGGGCCACGGCCCCGTCCGAGAGCGGCTCTAGAGTCGTCCGCGGCGGCCGGGAAGCTCCCGCGAGGCAACCCGAAAGGTCCAAGTGGCAAAAGCAACGAGCGCAGGCGACGCCGGCGCCAAAAAGAACGGTGCCGCCAAGGATGGCGACTACACCTCCGGTGAGATCACGGTCCTGCGTGGGCTCGACCCCGTGCGCAAGCGCCCGGGCATGTACATCGGCTCTACCGGGCCGCGCGGCCTTCACCACCTGGTCTACGAGGTCGTCGACAACTCCGTCGACGAGGCGCTCGCCGGCCACTGCGATCAGATCTTCGTCACCATCCATCCAGACGAGTCGATCACCGTCGTCGACAACGGCCGCGGCATTCCGGTCGACGAGCATCCCGAGGAGAAGCGCCCGGCGGCTGAGGTCGTCCTGACGGTTCTCCACGCGGGCGGCAAGTTCGGCGAGGGAGGGGGATACAAGGTCTCCGGCGGCCTCCATGGCGTCGGCGTCTCTGTCGTGAACGCGCTCTCAGAAAAGCTTCATCTCGACATCCGTCGCGACGGCCACAACTGGACCCAGGACTACGAGCGCGGCGAGCCCCAGGGCGACCTGGCCAAGGGCGCGGAGACCAAGGAAACCGGCACGACGATCACGTTCTCGCCGGATCCCGAGGTCTTCGAGGAGATCTCATACGACTATCCAACCCTCGCCGAGCGGATGCGCGAGACGGCGTTCCTGACCCGCGGCCTTCGGATCGACCTCGAGGACGAACGCGCCGGCGGTCAGAGGGATTCCTTTCACTATGAGGGCGGCATCGTCGACTTCGTCCACCATCTGAACGAGAACAAGGACGCCCTCCACAAGAAGACCGTCTACTTCGAGCACGATTCCGACGACGGCGCGGTCGAGGTCGCGATGCAGTGGAACTCCTCCTATCAGGAGTCCGTCTTTACCTTCGCGAACAACATCAACACGCACGAGGGCGGCTCGCACCTTTCGGGCTTCCGCTCCGCGCTCACTCGCACCATCAACGCCTACGGGCGCGAGAAGGGCCTGCTCAAGGAGAAGGACCCGAACCTCTCTGGCGAGGACGTACGCGAGGGGCTGACCGCGGTGATCTCGGTGAAGCTTGCCGAGCCGCAGTTCGAAGGTCAGACGAAGACCAAGCTCGGCAACCCGCACGTCGAGGGCCTCGTGAAGGAGACCGTGAACCGAAAGCTCGGCGAGTTCCTCGAGGAGAACCCGGCTGATGCGCGGCGCATCGTCTCCAAGTCGGTCGACGCCGCTCGCGCCCGGGACGCCGCTCGCAAGGCACGCGACCTCACTCGGCGCAAGTCGGCCCTCGAGAACTCGACCCTTCCCGGCAAGCTCGCCGACTGCTCGGTCAAGGACCCGCGTGACGCCGAGATCTTCATCGTCGAGGGCGACTCGGCCGGCGGCTCGGCCAAGCAGGCGCGCGACCGCTCGACCCAGGCGGTCCTACCGCTCCGCGGCAAGATCCTGAACGTCGAGAAGAGCAGGATCGACAAGGTGCTCTCAAACGTCGAGATCCAGGCGATGATCACCGCGATCGGCACCGGCGTTCACGAGGAGTTCAACCTCGAAGACGCGCGCTACCACAAGATCATCCTCGCCTCCGACGCCGACGTGGACGGCGCGCACATCCGCACGCTCGCGCTGACCTTCCTCTACCGCCAGATGCCCGAGCTGATCGATGCGGGCTACGTATACATCGCCAAGCCGCCGCTCTACCGCGTGAAGCAGGGCAACCGCTCGCGCTACGTGGAGAAAGAGACCGAGCTCGAGGAGTACCTCCTCGCGGACCGGCTCGAGGCCTACGTCGTCGCGGACTCGGAGGGCAAGGAAACCAAGCTCACCGCCGCTCGCTGGCAACGATTCAACCGAAAGTTCAAGGAGTACGACGGCTGGTACGACGCGCTTCGCGCCGAGCACGGGGGAGAGCTGCTCGCGTTCCTCACGGAGTCCCAGATCCTCGATGCCGGTGCCGACTCGCTGAACGCGGTCAAGAAGCTGATCGAGGCCGACGACCCCGAGACTGAGCCGTTCGAGACCGAGCTGGTCTCCGCCGCGGGCGACGAGCTCCACATCAAGGCGACCCACCGCCGCTCCGGGCTCGCGCGTTTCTACGAGCTCGGCGCTCGCCTCTTTGACTCTTCGGACTACGCAAAGCTCGTCGGCGTCCACTCGGAGCTGCTTTCACAGGTCGGACGGCCGCCGTTCAACGTGACGCTCAAGGACAAGACGCGGATCGCCGAGTCGTTCGGTGCGCTTCAGACCTCGGTCGTCGACCTCGCCAAGCACGGAGTGACGATGCAGCGCTTCAAGGGCCTCGGCGAGATGAACGCCGATCAGCTCCGCGAGACGACGATGGACCCCGCTACCCGCACGCTTCAGCGCGTCACGATCGACGACGCCGCCGCGGTTGACCGCGTCTTCACGGACCTCATGGGCGACAAGGTCGAGCCGCGGAAGATCTTCATCGAAAAGCACGCCGGCGAGGTGAAGTTCCTCGATGTCTGAGACGGGCTCTGGCAACGGCGGCGCGGGCGGGCTCGACGCCCTGACAGGCCGCATCGAGGACCGCGAGCTGACGACGGAGATGCGCAGCTCGTATCTCGATTACGCGATGAGCGTGATCGTGGGCCGAGCGCTGCCCGACGTGCGCGACGGCCTGAAGCCAGTGCACCGCCGAGTCCTTTATGCGATGCACGACCTCGGCCTCCAGCCGAACCGCGGGTACCGCAAGTGCGCCTTCATCGTCGGCGAGGTCATGGGCAAGTACCACCCCCATGGCGACTCGGCGATCTACGACACCCTCGTCCGCCTCGCCCAGGACTTCGCGCTCCGCTCGCCCCTCGTCGACGGCCAGGGCAACTTCGGCTCGATCGACGACGATCCGGCTGCCGCCATGCGGTACACGGAGGCGCGGCTCGAGCGGCTCGCGACGGAGATGCTCCGCGACATCGACGCGGACACCGTCGACTTCGGACCCAACTACGACGAGACCTCGAACGAGCCGCTCGTTCTTCCCTCCCGCTTTCCGAACCTCCTCGTCAACGGCTCGACCGGGATCGCGGTCGGCATGGCGACGAACATCCCGCCACACAACCTCGGCGAGGTCATCGCCGCGACCAAGGCCTACATCGAGAACCCCTCGATCGACCTGCCCGGCCTGATGGAGTACGTCAAGGGCCCCGACTTCCCGGGCGGCGGCATGATGAGCGCCTCGGGCATCCGCGACGCCTACGCTTCGGGCCGCGGCAGCGTCCGGGTCCGGGCGGTGGCCCACGTCGAGCCGATCCGCGGCGGTAAGGACGCGATCATCGTCTCCGAGCTTCCCTACATGGTCAAGAAGGGCGGCGAGGGCGGCCTGATCACGAAGATCGCAGACCTCGTCCGCGACAAGAAGATCACTGGCATCTCCGACCTTCGCGACGAGACGGACCGCTCCGGCATGCGCCTCGTGATCGAGCTCAAGCGCGGCGGCGATCCGGCGGCCGTGGTCCTGAACCAGCTCTACAAGCACACGCCGATGCAGAACTCGTTCGGCATGAACATGGTGGCCCTGGTGAACGGCGTGCCGCGCACGCTCGGGCTCAAGGAGCTGATCCACCACTACGTCGATCATCAGCGCGACGTCATCGTTCGCCGCACCCAGTACGAGCTCCGCCAGGCCGAGGCCCGGGCGCACGTCCTCGAGGGCCTCCTGATCGCGCTCGACAACCTCGACGCGGTGATCGCGCTTATCCGCGCCTCGGCCGATCCGGTCGAGGCAAAGAGCGGCCTGATCGAGAACTTCGAGCTCTCCGAGATCCAGGCGCAGGCGATTCTGGATATGCGCCTTCAGCGACTCACTGCGCTCGAGTCCGACAAGATCCGCGCTGAGCACGCAGAGCTCATGGACAAGATCGCCGAGTTGCGCACGATCCTCGGCGATCCGGCTCGCATCGACGCGATCATCGTCGACGAGCTCAACGGGATCGAGGACAAGTACGCGGACGAGCGCCGAACCGAGATCACGCACTTCGAGGGCGACCTGAACATCGAGGACGTGATCGCAGACCAGCAGATGGTCGTCTCACTCACCCACTCCGGCTACGCGAAGCGCCTGCCGCTCGCGACCTACCGCCAGCAGCGCCGCGGCGGAATCGGGGTCATGGGGATGAACCTCAAAGACGAGGACTACATCGAGCACCTGCACATCTGCTCGACGCACGACTTCCTCCTCTTCTTCACCAACCGGGGCAAGGTCTATCGCCTCAAGGTCTATGAGCTGCCCGAAGGATCGCGTACCCATCGCGGCCAAGCGCTCGTAAACGTGCTTCCCCTTCGCGAGGGCGAGCGCGTCATGGCCGTGATCCCAACGCGCGACTTCAAGGAAGACAAGTTCCTCGTCTTCGCCACCGCCAAGGGCCAGATCAAGAAGACCGAGTTTCTCGCCTACAACACGAAGATCAAGGCTGACGGCATCATCGCGATCAAGGTTCGTGACGACGACGAGCTCGTCCAGGTGCGCCGTACCTCGGGCGAGGACGACATCATCATGGTCTCGAAGTCCGGGAATGCGTCGCGCTTCAACGAGTCAGCCGTCAGGCCGATGGGCCGCGGTACAGCCGGGGTCAAGGGCATGAATGTCGCTGGCAAGGCCGGGGGCAAGCCCAACCGGGTCCTGGCGATGGACGTAGCCCGCGACGAGGCTCAGGTCTTCGTGGTCACCGAGAACGGCTACGGCAAGCGGACCCCTGTCCCCGACTATCCGGTCAAGGGCCGCGGCACCAAGGGCGTCCTGACCATCAAGATCACGGAGAAGAAGGGCGCCCTGGCCGGCGCGTTGATCGTGCGCGAGCACCAAGACCTCCTCTTCATCTCGCAGAACGGCATGGTCCAGCGCACCAACGCCGGCGGCATCTCCCAGACCGGCCGTGCCACGCAGGGCGTCCGGGTGATGAATATGAAGGAGGACGACTCCGTCAGTGCCGTCGCGCTCGTGGTGGAATCCTCGACGCCGGCCGCGGTCGAGGAAGAGGCGAGCATCCAGGAGGAGCTCGAAGAAGCCGAAGCGGCCGGCGTGCCGCCCGATAGCGACGACTCGGCCGCCGACTAACAAAACACCGCGGCGAGCGCCCAGAAATGCCGGTCCTGCGCGACTTTCCGGGCGGTCGGCGAAGGCCGCCTCCCGATTTGGTTCAATGGACGGACCAGAGAAAGGAGGTGGTCCTAATTCCAATGCTTAACGGGACTCTGGAGGTGCCGGAACACTAGGTGGCAACGTGTGAGCCGCCTGGTGGAATACAAACCAGGCGCCGGTGGCCATGAGAGGCGAAAGCTTGTCCCACTCGCTGTCAATCTCCGGCCGCCTTCGATCGCACGACTCGTAACGAAGGGCCGCTCTCGACCAGGGGGCGGCCCTTCGCCTTTTCAGGCTGAGAGATCTACGACCATCGTGAGTGAGCTCGCCTCCGTCTCCAGCGCTCGGTACCCGAGTCGCTTGTAGAGCCTGAGGGCAGGGTTGTCGCGCTCGACGCTGAGACTCAGTTCCGCGATGCCCTGACAGCGGCCCTCGCGCATCAGCTCCTCGAGAAGAAGCGTGCCGACACCGTCGCCTCGATGGCCCGGCAAGACGGCGATCGACAGTTCTGGAGTCGCTTCGCCGACGAAGCCGTATCCACCATCTTCGGCACGCAGGTGTCGCCACCAGGCTGCGCCCACGGGCTCCCGACCAACCTCGGCGATCAAGCCGAAGTCTCCCTTTCTGCCGAAGCCTTCGACGTAGCAGGCAAGCTCAGGCTCGGTCATTGCTTCGGCACGCGGCGACCGCTTGCCGCCCGAGCGCCAGAAGATCGCCTCATACAGAACCTCACGGAGGAGCGCGATGTCATGAGCTCCGGCTTCACGGAGGCGATACGACACCTCTATCCCCGGGAAGGTGGTTGCGAAAATCCGCGGATATCGCGGATATCAGCAACCACCACGCTGCCTGTCTAGGCCGCGAGCAGATACTGCTCCCACGCGTCCGGGACGCGTGGGCTTGCGATGCGGATGAAGACCGTCGGGCCCGGTGGCTTCGGACTGGTGCGAAGCGGCATCGCGGCCTCGGTTGGCAGACGGCTGCCCTTCTTGCGGTTGCACGGGGCGCAGGCGGCGACGATGTTGTCCCAATGAGAAGAGCCACCGCGGCTTCTCGGGATCACGTGATCGACGGTCAGGCCGACCGACTCGCGTCCGCAGTATTGGCAGGTGTATGAGTCGCGGGCAAGAACGGCGCGGCGCGTGATCTTTCGGCGGTGGACGTCGCGCGGGACGCGTACGTAGCGGACGAGCCGGATCACGCAGGGCCGCTCGAGCTCGAGCCTTTCTGAGTGAAGGACGCCGTCGCGCTTCTCGATCACCTCGGCGCGCTCCTTGAGGACGAGTACGGCGGCGCGGCGCATCGTGCAGACGTTGATCGGCTCGTAGCTCGCGTTCAGAACAAGGACCCGTCCACCGGGCCGGTTGGGCTGATGCGTCCTCCCGCCGTGGAGGCGACCCGCCATCGGGACGACCTTCCCGTTCCCGTGCGTCTTGCCTACGTGAGGATCCGCCATCACTTCCATGACCGGCGCGAATTCTAATCGCGCGGCGCGGCGGCCGGCCACTACGGCAGCGGACCGCCCGCGACCGGGTAGCTGCCGAGGACCCTCACGTTCTCGGCCTTGTTGCGAAGCGCGCCGATCGCTTCGGCGACGGCCGGGTCCGTGTCGGCGCCCTCCAGGTCGATGAAGAACATGTAGCGGCCAAGCTCGTAGCGGCGCGGCCGCGACTCAATCCGGGTCATGTTCACCTCGCGGTTCGAGATCTCATAGAGCGCGTCGAGAAGAGCGCCGGGATGGTCTGCGCCCAGCTCGGAGAAAATCAGGGTTGTCCGCCAGATCTGCCCCTCCGCAGGCTCGGCGCCGACGCCTTCCGGGGCGAGCCAGGCGAAGCGGGTGACGTTCCCTTTCTCGTCCTCGACGCCCTCGCGCAGGACGGTGCAGCCGTAGATGCCGGCAGCAGATGCCGTCCCGAGCGCGGCCCAGCGGCCATCGGACTCGGAGACCTGGCGCACCGCCTCGGCGGTCGAGTGGGTGCTCCGCACCTCTGCCTGTGGCATTTCTTCGCGCAGAAACCGGGCGCATTGGGCGCTCGGCTGCGGATGGCTCACGACCACGTCGATCTCGCGCACGCCGATCTCGGCCCGCGCGATCAAGGCCTGAGAGATCGCGTGGTCGTGCTCGCCGGCGATGACCACGCTCTCGGCGTCGAAGGCAAGCGCGTCCAGGGTGGGGCGTACCGAGCCCTCGATTGAGTTCTCGAAGGGCACAAGCGCGCGGTCGGCCTCGCCGATGGCGACTGCCATGACCGCGTCGTGGATAGTCACGGCCGGCTGCGGGTTCGCTCGCGCCGTGCATCGCTCCGCGGCGGCGCGGAGGGCATCGTCAGAGAAGGTCCCGGCAGGCCCAAGGAAGGCGACGGAGAGCGGTTCCATGACGCGACCGGCTGGCGCTAGCCGCCGAAGCTGACCTGGTAGGCGAGCTCGTTGTTGTCGACGATCGACTCGCCCGCGACCGGGAAGACCGTGACGATCAGGGTCAGCTCGTCTCCGGCGGGAATCTCACCCGCAACCGGTATGACCGCGGTGCCCTCCTCGCCGGGATTGATGCGAGGGATCGTCATCTCGCCCTCGACGGGCTCGGTCGAGCCGAGGAGCTCGAATGAGACAACGACGTCGGTTTCATCCGACGTCCCTCCATTCAGGACTCCCACCTCGATCCCGGTCGGGATCCGAGCTGAGGTGTTGAGCGTGTCGGGGGTGAGCGGGATGTTGCCCGGGCGAACGGTGACCGAGGAGATCTCGGTGCCGCGAGTCGTATCGCCGGCGGCTCCCGTCTCGCCCGCGACCTGGGCCAAAAGACGCGCGATCTCGAGGTCGTCGAGCCACAGCTCGATCGGCTCGGGCAGGAAGGCCGAGCTTGGGACCTCGCCTCCGAGCTCCTCTTCTTCGAGGACGCCCGTGATCTTCTCGGCGGCTCGGGCGTAGAGGACATCGGAGGCGAGGAACTGGCGCATGTCGGTCGCGATCTGGGCGGTGGCCTCCCGCGATCCCTGGTTGCCGAGCGCCGCCTCGGTTTGCTCGACCACGGAAGTCACGCCGTCGCGCCGGAGCTCGAACGCAAGCTCGAGGTCTTCCTGGGCGTCTGAGAGCTCACCCGGAGTGTCGAGGCCTTCGACACGGTTGAGCAGGTCCTCGCTGGTTCCGCGGCTTGAGCCGAGCTGCGCCTGAAACTCGAGCTCGTTCACTCCGCCGGGGTCGCGAAAGCGCCCGAAGAACTCGGCGGAGAGCTGGGACGAAGTGGCGACCAGCGACTCAAGGTCGCGCAGGTAGTTCTCGTACGAGCGCTCCTTGCGCGCGTCAAGGCAGCCCCGGATTGCGAGCAGCAACAGGATCAGGACGACGATGCCGATTCCGAACGCGATCAGGCGGCGCTTGAAGAGGTCTCCCCGCGGCTCGCGGGGAGGAGGCGGGGGGCGCCGGCGGCGCTGGGGTGGCGGCTCGCGACGGCGCCGAGGCTCAAGATCGTCGGCTTCTGATGCTTCCACGGGAACGGCCAGTATTACTGCCTGCGCGGTCAGTCGAGGGGGCAGGAAAGCCGGAAAGGCCGTCGAACGCAGGACTTGAAGTGTCAGACGAGTTGGTGATGGGGCGGTTCAGGGTCGGAGAGCGAATCGGCTCCGGCGGGATGGGCACCGTTTTTCGTGCCTTCGACGAGCGCCTCCAGCGCGAGGTGGCGATCAAGGAGATCCAGACCGCGGGCGCTGAGCGTGTCCTGCGCGAGGCCCAGGCCGCCGCTCGCCTGAACCACCCTGCGATCGTGACGCTGTACGAGCTGGGAGAGCGTGACGGCCATGCCCTCCTGGTCTCTGAGCTGGTCCAGGGCAAGACCCTCGACCGCGCCGCTCGCGAGGGCGCCGTCTCGGACCGCGACGTCGCCGAGATCGGCAAGGACCTCTGCGACGCGCTTTGCCACGCGCACGAGCGCGGCGTCATCCACCGCGATGTAAAGCCGCAGAACGCGATCGTCCGCCCGTACGGGACGAACGGCCGGCGCGCGAAGCTCATGGACTTCGGGATCGCCGCGGTCGCGGGCGCTCCAGCCCTGACTGCGACCGGCGAGGTCGTGGGCACCCTCGCCTACATGGCACCCGAGCAGGCCGAGGGCGACTTCGCGGGGCCCGAGGCGGACGTTTACTCCCTCGCGCTCACCCTCTATGAGGCCTGGGCAGGCGACAACCCTGTGGCCAAGCGAACCCCGGCCCAGACCGCCCGGCAGATCGGCCAGCCGCTCCCATCCCTCGGCCTCCTTCGACCCGACCTCCCACCGGCTCTCATCGCGCATCTCGACGCCGCGCTTGTGGCCGACCCCCGCAACCGCCCGACGCTCAAGCGCCTTCGCTCCGAGCTCGAGCGCGTCGCGCCCCAGCTCGACGACGAGTGCGCGGTGCCCTCTTCAGAAGGCCCCGATTCGCCGCTTCCGCGGCGCTCCTTCGCCCGGGTCTTCGGCCTGGTCGGCGCGGGCACTGCGCTCGCCGCGCTGGCGGGACCCGCGGGCCTGCCGGGCCTCGCGCTGGTCCTGGCCGTCGTGCTCCTCCCTTCCGTTGCCTTCGCCTCCAACGCGGGGCTTGCGCTGCTTCCACTCGCGGCGGTGCCGTTCGGCGCCGCGGGGGCAATCGCAGCCGCCCCGGCGCTGGTCGCCCTTCTTGCGCAATCCGCCCGCGAGCGCGCCGTGCTTGGAGCGCTCTCGTTTGCCGCCTACATCGTCTCGGCGGTCGGCTTCGGATTCGGCGACCCGCTTCGCATCTCCCCGAAGGCCGACGAGGGCTGGACTGGCTCGGCGTCCGAGGCCTCGAGCGAGGTCCTCGGCGCCTTCACCAACCCGTCTGCGCTCCTCGGGCTTGGCGTCCTCGGCGCAGCCGCCGTCATCCTCGGTCTCGTCTTGCGGCTCCACCCGGCGCTTGCCCTGGTAGGCACGATCATGTGGGCGGGGGCCCTGGCGGCGGGCCTCGCTTACGTAGGCGACGGCTCGCAAAGCGCGAGTGCGGCCATCGCGATCGTGATCGTGGCTGTGGCCGTCGCCGCGCGTGCAGGCGCGAGCGCCCAGGCGAACCGAGGGCGGCCTCGTTCCCTCCCAAGCGCCCAGCCCGCCCTTCACGGGGGCAGCTAAAGCTAGGATTCGCGGGCTAATGCGGCCCGCAAAAGGCGGCGCCGCGAGCCCGCGTCGCGTGCCCCAAGGAGATCTGAAGATAAGCGTCCTTCGAAACCTCGAAGCACGAATAGAGAACCTGGTCCAAGGCGCGTTCTCGCGCGCCTTCTCTTCGGAGGTCCAGCCCGTGGAGATCGCGCGCAAGCTCGCGAAGGAGATGGACGCCCACCGCACGGCCTCGGTGTCGCGCGTCTACGTCCCCAACCAGTACACGGTCTGGCTTGGCACCGAGGACCACGAGCGCCTCGAGGGCTATGAGCGCTCGCTCGAGCAGGAGCTCTCCTCCTACCTCTTGGAGCACGCGCGCCGCCACGACCTCGCCCTCCTGACCCGGCCCGAGGTGAGCCTCGAGGTGGACGAGCGCCTTCGCCTCGGCGAGTTCGGAATCCAGACCCGCCTGGTCAAGCCCGCGCAGCGCGAAGACCAGGCGCCCTCACAGGGCGAGCAGGGCCACACGATGGTCTACCAAGTGCCGCCGAAGGCCGAGCGCCAGTCGCGCACGACCAAGCGCACAGCCCACCTGACCGACACCAAGGCGATCGTCTCGCTCGACGACCGTCGCTATGTCCTCGACGGCCCCGTCGCTTCGCTTGGCCGCTCGCGCGAGTGCGACTGCGTCCTGGCCGACGCCAACGTCTCGCGAAAGCACGCCGAGCTTCGCCGTAACTCGAACGGCGACTGGGAGGTCCAAGACCTCGGCTCTACGAACGGCATCAAGGTGAACGGCCGCCAGGTTGACTCCTCGCGCCTGAGCCCGGGCGACCAAGTCCAGATCGGGACCACCTACTTCACGTTCGACATCGAGCACTAGGCAACCACCGACACATGCTTCTTTCGCGCCTAAAGGCGCTCAACCCACAAATGGTGAGCTAGTGGACACCGAGCCGATCGCGGTCGGCCTCAAGTTCGCCTTTCTGGCGGTGCTCTACCTGTTCCTGTTCTACGTGGGCCGCTCGGCGCTCAAGGAGCTTCGCTCGACGTCGAATCCTGCGCCAGAGGCGACCGGCTTTCACGACGTCCAAGGCCCAGGCGGCAGGGCGCCCTCGACGGACGCTTCGCTCGTCGCAGTCAAGGGCGGCGGCCTTAAGCCCGGTGCCCGCTGGGACCTCTTCGGCGGCCTGTCGATCGGCCGCGGCGATGACGCCGACGTGAGGATCGAGGACAAGTTCGCCTCCCAGATCCACTGCCGCATCTATTCGCGCGGGCCGAGCTACTACGTCGAGGACATGGGCTCGACCAACGGCACCTACCTGAACGACAACCGCTTTCGCGCCGAAGCGCTCCTCTCCGACCTCGACGAGATCAGAATCGGCGACACTGAGCTCCGCTTCGAGATCGACGTGCCGGAAGGGGGCTAGACAATGCCGCTCCGGGTCGCCGAGGACTCTTACAAGACGGACACCGGTCGTCAGCGCACGACCAACGAAGACTCCTACTTCGCTCGCGGGCCGCTCTACGCGGTGGCCGACGGCATGGGCGGCGCGCAGGCCGGCGAGGTTGCCTCGCGGATCGCCGCCGAGGCCTTCGAGCCCGCCGAGCGCGGAGAGGAGGCGGCCGAGGCGTTCCTTCGCTCCGTCGTCCAGAGCGCCAACTCGCAGATCCACTCGATCTCCCAGCACGATTCCTCGCGCTCGGGCATGGGCACGACGCTCACAGCCGTTCTCGTCGAGGGGGACGAAATCTCCATCGGGCACGTCGGCGACTCACGCGCCTACCGGTTTCGCGACGGCAAGCTGGCGCTTCTCACCTCGGACCACTCGCTGGTCGAGGAGCTCCGCCGCCAGGGCCGCCTGACCGACGAGGAGGCCGAGGCCCACCCGCAGCGATCGATCATCACCCGTGCGCTCGGCCCCGAGGCCGAGGTCGAGGTGGACACGCTCACCGCGAGCGCCCGGCCCGATGACGTCTACCTGATCTGCTCGGACGGCTTGACCACGATGGTCAAGGACGACCAGATTCAGAAGATCCTGGCTCAGTCCTCGTCGCTCGAAGAGGCGACCAGCTGGCTCGTGAACGAGGCGAACGAAGCGGGCGGGCGCGACAACATCACCGTCGTCGCCTTTCGCCTCGAAGAAGGCGAGGCGGTTGAGGCTGACGAAGGCGCGACGCTGGTCGGCCCGACCGCGGCGGGCGCAGGACTCACCGCCGACGCTGTCCGCGCAGAGGCCGATCGCCGCCGGCAAGCAAGCCTTGGCGGCGCCGCATCCGGTCCGGCGCCCCGGCGCCGTGAGGCTGAGCCGGCCCGCAAACGCCGCTTCCCCGTCAAGACGCTCGTCGTCGCGCTGGTCCTCGCGGGCGTCGTTGCCGCCGGCTACTTCGCCTCGCGGCAGGTCTATTTCCTCGGCACGGACGAGGGCGGTCGCCTCGCGCTCTACCGCGGCCTTCCCTACGACCTGCCGCTCGAGGTCGAGCTCTACTCCGAGGTCACCTCGAGCCCCACCAGCGTCGAGTCGCTCCCGGAGGACCGCCGCGACGAGGCGATCAACCACGACCTGCGCTCGAGGGACGACGCCGAAAACCTTCTGGCGAACCTCGAGGACGCGGCGGTGGCCGAGACCGAGGACACCGTCGTTCCGGCCGGGGGCAATGGGCAGGGCGCTGAACCCAGGCAGGGCACCGGCAACGGGCAGGGCGCTGAACCCAGGCAGGGCAGCGGTGCGAACAACAACCCGATGGGACAAGGCAACGACAGGCAGCGCGGCCGGCGCAACCGGCAGGGCGCCGGATGAGCGCTCGCAATCGTGAGCTCTTCGCGCTGATCCCGGTGGCGCTGCTTGTCAGCGCCGGCTTTGCGGCGGTCTTCGCAGTCCGCTCAGAGGAGATCGGCACGCTCAGCCTGACTTACGGCGCCTACTTCCTCGCGGTCTGCGTCGCCACGCACTTCTTCCTGCGGATCGCGCTCAAAGACGCCGACCCATACCTCTTCCCGCTGTGCGCCGTGCTCGCGGCGGTCGGACTCGTGATGCTCTACCGGATCGAGGAGAGCCTCGCCGTCGAGCAGGCGACCGTCTTCTTGGTCGGGCTGGGCGCATTCGCCGCGACGATCGTCTTCCTTCGCGACTACTATCTGCTTGAGCGCTACCGCTACCTGATCGCGCTCGGCTCGATCGGCCTCCTGCTCGCCCCGCGTCTGCCCGGGATCGGATCGACCGTGAATGGCGCCTACCTCGCCGTCGACCTCGGCCCGCTCTCGTTCCAGACCGCCGAGCTGGGGAAGATCGGGATCGTCATCTTCCTCGCGAGCTACCTGAACGAGACGCGCGAGCTCCTCTCCGTCGCCGCCCGCCGCTTCATGGGCCTCACGATCCCGCCACTCAAGCACTTCGGCCCGCTCCTGGTCGTTTGGGGCGGCGCGATGGTGATGCTCGTCTTCATCCGCGACCTGGGCTCTTCGCTCATGTTCTTCGGCGCGTTCTTGGCGCTCGTCTACGTCGCGACGAACCGTTTCTCCTACGTCCTCATCGGGCTTGTCATGTTCATGGCCGGCGCTGCGTTCTTCGCCAGCACGGTTGGCCACGTCCAGGATCGCGTCGACATCTGGGTCGATCCCTTTGCGGCCGATGCGCCCGACGGCGCGGGCCAGGTCACGTCCGCTCTGTTCGCGCAATCCGAGGGTGGCCTCTTCGGTCAGGGCTTAGGCGAGTCGCTCCTGAAGCTTCCGGGGCCGTTCGCACCTTCCGAGGCGCAGTGCGACGGCGAGGTCTTCCCGTTTTGCGGCTCGATCTTGCCCGAGCCCCACACGGACTTCATCTTCGCCGTGATCGTCTCCGAGCTCGGCCTCTTTGGAGCCTGCGGGCTGATCGCGATCTATGCGCTGATCGGATTACGCGGCTTCAAGACTGCGGTGATGGCGCCTGACGGGTTCTCCAAGCTCCTGGCGACGGGCCTGGTCGCCGTCTTCGCGCTGCAGGTCTTCGTGATCGTC
>Ga0208612_1000331_pt1 | contig 22142 bp, 21 predicted proteins | sample AntDryMetagUQ889_FD_188089 | JGI IMG/M metagenome (GOLD analysis project Ga0208612, IMG submission 188089) | Polar desert microbial communities from Antarctic Dry Valleys - UQ889 (SPAdes) | ecosystem: Environmental > Terrestrial > Soil > Desert | place: Antarctic Dry Valleys | collected 2008-12-31 | reverse complement strand
CAGGGCGCCGCCGCAAGGCGAGCGGCGCGCTCTGTATCTGACGGCCGATCGCGGGCTCCCAGGTGAGGAGCCCGTGGTCGTTCAAGGCCGAAAATGCTGACGCATTTCCGGCCGTGTCTGCCGCTCCGACTCGAAATGTCTCGCTGTCGGGCGCTTTTAGCCCGGCTTGCCCGACATCGCCCACGCGGCGACGACGTAGGCAGCGAGGAGGATCAGTGACAGGATCAATGTCGCCTTCAGCAAGCCCGACCCTTTGCCAGCAGCGAGGCGGCGCACGCCTATGCCGCCTGTGATGAGCGAGATGAGGAGGATGAGCCCGCCCGCGTCGGCGACGACGTAGCCGATTCCCAGCCACGCTGGCTCGTCGACGTCGTCAGGGGGATCGTCCCAACCTTGCTCGGAGTAGATCCACTGCGCGCCCACGCGCATAAGGACCCAGCCCGGTAGCGCTACCGCGAGCAGCGACCAGTAGCCAAGACGGAGGTTTCCGACATTCCCGCGAGCGAAGGCGAGCGCGCTCGCGCCGGTGAGGAGCCCGCCCACCAGGATCATCGCGCCGAGCACGTGCACTAGGAGCGGAAGATTCTGCTCGTCGGGTCGAACCGCAGCCAGAATCCCGCTCATGCGCCTGGCTTCCAGATCATGTCGATGAGGAGCAGGAGCAGAAGCAAGGAGCCGGCCGCGTGCAGAGCGGCGCCCTTGGACGTGCGATTGAGGGCGAGAAGCTCGGCGTCGGGCTCCATGCGCCCTGCTGACTCGAGCTCACTGGCCTTGTCGAAGGCCTTCGTGTATTCGGTTCCTGTCCGCGAGCCGACGCCGCCGGCAGCCAACCAGAGGATGACTGCGGCGATGATCCAAGGATCCCAAAGGTCGTATTCACCGTACGAGAGCGCGAGCCAGATCCCGAAGAGGATGGTTCCGGTCGCACCGACCATGACCGCTCTGCCTCCCACCCTGGCGATCGGCTGGATCCGGATCGTGTCTGCAGGGGTGTCGATCCCGCGGGACGCGGCGATGAGCACCCAGAACAGGACAGTGCCGCCCACGAATGCGAACGCGCTCAGCACGTGCAACGCGAGGACCCAGTCGCCCAGGTTCAAGACGCGATCGTACGACACCGCGCGCTACCGCGACAATGCGGACGTGGACGCGACCGCGCGGCACCTGCGCCTCCTGACCGACACCATCGCGGCGGTCAACTCCTCCCTCGATCTCCAGGAGGTGCTCGAGCTGGTCGCGCGGAACGTCGCGGACGCGCTCGGCACCGATGCGTGCTTCGTCTACCTCTACGACCAGCGAGCGGCCGAGCTCGTGCTGCGGGCGACGCACGGGAGCCGTGTCGAGGAGATGACCCGGACCCCGCGGATGCGGCCGGGAGAAGGGATCACGGGAGTGGCCGCGGCAGAGCGGGCACCCGTCATGATCCCGGCCCAGGCCCACCTCGACCCTCGCTTCAAGCTCTTCCCGAATCTGCCCGAGGACGAATACGAGTCCATCCTTGCCGTGCCGATCCTCGCGCGCGACAAGCTCGAAGGTGCCCTCAACGTGCGCACGCGGGATCCCCGGGAATTCACCGAGGCGGAGATCGAGCTGCTCGTCGCAATCGCTTCTCAGGTCGCACAGACGATCGAGCACGCCCAGCTGTATGCCGGCGCGCAGCGCCGCGTCGTGGAGCTCGAGGCGCTGGCGAGGATCTCCGAGGCAGTCTCGGAGTCGCTCTATCTCGAGGAATCGCTCGAGGCAATCGTGAAGACGACGATGGAGTCGTTGCATGCGACGGGAGCGGCCTTGGTGCTCGAGGACGGGAAGATCGCGTGGCCGGAGGGCAGACCCGGCTTGCATGCGGTTCGGATGCCACTTCGCTGGAAGCGCCGGCAGATAGGCGAGCTCGTCTGCGACCGTGACACGCCTTTCTCGAGCGACGAGGAGGCGTTGCTGGAGGCGATCGCGCACCACGCCGCCGTCGCCCTGGAGCACGGCCGCGCGGTCATGCGCGGCGTCCTCGCCCAGGAGATCCATCACCGTGTCAAGAACAACCTCCAGGCCGTCGCGTCGCTCCTCCGCGTGCAGGCGCGCGCGGAAAACGTCGATCCGCACAAGGCTCTGCAGGACTCCGTCAACCGGATCCTCACCATCGCGGCGGTGCACGAGGTGTTGACGGAGCACCGTGAGGACGACGTCGATCTCGGGGAGCTCGTCGATCGCCTGCGGGCGATGCTCGTCCAGGGTCTGGCCGCGGGCAAGGATGTGACCTCGGAGCTCGCGCCGGTCTCGCTCGCGGGCCAGCAGGCGACAGCGCTCGCGCTGGTCTTCACCGAGCTCTTCCAGAACGCGCTCGAGCATGGGGGCGGGCGCGTTTCGATCTCGTTGGCGCGCAGGGATGGCGCCATCGCCTTGACGATCGCGGATGACGGCGCCGGGATACGTGGTGAGGAGTCGGGCACCGGGCTTTCCATCGTCCGGGCGCTCGTGCGTGACGAGCTGCGCGGCGAGATCGAGCTCGTCGACGACGGCGGTCTGCGCGCGGAGGTGGTCTTCCCCGCATGACGCGCGTCTTGGTTGCCGAGGACGAGACGCTCATCCGGCTCGATCTGAAGGGGCTGCTCGAAGGCGCGGGCTTCGAGGTGTGCGCCGAGGCGCGGGACGGCGAGGAGGCCGTACGCCTCGCGCGCGAGACCGAGCCGGACGTCGCGCTTCTCGACGTCAAGATGCCTCAGCTGGACGGGATCGAAGCGGCGCGGAGGATCCTCGACGAGCGCCCGATCCCGATCGTGATGGTGACGGCGTACGGAGAGCGCGAGCTCGTGTCGCGCGCGGTCGAGGCGGGCGTCTTCGGCTATCTCGTCAAGCCGTTCCGGGAGAGCGATCTGCTTCCGGCGATCGAGACGGCGCGAGCCCGCCACGCGGAGCTGGCTGCGCTGCGAGAGGAGGCCGACTCCCTCGCGGAGGCACTGGACGCTCGGAAGAAGATCGAGCGGGCGAAGGGGATCCTGATGCAGCGCGAGGGGCTGACCGAGGAGGAGGCGTTCGCGCGGCTCCGCAAGGCGAGCCAGATCTCCGGACGTCCGCTGAAGGTGGTCGCCGAAGCGCTCGTCGCCACGCTCGGGGCGGACAGCGGGGGGGTCAGGCTGAAGCCTGATCCCAAGTCCGTTGGCGCACGACCGGCCGACGTGGGCTCCAGCCAGACCTCTTGACCTTTCCTGCCGCGACCGGCTGGAGTCTGGCTTCAGCCAGACCCCTTGACCTTTTCCCGCCGCGACCGGCGGGTGGCCTGGCTTCAGCCAGACCTCTCCTCACGTCGCGAGCAGCCGATCCTCTTCTCGCCGCCGGTAGAGCCTCCGACCGATCCAGGTCGCGAAGATCAAGAGCGCGAACGGCGCGGCGATGATCGCGATGGCCAGAGCGATCACTCCCTCCCACACGAGGACGTTGAGCGCCTCGTCCAGTGTCCGGTCGAGTCGGGACGGCACCGGGACGGCGTTGAGGACACCCGGCGTGACGACCGTGAGCTGAATGGTCGCCATGCGCGCCTCGGCGTTCGTGGCAGCGGTTTCCTGCCGCAGCCCCCGGAGCTCCTGCTGCAGCGTGCGGCGGCGCGACTCGAGTTGCGCCCGCGTGGTCGCGTCGAGCGAGTCGCTCTCGAGGCGTGCGGTGACGACCGCGATCTGCGACCGCACCGACCGCTCCCGCTTCGCGAGCCGGTCGAGGTTCTCCTGGAGATCGTCGATCGTCACCTGCTGCGAGGCGATGCGGCCGAGCGCCGAGAGCTGCACGATTGCCTCCTGCACCTTGTCGACCGGAACGCGGACGACGAGTGCCGCACTCCCCTGATCGCCGGTCGCGACGTTCGCGCTCACGACGTGGCCGCCGAGCGACTCCGTCAGGTCGAGCGCCTTCTGAGCAGCGCGCGAGACGGCGTCCGAGTCTGCGACCTCGACCGTTAGTGTCGCGGAGATCCGCTGTGCGCGATCGAGCGTCGGCCCGACCGCCGGGCTCGCGCTCTGGTCAGCGGCACCGAGCAACGTGCCTGGGACGTTCTGCGGTGCGGCCTTGTCGAGCGACTCGAGTGTCTCGGCCTGATCCGGTCGCAGCGCGGCAATGTTGCTGTCCGAGCGTGCGAGCCCGAGGACGGCCGAGCTTGCGATCGCGATCGTGGCCGCCGCCGGCACGGCAACGAATGCGATGCGGCGCACGGGCAAGCGAAGCTTCGGCCAGAAGGAAGCCCCGGGCGAACCACTCGGCGCCCCCTCCTGAACGGCGATCTCGCGGACGCGCGCGCGCAACGCGATGGGAGCTGTCGGGCGCGTTGCCGTGAGCTCGTGGATCAGGTCAGGCGACGTCATGGTGTCTCATCCTCTCTTCCAGCTTTGCGAGTGCCCTGTGCAGCCGTGTCGAGACCGCAGTGACCGTGATTCCGAGCAGGCGTGCGGTCTCGTCGCCGTCGAGGTCGAGCACGACCCGCAGCGCGACGACCTCGCGTTCCCCGGCTGTGAGGGTGCGAAGTCCCTCTTCGAGCTCGGGTGAGAAGGTCTCGCCGAAGGCATGCTCCTGCGCGTCCGGTGTGCCTGCTTCGGAGCGCTCCTCCCGACGCTTGCGTCGTGAGTCCGCGCGGAACCAGTCGAGCGCGGTCGAGCGCGCGATCGCAAGCAGCCACGAGCGATGCGTCCCGCGGCGCGGGTCGAAGCGCCGCCAGCGCCGAAGCGCGGTCTCGAACGTCTCGCTCGTCAGGTCTTCTGCCAGCGCCCAGTTCTTCGTGAGGTACAGCAGATAGCCGTAGACGTCGTCGAGATGGTCTTCGGCGACCGCTGCGAAGGTGAGCTCGGCCGGCTCTGACCGGCGAGGCACTTCGAGGCTCACTGCGTGCATGCCCAATCTACGCCGCGGCACCCGAAGTTCGTCACCGGGATTCCGTCCCTTCGAACAGGAGCTCCCAGCGGCCGAGGAGTGCTTTCAGCTCGTCCCGTGCGTTCCGGTGGGCGGAGAGGACATCCATGTCCGCCCAGTCCTCGGCGAGCTTTCCCTCGAGCTCCGCCACGCGCGCTTCGAGCTTCGCGATCTCCGCTTCGACCAGGTCGAGCTCCGACGGGGTCTTCCGTATCGGTCGCGACCGCCGATCGGGCGCGTGCTCGGTCTTCCCCGTCGGCTCGGGCAGAGGTGCTGACCAAGCATCCCGCTCGCGCGTCAGATCGGCCCAGCCCCCGTCGTAGGAACGAAGCCCACGCTTCTCGACGGCGACGATTCGGTCCGGTACCGCGTCCAGCAGCGCGCGGTCGTGCGAGACGATGAGAACCGTCCCGGGAAACGCCTCGAGCGCCGCCTCGAGCGCCTCGCGGCTCTCCAGGTCGAGGTGGTTCGTCGGCTCGTCGAGGACGAGGAAGTTCGCGCCCGACGCAACGAGGAGCGCGAGCGCGAGCCGCCTGCGCTCGCCGCCGGACAGCGCCGACACGGAGCGCTCGTGCATCTCCCAGCCGGAGAACAGGAACCGGCCGAGCAGCATCTGCGCCTGAGGTCGCGGCAGTCCGGTGACGGAGACGGCGCAGTCGAGCACCGACCCGTGGGCGGGGAGCTCCTGCGTGTGCTGCGAGAAGTACGCCGGGACGACACCGTGGCCGAGGCCGGCCACGGTGTCGTCCGGCGATCGGCGGCTCAGGAGCGCCTCCAGCAGCGTCGTCTTGCCGGATCCGTTCGGGCCGACCAGGGCCACCTTCTCACCGCGCTCGATGACGATGCTCGCGTCGTCGAACAGCGTCTTGTCTCCGGCCGAGAGCGAGATGTTCTCGGCATCGAGCACGATGCGCCCCGTCCGGGGTGGGTCGAGGAAGTCGAAGCCGAGCGTCCGCCGACCCTGGGTGAGCGATGTGAACGTCCCGCGTGCGGCGGCCCGGTCCTTCTCCAGCCGGTCGATCTGGGTCAGCTTCGCCTGCGCCTGGCGCGCCTTCGACTTCTTGTACCTGAAGCGCTCCACGAAGCGCTCGAGGCGCGCGATGTCCTCGGAGACGCGGTCTGCCGTCTTCTCGGCGGCCGCGGCTCGAGCCGCCTTCTCGCGCCGCCACTCGTGCCACGGGCCGGCGAAGAAGTGCGCCCCTCCCGGTGCCAGCTCGAGCACGGCGGTCGTCACCGCCTCGAGGAACCAGCGGTCGTGGGCAACGAGGATCACGGCCGCATCCAGGGTCGCGAGCTCGGCTTCGAGCCACTCGAGGCTCTCGACGTCGAGGTGATTCGTCGGCTCGTCGAGGAGGAGAAGATCGGGATCGATGGCGAGCGAGCGCGCGAGCGAGGCCCGCGTCAGCTCTCCGCCGGAGAACGTGGAGAGCTGCCGGTCGAGTCCGGCGTCTTCGAACCCCAGGCCGCGGGCGGCGCGCGTTGCCCGCTCGCGCCAGGCCCAGCCGCCCGCATGCTCGAGCCGCGACTGTGCATCCGCGTAGCGGCGAAGCGTTCCCTCGTCGTGGGCGCCGCCCTCCATGGCGCGCTCGAGGCTGCGGAGCTCCTCCTCGAGCACGAGCAGGTCGCGCGCGCCGGACACGACGTACTCGCGCAGCGAGAGCCCGAGCTCACGCGGGGGTCGCTGGTCGTGGAGCGCTACCCGAGTGCCCTTTGCGAAGGCGAGCTCGCCGCCCTGCAGCGAGGTCTCGCCCGCGATCGCGCGCAGGAGCGTCGTCTTGCCCGCTCCGTTCGGGCCAGCGAGCGAGAGCCGGTCGCGACGTCCGACCGTGAAAGAGACGCTCTGGAACAGCGGATCTCCCGAGAACTCCTTGCGGAGGCTGGATGCGATGAGCACGGCCATCGGCGACAGCGTAGAGTGGAACGGAGGATTCGAGGGCTCCGCGACGAACCAGCCATCGCCTGGCTTCAGGCATGAATCTGCGGCGGAGGTCATTTCATGAGATTCCACCACCCGGCATCGATCATGTCCGGACGGGCTGCTGCTGGGCCTGCTGGCGCTTCTGCTCCTGTTCACCCACGCTGCGAGCGGCGCCCCTGAGCAAGCGAGCGCGGGCATTCCGAATGCCCGAGGGATCTTCACGGGCTGCTACCAGGCCGGAACGGGAGACGTGCGACTGATCAGGGGCGCGCTGGGCTGCCGCCCGGGCGAGCGGCGCGTGACCTGGAGCCGTCGCGGTCCGACCGGGCCTCGCGGACTTCAGGGTGCGATAGGCGCTCAGGGCGTTGCGGGAGCGCGAGGCGAGACTGGAGCTCCGGGCGCGCAAGGGCCTCCCGGTCCGTCGGGGCCCGCAGGCCCGCCCGGTGCTGTCGGACCGCCGGGTGCTGCCGGCCCACCTGGGCCGATGGGCGCGCCGGGCACAGCGGGGCCCCAGGGCCCGCCGGGAGCCGTCGGCGCAACCGGGCCTGCCGGACCAATCGGACCTCCCGGTCCTGCCGGGGCCGTTGGCCCTCCGGGGCCTGACGGTCCCGCAGGGCCTGCTGGTCCTCCTGGATCCATCGGGCCCGCTGGCCCGTCCGGTCCTGCTGGTCCGGCCGGACCTTCCGACTCCCAGGTGCCGGCCGCGGTCTCCGGCACGTCGGCAGCGGGGCTCAATGCGGGTCAGTCCTATTCGCTGACGAACACGTGTCCGGTCGGAAAGAAGATCCTCGGTGGCGGGTACACCTACCTGGTCTCGACCGCAAACCAAACGAGCCGTACGGGCTTGAGCTCGTACCCCAGCTCGGCCAGCGCATGGACCGCGACCGTGCGCGTCCACCAGAACCTCGGCGGGTCGGTGACGATCTCCCTTTCCGTCTACGCCGTCTGCACGGTCTGACGTACGAGCTTGCTCGCGGCCTCGGCGATGTGGTCGGCGTCGATGCCCGCGGCCGCGAGCAGCTCCTCGGCCGTTCCCGAGCTCGGCATCCCCCGCACGGCGAGCTTCACGACGCGCAGGGGCTCGCCGATGTCCGCGAGCGCTGAGAGGACGGCATCCCCGAGGCCGCCTTCCGGCCAGTGATCCTCCACGGTGACGATTCGGCCCTGCGTCGCCTCGACCGCGGCGCGCAGCGCTTCGGCATCGACGGGCTTGATCGAATACAGGTCGATCACACGCGCCCGGATGCCATTCTCCGACAACCGGTCGGCGGCCTCGAGCGCCTCGGAAACCGTGATTCCCGCTGCGACGATGGCGACCTCGTCCTCGTCGGACGAACGCAGGGTGCGGCTTCCTCCGATCTCGAACTCCTCATCCGGTCCGTAGATGACCGGCGTCGCCGGCCGCAGCGTGCGCATGTAGGCGATGCCGTCGACGTCGGCCATGGCGCGGACGAGCTTCGCCGTCTGGTTTGCGTCGCACGGGTGTAGCACGACGCTGCCGTGGATCGCGCGGAACGCGGCGATGTCCTCGAGGCCCATCTGGGACGGGCCGTCTTCCCCGATCGAGACTCCCGCATGCGACCCCGAGATGGCGAACCGTGCACGACTGACTGCCGCCATCCGCACGAAGTCATACGCGCGCGACAGGAAGGCGGCGAACGTCGAAGCGAACGGATGCCAGCCGACAATCTGAAGCCCCACGGCGGCCGCCACCATCTGCTGCTCGGCGATGTACATCTCGAAGAAGCGGTCCGGGTGTGCCTCCTTGAAGATCTCTGCGAACGTCGAGTTCGAGACCTCTCCGTCGAGGGCGACGACGTCTCCGCGGGCGCTTCCGAGGGCCGCGAGCGCCTCGCCGTAGGCCTTGCGCGTCGCGACCTCGGTCCCCAACTCGTACCTCGGCAGCGCGAGCTTCGCGGTCGGAAACCGATGCGGCTCCGCGGGATCGGGCTGCGCGATCGCGATGCGGATCTCCCGGCGCCCACCGAGCTCGGCGATGGCTGCCTCGACGTCGTCGAGCGGCTTGCCGTGGAACCCGTTCTCGTTCTCGACGGCCGCGACCCCCTTGCCCTTGACCGTACGAGCGACGACGACGGTGGGCTTTCCCGTCGTCGAAAGCGCTTCGGTGAACGCGCGGTCGACCTCCTCGACGTCGTGACCGTCGATGGCGATCGCGTGCCAGCCGAACGCGCGGGCACGCGACACGTACACCTCGAGATCCCAGCCGACCATCGTCTCTCCGCGCTGTCCCAGCCGGTTGACGTCGAGGATCGCGGTCAGGTTGTCGAGCGAGTAGTGGGCTGCGTGCTCGAAGGCCTCCCACATGGAGCCCTCGGCCATCTCGCTGTCGCCGCAGAGAACCCAGGTTCGTGCCGCGACGCGATCGAGGCGCTTCGCTGCGAGTGCCGTTCCGACCCCGATCGGGAGCCCCTGTCCGAGCGAGCCGGTGGCGACGTCGACCCAGGGGAGGACGGGCGTGGGGTGCCCTTCGAGCCGGCTTCCGTGCTTGCGGTACGAGAGCAGCTCTTCGTCCGAGATCACACCGGCGGCGAGGTAGACCGAGTAGAGCAGCGTCGAGGCGTGGCCCTTCGAGAAGATCAGCCGGTCGTTCGTCGGGCTCTTCGGCGTGTCGAAGTCGTAGCGCAGGTAGCCGTCGACGAGGACTGCCAACAGGTCGGCCGCTGACATGGCCGAGGTGGGGTGCCCGGACTTCGCCTCGGCGCTCATGCGGATCGAATCGACCCGGAACTGCTGTCCCAGCTCGCTCCGGCGCTCGGCGTCAGTCACATCGGCCATTCTACGACGGGGTTTCCCATGGGCGTCGCGCGGTAACCTGCACGTGATGGCGCGGAGTCGACTGCATCAGCTCTCGGAACACGGCGTCAGCGTCTGGATCGATTCGCTCTCCAGGGAGATGCTCGAGACCGGAGAGCTCGCGCGGCTGATCCAGGAGGACGCTGTTGTCGGCGTGACCTCGAACCCCACGATCTTCGAGAAGGCGCTCTCGTCGGGAGGCTGGTACGACGATCAGCTTCGCGACTTACTGAGCGGCGACACGGATCCCAAGGAGGTCTTCATCGACCTCGCGACCGAGGACGTGCGTCGTGCCTGCGACGTCTTGCACCGGGTGTGGGAGGACTCAGGCGGCGTGGACGGCTACGTGTCGATCGAGGTCGACCCCGACCTCGCGTACGACCGCGATGCGTCCTACGAGCAGGCCATCCGGCTGCACGAGCTCGTAGATCGCTCGAACGTCTTCGTCAAGATTCCGGGTACCGAGCCAGGTCTCGGGGCGATCGAGGACTGTATCGCGGCGGGCCGCTCGATCAACGTCACGCTGATCTTCTCGCTCGAGCGCCACGCCGCCGTCATCGAGGCGTACCTTCGAGGCCTCGAACGCCTCGTGGCCGACGGCGGCGACCCCGCGCCGGTCGCATCCGTCGCAAGCTTCTTCGTGTCCCGTGTCGACACCGAGGCCGACCGCCGTCTCTCCGAGCTCGGCCGCGAGGATCTGCAGGGGGAACTCGCCGTCGCGAACGCGAAGCTCGCCTACCAGCAGTACCTCGACGCGTTCTCGGGAGCGCGTTGGGAGGCTCTCGCCGCCGAGGGAGCGCAGGCCCAGCGCTGCCTGTGGGCGTCGACCTCGGTGAAGAACCCGGCGTATCGCGACGTGCTCTACGTCGAGGAGCTGATCGGGCCTGAGACGGTCAACACGATGCCGCTGGAAACCGTCGCCGCCTTCCAGGATCACGGCGCCGTCCGAGACACGCTCACCGAGGGCGTCGAGGAGGCCCGGCAGCACCTAGACGCGCTCGCCGAGGCCGGCGTCGACTACGCGGATGTCGTTGCGACGCTGGAGCGAGAAGGCGTCGAGAAGTTCTCCGACTCGTTCCGGCAGCTCTTGGACGGCATCGAGTCCAAGCGCACCGCGCTCGTCTAGCAGCGCGAGATTCACACCTGCACCCTGCGGCCGAGTTCTCTGCGCAGGTGCTGTCGCATGACATATGTAATTTGCATATAGTGAGGAGATGCACCGTCGCAGACACGCTCGCTCGCGCAACCGCAACAGGCTCGCTGACGGAAGCTGGTCGGTGCTACCCAGGGTCGAGCGGTTCGGCGAGCCGGCTCTCTTGCGGCTCATCGCGGATGGGCCGACGCACGGGTACGAGCTCTTGGAGCGGCTTCCGGCATTGGTCGGCGACGAGCGCGTGGACGTGGGGAACGTCTACCGGGCACTCCGCGCGCTGGAGGAGGAAGGGCTCGTCGTCTCCGAGTGGAGCGCCGACCTGCCCGGGCCGGCAAAGCGCAGCTACACGCTGACCGACGAGGGGCGGGCGCTGCTCGGCGAGTGGCAGAGAGCACTCGGGGCGCTTCGCGACGATCTCACACGTTTTCTCGACAACTCCCCAGAAGGGAGGTGAACATGTGCGGAAAACACCATCATCGCGGCCGTAGAAGGTCGGCGCGCGCTCCCAAGCGCGAGGAGTTCCTGAGCGCGCTCGAAGAGCGCCAAAAGGATCTCGAGCAGGAGATCGCTGACATCCACGATTTGATCAAGCGCTTGCGCGACGAGGCGGAGGCCGAGTCGGTCACGGCCGAGCCAACCCCCGCAATCTAGCGGTGGTCCCTCCGGGCTTCCCGGGAGCGCCACTAATTTCAGGTGCCTAGTGACACAGTGTCACAAGGCATTCGCCGAGCCGGGTAGGTCACGAGCCGTGATCTGCCCGGCGCGCGACGGCTCGCAGGAGCTCGTCGTGCAGGAGGCCGTTGGAGCTGATCGCGCCGCGGCCGTCGATCCGTGATGCTCCCGTGAAGTCGGAGAACCGTCCGCCGGCCTCCTCGACGATCACCTGCACCGCGGCCAAGTCCCACTCACTCACGCCGACCGCGTCCACCGCGCCGTCGGTCGCGCCCTCCGCCACGAGCATGTGCGCCCAGAAGTCGCCGAATCCGCGCACGTGCCAGGCGCGCTTCGCGAGATCGGGCAAGGAGTCCTCGTACGCGAAGCTGAGAACGGCGTCCTCGACGCGTGCAACCGCCGATACCCGGAGATGCTCACCGTCTCCGAACGCCCCCTCGCCGCGTTCCGCCCACCAGCGCCGGCCGAGAGCGGGCGCGGAAACCACGCCCAGCTCGACCGTTCCCGCCTCCTCGAGCGCGATCAGCGTCGCCCAGACCGGGACTCCGCGCGCGTAGTTGCGAGTCCCGTCGATCGGGTCGACGATCCAGCGTCGCTCTCCCTCCCCGCTCACGCCCTCCTCCTCGCCCAGGATCGCGTCATCCGGTCGTCTCTGCGAGAGAAGTCGCCTGAGCTCGGACTCCACCATGCGGTCGGCTTCCGTGACCGGTGTCAGGTCCGGCTTCGTCTCGACCGCGAGCCCGGTACGGAAGCGAGGGAGGGAGATCGCGTCGGCGGTGTCGGCGAGTTCGAGGGCAAGCGCGAGATCGGGGCTCACGCCTCCGAAGCTACCCGCCGGAGATCGTGAACGTCGGTCGTACGACGCGCACTTGGACCGGCGCGGACCAGGTCATCGCGGGGGTACCGACCTGGGCGGCGTTCAGACCGCGAACGCGGTAGTACCAGAGCCCGGGCGAGAGCTTCAGTACCGAGGTCGTGGCGAAGGTTCTCGTCGAACCGCGCTTCCGCCACGGGTACTTCACCCGTGACCACTGCACCTCGTACTGCGTCGCGCCGACCACGGGCCGCCATGCGATGAGGGGAGTCGAGTACACGACCGGGCGTCGCCCGGCCTGGGCGAGCAGGCGTCCCTTCGGCGTGAGACCGGACACGAAGGGTGAGCCGGCGGTCGTGATCGCCGGGTGTGACTGCTTGCCGAACGTCGCCAGCCGTCCTGCCTGGCAGGCGTCCTGGGGAATGTCGGTGTCCCAGTACTCGAACGTCCCGCCCTCGTTCACGCGGATCCCGACCGGGACGACGGTCCAGAAGTAGCGGGTCGTGGTCGCGTCGAGGTCGGGAAGGTCGACGCGCAGCAACCCGCCATCCTCGCGAATCGTCTCGTTCGAGATCAGCGGTGTTCCGTCGCTCATATACGTTTTCGCGCCCTCGGTCTTCGCGCTCGGAAGGATCCCGTACAGGGCGGAGTCGAGCTCGTCCTGATTCGCCGGGAGCGCCAGCGGCCCGCTGACGCGCGGTGCGAACGCGGGCCCCCCGACCACAGAGCTACGGAAGACGACGTTCACGCAATCGCGGTCGGTCGACGCATACAGGCGGAACAACCGATACGCGGTGCCGCGGGAGTCCTGGTCGCCGGTGAACGTCAGCGCCGGCATCAGCTGATGGGCGCCTGCAGTCTTCGGCGAGCTGATTCGATCCGAGACGGCCGACCCGAGAGTGAGCTTCCCGGGCGCCCACGCGGGATTGGTCGTGGCGTACTCCGGGCTCCAGGGGCCGTACGACACCGCCGGCAGCGCGTTGGGGATGCTTCCGACGACCTGGCGTACCGAGCGCACGCGCCACTTCACCGTCGACCACCAGCCATCGTCGAGGTGGAATGCGTAGAACTCGCGCTGGTCGGCGACGTTCGTGTGCGTCCGGAGCTGCTTGCCGATGTCCGGGTACCACACGTCGTACGCGGTGGCACCTTCGACCGGTGTCCAGCGAACCAGTCCCGGCCGGCTCGGCATCGGAACCGGAAGCTCCTCCCAGCGCATGTCGAAGCCGAAGGGACGGCTCCAAGCGGAAGCTCCGTTGGTGCCCACTGCGCGCACGTGCGCGTAGAGAGCGTAGGGCTTGCCCGTGAACCACGGCAGCACGAGGTTGATCGAGACGGCGGGAATCCGGATGGGGGCGACGGTGGTCCGTACCATCGTGGGCGCGGAACCCGCTTCCTGGCTCTCCTCGCCGCCTGCCTGACCGTCGTCCTGGCCGGGGAACGAGACCTTCACCGGGCGGCAGTGCTTTCCCGAATGCCGGTCGGTCGAGACGTTCGACCAGACCACGGAGCTGCCGTCGAACGTTCGACTGGTGCCGAGCTCGAACTCATAGCAGGAGGCACCCCGCACCGGCGCCCAGGCGAACGCGGGCGTGCGGGAGAACGTGTGGGTCACGGGCTCGTTGGGGCGGAGGAGGAACCCGTGGAGACCATTGGGCGCGGCCGGTGGCCCCATCTCCATGGCCGACGCCGAGGCGACGAGCGGGGTGACGAGCAGGACGAGGGAAAGGATGGCGAGGCGGGCCGCACGCACAGGGATGATCTTCGGCACTCGCCGACCCCCAAGCCTCCCTCGATCGAGGGATGGCCTGGGTCGCGAGTGTCGGCTTCGAGCGGCGTCCCGACCGCGACGACCCCGAACCAGCAGGGTAGGGTGCGGCCGCGAAGCGGACGCCTTCAGGGATCTGCGCGACCGGAATCCGCTGGCGGATTCCGGTCTTGCGAGACATCAGTCCAGCTGGAGGTAGAGCAGCGCGACGAGGAACGTGCCGGCGAAGAGCAGGACGAAGAGGCCGAAGAGCGCCCAGCCGAAGCGGAGGTTCCTGCGAGAGAGGCCGGAGTCGTTCACGTCACGTCAGTAGCGGGTCGATCGCGGCGGCGACGAAGAGGAGCGCGAGGTAGGCGAGGGAGTAGTGGAAGAGGAGCTGCGCGCGGGCGCGCGAGAGGTCTCGCCGCAAGAGCACCGCGAGCGAGACCAGGATCACTCCGAGCACGAGCGCGGCGGCGGTGTAGACCGGGCCGAGCCAGAGACCGACGGCGACGGTGAACGCGACGAGGGCGATCGAGTAGAGCAGGATCTGGCGAGCGGTCTCGCGGTCGCCTTTCACAACGGGGAGCATCGGGACACCCGCAGCCGCGTACGCGTTCTTGATCATCAGCGCGAGCGCCCAGAAGTGGGGCGGCGTCCACAGGAAGACGATCAGGAAGAGCCACAGTGCGGGCAGCGCGAGGCTTCCGGTCGCAGCGGCATAGCCGACGAGCGGCGGCACCGCGCCGGCCGCTCCACCGATGACGATGTTCTGCGGGGTCGAGCGCTTCAGCCAGCGGGTGTAGACGACGACGTAGAAGAGATTCCCGACGAGCGCGAGCACCGCGGTCAGTAGATTCACCGCCGATGCGAGGAGCGCGAAGGAGAGCGCGGACAGGAGAAGTCCGAACTCAAGCGCCTGCGCAGGCGTGACCCGACCCGAAGCGACCGGCCGCTCCCGCGTCCGGCTCCCCATGAGGGCGTCGATGTCTCGATCGAGGACGTGGTTCAGAGCTGAGGCGCCGCCGCATGCGAGCGCGAGCCCGACCATGGTGACGACGAAGAGGTCGAGCGCGGGCGCTCCCTGGGCGCCCACGAACATCCCCGCCGCTCCGGTGACCAGAAGCAGCGACATGATGCGCGGCTTCGTCAGCGTCAGGTAGTCGCGAGCCGTAGCAAGCGGCGTCGGCGCTCCGCGAAAGACGCCGCTGACGACGAGCAGCCCCGCGGCGAGCGCAAAGGCCGCGACGCCGATGTGCAACGCGTCCGCCCAGGCGGCGCTATCGCTCCAGGCGACCACGCCACCGAGCGCAATCGCGGAAAGAAACAGCCCGACTGCCGAAGCGGCGCGAGCAAAGAGCCTCGGATATGCCAGCCGCACGACGACTGCGACCGCGACGAGGAGCGGCAGCGCGATCAGCGCGATCCCCCAGTGCGTCGTCCCGAGCTCGAGCACCGCGCTCGCCACCACCGCGCCCGTCGCGAGCGCACCGCCCACCGCGGTCAGGCGCAGCAGCAGGCCCGGGGAGGCCTCAGAGGTGCGCACGGTATCCATCTTTCTCACGCAGTCTTCGCCGCAGATCGTAGAGGGGTCGGGCGCTCGTCACGTACGGCACCTCGTCGAAGTTGTGCGCGGGCGGAGGCGAGGTCGCGTACCACTCGAGCGTGTCCGCCTGCCAGGGATCGTTGCCTACGCGCGTTCCCTTACGCCAGGTGCGCTCGACGTTCCAGGCGAAGAACAGGAGACCGGCGCCCATCACCCAGGAGCCGATCGTCGAGGTCAGGTTGTAGCCCTCCCACTCGCCGTTCGAGTACGTGTAGACGCGCCGCGGCATCCCTTCGAGCCCGAGCATGTGCTGCGGGAAGAAGGTGACGTTGAACCCGATGAACATCAGCCAGAAGTGCCACTTGCCGATCCGCTCGTCGAGCACGGTCCCGAACATCTTCGGCCACCAGTAGTAGAGGCCGGCGAAGATCGCGAACATCGATCCACCCAGGATCACGTAGTGAAGATGGGCCACGACGAAGTACGTGTCGTGCACCTGCCAGTCGATCGGAAACGCGGCGAGATAGATCCCCGAGAGCCCGCCGATCGTGAAGATCGACAGGAACCCGAGCGCGAACAGCATCGGCGTCTCGAAGATCAGATTGCCGCGCCAGAGCGTCGCGAGCCAGTTGAAGATCTTCACCCCCGTCGGGACAGCGACCGCCATGGACGTGACCATGAAGAACGCGTTCAGCGAGTTCGGGAGCCCGACCGTGAACATGTGGTGCGCCCAGAGGAGCATCGAGAAGAAGCCGATCGCGACCGTCGAGAACGCGACCGCCTTGTAGCCGAAGATCGGCTTGCGGGCGAAGACCGGGATGACCTCGGAGATGATTCCGAAGGCGGGGAGGGCCATGATGTATACCTCCGGGTGCCCGAAGAACCAGAACGCGTGCTGGTAGAGCACGGCCGATCCGCCCTGGGCAGCATCGAAGAAGTGGGTCTGAGCCTCCCAACCTCCGATCGAGATGCCGCGATCCAGCAGGAGCATCGTCAGGCCCGCCGAGAGGGTCGGCAACGTAGCCATCAGGAGCCAGGCGAAGACGTAGATCGTCCACACGAAGAGCGGCATGCGCGTCCAGCTCATCCCGCGCGTACGCATGTTCTGGATCGTCACGATGAAGTTGATCGCGCCGGCGAGCGACGACGCGGTGAGGATGTGGATCGAAAGGATCCAGAGGTCCTGCCCCGACCCGGGATCCTGCGTGGAAAGCGGCGCGTATGCCGTCCAGCCGGACTTGGCCGCTCCGCCGTCGGCGAAGAAGGAGAGCATGAGCACGAGCCCGCCGAAGGCGAACAGCCAGTACGAAAGCGCGTTCAGCCGTGGAAACGCCACGTCTCTGGCGCCGATCATGAGCGGCACGAGGAAGTTCCCGAGCCCTGCGAGGATCGGAACGACGACCAGGAAGATCATCGCCGTCCCATGGATGGTGACGAGCTCGTTGTAGCGGTCGGGGCCGAGCAAATCGACGTCCTCCTGCGCGAGCTGGAGGCGCATGAGCATCGCCATGACCCCGGCGAGCACGAAGAACGCGAGGGCCGTCGCGATGTAGAGGATCCCGATCCGCTTGTGGTCGGTGGTGACGAGCCAGCTCGCCACTCGGCCGCGGTGCCAGCCAGGCGTTCTCGGTGCGGCGCTAGAGCTCATTTCGGAGTGATCGCCCGTCGCGAGGCGGATGCTGGACGTCGTGAGGCAAGGACGCAGGGAGCGTTCATATTCGCAGAATATGGACGCGACTGAGGACGCGGCATCGCGGCGTCCAGGGCCGCATCGCGACATGGTCGCTCACTCCGAAAGGAGCTCTCAGCTGCCACTGGGTGGGCTCTCCCGCAGGTAGGCAATCAGCGCGTCCACCTGCTCCTCGCTCCAGCCGGAGCCGACCGCGGGCATCTCCCCCCGCCCGTTGCGGACGATCTCCTCGAGCGCTTCGCGGTCGGCGAGCACCGGTGAGCCCGTGATCTGCGGAGCGATTCCGCCTTCGCCGCCGAGGCCGTGGCACTTGGCGCAGGCGCCTCGCCACTCCTCTTCGCCGAGCTCGATGCTCGCCCGCCCGCGGCCTCGCTCCGCGAGCCAGGCGGCGAATTCGGCCGCGAGCAGGACCTCGACCGAGGCGAGCATGGTCGCGTGCTCGAGACCGCAGAGCTCCGCGCACTGGCCGTCATAGGTCCCGGGGCGCTTCGCCTCGAACCACGTCTCGTTGGTGACACCCGGGATCGCGTCGATCTTTCCGCCGAGCGCGGGGATCCACCACGAGTGGATCACGTCCTCGTCCGGCGCCGTGACCTCGAGGCGAACGGGCACACCTGCAGGCGCGCGCAGCTTGTCGATCGCAACCGCACCGTTCGGGTACTCGTACTGCCAGTAGTACTGGCGACCCGTGACGCGTACCACGAGCCGCTCCTCTCCACTCGCGCTCGCACGCGGCACGTCGGCGATCCCTGGCAGCTTGTAGAAGACGAACCCGCCGATCAGGAAGAGGATGACGACCGGGGCGACGGTCCACATGAGCTCGATGCTCGTGGTCCCGTGGATCTGGGGTCCGTCCTCGAAGCGCTCACGACGCTGCCGCCGGTAGCGCCAGATGAACGTGACGAGCAGTACCTCGACGAGGACGAAGATCGCGACGATGAAGATCGAGACGAAGATCCAGGTGTCGTGGATGCGCTCGGCGTTCGGCGACTCGGGCGTCACGGGAGCGAACCCGCCGTTGCCCCCGAGGGCGGCCGGTGCGAGCCCTGCGGCGAGCAGCAGAAGACCGGCCAAGACCAGGAGCGCACGCACCGCCTGCCATTCTATGAACGTGCCGGAGCCAGCGCCCCGAGGAACCCGCGTCCGCCTTCCGCCCGACGTCGCGCGGCCGTTCGAGATCTACGTGAACGGCGTCCCGCAGGCGGAAGGGCGCGACTTCGCGATCGAAGGGCGAACACTGGTCTTCGAACAGGAGCTGAAAGGGGAGGGCAAGCTCGGGTTCTGGCGGTGGCTCTCGATGTGGATCGGTGTCGCGGGGACGTATCGGCAGAACGACTCGGTCGACGTCGTCTACCAGCGGAGCGGGAAGCGCGTCGTGGCCTCGAAGCTCCCACTGGAACCGGCCTAGCTCCGCCGGCTGCTCGAGGGGCCGCCGGTAGTCTTGGACAGTGGAAGAGCCGGCGAACGGGATCGAGGTCCTGGGGCTCGTTCGCGAGTACAAGAAGGGCCCACGCGCGGTCGACGGGATCGACATCACGGTCGCCCCCGGCGAGATCTACGGGTTCCTCGGGCCGAACGGCGCCGGGAAGTCGACCACCGTCCATGTCCTGACGACGCTCTTGCCTCCGACCTCCGGAACGGCGCGCGTCGGAGGCTACGACGTCGTCAAGGAAGGGCCGAAGGTGCGCTCGCTGATCGGCGTCGCGTTGCAGGAGGCAGCCCTCGACCCGCTGCTCACCGGGCGAGACCACCTTCGCCTGCAGGCAACGCTCCAGGGCGTTCGCAAGGACCGGAGAAAGGTTCAGGCCGACGAGCTCCTCATCCGCGTCGGTCTCGAGGACGCGGGCGACCGGAAGGTGTCGGGCTACTCGGGCGGGATGAAGCGCCGCCTCGACCTCGCGCTCGCCCTCGTCCACATGCCGAGGATTCTCTTCCTCGACGAGCCGACGACCGGCCTCGATCCGCAGAGCAGGACGGCGCTCTGGGAGGAGGTCGCCCGCCTGCGCAGGGAGGAAGGCGTCACCGTCTTCCTGACGACGCAGTACCTGGAGGAGGCCGACGTCCTGGCCGACCGGGTCGGGATCATCGACCAGGGCAGGATCGTCGCCGAGGGCACACCCGCAGAGCTGAAGGCCGAGATCGGCCGCCCGAGCGTGCATGCGATCCCCCGGACCGACAAGGATCGTCCCAGGATCGCCGAGTTTCTCTCCCGGTTCGGAGAGCCGCTCGCCACGACGCGAGATGTCGCGGTGCGGCTCAGAGAGGGGCTCGGGTTGACGGACATCGTGCGTGCGGTGGACGCAAACGGCGTCGACATCGTCGACCTCGAGCTCAAGGCGCCGTCGCTCGACGACGTGTTCCTCGCGAAGACCGGGCGGACGCTCGAGGGCGCGGCCGAGGAGTCCGAGGCCGAACCGACGCGACGTCCGTGAGCAGCTCCTGGCCGCAGGTCGGTGCGATCGCGCGCCGCTCCGTCGTCCGCACGGCCCGCCAGCCGGCGAGCTTCATCCCGCCGATCGTCTTCCCCATCGCGCTCATGACCGTGAACGCCGCCGGCCTGCAGGCCTCGACCGAGCTTCCGGGCTTTCCGACCGACTCCTTCCTCGCGTTCGCACTCGCGGTCCCGTTCATCCAGGGCGCGCTCTTCTCCACGATGAACGCCGGCACCGACCTGGCGCGGGACATCCAGACGGGGTTCATCAACCGGCTCTCGCTGACCGCGCTCAGAGACTGGGCGCTGCTTCTCGGACAGATATCCGGAGTGGTGGTGCTCGGCGTCGTGCAGGCGATCTTCTATCTCCTTGTCGGCATCGCCTCCGGCGTCCACTTCGAATCGGGTCCGGCCGGGATCGCCGTGCTGCTCGTCTATGCGGCGATCGTCTCCCTGGCGTTCGGCGCCCTCGGCGCCTGGCTCGCGTTCAGGACGGGCTCGGGCGAGGCGATCCAGGCGCTCTTCCCTGTCCTCTTCGTCTTTCTCTTCATCTCCTCGATGAACACACCGCGCGATCTGATCGACGTCCAGTGGTTCCAGACCGCCGCGACTTTGAACCCGGTCTCGTACATGATCGAGCTCGTCCGCAGCCTGATCATCGAGGGCTGGAACGTCCAGGCACTGGCGCTCGGGTTCGGCTTCACGATCGTGATCGGGGTCGTCTCGATCGCGCTCGCGTCCCGGGCGCTCCGCACGCGGATGACGAGGACCTAGCTCGTGGCCGCGATGTGGAACGTCGCCTCGGGTGTCGCCTGGCGGACATTGAAGAACGCGCTCACGAACCCGCAGATCTTCCTTCCGACGATGCTCTTCCCGCTCTTCTTCTTCACCGCCTTCGCCGGCGGGCTCTCCCAGCTTCGCGAGATTCCGGGCTTCGACTATCCGCCCGGCTATACGGCCTTCCAGTTCGTCTTCGTCCTGCTGCAGTCGGCTGCCTTCAGCGGTGTCTTCACCGGCTTCGGCGTCGCCCGCGACTTCGAGAACGGGTTCGCGAAGCGGCTGCTGCTCGCGGCGCCGCACAGGAGTGGGATCGTCGTGGGCTACGCGCTTGCAGCCGTGCTGCGCTGGGTGGTGGTCGCGGCGATCCTGACAGTCGTCGCGCTGATCGCGGGAATGGAGATCGGCGGCGGATCTGTCGACATCGTCGGGCTCTACGTCCTCGCGCTCCTCGTCAACTTCTGTGGCTTCTTCTGGTCGGGTGGGCTCGCGATGCGGTTTCGCACGATTCAGGCCGCTCCGTTGATGCAGATGCCGGTCTTCCTCGTCCTGTTCTTCGCTCCGGTGTACGTGCCGCTCGAGCTGCTCGAGGGGTGGATCGAGAGCGTCGCGTCGGTGAATCCGCTGACGTACATCCTCGAGACGGGCCGCGGCTTCGTCGCCGGTGATCCGCCACATACCCTCGGCGCGTTCGCACTGGCGATCGGGATGGGCGTCGCCTTCTGGACCTGGGCGTTCCTCGGCCTGCGCAAGGCTGAGGCCGCCGGCGCCTGACGATCGGACGCGGCTGGAAAGGGCGCCAAGTTACAAGTTGTAACTTGGCTTCCTACGTCGTCTCGAGAACGCGCAGGCAGGTCTCGACGACGAGTGGATCGAACTGCGAGCCTGCTCCCTCCAGGAGCCGGGCTCGGGCGACTTCCTCGCCGAGCGCGCGTCGGTACGGTCGGTCGGTCGTCATCGCGTGGAAGGCGTCGCAGACGAAGATGATCCTCGACCCGATCGGGATCTCGTCGCCCGCGAGCCGGTCGGGGTAGCCCGTGCCGTCGAACCGCTCATGGCAGGAGCGGACGATGCGCCGCACCTCCGTGAGCTGCGCGATGGGTTTCAGGATGCGCTCGCCCAGCAGCGGATGGGTTTCGACCACCCCCCGCTCCGCGGGTGTGAGCGGCCCCGGCTTCAGCAGGATGGCGGACGGGATCCCGATCTTGCCGATGTCGTGGAACAGGGCGCCCAGCTCGAGCCACTTCAGCTCCTTGGGCTCGAGGCCGAGCTCGACTCCGACCTTGAGCGCGAGGTCGGTGATCCAGCGTGCGTGTGTGGAAGTCGACTCGTCGTTGGCCTCGAGGGCGTTCGCGAGCGCTTCCACCGTGGTGACGAACGTCCGCTCGAGAGACTCGTAGCTTCCGGCGCTCTGCAATGCGAGCTTGGTCTGCTGTGCGAGCCCGCCCAGCAGCTCGAGCTCGCGGTCGGCGAACATGCTGTCGGGAGAAATCGCCGCGGCAATCGCGCCCCAGCGGCGATCGACGCGGAGCGGTGCGATTGCAAAGCGTCCGCCGGTGCTCTCGGGCGGCGCCGCGATCGCGGCGTAGTCCCCCGCATCGATGAAGTACGGCGCCGTGCGATCCAGCCAGGGTGCGAGGTGCTTCGCGGGAACCGCGACGAGCTCTCGTTGGTCGTGGCGGGCGACGTGGTCGTA
>Ga0208612_1000330_pt1 | contig 22363 bp, 18 predicted proteins | sample AntDryMetagUQ889_FD_188089 | JGI IMG/M metagenome (GOLD analysis project Ga0208612, IMG submission 188089) | Polar desert microbial communities from Antarctic Dry Valleys - UQ889 (SPAdes) | ecosystem: Environmental > Terrestrial > Soil > Desert | place: Antarctic Dry Valleys | collected 2008-12-31 | reverse complement strand
GGGCACTCGAGCGCCGACCACAGGCGCGCGAGCGCGTGCGGGTAATCGTCGCTTCGCACCCTGCCGTCCTGCACCGTCAGCCCGAGGCACGCGCGCTCGCCCTCGACGCTCCAGCGCCCACCGCGCGCGTCGGTCAGCTCGCCCCCCGGGCGGAAGCGCAGCTCGCCGCGCTCGCTCGAGACGACGCCCTCGCCGTGCTCGCGCCTGATCACGAGATCGACGGCGTCGGCATCGCGCAGGTCGCGCGCTATCGCCGGTGCGGCCTGCGCGGCGCGCTCCTCGTCGAGCACGTAGATCTGGCCCGACCGGGCTCCGGGGCAGACAGCGATCTCCGCCGCGTCGGCCTCCAGGTCGGCGGGCAGCAGGATGCGCCAGTCGGGCAGCGCGTCGGCCAGGGTGGTGGAGCGCTCGATCGGGCTCTGGGAATGGTCTGACATCACGATCACGGCGTGCTCGGCGAGGAAGGCCTCAGGGCCGCCCGCGACGTGCATCAGCCGCTCGAGTGCACGGTCGGCCTCGGCGATCGAGGTGGGCTGCTGGCTCGGTCCCGCGCGGTGTGAGTAGGTGTCGTTGTCGGGCAGGGAGAGCAGCAGAAAGTCGAAGAGGTCGTTCTCCACGAGGTGGGCGCCCACGCAGCCGGAATGTCGATCGCGCTGGCCGGGCATGCCGAGGGTCGAGAAGCAGCCCGTGCCCTGAGTATCGAAGATGTCCGCGTAGAAGAGCTCGCGCGGACCCCAGACGGCGTGCTTGAACTGCGCGGCCTCGGCTAGCCGGCGGTAGCGCGAGTCGCCCGAGGGCTCGTGGCGGTGGCGGCCCCGGTACACCATGTACGTAGTGCACGCGGTCCGCAGCCCGGCGTCGTCGAGGTGCTCGAACACCGTGCGCCGCTCCTGGGTGAGGTGGGCGAGGTTCATGTTGTAAACGGTGTCCATCAAAGAGCGAAAGACGCCGAAGGCGCGCGTGGCGGGAAAGGAGGACCCGTATTCCACGTAGCGCTCCTCGCCGCGGTGGTACCAGTTCATGGACGGGATCAACGACTCGCCCGGGCCGAGCCCCGTGGCGATCGCCGATGCCGCCACGGGCGTGATCGACGGGAAGGTGGAAACGCAGTCGTCCACGTACACGCCGCGGTCCATGACCGCCTCCAGCGCCGGCGCGCGACCATCGGCCACGGCGCGCTCGAGCGCCGGGGGGTCGAGCGCATCGATCACCGCCAGGACGAGCTTCATGGTCACGGTCGCCGGTTGGCTCGGGAGCAGGGTCCGAAGCCGACCGCGATCGGGGCGGTGAGCCACCGCTTGCCCGGCGTGCTCATCGCAGGATGCGCAGCCCCGCGTACTTGCGCTCACCCCGCCGGCGTCCACGCACGAGCAGCACGACGAAGGCCACAAGCGCGAGGAAGGAGACGGGCGGCACGAAGATGGCGATCGCCGCGAGCGCGAGCGCGGCAACGTCCGAATACACGGTCAGCAGGCCTGCCGCACCCTCCTCCAACCGCCGCGCCACGCGCTCGAGGAGCCCTCCGACCGCCACGTAGGCGAGCGCCGCGCACGCCGCCCCGGCCACGAGGCCCGGCACCGCGGAGCCCCCGCCTGCGGCCAGGGAGCCAGCGAACAGCAGCCCGCCGAGCACGACGGCGATCGCGCCAGCGCCGATCGCGACCCAGCGACGATTCACACCCGAACGTTCGGCCCCGTAGGCAAGCGCCGCCAGCGCCAGCACGACGAGCAGGAAGGGCGGGGACTCGAGAAACTCCCAGCGCGAGCCGTCGAAGTCGATGCCGATGTCCCCGCGCGCGAGCGCGCCCGCGAGCAGCGGCGGCAGGAAGGGCCTGACGCCGCTCGCGCCGGCGAGGCCGGCACCCTGGCCGATGTCGAAGAGGAGGCTCATGGGGCGTGGTGCGGGACCGGTACGCTGGGCGCAGTGACGATAGACGACCGCGTCGGCTGGCCGGGAAAGCCTTCTCGCTGCGACTCCTACCCCTGGCCAGGACGTGGGGCACCCGCGGCGAAGCCCCTGCCATGAGCCTGTCTGGGAAACCTCGGTCGCGCTCCACCTCGCGCGACCTCGAGCGCTACGCGGGGCTGTTCGCCTCGCGCACGCGCGTCATGAAGTCCTCGGCGATGCGCGACCTGATGGCCGTGACAGCGCGGCCGGAGGTGATCTCGCTGGCCGGCGGTCTCCCCGACACCTCGAGCTTTCCTCCCGGGACCTTCGCATCGGTGACCGCGCGCATCGCCGAGCAGTCGTGCGCGCGCGCCCTGCAGTACGGGCCCACCGAGGGCCTCGGGGAGACCAAGGCGTGCATCGCCCGCGTGATGGCCGCCGAGGGCATGCACGCCGACGCCGAGGACATGATCGTGACCACGGGCGGCCAGCAGGTGATCGACCTGGTGACCAAGACCCTCATCGATCCAGGCGACGTGATCCTCGCCGAGGGCCCCACCTACCCCGGCGCCGTGCCGGTCTTCCACTCCTACCAGGCCGACGTCGTCCAGATCGAGATGGATTCCGACGGCATGCGCGTCGACCGTCTCGAGGAGACGCTCGACCGCCTCGAGCGCGACGGGCGCCGGCCCAAGTTCGTCTACACGGTGCCGAGCTTCCAGAACCCGGCCGGGGTCACGATGTCCCTGCCGCGGCGGCGGCGCCTGGTGGAGGTCGCTACCGAGCGTGAGCTGCTCGTACTCGAGGACAACCCGTACGGGCTGCTGCGCTACGAGGGCGGGCCGCCACCGCCGCTCTACTCGCTCGACGGCGGGGTGTTCGTGATGTACCTCGGCACCTTCTCGAAGATCCTCTCACCGGGAATCCGGCTCGGGTGGGTCGTGGCCCCGCCGCCGGTGCTCGAGAAGATCAACCTCGGCAAGCAGGCAGCCGACCTCTGCACCTCGACGCTCTCGCAGCTGCTGGTGAGCGCCTACTTCGAGCAGGGGGACTGGCGTGAGTACGTGCGCTCGCTGACCGAGATCTACCGGGCACGGCGCGACACGATGCTCGAGGCGCTCGCCGACCACTTCCCGCCAGAGGCCGAGTGGACCCGGCCCGCCGGCGGCCTCTTCATCTGGGCGACGCTCCCCGAGTACATCGACACCACCGACCTGCTCGCTCGCGCGCTGCGCGACAACGTGGCCTTCGTGCCGGGCTCGGCCGCCTACCTGGACGGCCGCGGCCACAGCTCGATGCGACTCAACTTCTCGGGGGCCGGCGAGGACGACATCCGCGAGGGCATCCGCCGCATCGGTGAGGTGGTCAAGGAGCAGGTCGCGCTCTACGGGACGCTCACCGGTGAGGTTGCGCCCGCGCGCCACGAGGAGCCGGCGGCGGAACCCCCGGGCGCGCCGGGCGCGCGTGTGGTCGAGCTGCCGAGCCGCGCGGCGCGAGACCGGCGCGCGGGCGGCACGTGAGCCGTATCGCCGTCCTCAAGGGAGGGCGCTCGCTCGAGCGCCAGGTGTCGCTGCGCTCCGGCGCCCGCGTACAGGACGCGCTCGAGCGCCTCGACCACGAGGTCGTGCCGATCGACGTCGGGATCGACCTCATCCGCCGGCTGCACGCGGAGGCGCCCGACGCCGCATTCGTGGCGCTGCACGGTCGCGACGGCGAGGACGGCACCGTGCAGGAGCTGCTGGAGATCCTCGACCTGCCCTACACGGGCTCGGGCGTGCTGGCGTGCAGCCGGGCGACCGACAAGGTGCTCGCCAAGCACCTGCTGATCGAGGCGGGGATCCCAACGCCGCCGTTCTTCGCCTTCACCCAGACGGCCTTCCGCGAGCTGGGCGCAGCCGAGGCGCTGCCGGCCATGGAGGAGCGGCTCAAGTTTCCGATCGTGGTAAAGCCCTCGAGCCAGGGGTCGGCGCTCGGGATCAACTTCGCGCGTACCGCGGCCGACGTGCCTGGCGCCCTCGTGGCGGCCTTCTCCTACGACGAGCGCGTGCTGCTCGAGCGTCACGTGGAGGGTCGAGACCTCGCGGTCTCCGTGCTCGACCGAGGCGATGGCCCGGAGGCGCTGCCGGTGGTCGAGGCCGTCCTCTCTCCCGCTACCGGGACTCTCGGCGCGGCCTCCGACTCCGCGCAGGACTTCTACGACTTCGAGGCCCGCTACGAGATCGGCCGCACCTCGTTCGTCTGCCCCGCACGGCTGCCCGCCGGGGTGGCGACGCGCGCCCAGGAGCTCGCCCTGGCCACCCACCGGCTGCTCGGCCTCGACGGCTTCGGGCGCGTCGACCTGATGCTCGAAGCGGACTCGAACGAGCTCTACGTGCTCGAGGCAAACCCGATCCCCGGGCTCACCGACACGAGCCTCCTCCCCCAAGCCGCCGAGGCCGCGGGGATCGGCTTCGACCAGCTCGTCGGGCGAATGCTCGAGCTCGCCTTCGAACGGGCCGCCCTGTCGCCGGCGTGATCGGGCTGCTAGCTCGGGCCGGCCCCGAAGTCCTCGGGTGAGACGTTGTCGAGGAAGTCCTTGAACTTCTCCACGACCTCTTCCTGGTCCTCGACCTCGTGCTCGAACTCGATCGCGGACTCGGAGATCACGTCCTCCGCGGCGAAGATCGAGGCTCCGGTGCGCACCGCCAGCGCGAGCGCGTCCGAGGGGCGCGAGTCGATCTCCAGCTCGCGCCCGTTCATCTGCAGGGTGATAGCTGCATAGAAGGTGTTCTCCCGCAGCTCGGTAACGGCCACGCGCGTACACGAGACATCGAGCTCTGAGAGCACGTCGTTGATCAGGTCGTGGGTCATCGGACGGGGCGTGTTTGCTCCCTGCAGCTTCATCAAGATCGCGGCGGCCTCGGGATGCCCGATCCAGATCGGCAGGAACTTGTTGCCCTCGCGCGTCTTCAGCAGCACGATCGGCTGCTTGCCGACCATGTCGAAGCTGACGCCGTAGATCACCATCTCCTGCATGAGCGAAGCTGCTCCTCGTGCGTTGGCGGGCCGCAAGGCACAGTCTAGTCATGGTGGGGAGGAGCCCTGCGCCCCTTCCCAGCGCGACGGCGACCACAAGCGGCGCGGCGCTAGAATCCCCCCGCCGCGGGCGATTAGCTCAGCTGGTTAGAGCGCGTCTCTGATAAGGACGAGGTCCCTGGTTCGAGTCCAGGATCGCCCATTCCCTCCAGCCCGCAGCCAGCGACCGCCCCACTATGCGAGCTTGTGGTCGGTGGAGCAGCGCATGAGCCTGATCACGCTCGGGGTAGGGGACCTGGCGGAAGCGCGCGCTTTCTACGAGGCGCTCGGGTGGAGGACCGCCGCGGGCGAGGGCGATCCGGTCGTCTTCTTCCAGGCCGGGGGCATGGTGCTCGCCCTGTGGGGCAGAGACGAGCTCGCCGAGGACACGGGTGTCCAAGATGGCGGCGGCTGGGGCGGGGTGACCCTGGCGCACTGCGTTGGCTCGCCCGAGGAGGTCGATGCCGTCATGGCGAGCGCAGCCGCGGCCGGCGCACGGGTGGCCCGCGACGCGAACGAGACGTTCTGGGGCGGCTACTCGGGGGTCTTCGTCGATCCTGCCGGACACGCGTGGGAGGTGGCGCACAACCCGCACTGGACCCTGCACGCGGACGGCACGGTCGAGCTTTCGTCTTGAGGTCTCGCCCCCGGCGCCGAGCCTGGATGCGGGCTACGCCGCCTCCGACAGCGTCGAGCCGCGGCGGCGCAGGAGCCGCTCGGCCAGCTCGATCGCATCGCCAGGGCGCTCAAAGGCGAGCTCGGCCCGGCAGCCCTCGCCCCTCGCCTTCACCTTGACCTCTTGGCCGAGGGCCGCCGTCAGAGCGTCCTCCGCGGCACCGAGGGCATCGGCAAGATCGGGGTGGATCGCCCCGCCGGGCGTGCGGTGGCGCGCGGTCGACTCGCCGTCCTGCAGCGTCCTGGCCCGGCGCTCGGTCTCGCGCACGGACCATCCGCCGTCGCCGGCCTCGCGGGCCAAGCGCTTGCGGATCTCATGGTCCTTGCAGGTGAGGATGGCGCGTCCGTGGCCTTCGCTGAGCGAGCCCGCCTCGATCAGCTCGAGCGCCTCCTCCGGGAGGTCGAGCAGGCGGATCAGGTTCGATACGGCCACGCGGCTCCTCCCGACGCGCCGACCCACCTCCCCCTTTGTCAGCCCGAGGTCCTCGACCAGCATGGCGCAAGCCCTTGCCTCCTCGATCGCATTGAGGTCGACGCGCGCCATGTTCTCGGCCAGCGCCAGATCAAGGCGTTCCCAGTCGTCGACCTCGCGGACGAGGGCGGGGATGCGCTCGAGCTGTGCCAGCTTCCCCGCGCGCAGACGCCGTTCGCCCGCCACGAGCTCGAACGTGCCCCCGGCCAACGGCCTGACGATTACCGGCTGCAGCACCCCCCGCGAGCGAATCGATTCGGCAAGCGCGAGCAGCTCGTGCTCGTCGAACTCCCGGCGCGGCTGGCGGGGGTTCGGGGCGATCAGGTCAAGGGCAAGCTCCCGTAGGCCCGGCTCGTCTGCCCGTGAGCGCGGAAGGATGGCCGCGAGGCCACGGCCCATGCCCATGCCGCGCTGCCCGGGGTTTGCCTCGCGGCTCACGTCACTCGGGGTCGCCGGCCGCTCGTCAGACACGGGCGGTCACCTCCCGGGCGAGCTTGAGGTAGGCGGCCGAGCCTGCGCTCTCGGGCGCGTGGCGGATGACCGGGAGGCCGAAGCTCGGCGCCTCACCCAGGCGGACGTTGCGCGGGATGACGGTGTCGAACACGAGCTCGGGGAAGTGCTCGCGCACCTCGCGCTCGACCTCCCGGGCCAGCCGCGTGCGTCCGTCGTGCATCGTCAAGATCATGCCCGCGACGGTCAACGTCGGGTTCAGCTCCCGCTGGATCAGCGACAGAGTGTCGAGCAGGCCGGCTAGCCCCTCGAGCGCGAAGTACTCGGTCTGCACGGGCACGATCACGCGGTCAGCCGCGACGAGGGCGTTCACGGTCAGCGGGCCGAGCGAGGGTGGACAGTCGAGCACCGTGAACAGGAACTGGTCGCGTACGTCGCCGAGCTGCTCGCGCAGGCGCGTCTCCGAGCCGGACATCCGCGGCAGCTCGACGTTGGCGCCCGCCAGCTCCGGCGTGGCCGGTACCGCGGAGAGCAGCTCGACCGCGGTCGCCCGGGCCGCGCCGGCGATCGTCGTTTGACCCCCGAGGCAGTCGTAGGAGCTCGGACTGAGGTCTTTGGGGAGCCCGAGCGCCACCGTCGCGTTGCACTGGGGGTCGAGGTCCACGAGCAGCGTTCGGTGGCCGGCGTCCGCCACGTTCGCGGCCACGTTCACGGCCGTGGTCGTCTTGCCCACCCCCCCCTTCTGATTGGCTACTGCGAAGATCTTGCCCATCGGATCTGCAAGCTAGAGGCGCGAGCGGTCGGAACCTCGCCCCATCCTATGTTCGGATACCGAACCGGCGATTCCTCCTGGCGACGCGAAGCAGCTCTCGCCGCGCGGTCACCCCCTCACCCGAGCGACCGTTTGCGCGCCACCCCTACCCGACGTGGGAAGCGTGCGGGTGTCCGCCGCACCTTCTTGTACACGTGTAGATGTCGATTGTCCGCGCCCACGAAGGGGACGACGCGCCGGACCTCGTCAAGGTCTAGGCCGACTTGCGCCGCCGCAGCGGCTCCGCGCTCCTCCTCGCAGCCGTCCCGCGCTCCCTTCCAGGCGGTGAGGATGCCGCCCTCGCGCAGCAGCGGCGCCGCGTACTCGACCAGCACAGCCAGCGGCGCCAGCGCGCGCGCCGTGACCGCGCCATAGGCACCAGCGCCCTCGCGCGCCGCCCATGCCTCGGCTCGGACTGGAACCGACCGGGCATTCGTGACCGCGGCGGCGCGGGCCAAGCGGTCGATGACGTCGCACTTTCGCGAGCTCGCCTCGATCAGGTCGAAGCGGGCATCGGGCATTGCCACGGCGAGCGCCAAGCCCGGGAACCCGGCGCCCGCCCCCAAGTCGGCGACGGATTCAGCACGCGCCAGTGGCTCGATCTCGAGACCGGTCAGGCTGTCCGCCAAGTGGACCTCTAGCGCCCGCTCGGGCGCACGTGCGGTCGTCGGGGGATCGGGCTCCGCAGCGAGGGCGCCGAGCAAGGACTCGAAGCTCTCGGCCGCACCCTCCGGCAGCCGATAGCTCGCCGCCAGCCGAGCTAGCGTTTCTCGTGAAACGGTCAGGCTGGATACACCCGAACCGGCGAACTGCTGGCGGCTGGCGAAAAGATCGCGGGAGGAGACGCCATCAGGATCGGTGGATCCACCTCAAGGAGGGCGAGTGGCCCGTGAGCACTAGGAACGCAGGGGCGTGACCACGAGCCGGCGGTCAGGCTCGTCGCCCTCGCTGTGGGTTTCCACCTCCACGCGCTCGCGCAGGTACATGTGGACCACTTTGCGCTCGAGGGAACGCATCGGCTCGAGCTCAACCGCCCGCCCGAACCTCAGCGCATCCGCCACGGCGCGATCCGCCGAGCGCCTCAGGGCCGCCTCCCGGCGCTCGCGGTATCCCGATGCGTCGACCACCACCTGCTTGCGCTCCTCGCGCCCGCGCAGTGCGGCGCGGGTGGCCACGTGCTGAAGTGCGTCGATGGTGGCGCCCTGCTTGCCGATCAGCAGACCGAGATCATCTTCATCGTGCACCGTTGCGCGGAGCTCCCTCTTAGTCTCCACGACTTCCACGCTGGCACGCAGACCCAGCGCCTGCACGACGCGTGTTACCACCAGCCGGAGCCGCTCGAGCGGCTCCTCGGGCAGGTCCTCTGCCGCCGCCGCCGTAACGTCGCGCGGAGGCCGCTCCGCTTCGCTGTCTGAGCCGATCGCCATCTCCTCCTCCCTTGGGAGGCTAGCGCCGGCGCCCGGAGCGCTTCTTCTTCTTGCGCGGTGACGCGGGCGGCGCCTTCGCCGAGGCGCCATTCGAGTCCCGGCCCTCGGCCTTACCGGTGGCCGTGCCGGTGGGGGCGGGCTTTCCCCGGGCCGGCGCGGGCTCGGCTTTACCATCGCCCTTGGCTGTATCCACCAATTCGGAGCGGGGATAGAGCTTGCGGACCACGAGTTGCTGGCCGATCGTCCATACGTTCGTGGTGATCCAGTAGACGATCAGCCCGGCCTCGAACTGGACGATGAAGATTACGAAGACAAATGGCAGCGCGAGCATGATCCGCTGCTGGGTCTTGTCCCCGCTCACCATCGTGATGAGGCTCGCGATCAGCTGCGTGCCCACGTACAGCACGATCATGAGTCCGAGGATCACGGGGTGCCCGGTGAGCGGCTGCGCCAGGTCAGGGATGAAGAGGAAGGGCTCGGAACCCCCGATGTCTTCCTTGAACTCCTTGCTCTTCAGCAGGTAGAAGAGCGAGATGAAGAACGGGATCTGCAGTAGCAGCGGTAGGCACGATCCCAGGGGATTGACCTTGTTCTCCTGGTAGAACTTCATCATCTCCTGGTTGAGCCGCTGCCGGTCGCCCTTGAACCGTTCCTGGAGCTTCTTCATCTCCGGCTGGAGCACCTGGAGCTTCTGCATCGACTTCACCGACTTGAAGGTCAGCGGCAGGATCGCAAGGCGGATCGTGAAGGTCAGCAGGATGATCGCCAACCCCCAACTTCCGACCGCCCCGTACCAGAACTTCAGGATCGCCTCGCTGCCATCGATGAGGGGCTGGAGTGGGTTGGCGATCTCGAACATTGGTGGTCAGCCCCGCGCGCGGAAGAGGGTCTGGGCCTCGACGAAGTCGACGCCGCCGTGACTCCAGGGGTTACAACGCGCGAGACGCCAGGCGGCGAGCAGCAGCCCCCTAAGTATGCCGTAGGCCCTGACGGCGTCGAGCGCGTACTGCGAGCAGCTCGGATGGTATCTGCAGCGCCGCGGGAGCACGGGGGATACCGCGCGCTGGTAGAAGCGCACCGGCGCGAGCGCCGCCCAGCGCAGGGTGCTCAAGGGTCCTCCCTAGCGTCGAGCCCCGCGCCGCGGAGCACTTCGCGCAGTGCCTCGGCGATCCCGGCCTCGCCGCACTCCCGTGCGAGCTGGCCGGCAGCCGGGCGGGCGACGATCACGAAGTCGTGACCCGCCGGCAGTTCCCCCACCGAAGCCCAAAAGGCCCCTCTGAGCAGCCGCTTCACCCGGTTACGCTCCACCGCGCCGCCGACCTTTCGCCCCACGGAGATCCCGAGACGTGGGTCATCGTCGCCTGGCGCGCGCGGGAACGAATAGACCACCAAGTGCCGACTCGCATGGGAGCGTCCCTCGCGGTAGACGCGGTCGAACTCACCGCTGCGAGACAGCCTGTGGCGCCTGCGGCGCGGGTGGCCGTCGGCGGGATGGGCCACTAGGGCGTGAGGCGGTGGCGGCCCTTGCTGCGGCGGCGCCTCAGCACGCGACGCCCAGCCCGAGTGCGCATGCGCGCGCGAAACCCGTGGGTGCGGGCGCGCTTACGCTTCTTTGGCTGATATGTGCGCTTCATAGAGCAAGGCGCCCAGAGGAACGAGGCGCCAGTATAGGGATGAGGGCCAGCCACAAAATTTCCGCCTCACAGGACGTGCCGTTCGCGGCCCCGGTCCCCGTCACTTCGCGCTCAGACCCGAGGCCCAGCCCGTCGCTCACGACTTTTCCGCGATTTGCGCGAAGGTCACGCTGGCGCCGATCCCGGCACAGATACGCGCGCCCCCTCGCTGTACACTCGACGCGCTTCGAGGGACGCCGTCAGCTCCGCCATTCCCTCTCCATCCGCCGTTTCGACCACGCCCTCGGGGGGTCGCGCCTGCCCGTGCCCGTAGAGCTCGAACCAATTTGGACGCGCGTCCGCGATGAGCTACGTCGCGACGTTCCTGACTTCAAGTTCCACATCTGGCTCGATCCCCTCACGCTCGCCGCCGTACGCGAGCAGACTCTCTACGTACGGGCTCCCGCGCACATGCGCAGCTGGGTGAGCGAGCGCTACCTCTCGATCCTGCGCGCCGCCGCCGCACGCGGCTTCCGCTCCGATGCCCTCGTCGAAATCGTGAGCAGTGAATGGGAGCCTGGCCCCGAAGCAGACGCGACCACCGCCGCACTGGCTGCCCAGGAGACGTGGCTCCTGGGGCTGCGTCCCAAGTACACCTTCGAGGAGTTCGTCATCGGGGAGAGCAACCACCTTGCCCACGCCGCCGCCCTGCGCGTCGCGGAATCGCCCGGACAGGCCTACAACCCGCTCTTCATCTACGGGCAGCCCGGGCTTGGAAAGACCCATCTTCTACACGCGATCGGCAACTACCTCTCGCGCTACGGCTCAGGCCTACAAGTACGCTATGCAACCCTCGAGGAGTTCACCACCGACTTCGTCCGCGCCGTGCGCTCGCGTGAGATGGAGGCATTCAAGCGACGCTTTCGCGGTGTAGATGTCCTCCTTCTAGACGATGTGCAGTTCCTCACCGACAAGGCACGCACGGAGGAAGAGCTCTTCCACACCTTCAACGTGCTCCACGACTCCGGGCGCCAACTCGTCCTGACCTCCGATCGCAGTCCCACGGACCTAGCGGGCCTCGAGCAACGTCTCGGGGATCGCTTCGCCTCCGGGCTCGTCGCGACCCTCGAGGCACCAGACGTCTCCGTCCGCCGTGCAATCCTCGAGAAGCGCGCCCGGCTCGACGCGGTCGATGTAGATCCCAACCTGTTGGAGGAGATCGCCGCCGGCGTCACCACGAGCGTTCGGGCACTCGAGGCCGCCCTGATCAAGGTCGTCGCATACGCCTCCCTGCGCAGTGAGCCGGCAACCCCCGCCCTCGCCCGCCGCCTACTCGATCGCCCCAGCACTAACGAGCCCTGCTCGGTAGCCACCATCCTGCACGCCACAGCCACGGCGTTCGCTGTCCCCCGAGACACCCTCTTGGCTCGCGATCGTCGCCCCCCCGTCGCGCGCGCTCGCAAGGTGGCGATGTACCTCACGCGTGAGCTCCTCGGCCAGAGCCTTCCGGAGATCGGGCGTGCCTTTGGCGGACGAGACCACACAACCGTCCTCAGCGCAGTACGTGGCGTCTCGCGCGAGCTCGAACGCGATCCCACCTTCGCCATTGCAGTGGACAACCTCCGTGCGCAACTACTTCCACGCCCCTGATCTCCGAAGCGAGTGCAAGAATCAACAGCCTCTTCCACCACAACGCGCGCTCCTACTCCGCTCTAGTCCGCGAAACCCACACGATCTCCACTTTCCCATAGCCCCTACTACCTCTTAGAAAGACTCGATAGCCACCTTGAAGTTCAGTGTTTCCCGTGAAACGTTCCTGAGCCAGCTCGCAGTGGTCACGCGCGGCGTCTCCACTCGCAGCGCTATTCAGACGCTGTCGGGCGTGCTGATCCGCCTCGAAGATGGTCGCGCGGAGCTGCAAGCCACCGACAGCGAACTTGGGATTAGCGCCGGCTTGGATGCTGAGGTCAGCGCGGATGGGGCGGTAGTGGTCCCCGGCCGGCTGCTACTTGACGTCACACGCGCACTTCCTGAGGGAGCGGTCTCAGTCGAGTATCGCGCCTCTCATCAGGATGTCGAAGTGGTCTGTGGAGCGGCGAAGTTCCATCTCCGCACGCTCCCCCGCGAGGACTTCCCGCAGCTGGCGGTCGCGGATGCGACCGCTGCGCTCTCGGTCCCGGCGGGAGCGTTCACCGAGACCGTCGCGCGCGTAGCGCGGTCCGCCTCGCGAGACGAAACGCGGCCCCACCTCACCGGGGTCCTAGTGACTGCTCAGGACGCCGATCTGCGCATGGTCGCTACCGACTCTTACCGGCTGTCGGTCAAGGAGACGAAGCTCGAGCGAGCGCTGGCGGGTTCATTGGAAGCAAACGTTCCGGCCCGAACGCTTCAGGAGCTCAGCCGTATCGCCGCCGCGAACGGGGCGCAGACGATCGAGGTGACGGCGCTTGAGAATCAAGTCGTATTCGCCGCCGGGGACGTCGTGCTCTCCTCGCGGCTCGTCGAAGGTCGCTTCCCGAACTATCAGCAGCTACTACCGGAGTCCTACGAGCACGAGTTGCGCATCGACCGCGGCGAGCTGCTTGAGGTGGTGCGCCGCATCGGGCTCCTCGCGCAGAAGAACGCTCCACTCCGCCTCTCCTTTACCGAAGGAGCGCTCGAAGTCTCGGCACAGACCCCGGACGTGGGTGAGGCCAGCGAGTCTCTGCCGGTGCCCTTCAAGGGCGACCAGCTCGAGATCGGCTTCAACCCGGATTTCTTTCGCGACGGGCTCGAAAGCGCTGAGACAGAGGAGTTGATCTTGAAGCTGATCAGCCCTCTACGACCGGGGCTCGTTCAGTCGGGCGACGATGGGGCCTTCATTTACCTGGTCATGCCGATTCGGCTGAACGCCTAGTGCTGGCCGCGCCAGTCATTGCACCTGCCAAGGCCCGTCGCCGAGGGTCGGCCGCGTGCCTGGTGTGGCGGGCCGGCAAGCCTGAGCGCAGCTACGCTAGGGGTCGTTGAGCGGCGCGCCGTCCGTGCGCGTCACCGCGGTTACGCTGCGGGACTTCCGCAACTACGAGCGGGCGGAACTGGCGTTGGGTGAGCGCCTGACCGTGGTCACCGGACCCAATGGCGCGGGCAAGACGAATCTGCTCGAGGCCATCTACTTCGGTTGTACTGCGCGCTCCCCGCGAACGTCGACCGAGCGGGACCTGATACGCCACGGCCAACATGTCGCACGGGTCACGGTCACCAGTGAGGACGGCGCAGGCGGCTCACATCTCATCGAGGTCGGCTTCGCGCCCGGGGAGCAAAGGTCGATGCGCGTCGACGGGGCGGCTGTGGACAACCTGTCGAGCGCCCGGGAGCGCCCGCTCGTGAGCGTGTTCATGCCCGAACGGCTTGAGCTGGTGAAGGGGGGGCCCTCGTTGCGGCGTGCACACCTCGACCACCTGATCGCCGCGCTCTGGCCGGGTCGTGCCGTCACCCGCGCGGCATACGGTCGCGCGCTCTCGCAGCGCAACGCGCTGCTCGCGCGCATCCGTGCTGGCACGGCGTCCTCGTCCTCGCTCGGTTCATGGGACCTCGAGCTCGCCCGCAACGGGGCCGAGCTGATGTGCGACCGCCAAGCGGTGGTCGAGCTCGTGGCGCCGCTCTTCGCCCGCCGAGCGGGTGAGCTCGGCCTGCCGGAGGAGGGCGAGCTCTCCTACCGTCCCCGCTCGCGTTCGCGCGATGCGGCGGGCCTTGCCGCCGAGCTGCGCGAGCGCCGGGATGCCGACCTCGAGCGTGGCTTTACCGCGCACGGGCCACACCGCGACGACCTGTACCTCGTCCACGGCGGGCGGCCGCTGCGCACCTTCGGGTCGCAGGGCCAGCAGCGCATCGCCCTGCTGGCGCTCCTCTTCGCGGAGCGCGACGTGCTCGCAGCCGAACGCGGTGGCGCGCCGCTGATGCTGCTTGACGACGTGATGTCAGAGCTCGACCCCGAGCGCCGGGCGCTGCTTGCAGAGCTCCTGCGCAGCGAGGGCCAGGGTATGGTGACAACGGCTGATCTAGGCCAGGTTCCGGGCACCGGAGAGGACGACGTCGTCGTGGTGGAGGTCGCCGCCGGCGCGCTTACCACCGCAGCAGCGGCGGCGGGGCGCCGATGAGGCGTCCCGGACCCCGGCCGCTCGCCGCCGCCCTGGCCGAGGTGGGCCGTGAGGCAGCGCCGGCGACGCTGCTGGCGCGCGTGCAGGCATGCTGGTCCGAGGTGGTGGGACCCGGCGTGGCCGCGGAGGCAGTGCCCGTTGGCGAGCGCGGCGGGACGCTGACGCTCAGCTGCCGCTCCGCGAGTTGGGCCCACGAGCTGGAGCTGCTGGGGCCGGACCTGCTCGAGCGTCTCAACGTGGCGCTCGGAGCGTCCGCGGGTGGCCCGCTGAAGGGTCTGCGCGTGCGCGTCGCCAGGGTGCCATGAGCGCGGGCGCGGTGAGCGCGACCCGGCTCGCGTGGCGCTAGAGATCGCGCGGATCGACGCCGGAGCCGCCCAAACTCGCACACCCCACGGGGCGGTACTCCTGCCGCCCCGGTGCGCTCGCTGCCAAGCTGCGTGAGATAGATCAGTATTGTGCCGATTTGCGGGTATTTCGTCGCTGGTAGCGGCTCCGGCGGGCACTCCAGCCTGCTACCATGGCCTTCGCAGTTTCGAGTGCCCCGACCGTTTGGGCAGCGTGCCGGGTCGGGGCCTCTTCATGTGGAGATGACCGGAAGGGACGGCTTGGCCAAGGACGCGAAGAACGGTGGAGACGATGGCTCCAGGGCGAGCTACGGCGCCCAGGACATCACCGTGCTGGAGGGCCTCGAGGCGGTGCGCAAGCGGCCCGGCATGTACATCGGCTCGACCGGGGTGCGCGGGTTGCACCACCTGATCTACGAGGTGATGGACAACTCGGTCGACGAGGCCCTGGCCGGCGAGTGCGACCAGGTTCAGATCGTCATCCATCCCGACAACTCGGTCACCGTGACCGACAACGGGCGCGGCATCCCCGTCGAGATGCACGAGAAGGAGGGGCGCCCCGCGGCCGAGGTCGTCCTCACCGTGCTGCACGCGGGAGGAAAGTTCGGCGACGGCGGCGGCTACAAGGTCTCGGGAGGCCTCCATGGGGTGGGCGTATCGGTGGTCAACGCGCTCTCGGAGAAGCTCGAGCTGACCGTCTGGCGCGAGGGTCACGAGTGGACGCAGTCCTACGAGCGTGGCGCACCCACGCGCGAGCTCGAGCGGGGCGCGGCGGCCGAGCGGCGCGGCACGCGCATCACCTTCCTCCCCGACCTCGAGATCTTCGAGACGATCGACTACGAGCGTCAGACGCTCGAGCAACGCTTCCGCGAGATGGCCTTCCTCACCAAGGGTCTCAAGATCGACTTCGAAGACGAGCGCGGTGAGGGCTTCGCGGCGAGCTTCCAGTACGACGGCGGCATCGTCGACTTCGTCCGCTACCTGCACGGTCAGGGCACGCGCGAGGCGCTGCACAAGAAGGTCGTCTACATGGAGGACGAGGCGCCGACCGGCGAGGTCGAGGTGGCGATGCAGTGGAACAACTCCTTCCAGGAGAACCTGCTGTCGTTCGCCAACAACATCAACACCCACGAGGGCGGCACTCACCTCTCCGGCTTCCGCTCGGCGCTGACCCGCACGATCAACGCCTACGCGCGCCAGAAGGGCGAGCTGAAGGAGAAGGACCCGAACCTCTCGGGCGAGGACGTCCGCGAGGGCCTCACGGCCATCATCTCCGTCAAGGTCGCGGACCCCCAGTTCGAGGGCCAGACGAAGACCAAGCTCGGCAACCCACCGGTCGAGGGCTTCGTGCAGGCCGCCGTCAACCGCGGCCTGGCGGAGTTCCTCGAGGAGAACCCCTCGGAGGCCAGGCGGATCATCCAGAAGTCGGTGCAGGCCGCGCGCGCCCGCGAGGCAGCCCGCAAGGCACGGGACCTGACCCGGCGCAAGTCGGCGCTCGAGAATTCGACGCTGCCGGGCAAGCTGGCCGACTGCTCGGTGCGCGACCCTGCGCTGGCCGAGCTGTTCGTCGTCGAGGGCGACTCGGCGGGCGGCTCAGCCAAGCAGGGCCGGGACCGCAACACCCAGGCGGTGCTGCCGCTGCGCGGCAAGATCATCAACGCCGAGAAGAACCGCATCGACAAGGTGCTCGGCAACAACGAGATCCAGGCGCTGATCACGGCGATCGGCACCGGGATCCGCGAGGAGTTCGACCTCGGTCGCGCCCGCTACCACAAGGTGATCGTGATGTGCGACGCCGACATCGACGGCGCGCACATCCGCACGCTCGTGCTCACGTTCCTCTTCCGCGAGCTCCCAGAGTTGATCGACGCGGGCTACGTGTACCTGGCCAAGGCGCCGCTGTACAAGCTCAAGAACGGCAGCCAGGACCTCTACATCGAGAAGGAGTCTGAGCTCGAGGAAGTGCTGCTGCGGGACAAGCTCGAGAAGATGGAGGTCAACGAGCGCGGTGGCGGTCAGTTCAGGCTCACCCACGCGCGCTGGCAGAAGTACGGCCGGCTGCTCAAGCAGTACGAGGGCTGGGCCGCTGCGCTGCGCGCCGAGTACGGCCACGACACGATCACCTTCCTCGAGGAGTCTCAGATCCTCGATAAGGGCGTGGTGGATGCCGAGCAGGCAGTCGCACTCGTCCGCCAGGAGGTCCCCGAGGGGGAGCCCTACGAGACGGAGCTCCTATCCGAGGACCCGGCGGAGCTGGTGGTACGCGTGGTCGAGCGCAAGACGGGCTCGGCGGCCACCCACAGGCTGCGACGCGAGATGTTCGGCGGCTCGGAGTACCGCAACTTCGTGCGCGTGCACAGCGAGCTCGAGCAACTCGCCGGGACTCCGCCCTTCGAGATCAAGCTGGCCAAGAAGGAGGTGCAGGCCCTCTCCTTCGAGGAACTGCGCCGCAAGGTGCTGGACGTCGCCGGCGACGGCGTCCCGCTGACGCGCTTCAAGGGTCTCGGCGAGATGAACCCAGATCAGCTGTTCGACACCACGATGGATGCCGAGCAGCGCACGCTGCAGCAGGTCACGATCGACGACGCCGCGGCCGCCGATCAGATCTTCTCGATGCTGATGGGTGACAAGGTCGAGCCGCGGCGCCAGTTCATCGAGGCGAACGCGCGCAATGTGACCAACCTCGATGTCTGAGGCGAATCGCTAGATGGCTGGGGTAGAGACGCTCTCGGGCGGCAACATCGAGCCCCGCGGGCTCGAGGAGGAGATGCGCTCGTCGTACCTCGACTACGCGATGAGCGTGATCGTGGGGCGGGCCCTGCCCGATGTGCGCGACGGCCTCAAGCCGGTGCACCGCCGCGTCCTCTACTCGATGCACGAGTCCGGGCTGCAGCCGAACCGGCCCTATCGCAAGTGCGCGAACGTCGTCGGCGCCGTCATGGGCAACTTCCATCCCCACGGGAACGACGCTATCTACGACACGCTCGTGCGGATGGCGCAGGACTTCGCGATGCGCGAGCCGTTGGTGGACGGCCAGGGCAACTTCGGCTCGATCGACAACGATCCACCGGCGGCCATGCGGTATTGCGTCGCGGGCGCCACGCGGGTGGCCACGCCGAGCGGGACGGTGCGGATCGATTCGTTCGTACCGGGCGCCGCGCCCGAGTCCGACACCGACGTCGACTTCGAGGTGCTTGACCGCCGAGGGCGTGCCGTGCGGGTCTCGAAGCTCTTCCATTCCGGCAGTCACCCGACCCGGCGACTGCGGACGGTCAACGGCTACGAGCTGACGGGCAGCGAGAACCATCCGGTCCTCTGCCTCGTCGACATGGTTGGGGTGCCCCTCCTTCTGTGGAAGCTGCTCGCGGAGATCATGCCGGGCGACCGCGTGTTGCTGTCGCGTAGGGTCCCGCCCGCGGAGCCCACGATCACCACGGAGGACCGCCAGCTGGCCATCTTGGCAGGCGCCTTCGTCGCCGAGGGCTGGGTGAGTGAGTCGCGCGCCGGCTTCAACAACGTGGACCGGCAGTACTTCGACGCGGTCTTGACCGCCTACGACGCCGTCGTCGGGGGCCCTCGCTACGCGTACACGCGGACCATCAGGTCGGGAAGCACGCTCTACGAGCTCGACATCCAGGATCTTCGGCACCTCCAGTCCAGTCGCATTGGGGAGATCCTTGGTAGGAGCCGCGCCAAGCGCGTTCCGGAGGTGGTGTGGGCAGCGGCCCCAGCGGTCAAGCGCGCCTTCCTGCAGTCGCTCTTCGAGGGGGACGGATCGTCGTCGCTTTTGCCGCGCTCCACGATCCAGGTGTCCTGCTCCACCTTCAGTAAGCAACTCGCTCGAGACGTGCAGCTGCTACTGCTCGAGTTCGGCGTCGTGTCCCGGATCTGCGAGTCCGAGAGGGGAGAGCAGAAGGTCGTCGTGACTAACCGCAGGGACGCGCGCATCTTCGCCCGCGAGGTCGGATTCTCCGGGCGCAAGCAGCAGAAGCTCGAGCGGGACCTGGCCAGCATTCCGGAGAGCAGCCGCGCACTGAGCCACGACCACGTTCCTTACCTCGCCAGCTACATCCGCGAGGAGTGTGCCTCAAGGTGGACCGATCGAGATTGGCTCAAGCGCCACAACGTCGACCGCATCGAGCGCTGGGAGCAGGGCGGCACGGCGATCCTCGAGCGGATCGAGTCGGAGGAGGTGCGCCGCGTTGCCACCCCCCTCGTCTCCGGCGATTACTACTACGCGGAGGTCGAGTCGGTCACCGACGCCGGAGTTCAGCCCGTGTACTCGCTGAAGGTCGAGAGTGAGGACCACTCGTTCCTCACTAACGGCTTCGTCAGCCATAACACCGAAGCGCGGCTGGCGAAGCTCGCCACCGAGATGCTCCGCGATATCGACGCGGACACCGTCGACTTCAGCCCCAACTACGACGACTCCCGACAGGAGCCGGCGGTCCTGCCGGCGCGCTTCCCGAACCTGCTCGTCAACGGGTCCGCCGGGATCGCGGTCGGCATGGCCACGAACATTCCGCCCCACAACCTCGGCGAGACGATCGATGCGGTCGTGGCCTACATCGACGATCCGGAGATCGAGGTGGCGGGCCTGATGAAGCACATCAAGGGTCCGGACTTCCCGACCGGGGGGATCATCGTCGGCTGGCAGGGGATCAAGGACGCCTATGAGACCGGCCGCGGCCGGGTTGTGATACGAGCGCGCGCCCACATCGAGCCGCTCCGCCAGGGCAAGGAGGCGATCGTGGTCACCGAGATGCCCTACCAGATCTCAAAGGGCGACGGACGCGGTGACGGCTCGGGCCTGATCAAGAAGATCGCCGAGGTCGTGCAGAACGGCAGGATCGCCCAGATCTCCGATCTCCGCGACGAGTCCGACAAGTCGGGCGTGCGCGTCGTGATCGAGCTCAAGCGGGACGCGATCCCCAAGGTCGTGCTCAACAACCTCTACAGGCACACGCCGCTGCAGAGCGCCTTCGGCGTGAACATGGTCGCGCTAGTCGACAACGTGCCTCGCACGCTCGACCTGCGGGCGATCATCCACAACTACGTGCAGCACCAGCGCGAGGTGGTCGTGCGGCGCACCAAGCATGAGCTGCGCCAGCGCGAGGCGCGCCTGCACATCCTCGACGGCCTGCTGATAGCGATCGCCGACATCGACGCGGTGATCGAGCTGATCCGCGGCTCGGCGGACCCCGACGCCGCGCGCAGCGGGCTAATGGAGCGCTTCGAGCTCTCGCGTATCCAGGCCCAGGCGATACTCGACCTGCGCCTGCAGCGGCTCACCGCGCTCGAGGCGGACAAGATCGCCGCCGAGCACGCCGAGGTTCTCGAGCGGATCAAGGAGCTGCGCGAGCTGCTCGGCGACGAGGGACGGGTACGCGACCTGATCAAGGAGGAGCTGCTCGAGATCAAGCACGCCTACGGGGACGATCGGCGCACGGAGATCACCCACTCCGAGGACGACATCGATGTCGAGGACCTGATCGCAGATCAGCAGATGGTCATCTCGATCACACGGTCGGGCTACATCAAGGCGCTGCCGCTCTCGACCTACCGCCAGCAGAAGCGCGGCGGGGTAGGGGTGATGGGCATGAACATGAAGGACGACGACTTCATCGAGCACCTCTTCGTGTGCTCGACCCACGACTACCTCCTCTTCTTCACCAACCGCGGCAAGGTCTACCGCCAGAAGGTCTACGAGCTGCCGGAGGCGTCCCGAACGGCCAAGGGCCGCGCGCTCGTGAACCTGCTGCCGCTGCGCGACGGCGAGTTCGTGCGCGCGGTGCTCTCGACGCGAGACTTCAGCGAAGGCAGGTACCTGGTCTTTGCGACCAAGCAGGGTCAGATCAAGAAGACCGAGTTCCCCGCCTACAACACGCCGATCAAGGCCGACGGGATCATCGCCATCAAGATCCGGGACGACGACGAGCTGGTCGCGGTGCGCCGCACCAGCGGTGACGACGACATCATCATGATCTCGCGCTCGGGCCAGGCGGCCAGGTTCAACGAGGCCCACGCGCGGCCGATGGGCCGAGATACCGGCGGCGTGCGGGGTATGAACGTCGAGCGCGGCGACAACTGCGTACTGGCGATGGACATCGCGCGCGACGACACGGAGCTGCTCGTGGTTACCGAGAACGGCTACGGCAAGCGCACGCCGATCTCCGAGTACCCGGTCAAGGGCCGCGGCGCCATGGGCGTGAAGACGATCCAGCTCACCGAGCGCAAGGGTGGGGTGGCTGGCGCGCTGATCGTGCGCGAGCACCAGGACCTCTTGTTCATCTCCCAGACCGGGATGGTGCAGCGCACCGGCGTCAGGGGGATCTCCCAACAGGGTCGCCCCGCACAGGGCGTGCGGGTGATGAACCTCCGCGAAGACGATCGCGTCAGTGCCGTGGCGCTGGTGATGGAGGACGAGGCCGACACCGCCGCGGTCGTGCAGAAGCAGGTGGAGGGCATCGAGCCGCTCGACGAGCTGCTGCCCGAGCCGCTCGCGGAGCTGCCGAGCGAGCCGATCGGTGGAGTGGGGCCTGACGCCGAGCTGGGCGGCGCCTCCGAGGAGGATGACGGAGCGGACCCCGCGGACGAGGACGGAGCCGGCCCCGACGCCGACGAGGGCTGATGCTCGCAGCCGCGCCATCTGCTTCAATTCCTGGACCAGGGAAAGGAGGTGGTCCGAACTTGACTGACAGAACATTTGGGACCCTGGAGGTGCCCGGCCGCTAGACCGGATCGGTAGGAGCGCAGCGCGGCCGCTGGGGAGGAGCGCAGCGCGATCGTTGATCGCGTGAGCACCGGACCCGGTTCTCGTCGCGCGAGCACCGCACCGAGGAATCATCTGGGCCCCGTCGAGCGGAGTCCAACCGTGGCACCGTCGGGAGTGGAGGCCGGTAGTGGTCCCTCCGGCCCGGGCTCTAGCGCCCGAGTAACCATCCCGATCAGGTCCAGACAACGATCTGAAGCGAGGGGCGCTCCCGCGGGGGCGCCCCTCGTCGTTTCCGAGCGAGCTAGGGCTCGGCGCCGCCGCCGCTGTCGGCGGCGGGCGGCGGGGCGGGGTTCGCCTGCGCGGCGCTCAACGCCGACTCGAACCGCTTCACGCGATCGCCTAGGTCGGTGGCTGCCTTCTCCGCCTTCGTCGCGCGCTTGGCGGCCCCGGCGGCAATCGCCTGCAACTGACCGACGCGGAGCTGAAGCTTCACCACGTCACCCGAGTTGGCCAGGCCCTTGAAGCGGGAGCTCACGGATCCGACGCGGCGCCCGAGGGCGCGCTGGCGGCGCTCGATGCCTGCGACGCGGTCGGTGGCGGCGCCGGCTCTCTCCTCGGCGTTGCCGTCGGAGCGGTCGAGCAGGGCGATCAGAGCCACCACCGTCGCGGCCACCGCCCACACGCCCGACACCAGCACCCACCGCCGAAGCGCCCTGAGGTCGTCGCGGGTCGCCGCAGGCGGCACCCGGGAGGGCGGTCGCAAGGGGGGCGCCGGCGGC